>Ga0075428_100006313_pt1 | contig 13181 bp, 12 predicted proteins | sample RhiMetdeltSRZDD2_FD_75291 | JGI IMG/M metagenome (GOLD analysis project Ga0075428, IMG submission 75291) | Populus rhizosphere microbial communities from Tennessee, USA - Rhizosphere MetaG P. deltoides SRZDD2 | ecosystem: Host-associated > Plants > Roots > Rhizosphere > Soil | place: USA...
ATCTTCACGAAGCTGATCGAGCGGAACACGACGATCCCGACGCGGAAGTCGGAGATCTTCACGACCGCCGACGACAACCAGACGACCGTCGAGATCCACGTCCTGCAGGGCGAGGCCGAGACGGTGATGTCGCCGGGGGTGAAGTCGCTCGGGCGCTTCCACCTGACCGGGATCCCGCCGGCGCCGCGCGGGATGCCGCAGATCGAGGTCGCCTTCGACATCGACGCCAACGGGATCGTGAACGTCAGCGCCAAGGACCTCGCCACCGGCAAGGAGCAGGCGATGACGATCACCGGCGGGACGGCCCTGTCGAAGGAGGAGATCGACCGGATGGTGAAGGACGCCGAGGCGTTCGCGGCCGAGGATCACCAGCGCCGCGAGGCCGCCGAGGCCCGCAACCAGGCCGATCAGCTCACCTACCAGGTGGAGTCCTTCCTGAAGGAGAACGGGGAGAAGCTGCCCGACGCCGACAAGGCCGAGCTCACGACCGCGAACGACGAGCTCCAGCAGGCGCTGAAGGACGAGTCGACGGACGCGGAGACGCTCCGCACGAAGAGCGAGGCGCTGATGCAGGTCTGGCAGCGCGCCGGTCAGGCGCTCCACCAGCAGGCCGCGCAGGAGTCGCAGGGCGCCGCCGCCGGAGGCGGCGGCGACGATGCGGCCTCGGCGCCGTCCGACGAGGACGGCGACGAGGACGTGGTCGAGGGCGAGATCGTCGACGAGGGAGATGCTTCCTGATGAGCGACGGCGAGCGGCGAGGAGAGCAGGCCGAGGAGGCGGCCGCCCGGGGGGCGGCCGCCTCCGAGCATCCCGACGAGACCGAGCGGGACATCGCCGACGCGTTCGAGAGCGGGCCGGCCGGCGCGGCCGGCGCCCGCGGGGACGCCTCGACACCCGGCGGTGAGGAGGAGGAGCTCGAGGCCAGTCGCGACGAGGTCGCGCGCTACCGCGAGCATCTCCAGCGGCTCCAGGCGGAGTTCGAGAACTACCGCAAGCGGGTGCTCCGCGAGCAGACCGAGGCGGTCGACCTCGCGTCCCGGCCGGTGATCCTGCGGCTGCTCGAGGTGCTGGACGACTTCGACCTCGCCCTGATGCACGCCCAGGACCGACCGGACTTCGATCGGTTCCTGCACGGCGTCGAGCTCGTCTACGCCAAGCTCGTGGACACGCTCCGCGCCGACGGCCTGGAGCGCATCGAGGCACAGGGCAAGCCGTTCGACCCCGAGCTCCACGAGGCGTTGATGCAGTCCGGCGAGGGTGACGGGGACCCGGTCGTGGCCGACGTGCTGCGGCCCGGCTACACGCTCAGGGGTCGGGTCCTCCGGCCGGCCGGGGTGCGGGTGGAGAGGCAGTGATCGATGGCGGACGAGGTTCGCAGGGAGTGGTTCGAGAAGGACTACTACGCGGTCCTCGGCGTGCCCAAGAACGCCGAGCGGTCGGAGATCCGCAAGGCGTACCGCAAGCTCGCGCAGCAGCATCACCCCGACGCGCGGGGCGGTGACCCCGCCGCGGAGGAGCGGTTCAAGGAGATCTCGGCCGCCTACGACGTCCTCGGCGACGACGAGAAGCGCGCGGCCTACGACCGCGTCCGGGAGATGGGCGCGTCGGGCTTCGGTCCCGGCATGGGTGGCGCCGGTGGTGCCGGCTGGCCGGGCGGAGCGAACTGGCCCGGCGGCGTCCGGTACGAGCAGGTCAACGTCGACGACCTCGGCGACCTGTTCGGGGGGTTGTTCGGGGGCGCCGGCGGCCGCGCCGGGCGCCGCCGAGGTGGCCCCCGGCGCGGGGCCGATCTCGAGACGCAGGTCACGATCCCGTTCGACGAGTCGATGACCGGCACCACGGTGCGCGTTCGGATCGACGGCGGGGCGGTCTGCTCCCGATGCGGCGGCAACGGCGCCGAGCCGGGGACGGCGCCGACGACCTGCCCGACCTGCGGCGGTCGCGGCGAGATCGCGGAGAACCAGGGGCTCTTCTCGATGAGCCGCCCGTGCCCGACGTGCGGCGGCTCTGGTCGGATCGTCGAGACGCCGTGCACGCGGTGCGGCGGGTCCGGCGCGGAGCGCCGGACCCGCACCCTGAACGTGAAGATCCCGGCCGGCGTCAAGGACGGGGCCCGGATCCGACTCGCCGGCAAGGGCGAGCCCGGCGGTGCGGGCGCGCCGCCCGGCGACCTGTTCGTGAAGGTCCACGTGACGCGCGATCCGGTGTTCGGCCGGAAGGGCGACGACCTGACGCTGGAGCTTCCGATCACGTTCCCGGAGGCGGCGCTCGGCGCGCAGGTCGAGGTGCCGACGCTCAACGGGCCCGTGAAGCTGAAGATCCCCGCCGGGACGCCGTCGGGCAAGACGTTCCGCGTGAAGGGACGCGGCGCGCCCCGCAAGGGCGGACACGGGGACCTGCTGGCCAAGGTGCGGGTCGACGTCCCCGAGAAGCTGACGCGGGAGGAGAAGGATCTCTTGAAGCAGCTGCGCGAGGCGAGCGAGGACTCGCCCAGGAAGGGCATAGGGGTGAGCTGAGTGAGCGACGAGGAGCGAACGCGGGACGGTCGATCGCCGGTGGACGGCGCGGACGAGCGCGCGGTCTACATCATCAGCGTCGCCGCAGAGCTCGCCGGGGTGCATCCGCAGACGCTGCGGATCTACGAGCAGAAAGGCCTCGTGCAGCCGCACCGGACGACGGGAAACACCCGCCGCTACTCGGAGGCCGACATCGTGCGCCTCCGCTCCGTCCAGCGCCTCACCGCGGTCGGGGTGAACCTGGCCGGCGCGAAGCGGATCCTGGAGCTCGAGGAGGAGATCGAGCTGCTCCGGGATCACGTCGCGCGGCTCGAGGCGATGCTCGAAAAGCGACCGATCCCGATGCCGGGCCGGCGGACGAGCGTGGAGATCGTGCCGCTCACGAGCCTGGTCACGCCCCCGTGGTCGCGGAAGGCGCGCCGGTGACGCGGACGGTGTCGCTCCGGCCGCTGGTCCCCTCGGACCTCGACGCGATGTGGGCGGCGCGCACGGGCTCCGACGCGCCCTGGGCGGATACGAGCGACGGGGCGCGGCGCAAGCTCCGGGAAAGGATCGGCCGCAGCGGCCGATTCTCGTTCGGCGAGCTGTTGCTCGGGATCGTCGCGGACGGGGAGCTCGTCGGCGAGGTCCAGGGTCGCCAGCCCGAGATGGGACTGCCGCACGGCGTGTTCGAGATCGGGATCGAGGTCTTCGATCCCGAGGCGCGCGGGAACGGCGTCGGACGCAGCGCGCTGGCGCAGTTCGTGTCGCACCTCTTCGAGCAGGAGGGAGCCCACCGGATCCAGCTGACCACGGACGTCGAGAACGTCGCGATGCAGCGCGTGGCCGAGCACGTCGGGTTCGGGCTCGAGGGCACGCTCCGCGGGTTCATGCCGTCGAAGGACGGCCCGCCGCGCGACTATCTGATCTACGGCATCACGCGGGACGACTGGGCGGCCGGCCGGTGAGCGACGTGTCCCTGCGCGCCTACCGGCCCGAGGACTACGACGTCCTCCGTCGCTGGATCGACGATCCCGCGATCGGAGGCGGGTTCCCGACGGCCGCGCCCCTGCACGACGACGACGAGGTGCGCGCGATCGTCCACGACGAGCCGCGTCCCAACCTCGACCGGTTCGCGGTCGTCGTGGACGATCGCGTGATCGGGGAGGCGCAGGTTCGGCACTCCTCCCCGTTGTTCCCCGACGAGGTGTTCGGCCTCGGGATCGCGATCTTCGATCCGGCGGACCGCGGACACGGGTTCGGGCGGGAGGCGCAGCGGCTGTTGACCGACCGTCTGTTCCGCGAGCGCGCGGCGCGCCGGGTGCAGGCGGAGACCGACCCGCACAACGTCCCGGAGCGACGCGCCCTCGAGGCGCTCGGCTTCGTGAACGAAGGGGTACTGCGGCGCTACTTCGAGGGGGATGGCGAGCTCGGCGACCTCGTGATGTATGCGATGACCCGTGCCGACTGGGAGGAAGTGAGCGAAGGATGGATCTCGACCGACTGACGATCAAGTCGCAGATGGCGCTGCAGGAGGCCCATCAGCAGGCCTCCGCGCGGCATCACCAGCAGATCGAGCCCGAGCACGTCCTGTACGCGCTCCTCACGGACCCGGAGGGCGTGGTCTTCCCGCTCCTGCACCAGCTGGGGATCGTCCCCAAGCAGCTCCGTGACCGGGTCGACGAGCTGCTGAACCAGAAGCCCAAGGTCTACGCGGAGGGCGTCCAGATCGGGCTCGCACCGTCGACCGCCAGGGTGCTGGAGGCCGCCGGCCGCGAGGCCGAGCAGCTGACCGACGAGTACATCTCCACCGAGCACCTGCTGCTCGCGATGCTCCAGGCCGACGGCGCCGCCGCGGGGCTGCTGACCGAGGCGGGCGTCACCCGCGACGCGGTGCTCGCCGCGCTCGCCGAGGTCCGTGGCCGTCAGCGCGTCACGTCGCAGAACCCCGAGGAGACCTTCCAGGCCCTCGAGAAGTTCGGGCGCGACCTCACCGAGACCGCCCGGCAGGGCAAGCTCGACCCGGTGATCGGCCGGGACGAGGAGATCCGCCGGGTCATGCAGGTGCTCTCCCGCCGGACGAAGAACAACCCGGTGCTGATCGGCGAGCCGGGCGTCGGGAAGACGGCGATCGTCGAGGGGCTCGCGCAGCGGATCGTGGACGGGGACGTGCCGGAGTCGCTGAAGGACAAGCGTCTGATCGCGCTCGACATCGGGGCGATGGTCGCCGGGTCGAAGTACCGCGGCGAGTTCGAGGAGCGCTTCAAGGCGGTCCTGAAGGAGATCGCGGATTCCGAGGGCGACGTGATCACGTTCATCGACGAGCTCCACACGATCGTCGGCGCCGGGGCCGCGGAGGGCGCGGTCGACGCCGGCAACATGCTGAAGCCGATGCTGGCACGCGGCGAGCTCCGGCTGGTCGGCGCGACGACGCTCGACGAGTACCGATCGCACATCGAGAAGGACGCGGCGCTCGAGCGCCGGTTCCAGCCGGTCCTCGTCGAGGAGCCGTCCGTCGAGGACACGATCGCGATCCTCCGCGGCCTGAAGGAGCGCTACGAGGTTCACCACGGCGTCCGGATCCAGGACCCGGCGCTCGTCGGGGCTGCGGTCCTGTCGGCTCGGTACGTGACCGGCCGATTCCTCCCGGACAAGGCGATCGACCTCGTCGACGAGGCGGCCTCGCGTCTGCGGATCGAGATCGACTCCGTGCCGATCGAGATCGACGAGGTCGAGCGGCGGATCCGGCAGCTCGAGATCGAGCGCGCGGCGCTGCAGAAGGAGACCGACGCCGCGTCGAAGGAGCGGCGGGAGCGTCTCGAGAAGGAGCTCGCCGACCTCGAGGAGCGCTCCCGCGGGATGCGGGCCCACTGGCAGCAGGAGAAGGAGCACATCGATCGGATCCGATCGCTGAAATCGGATCTCGAGGAGACCCGGGCCGCGGGCGAGCGGGCCGAACGCGAGGGCGATCTCGAGAAGGCCGCCGAGCTGCGGTTCGGGAGGACGGTGGAGCTCGAGAAGCAGCTCGAGGAGGCGAACGCACGGCTCCAGGAGATCCAGTCCGACAAGAAGATGCTGAACGAGGAGGTCACCGAGGAGGACGTCGCGGCCGTCGTGTCGAAGTGGACGGGGATCCCGGTCTCTCGCCTGATGGAGGGCGAGATGCAGAAGCTGATCCACCTCGAAGAGGCGCTCCACGAGCGGGTGATCGGACAGGACACCGCGGTGACGGCGGTCGCGAACGCGATCCGCCGATCCCGCGCCGGCCTCCAGGATCCCAACCGTCCGATCGGCTCGTTCCTGTTCCTCGGCCCGACCGGCGTCGGTAAGACCGAGCTCGCTCGAGCCCTGGCCGAGTTCCTGTTCGACGACGAGCGCTCGATGGTCCGGATCGACATGAGCGAGTACCAGGAGCGCCACGCCGTCTCGCGGCTGGTTGGCGCTCCGCCGGGCTACGTCGGGTTCGAGGAGGGGGGACAGCTCACCGAGTCCGTCCGCCGCCGGCCGTACTCGGTGATCCTGCTCGACGAGGTCGAGAAGGCACACACGGACGTGTTCAACGTGCTGCTGCAGCTGCTCGACGACGGGCGGCTCACGGACGGACAGGGTCGCACGGTGGACTTCCGGAACGCGATCGTGATCATGACGTCCAACCTCGGCGCCGCGATCTTCCAGGACCCGACGTCGTCGCCGGAGGAGCGCGAGGAGAAGGTGCTGGCGGACGTGCGGGCCCACTTCCGACCGGAATTCGTGAACCGGATCGACGAGGTGGTCGTGTTCGACGCGCTCTCGCGGGCGGACATCGAGAAGATCGTCGGGATCCAGATGCAGGCTCTCGAGAAGCGGCTCGCCGAGCGGAAGCTCCGCGTGGAGCTCACGGACGAAGCGCGCGCGTACCTCGCGAACGCCGGCTACGACCCGAACTTCGGGGCGCGGCCGCTGAAGCGGTTGATCCAGCGCGAGATCCAGGATCCGCTCGCGCTGCTCCTGCTGTCGGGGGAGGCCACGGACGGCGACACGATCGTCGTGGAGGCGAGCGGGGGCGGCCTCGCGCTCCGCGTCGCGGAGCGCGAGCCCACGCCCGCCACCTGAACGGCTCGGCTCCTGGGTTCCCGCCGGTCGCGCGCCGATACTCCTCGCAGGGTCGAACGACGAGGAGCGTGTCGGTGAAGGTCGGAACGAGCAGGACCGTCCTGATCGTGCTCGCCGTCGTGTTCGTGGGCGGGATGCTGCTGCTCGCGCTCGCCGGCGACGAGTCGGCCCGCCGTGAGCTGCCCGCCCAGGTCCTCGCGTGGGGGACGGTCGGGGCGATCCTGTTCGCGGGCTACTGGTTCCGCGTCCGTCCCCGCCGCGAGCTCCACCGGGACGAGGCACGTTCGCTCGCGCTCCACTCGGAGCCCGGCGACCCGCTCGGCTTCTTCGGCCGCGGCTTCGCGCTCCTCGCGCACGTCGGCGGCGGGAAGGACATCGAGAACACCTCGTGGGGCACGTGGCGCGGCATGGACGTCATCGTGATCGACTACTGGTTCACGCCGTCCGGCGCCGACACACCCGGCGAGACGCGTTCCTACACGTGCGCCGCCACGTCGGTGCCGGCAGAGTGGCCGAACCTGTCGATCGTGCCCGCGGGACGCGGGGCGGCGATCGCCGGCGCGGTCCGGCCCGACCTCTCGTTCGAGTCCGAGCGCTTCAACCGTTCGTTCGAGGTGCGATCGCCGGATCCGCGGTTCGCGCACGCGCTGCTCGACGCGCAGATGATCGCGTGGGTGGAGGATCTCCCGCCCGACACCGGCTTCGAGCTGCTCGGCGGCACGCTGCTCTGCCGGACGCCCCGCGGTCCCGTGGGTGACCTCACGTGGGCCCTCGACACGATGGCGGCGTTCCTCGAGCGGATCCCACCGGTCGTCCGGTCGCTCTACGGCCCGACGGTCTGAGCACGGCTCGACCGGCCGCTCGTCTCCCACGCGCCCACCGCCGGTCACGTCGCCCGGAGGGCACGGGAACGTGACCGCGTCCTGGGAACCGGACCGCCGGCAGCCGAGCGGGAGCGGCCTCTCGAGGACCCCCTTGGACCCGCGACCCGGCGGGTCGATACTCCCCGCATGGAGTCCGTGTTCGTCGTGGTGTTCGTCGTGTTCGGGATCGCGGTGGCCGTCCTCGCGTACTACGGGTACCGGTCGCGGCTCGATCGCGAGCGCGGGCTGCGCTCCCTGGCGCTGGCGGAGGGGCTGGACTTCGCGACCGAGGACCCGTTCGACACGGCGGGGCAGCCCTTCTCGTTGATGCAGGAGGGCGAGGGCCGCGGCGTGGAGAACGTCCTGTGGGGGTTCTGGCACGGGCTCGAGGTCCGGGTCTTCGACTACTGGTACTACGAGGAGTCCTCCGGCGCGGAGGGCGGGAGCTCCCGGTCCTATACGCGGTTCGACTGCGTGATCGCGCTGATCGAGGCGTCCTGTCCCCAGCTGCGGATCGGCCCCGAGAACGTGCTCACCCGGATCGCCTCCGCGCTCTCGTTCGACGACATCGCCTTCGAGTCCGACGAGTTCAACCGGGCGTTCCACGTCCAGGGACGGGACCGCCGGTTCGCGACGGCGCTCTGCGACGCGCGGATGATGGACTGGTTGCTCGGCAACGCCCTGGGCTATTCCTTCGAGGTGACCGGCGATCGGATGCTGTGCTGGACCCCGCAGGGACACGCCGAGGCGAAGCTCGACCTCTTGGCGATCGCCAAGACGTTCCACGACCGGATCCCGCCCGTCGTGGCCTCGCTGTACCCCAGGTAGGCTTCTCGGGACCACCGCTGGAGGGAAAGGACGAGACGTGGAAGTCCTGTGGATAGTGCTCGGGATCCTCGTGGTGCTCGCGGTCGCGGGCGTCTTCTCCTACAACCGGTTCGTCTCCCAGCGGCAGCTGATCAAGGACGCCTGGGCCAACATCGACACCGAGCTGCGCCGTCGGTACGACCTGATCCCCAACCTCGTCGAGACCGTGCGCGGCTACGCGGCGCACGAGCGCGAGACGTTCGAGAACGTCACCCGTGCGCGGGCGCAGGCCGCCGCCGCCACCGGCTCGCCGGCCGAGCAGGCCGCGGCCGAGGGGTTCCTCGTGTCCGCGCTGCGCCAGCTCTTCGCGGTCGTCGAGAACTACCCGGACCTGAAGGCGAACCAGAACTTCCTCGCGCTGCAAGCGGAGCTGACCAACACGGAGGACCGGTTGCAGACCGCCCGCCGCTTCTACAACGCCAACGTTCGCGACTACAACGAACGGGTCAAGTCCGTGCCCTCGAACGTCATCGCGGGCATGTTCCATTTCGAGGAGGAGGAGTTCTTCGAGGTCGAGGAGTCCCTGCGCGGCGACGAGGGCGTGCCGCGGGTGAGCTTCGAGCAGGGCGCGCCGGGCGTGTCGTTCGGCGAGCCCACCGGGCCCGCGACCGCCCCGCCGGCGACGCCGCCGGCCGGGACGCCGCCCCCGGAGCCCACGCCGCCGCCGCCCCCGCCCGGCGGCGCCGCCGGCTGACGGCACGCGTCAGCTGATCGAGGGGACCGGTTCGGTCTCGGACCCGTCGGTCTCCGTCGAGCCCTCGAGGCCCATCTTCCGGACGCCACGGCTCAACAGGAACCACGCGACGGACCACAGCAGCGCGACGCCGCCGAGGATCGATACCGTGATCCGCACCCCGATCCGATCGGCCAGCGCCGAGGCGATCACCGCGGAGATCGACAGCGACAGCGTGATCAGCATGTAGTCGAACCCGAAGATGCGTCCGCGGATGCGATCGGGGACCAGGACCTGCAGACCGTACGTCGACAGCATCCACTGCGAGCCGCCGCCGAGGTGCGCGATGCAGATCGTGACGGCGGCGATCGCCAGGGACGGCGCGGCGCCGAGCGCCATGTAGGACAGGCCGAAGACCGCGAGGGAGAGCCCGATCGCCGGGAACAGCCGGCGATGAGCCGGTCCCGCGATCCGGTGGCCGAGGAACGGCCCGATCAACGCACCGAGCCCTCGCGCCGCCATCAGGATCCCGAACCCGATCTTGCCGGCGTCGAAGACGCCCAGCGCCATCACGGGGATCAGCGCCAGGAGCCCGGCGGCGGCGCCGAACCCGAACTTGACCGCGAGCAGGGAGAGCACCCGGTGGTCCCGGCGCGCGAACCGCCAGGTTTCGCGCGTCGCCTCCACGACGCTCGGATGCTCCTCGTGCCGCTCCCGCCCTTCGGAGAAGCTCCGGTGGATCGAGGCGAGGAGCGCGGCCGAGACGACGAAGGACGCGGCGTTGACGAGGAACGCCGTGTCGGCGCCGAACTTGGCGCTGATCAGCCCGCCGAGCGCGGCGCCCACCGCGAGCATCGTGCCCCAGAGCGATCCGTTCAGCGCGTTCGCGACCGGCAGGTCCTCGCGGTCGACGAGGTTCGGCGTCGCCGCGTTGGACGCGGGATCGAAGGGGGCGGCGAACGCTGCGAGCACCGGAAGCAGGACGTACGCGAGCCAGATCGTGTCCTCGCCGACGAGGAGGAACGCCACGCACACGAACGCGCGAACGACATCGCAGGCGATCATCAACTTGCGGCGGTCGATGCGGTCCGCGAGCACCCCGCCGAAGGGCGACGCGAGGAAGAACGCCGACTCCTGGGCGAGGATCGCGAGGCCGACGTAGAGGGCCTTGCCGGTCGCGTCGTAGATCAGGCCGGTGATCGCGACCCACAGGAACCAGTCGCCGCCGAGCGAGATCACGGACGCGAGGAACAGCGACCGGAAGTCGCGGTTCCGCCGCAGCAGCGACGCGCTCGCACGGAAGCCGCCGGAGGGCGCGGTGGTGGTCGCGACGTCGTCCACGGTCACGGCAGCGTACCGAGGCGGCCCGCTACCGGACGATCGGGCCGATCCACAGCCCCGAGAGCAGGAACGTCACCGGCAGCAGGAACAGGATCGCGACGAAGACGGCCAGACGCCGGTACGAGCCGACCAGGTAGTCGTCCAGGTTGATCACGGCCCGCTTCACCGGCTGGTACCAGATCGCGAGGATCGCGACCGAGACGAGCGTGACCCCGATCGCCTCGGCCAGCACGATCTGCGCGGCGACCGGGTCGGTCTGGAGAGCCGCGACGACCAGCGTGTCGGCCAGGGTCGTGATGTTGGCGCCCATGATGTACGGGAGCGCCTCGTCGCGCCGGACGTAGCCCTTGACGGCCAGCGGGATCAGGACCGTGAGCGCGACCGAGACCGAGAGCGTCAGCGTGGCCACGATGCAGCCGAGCGCGAACATCGTCCACGGCTTCTTCAGCCAGGCCGCCCGCTTCACGGCGGGCGAGTCGCTGCTCACCTGGGGGAGCACGGAGTCGAGGAGCTTGAACGACGCCAGGATCACCAGGAGTCCGGCCAGGAACAGCAGGGACTCGGGGACGTTCGACTCGAACAGGTCGACGACCGGGCCCCAGATCCGCGTGAGGATCGCCTCCAACCCTTCGGACGCGTGGAGGTTCACGCCGTCGAGGAGGCCGCTCCGAAGGATCCCGTAGCCGATCAGCATCCCCGGCAGGTACACGAGCGCGGTCATCGTGAGCGCCTGGATGCCCATGCCGATCGGCTCCGTCCGGTTGGGATCGTTGCGGTTGCGGAGCGAGTAGATGAAGCCGGTGAGCAGCACGATGAACGAGGCCCCCAGCCGAGACCCCGAAAGCATCGTGAACGTCTGCAGCTTCGTGAGCGTGCCGGCCCCGAACAGGCTGATCGCCGTGGCCGCCACCGGCGACCCCGACAGGACGAAGTAGGCGCCGAGCCAGCCGGTGCCGAGGGTCGAGATGCCGTTGGCGAACGGGAACTCGCCCTGGATCTGGGGGCCGACCGCGGCCGCGCCGGTCTTCATGATCTGGACGGCGAGGATGAACAGGTACATCGCCGGGATGAACAGCAGCAGTTTCTTGGCGACGTACCAGAAGCCCCGGGGCGGCTCGAACGGACCCCAGTCGACGACGTGGCGGACCTCGTCGACCTCGTGCGGAACGCAGAACTCGCCGTCGATCTCGACGAGCTTCTCGAGTTCCAGCTCTTCCCTGCTCTTGGTCACGGGACGGCCTCGGTTCGCTCGTGGCGGCGGAAGAGCCAACGTACCCGCGCTCGCTACCTGGGACAACTTCCCTCCGAGCCGTTCCCGTCACCGCATCGGCCGAGGCCGAGGACGGCTCCGGCTACACTCCGGGCAGATGCCGGCCACGATCGTGCTCGGGACCCAGTGGGGGGACGAGGGCAAGGGCAAGGCCGTCGACTACCTCGCGGACGGGATGGACTTCGTCGTTCGCTATCAGGGGGGCAACAACGCCGGGCACACCGTGATCGCGGAGGGGCGGCTGCTGAAGCTCCAGCTCGTCCCCTCCGGCGTCCTGTACCCGCACATCACCCCGGTGATCGCCGACGGCGTCGTCGTGGATCCACGGCACCTCCTGGCCGAGCTGGCGGACCTCCGGGCGAGCGGCGTCGACGTCTCGCGGCTCCGGGTCTCCGGCAACTGCCACCTGATCATGCCCTACCACCTGGAGCTGGAGAAGGTGACCCAGCGCTTCTTGGGGCGGAACGCGCTCGGGACGACGAAGCGAGGGATCGGCCCCGCCTACGCGGACAAGGCAGCGCGGATCGGGCTCCGCGTCCAGGACCTGTTCGACCGGAAGATCTTCGAGGAGAAGCTCGAGATCGTCCTGCGGGAGAAGAACGCGATCCTCACGAAGCTCTACGGCCGTCTCCCGCTCGACGGCGACGCGATCGTGGAGGAGTACCTCGATCTCGCCGGTGAGCTCGAGCCGTACGTGGCCGACACGTCGACGCTCTTGCACGACGCGCTCCGCGACGGCCGATCAGTGATGCTCGAGGGAGCGCAGGGGACGCTGCTCGACCTCGACAAGGGGACGTATCCGTTCGTGACGTCGTCGAACCCGGTCGCCGGCTACGCGCTCGCGTCCGCCGGCTTCGGTCCACGCGAGGTCGAGCGCGTCGTCGGGATCGTGAAGGCGTACGTCACGAGGGTCGGCGCGGGACCGTTCCCGACGGAGGACCTCGGTGACGAGGGGGAGCGACTGGGGCTCCGCGGTCAGGAGTTCGGCACGGTCACGGGTCGCAAGCGGCGGTGCGGGTGGTTGGATGCGGCGCTGCTGCGCTACGCGGTCCGCGTGAACGGGCTGACGGAGCTGTTCCTCACGAAGCTGGACGTGCTGTCGGGCTTCGAGCGCCTCCCGGTCTGCACCGGCTACACCGTGGAGGGCGAGCGGTTCGACGACTTCCCGCCGCACCAGTCCCTGTTCCATCGAGCCGAGCCGCAGTACGAGATCCTGGACGGCTGGATGGAGGAGGTGGACGAGGCCGCGACGTTCGAGGACCTCCCGAAGGCCGCCCGCGACTACGTGCGTCGGATCGAGGAGCTCGTGGACGTGCCGGTGTCCGTGGTCTCGGTCGGTCCGGCGCGCGAGCAGAGCCTCCCGGTCGCATGAACGTCCTGGTCGTCGGCGGCGGCGGCCGCGAGCACGCCCTGTGCTGGGGCCTGGCCCGCAGCCCGCGGGTGGAGCAGCTCCACGCCGCTCCGGGGAACGCCGGGATCGCGTCGGTCGCGACCTGCCACGCCGCCGCCGCCGACGACGTCGAGGCGCAGGTCCGGCTGGCCGACGAGCTGGACGCCGACCTCGTGGTGATCGGCCCCGA
>Ga0075428_100006316_pt1 | contig 13177 bp, 16 predicted proteins | sample RhiMetdeltSRZDD2_FD_75291 | JGI IMG/M metagenome (GOLD analysis project Ga0075428, IMG submission 75291) | Populus rhizosphere microbial communities from Tennessee, USA - Rhizosphere MetaG P. deltoides SRZDD2 | ecosystem: Host-associated > Plants > Roots > Rhizosphere > Soil | place: USA...
AGATCGAGTCGCCGAAGTTCAAGCGCGACAAGTCCGAAGAGATGCTCGCCGACATCGGCAAAGCCCGCGACGAGGGCGAGAGTGTTTCGCTGCCGTGGCTGAACGTGCACGGCGCAGAGATCGAGGCCGTGTTCCTATCTGAGCGCTTCGGCTAACCCCACAGCGCGTCCCGAGATTTTGGAGTCCGCTTTCGGGACACCGTCTCGCCAGCCCGAGAGAGATCGTGCCCCGGTAGGTCGGCCCGTGCTGTCCCGAGCCGAGCTGGTGGCGCTGTCGATCGCGATCCTGGCCGCCGCGGCCGGCGCGTTCGGTGGAGAGGTGGTGGGCTTCATCCTGCTCGGCGCTGTGCTTTTCATCGCGCTCCTCTTGGTCTCAGGGCTGGGGGAGCGCATCGGCCTGGCCGCCCGGCCGAGGGTGAGGTTCCTGGAGCCCGAGGTGACGGGGTCGCGCCAGCTGCCCGAGGCATGGTTGAACTCGCAGGGCGTGTTCGTCACCGTTCCCGTCGTCACCGAGAGTGGTCCGGACGTTGCCCTGTACGCGGAGTTCGGCTTCACCTCGACCGAGGGGGAGCCACTGCTCGACGGCCGCAGGTTCCGCGCCCGGTGGTCGAACTCGGACGAGGAGGGCTTCGCGCTGGAGTGGCCCTGGATCGACTTCGCGAAGTCCGAGATCTCGATCTTGAAGGCGAAGTTCGACAAGCCCCGGACCGTGTTGCTGCTCGATGAGGCGGCCGAGGCGCTGCGCTCGCGTCGCACCGACAAGCATCGGCAGGTGTTCCGCAGCAGCGCGGGCTGCCATTCCGATACGCAACGACGCACCACTACTCCTGGAATCCGGTCCGGGCCGCGTTCTGGGCGACCCTGTCCGAGGATCGCCGCCGGGCGATCCTGGACCTCGACTGGCACTCGCTGCGGCACTTCTGCGGGTGGCGCGTCTACGTGAACCTCGGCTTCACCGACGAGCTGACCGCCTACCAGCTCGGCCACTCCGACGCGAAGCTGGTCCGCGAGCTGTACGGGCACGGGCGGGCCGACGCCCTGGACCGGCTCAAGCGCGGTGCTCGGGTCGAGGTTCGGCCGATCCGTGCCACATCGCTGCCACATGCGGTCGGAGAACCCGCATGAGCAATGGCGTTCACCCTTACTTGTACCGTTCGCCCCGATTGCGGGCGTGCGCGGACGGGTCGATTGCCCTCGGCGCCCGAACGTGACAAAGTCCCGCCCATGACGCGCAGGGACGGGTCGCTACTCGGCAGGCGACTGGCCGGGATCCTCGCAGCCACGATCGCGGCGCTTGCGTGCGGGTCGGGAGGCGCCGCGAACGCACAGGACCCGGCGCCCCTGGTCGCGCGGGGCAGCGTCGAACAGGTCCACGTGACCGACGCGACACCGGGCGCGCGGGTGAAGCTGCTGCGCCGCGGAACGGTCGTCGACGCGAAGCGGGCCGGTGAGCTCGGCGGCGTCGTCTTCCGGCGCCTCGATCCCGGCGGCGGCTACCGGGTGCGACAGGTCGGGGCCGCCGTGACATCGAACCTGAAGGTGCTCGGCCCGCGCCCGGCGCCGCCCAGCAGCGCGATCTACGACCAGGTGCTGCCGGCCGGCGGCTATGGCTATCTGACTACGCGCGACGGAACCCAGCTGGCGATCAACGTCCACCTGCCGGGTCCCCCTGAGGAGGGCCCCTACCCGACCTTCGTCGAGTACTCCGGCTACGGCTACGCCGACCCGGCCGGCCCGCAGAGCGGCATCCAGCCCATCGCGGCGCTGCTCGGCTGGGCGGTCGTGGACGTCAATATGCGCGGCACCGGATGCTCGGGAGGCGCGTTCGACTACTTCGAGCGCCTGCAGTCGCTCGACGGGTACGACGTGATCGAGACGGTCGCGCGGCAGCCCTGGGCGCTCAACCACCGGGTCGGCATGCTCGGGATCTCCTACGGCGGCATCAGCCAGCTGTTCGTCGCCGCGACCAGGCCGCCCAGCCTCGCCGCGATCGCGCCCCTGTCCGTGATCGACAGCACGCTGACGACGCTCTATCCGGGCGGGATCCTCAACACGGGCTTCGCCCTCTCGTGGGCGGATGACAGGGTCCACGACGCCCAGCCCGCCGGCCCGACCACGGGTCAGCCATGGGCGTGGCGCCGGATCGAGGGAGGCGACGAGACCTGCCGGTCGAACCAGGACCTCCACCCTGAGGCGGTCGACCTGATCTCGAAGGTCAGGCGCAACGACTACTACCGCGCGCAGGTGGTCGACCCGCTGTCGCCGATCACCTTCGTCAACAAGATCGACGTCCCGGTGTTCCTCGCCTGTCAGTGGACCGACGAGCAGACGGGCGGTCACTGCCCGGCGCTTGCCTCACGCTTCACCGGCACGAAGCGGAAGTGGTTCACGTTCGCAAACGGGGTGCACGCGGACTCGCTCGACCCGGCGACGTTCAACCGCTGGTTCGACTTCCTCGAGCTGTACGTCGCCGGGCGAAGACCCCAACTGCCACCGGCCGTGCGGGCCGCCGCTCCCGTCCTCTATGCGACTCTCCTGGGAGTGCAGGGCGTCGGCCTGCCGGACGATCCGATCCAGCAGCAAGCGGACTATGAGTCGGCGCTCGCCGCCTTCGAGGCCCAGCCGCCGGTGCGCATCCTGTTCGACAACGGCGCGGGCGGCGCGCCGGGAACCCCGATCCCCGCGTTCGAGCAGTCGTTCAAGCGCTTTCCGATACCGACGACGAAGGCCAGATCGTGGTATCTCGGCCGCGGCGAGAAGCTCGCCGACCGGGTCGGGCGGAAGGGCGCCGAGCGCTTCACATGGGATCCCGACGCGCGGCCCCCGACGGACTTCAGCGGCGACACCGGGTCGGGCCCGGGCGGGATCTGGACGGCGTCGCCCAATTACCAGTGGACGCAGAGCGCCCCGGGCCGCGCGCTGTCCTACCTGGGCTCGCCCCTGCAATCCGACACGGCGGTCATCGGGGCCGGTGCGGTGGAGCTCTGGGTGCGCTCGAAGGCTCGCAACGTGGACCTGCAGGCGACCGTCACGGAGGTTCGCCCCGATGGCAAGGAGACGTTCGTCCAGGGCGGGTGGCTCCGGTCCGACGCGCGCAAGCTCGACCTCGACAACACGACCGTGCTCGAACCCGTGCCGAGCTACCGCGAGCGCCACGCGAGGACGCTGCCTCGAGGGCGCTGGGTGAAGCTGACGATCCCGCTCTACTACGAGGGCCACGTCTACCGCGAGGGCTCGCGAATCCGCCTGTCCATCTCGGCCCCCGGCGGCGATCAGCCGATCTGGGCGTTCGCCGAGGCCGACCCGGACAGCACCCCCTGGGTGGCGGTCGCCCATTCGCGGCGCATGCCCTCGCAGCTCGTCCTGCCCGTTGTGCCGGGCGTCGACGCCCCGACCGAGCTGCCGCCGTGCCCGGGCCTGCGCGGCCAGCCGTGCCGCGACTACGTCCCGTTCGCCAACAAGGCGTTTCGCGGCGGCTGATGGCGGCCGAGGAGTCGCCGTCGTGGGTCTAGGGACGGAGGCGTGAGCCACGGGCGAGCTCGGCGACAAGCTGCGCGGCGCGATCGAGCCGGCGCTCGAGCCGGGCGAGACGCTGAGGGGCGCCTGCATCGCCACCCAGTCGGGTCTCTTCAGGGGCCGCGCCGTCGGGATCGGGGTCACTGAGCGGCGGCTCATCGTCCAGGGCCTGACCCGCAAGCTCGATCCTGAAGGCGAGCCGATCTCGTTGCCTCCCGACCGGATCGCCGATGCCAGCGCCGAGGGCGCCGGCGACGGTTGGCCGAACATCGGCAGCGCGATCATGGAGAAGGCCGCGGTGACGCTGAAGCTCAGGACGACCGATGGCGAAAAGCTGAAGCTGATGATGATGCGGGGCACCGGGCCGCTCGGCGGGCTCGGCGGCGGGGAGGACCAGCGCTCCGGCTTCGAAGCGCTGGGCGCATGGTTCGCCGAGCAGGCCCAGCGCTGATCCTCGGCCCCCGACGGGTAGGGTTGCGCGCCCGATGGCCGAGGTCCGACCGCTCAACGCCCTGCACTACAGCCTCGCGGCGGTGCCCTCGCTCGCCGACGTCATCGCTCCGCCGTATGACGTGATCGACGACCGGCGCCGCGCAGAGCTGCTCGCGCGCTCGCCGTTCAACGTGGTCGAGATCGACCTGCCGCGGGCCCCCGAGGGCCGGGATCCCTACGAGCACGCCGCCGAGACCCTGGAGGAATGGACGCTGCAGGGGATCCTCACCGCGGATCGCGACCCGGCGCTGTGGGCGCTGGAGCAGGAGTTCCAGGGGCCCGACGGCGTCCGCCGCACGCGCCGCGCGCTCCTGTGCCGGGTGCGGGTCACCGACTACGGCCCGGGGCTCGTCCGCCCGCATGAGCGCACCCAGCCCGGCCCGAAGGAGGACCGCCTGTGGCTCACCGAGGCAACGCGCCACAACCTCTCGCCGATCTTCTCGCTGCACCCGGGCGACGCCTGGCGGCACGTCGAGGCGTTCACGCGGCTCGAGCCGTGGGCCGAGGCCGTCGACGACGACGACATCACGCACCGGGTCTGGCGCATCGACGATCCGGAGGCCCACCGAGCGGTCGCAGCCCAACTCGCCGAGGCCGAGCTCCTGATCGCCGATGGCCACCACCGCTACGAGACGGCACGAACCTATGCCGACGCGATCGGCGGGGACGGCAACCACCGTTACACGCTGATGGCGCTGGTCGCGCTCGAGGACCCCGGGCTGGCCGTGTTCGGCTACCACCGGTTGCTTTCGAACCTCGGCGAGCCCGGGCCGCGCGAGGCGCTGCGAGAGGCGATCCTGGGGGCGTTCGCGGTCGACGAGGTGCCCCCGGAGCGGCTCGACCCGGCCGGAGAGGAGGGGATCGGCGTCTTCGGTTACATCGACGCGCATCACCGCCGCGGGTTCCGGCTGCGGCTCAAGGACCCCGCCGGCCTCGCGGCGGCGATGCCCGACGCCTCCGAGGCCTACCGCACGCTCGACGCCGCAATCCTCGAGACGCTGCTCCTGCGGGACGCGCTCGGGATGAGCTCAGAGGACATCGAGGCGAAGCGCGGAATCGGATACACGGCCTCCGCGGAGCAGGCGCTCGCGGCGCTCGACGAGGGCGTCCACGCGGCCTTTTTGATGCGCCCGACCCCGGTGGAGCAGGTGCGCGCGGTCGCCGCGGCGGGCGAGACGATGCCGCCGAAGTCGACCTACTTCTTCCCGAAGGTGCCGACGGGGATCGTCTTCAATCCGCTCAGCTAGGGTCGGTGCGTGACGCGCATCTACACGAAGAAGGGCGACGACGGCACCACCTCGCTCTGGTACGGAGGCCGGGTGGCGAAATCCGACCGGCGCACCGAGGCCTACGGCGCCCTCGACGAGGCCGCCTCGCAGCTCGGAGCGGCCCGCGCCCTCTGCGGGCCCGGGGAGGCCGAGCTGGCCGCCGACATCCTCCGCCTCCAGGATGACCTGTTCATCGCGGGCGCCGAGCTCGCCACCGCGCCGGAGGCGGCGGAGCGGCTGCGGGACGGCGTCAGCCGCGTGACGCCGGAGATGGCGGCGGAGCTCGAGCAGGCGATCGACCGCTACATGGGGCGTGTAGAGCTGCCACCCAAGTTCGTCATTCCCGGCGGGACCAGGCTTTCCGCGCAGCTCGACGTCGCCCGCGCGGTGATCCGGCGGGCCGAGCGGCGCACCGTGGCGCTCGCCGAAGCCGGCGGGCTGGCCTCCGAGGAGCTGCTCCGCTTCCTCAACCGCGCCTCCGACGCCGCCTACGCGATGGCGCGCTTCGCCGACGTGGACGAGCCCGAGCTGTTCGCCGGCCGCGAGCGCGAGGAGCCGAAGCCGTGAGGGCGGTGGCGCGCCGCCGGGGCGGATACACGCACGACGTCGAGATCGACGGCGGGCATACGCTGGTGATCGATGAGCCGCGCGGGGCGGGCGGCGAGGACGCCGGGCCGTCCCCAACCCGCACCGTCGCCGCAGCGCTAGCCGCTTGCACCGCGATCACCTGCGAGATGTACGCCGAGCGAAAGGGGTGGGAGCTCGGCGAGGTGGAGGTCGAGGTCGAGCTCGAATACGGGGAGAACTCGTCGATCGACCACCTGACGGTCGCCCTGCGGGTGCCCGAGCCCCTGAACGAAGCCCAGCGGGAGCGCCTGCTCGCGATCGCCGGCAAGTGCCCCGTGCACCGTGCGCTCGCCGGCGCGACCCCCGTGGCGATCACCGATCGCATCGAGTCCTCGACGCCGGCGCCCTGATGGACCTCGGCCTGAGCGGAAAGGCTTGCGCGATCACCGGCGCGAGCCGCGGAATCGGCCGGCACACCGCGCGCCTGCTGGCCGAGGAGGGCGCCTCCGTCCTCCTCGTCGCCCGGGGTGCCGACGCGCTGGCCGAGGCCGCGACCGAGTGCCGGGCGGCCGGCGCCGACGCGTATGTACTGGCCCTCGACGTCACCGACGCCGACGCCGGCGGCCGGATCGTCGCCGCCGGCCAGGAGCACTTCGGTCGGCTGGACGTCCTCGTCAACAACGCCGGCACCGCGCGCTGGCGCGATCTCGAAGAGGTAGCCGAGGAGGACTGGTACGAGGCCTGGGAGCTGAACGTGATGGCGCCGCTGCGGGCGATGCGGGCGGCCATCCCCGGGATGGCGGCGCGCGGGTGGGGTCGGATCGTGAACGTCGCGTCGACCGCCGCCAAGCGGCCCTCCGCGCAGATGCCCGAGTACTCGGTCGCCAAGGCGGCCGAGCTCTCCCTCTCGCGGCTCTTTGCCGACCGCCACGCTCGCGAGGGAGTGCTCGTGAACGCGGTCTGCCCCGGGCCGACCACGTCGGAGATGTGGATGGACGCGGGCGGCCTGCTCGACCAGTCGCAGGAGATGGGCGGGATCGAGTCCCGCGAGGCGGCGTTGCGGGTGGCGGGCGAGAAGCGGCCGATCGGCCGCCTCGCCGAGGTGGACGAGATCGCCGCGGCGATCGTCTTCCTGTGCTCGGAGCGCGCCTCCTACGTCGCCGGGGCGGCCTGGTCGGTCGACGGCGGCACCGTGCAGGTGATCATCTGATGGCCACGCTTCGGACGGCGCTGCTCTCCCCCGAGGAGGCCGAGGCGATGGATGCCCACGGCCAGACGGAGGCCGCGGTGCTGGTCCCGATGTTCGGCTATCCGGGCCGGCCTGGCCTGGTGTTCACGGAGCGCCGCCACGACCTACGCCGGCATGCCGGCGAGATCTCCTTTCCCGGCGGCCGGCGCGACCATCCCGGCGAAGAGCTGATGGCCACGGCGCTTCGCGAGGCCGAGGAGGAGATCGGCCTGGCGGCGGGCGAGGTCGACGTGCTCGGCGCCCTGCCGCCGATCGGGACCTTCGTGACCAGCTACAAGGTGCACCCGTTCGTCGGCCTGATCGACGAAAGCCTGCGCTTCGAGCCGAACCCCGCCGAGGTCGAGACGGTGCTCGCGTTCACGGTAGACGCCCTGCGCGAATCGTTTCGGATGCGCCGCCTGGTACGTCGCGGCATCCCGTTTCGAACCCCGACCTATCTCGTCGACGACCACCTGATCTGGGGCGCAACCGCCCGCATCCTGGGCGAGCTCCTCGCGCGGCTGGACCGCTGAGGAACCGGCGCGGGCCCGCGGTCGCGCGGGTATGGTGAACCCATGGCCACAGACGGGGTCCGGGGGGGCACCGCGGAGGTCGACGCGAGCGCAGTCACTGCGCCATCGGTCGGTCCGAACACCGTGATCGAGAAGGACGATCCCGAGGAGCGGCTCGCCCGCCACGAGCAGTCCGAGACCGATGCGATGGGGCTCGACAAGCGCCGCCAGGTGGTCGGCGGGCGCTACAGCCCCACGATCCGGCGCCAACTCGCCATGTACGGGATCTTCCTCGCGATCGTCGCGGCGATCGCGTTCGGCTGCATCGTCCTCGCCAACGAGCTCGACAAGGCGCCGAAGAACTACCCCGACAAGGCGCCGTGGGCGCAGGCCGACGCCCCGAACATCCCACCGAATCCGATCGACTTCCCGAACTACGGAAACCCCGGCCCCGACTCCAACTAGCCGCGCGACCTAGCCAGCCGTCAGGCGCGCGGCCGCCGCGAGCATCTCCGCCCGCCAGGCGACCACGTCGACGGGGTCCGCATCGACCAGCTCGAACGGGATCCGCCATCGCCCTCCGGCCGCGACGACCAGGTCCGCGCCACGGCGGAGCACGGCCGGCTCGACCGTTCCACCCGACTCGTAGACGAACCCGCGAACGGGGGTGTCGACGATCTGCTCCAAGACCCGCTCGAGCCGCGCCCCGTGAATCGCTCCAAGCTGGGCCGGATCGCCGCAGGCGGAGCCGAGCAGCCAGAAGATCAGGGCCACGTCCGCGACCTGCTCGAGCACCGTCCAGACGCGGTCGGGGTCGGCGACGACCGCCTCGATCCCGGACTCCGAGATCGCCGTGGCCTCGTCCTCGCGCCGAGTCGTGCCGCGGACCGCCCAGTCGCCGGCGAGGAGCTCGCGCCCGAGCTCGCGGCCCCGGCACCCGCAGCCGACGATCAGCGCCCGCGCCACGTTCGCCGCGACCCCGGATCCCTTGCCCGGCTAGGCGCCGAACTCGTCCTCGAGCTCGTCGAGGCGGCGATCGTGCGCGCGGCGGGCTCGCTCGCGGATCGCCTCGTCCTCGCGCGCCATCTGTTGGGCGTCCTCCTCGGTGAGCTCGGTCTCGCCGCGGCGGCGCCGGTACTCGTTCTGCGCCTCGATCATCTGCTGTACGTCGTCGATCTCGAGCTGGGCCTCGACCTCGTGCGAGCGGGTCGGTTTCCAGTCGACCAGGTCGGCGCCGCTGCCGGGGTAGGCCCGCGCCAGCAGGACGAGACAGAGGACGATGAACCCGACCATGAGGAGCGAGATCGCCACGAAGTCCACGGGCCTACCTTAGACCTCCCTCCGCCGCTTGACCGCCCCGCAGCGCCGAGCATCACCGGCGGCGTGACATCATCGCCGGCCCATGGCCGAGGCGCTGATCATCGACGCCGTGCGCACGCCGATGGGCCGCTACCGGGGCGCCCTCGCCGGCGTGCGGCCGGACGACCTCGCCGCCCATGCGATCGCGGCGGCGGTGGCGCGCACCGGGATCGATCCTGCGCAGGTCGGCGACGTCTACTGGGGCGCCGCGAACCAGGCCGGGGAGGACAACCGCGACGTCGCCCGCATGGCCTCGCTGCTGGCCGGGCTGCCGGTGGAGGTCCCTGGGGTGACGGTCAACCGCCTCTGCGCCTCGGGGCTCGAGGCCGTGAACCAGGCGTCGCGAGCGCTCCGGCTCGGCGAGGGCGAGCTCTATCTGGCCGGTGGCTCGGAGTCGATGAGCCGGGCCCCCTGGGTGGTGCCGAAGCCCGCCGCGGCCCTCCCGCGCGGCGAGCAGACGATGTATGACACCGCGCTCGGCTGGCGGCTGATCAACCCGCGGATGGCCGAGCTCTACTCGACCGAGGCGATGGGCGAGACGGCCGAGAACGTCGCCGAGCGCCACTCGATCTCGCGCGAGGATCAGGACGAGTTCGCGCTCGCCAGCCACCGGCGCGCGATCGCAGCCCGCGACGAGCGGCGGTTCGCCGAGCAGATCGTCGCGGTCGAGGCGCCGGAGGGCCGCACGACGACGCTGGTGGAGGATGACGAAGGGCCGCGGGCCGATACCTCGCTCGAGCGCCTCGCCGCGCTGCGCCCGGCGTTTCGCGAGGGGGGCAGCATTACCGCGGGTAACTCCTCGACGCTCAACGACGGCGCTGCCTGCCTGGTCCTCGCATCCGAGCGCAAGGCGAAGGAGCTCGGGGCCGAGCCGCTCGCGCGGATCGTCGCCACGGGCGTCGCGGGGGTCGACCCGGCATTCATGGGGATCGGTCCGGTGCCCGCGATCCGGCGCGCGCTCGATGCGTCCGGGCTGAAGCTCGACGAGATCGACCTGTTCGAGATCAACGAGGCCTTCGCGGCCCAGGTGCTCGCCTGCGCGCGCGAGCTCGGGATCGACGGGGGGCGCCTGAACGTCAACGGCGGCGCGATCGCGCTCGGCCACCCACTCGGCTGCTCGGGCGCTCGGCTGCTGACCACGCTCGCCTGGGAGCTTCGCCGTCGCCGGGGCCGCTACGGGATCGCCTCGCTCTGCGTCGGGGTTGGTCAAGGCCTGGCCACGGTGATCGAGCGCGCCTGACCACGCGCCCGGCCGGGCTCGGATAGCCTCGGGTAATGGCCTTCGAGGAGCTTGCCTCGGTCGACGGCGAGATCGCCCCGACCGCGCGGACCACGATTCCCGTGTGCGACGACGGCCTCTACCGCGGCGACGGGGTGTTCGAGGTGATCCGCCTGTACTCGGGGCGCCCGTTCGCGCTCGCCGAGCACCTCGATCGGCTCGAGCGCTCGGCGGCGGCGATCGAGCTGCCCGTCGACCGCGAGGCCGTCGAGGGCGAGGTCGCCGTCCTCCTGGAGCGGACCGGCGAGGTCGACGGACAGCTGCGGATACTGCTCACCCGCGGGGGGCGGCGGATCCTGCTGACCGAGGAGCTGCCGGCGCGCGGCACGACCGTGAGCCTCGCGACGGTCACCTACTCCCCGACTGTGATCCTGACGGGCGTCAAGTCGCTCTCCTACGGAGCCAACATGCAGGCGACGCGGATCGCCGCCGCGCGCGGCGCGGACGAGGCCGTTCTGGTCCGGCCCGACGGGATCGTGCTCGAGGCTCCGACCTCGTCGATCTTCTGGGTCTCGGCCGAGGGACCGTTGCGGACACCGGCCCTGTCGACGGGGATCCTCGAGTCGATCACCCGCTCGAAGGTGATTCGCGAGCTGCACGTCGAGGAGGGCGAGTACGAGCTCGGCGACCTGCTCACGGCGCACGAGGCGTTCCTCGCCTCCACCACCCGCGAGGTACAGGCCGTCTCGGCCATCGACGGTCGCGGGCTCGATGCCCCAGGACCGCGGACCGTCGAGGCGGCGGAGGGGTTCGCGCGCAGGCTCGACGACGAGCTCGACGCCCGCGCGCCGGCCTGATGTTCGACGTCGAGCTCAGCGACGAGCAGCGGCTGATCCAGGAGACCGCCCGGGACTTCGTCGACAACGAGGTGATCCCGCGCGCCCGCGAGTCCGATCGCGCCGAGCGCTTCGACATCGAGCTGGCCAGACGGCTCGGCGACATGGGCTATCTGGGCGCCCCGGTCGCCGAGCGATACGGCGGGCGCGGCCTCGACTACATGGGGTACGGGATGATCGTCGAGGAGGTCGGCCGCGGCGACTCCGCGATGCGGACGGTGGTCTCGGTGCAGACGTCGCTCGTCTGCGGGTCGATCGAGCGCTGGGGGAGCGAGGATCAGAAGGAGCGCTGGCTGCCGCGCCTGTGCGCCGGCGAGGCGTTCGGGTGCTTCGGGCTCACCGAGCCCGACACGGGCTCGGACGCCGCGAACCTGCGGACGCGCGCCGAGAAGGTCGACGGCGGCTGGCGGCTGACCGGCCAGAAGATGTGGATCTCACTCGGCAACGTCGCCGACGTCGCGCTGATCTTCGCGCAGACCGACTCCGAGAAGCGACACAAGGGGCTCGCGTGCTTTCTCGTCCCGACCGAGAGCGACGAATTCTCCACCCAGGAGATCCACGGCAAGCTCGGACTGCGCGCCTCCGACACCGCATCAATCGGGCTCGACGGCGTCGAGGTCGGCGACGACGCGCTGCTCGGCGAGGTCGGCGACGGATTTAAGGTCGCGATGTCGGCGCTCGACTCGGGGCGCTACTCCGTCGCGGCCGGCTGCGTGGGCATCTGCGAGGGCTGCGTGCAGGCCTCCGTGGACTACGCAACCCAGCGACGCCAGTTCGACCATCCGATCGCGAGCTTCCAGCTCGTCCAGGAGATGATCGCGGACATGATCGTGCGTCGTGACGCCGCGCGGATGCTCGTCCGCCGGGCCGCGGCGCTCAAGGACGCTGACCGGCCGTCGACGGTCGAGACCTCGATCGCGAAGCTCTATGCAACCGAGTCGGCGGTCGAGTGCGCGAACCTGGCGATCCAGGTCCACGGAGGCTCGGGCTACGTCGATGATTACCCGGTCGAGCGCTACCTGCGCGACGCGCGGGTGACGACCCTCTATGAGGGCACCTCGCAGATCCAGAAGCTGATCATCGGCCGTGACGCGACGGGGATCAACGCGCTGGTACCGGGGTGAGGTCGCAGGTGGCAGGTCGCAGGTCGCAGGCCTTCTGCCCTCTGCGACCTGCGAGGCCGCGAAGCGGCCGATCTGCGGCCTGCGGACTTGCCGCGCCGTGAGCTCAGTCATAGACACGAGCGTCACGGACCACGTGGCGCTGTGCAAGCTCAACCGCCCGGAGGCGCGGAACGCGCTCTCACCCGAGGTCATGGACGCGCTCGCGGTCGAGGTCGAGGCGTTCGACGCCAACCCCGAGGTGCGCTGCATCGTGATCGCCGGCTCGGACGAGGTGTTCGCGGCGGGCGCCGACATCGGCGCGCTCGCCGAGCGCGAGTTCCACGAGGCCGTCTTTCATCCCACGGCGTCCTTCTGGCGGCGGCTCAGCGACTGCCGCACGCCGATGGTGGCGGCGGTCTCCGGCTTCGCCCTCGGCGGCGGCTGCGAGCTGGCGCTCGTCTGCGATCTGATCGTGGCCTCGGAGACGGCCGAGTTCGGCCAGCCCGAGATCACGCTCGGGATCATCCCCGGCGGCGGCGGTACCCAGCGGCTGGCCCGCGCGGCCGGCAAGCAGCGCGCGATGGAGCTCGTCCTCACCGGGCGGCGGTTCGACGCCGCCGAGGCTCAGCGCATCGGGATCGTGAACGCGGTGGTCGGCAAGCGGGAATGGCTCGACGCCGCGCTCGAGCTGGCGGGGCGGATCGCCAAGCGCCCACCGATCGCGGCGCGCCTCGCGAAGCAGGCCGTCCTCGCGGCCGACGAGACCGCGCTCTCGGCCGGGCTGGATCAGGAGCGGCGCCTGTATGAGCTCGCGATGGCCACCGAGGATCGTGTCGAAGGCATGCAGGCGTTCCTGGAAAAACGCAAGCCCGAGTTCCGCGGCCGATGAGCGCCAACCTGTTCGACGACGAGCTCGAGGAGGGGTTCGACCGCGAGGGGTTCCGCCACCGCGGCGCCGCGATCGGCGAACAGGCGGGTACGAGCCGGATCGGGGCGAGCCTGTACGAGGTCGAGCCGG
>Ga0075428_100006317_pt1 | contig 13177 bp, 7 predicted proteins | sample RhiMetdeltSRZDD2_FD_75291 | JGI IMG/M metagenome (GOLD analysis project Ga0075428, IMG submission 75291) | Populus rhizosphere microbial communities from Tennessee, USA - Rhizosphere MetaG P. deltoides SRZDD2 | ecosystem: Host-associated > Plants > Roots > Rhizosphere > Soil | place: USA...
AGGCGGTGCGCCGCTCGCCGTCGCCGTCAACGACCGCGTGAGCGCGACCACCCGCACGTTCATGCTCGACGGCCGCAGCCGCTTTGCAGTGCTCGTGCCCGAGAACGCGTTCCGCGAGGGGAGAAACACGGTCAGCGTGTTCGCGATCTCTCCGAGCGGCGGCCTGGCTCGGCTCGGCGGGACGTCCAACGCGGCGGACTACCGGCTGTCCGCCAACGGCAAGGGGCTGGTCTCCCCGAGCGGCGCCAGGATCTCGATCGCGCCGCGCAGGCTCGACGGCCGGATCGAGTCCTCGACGCAGGAAGGCGGCACCGTTCGCATCAAGGGGTGGGCCGCGGATCTCCACGACCGCGCGCTCGTCGACCGCGTCGTGCTCTTCTCCGGTGGGAAGCTCGTCTATTCGTCCGCCACGACGATCTACCGCTGGGACGTCGACGAGGTTCAGGATAAGACGCCTGCGGCGCGTGTCGGATTCGTCGCGGAGGTTCCGGCGAGCGACGTGCGCGGAAAGCAGTTGCGGGTGTTCGCCGTGCGGCACGGCGTCGCATCAGAGCTCGACTGGCCGCAGACCGGGTCGGCGGTCGTCGCCGCCGGGGCCGGGTAGCGCGCGTCCGCCCGGAGCCGAAGCTCAGGAAAGCGCCCCTTCGAGCCGAAAGAGGCACCGTGCTCGAGGGCAAGTCCGTCGGAGTCGTCATCCCCGCCTACAACGAGGAGCTTCTGCTTCCGGACACGCTCGCGGGCATTCCGTCGTTCGTCGATCGAGTCTTCGTGGTCGACGACGCCTCGACGGACGCCACCGTCGGGCGAGCGCATGCGGCCGCCGCCTCCGACCCTCGTATCGTCGTGATGGTTCAGGAGCGCAACGAGGGTGTCGGGGCCGCGGTCGTGCGGGGCTACGCTCGGGCCGTCGAGGAGGAGCTCGACGTGGTGTGCGTCATGAACGGGGACAACCAGATGGACCCCACCGAGCTCATTGCACTTGCGGCGCCCGTCGCGCGGGACGAGGCCGACTATGCGAAGGCGAACCGCCTCTTCACCGGCGAAGCGTGGAATCTCATCCCGCACACGCGCTATCTCGGAAACGCGGCGCTCTCGATGTTGACGAAGATCGCCTCCGGGTACTGGCATGTGGCGGACTCGCAAGCGGGATTCACCGCGATCGCGCTGCCGATGCTGAGGAACCTCGACCTCCACGCGATCTATCCGGGCTACGGGTACCCGAACGACATGTTGGTGCACCTGAACGTGTGGAACGCGCGTGTTCGCGACGTCCCGTCGCGGCCCATCTACGGGATCGGCGAACGATCGGACATCCGCCTCCGAAAGGTCATTCCCCGGATCTCGTGGCTGCTCGTCAAACGGTTCTGCTGGCGCATGGGCCAGAAGTACGTCATCCGCGACTTCCACCCACTCGTCTTCTTCTACATGGCCGGGCTCGTCACCTGGCTGATCGGGTTCGCGCTGGCCGTGTACTCGGTCGTCGTGCACTTCACCGGCGGTCATCCCAAGCCGGGAACGGCGACCCTCGTTGCGATGTTGCTCACCTTCGGGGTCCTGTTCACGCTGTTCGCCATGTGGTTCGACATGGAAAGCAACAAGGAGCTTCGCTGAGCCGGGCGGCGCTAACCAAAGCCTCGGGCTTCGAGGAAGTCGACGATCACGGCCGACGGTGATCCCTGCGGGAGCGCCTCGGGTCGCGCGTAGCTCGCGTACTCGCGGACGAAGCTCTCGATCCGCTGGTGGTCGAGCCCCGCGAGGACGGCATTCTGTCCAAGGCCCTCGTGGCGCTCGGTCTCGTCGCGAAGGATGAGCGTCGGCTTCCCGAGATACGACAGCTCTTCCTGGTTGCCGCCGCCGTCCGTGACGACGAACTGTGCGGAGCGAATCGCCTTCAGAAACGGGAGGTACTCCAGGCGCGGGAGAAGCGAGATGCGTTGGTTGGACTCGAGGCGTCCGCGAAGCCCCAGCTTCTCGAGTTGGAGCTTCGTGGCCGGATGCTGGACGAACAGGAGCGTGAAGCCGGCTGCGGCGATGCCTTCGAGCTCCTCGACGATTCGCACGAGCCGATCGCGATCGAAGACGTTCTCGTAGCGGTGGAGGCTGACGACGACGTAGGGCGTCGCAGGGACGTCGAAGTCGACGTCCTCGAGCTGCGAAAGCCCGAAGCGCAGCGTGTCGACCTGCGTGTTGGAGCCCGTGTCGAGCTTCACGCCTCGTCTGTCCTTCAGGTTAGCGACGGCCCACTCGCCCGGGCACGCGTAGTAGTGCGCGAGGCGGAACGTGACGAGTCGGTTGAGCTCCTCGGGGAACGGTCGGCGGAGGTTGAAGCTCCGCAGTCCCGACTCGACGTGCATGACTCGGGTACGCGTGAGCCGACCGAACAGAGCCCCGAACCAGGTCGTGAACGTGTCACCGTGCGTGAGCACGACGTGGCGCGCGCCGGTGCTACCGCCAAGGATCTCGCGACTGCGCAAAAGTGAGGTCAGCATTCGAGCGAACCAGAGACCCATGCGGCCCATCGACTTCGCCTCCGTCTTCCATCCGACCACCACGTGGTCGGGTGGGGGCAGCCGAAAGAGCTCGGCGGTCCTTTCGATCGTGTCGCGGTGCTGCGCCGTGTAGACCCAACGCCAGTCGAGGTCACGCCCCTCGCACTCGAGCATGACGGGCGCAAGCTTGAACAGCTGCGCGCGCGTGCCGACGACGAAATGGATCATCTCGGCTTCATTCGGCGGCAAGCCGTGGTTCGCCTACACGTGCTTGCACCTCCACAGCGCAGGATCGGGGGCGGGCGAGCTCGCTAACGTCGCTCGACGACCGCGAGCTCGTCGTCGCGGTAGAGCACGCGGGCGCCCGGCTCGGCGAGGAACGCGCGTAGGTGGGAGGCGTCGTCGACGATCACGACGCGGTAGTCCGTCGCGATCGACTTCCAGTCACCGTGTCGCGTCTGGTAGTCCACGATCCGGTCGAGGGTCGGCTTGTCGTAGAGCTCGAAGCGGACGTCGTATGAGATGCGCCCGCGGAGGTCGGGGATTCGCCACAGGAGCCAGTCGGCCGTACCGTCCGTGGCCCAGACGCGGGTCGACGGGTCGCGTGTCGCCTCACGGACGGCGGCGATTCGCTGCTCGCTCCAGTCGGAGACGTACCACGACGCCGAATGCGCAAGGAACGCGAGGATCGCGATGGCGAGTCCCGCGAGCGACACGAGCGAGATCACGCGATTGACCTTCGGCGCGTCGACGTCGGCCTTGGTCAGGAGACCGTCGAGCGCGACCGGGAGGATCGCCGCGCAGGCGAGCGCGAACCAGATCACGCCCCGCACCGCCTGCACCGCGCCCGCGAAGGTCACCGCGAGCACGAGAAGCTCGTAGATCGTCAACCGGCTGCGGCACCGGCGAAAGGCGAGCAGCGCGACGGCGACGAGCGCGAGCGCCCAGAAGAGCGCCGTCGTCCCGCTCGGGCTCGACCACTGCCACTCGCGGAGGATCGGCGCGAAGGGTGCGTCGACGAGCATCAGGTCGTAGTACGCGACGATGTCCCAGCCGTACGGCGTCGCGAGCACGCAGAGCGGTGCGAGGACGGCGAGCGCGACCGGAGTCCACGAAAGACGACGGGCACGGACGAGCTCGACGAGCGCGAGCAGCACGGTGAGCCCCGCACCGAGCACCACGGAGCCGTGGAGGTTCGCCCAGAGCACGAGCAGCGGCAGCACGAGGAGTGTGCGCCGGCGCACGCCGCGGCGGGACGCGTCGACGAGCAGCCACAGCACACCCGCGTACAGCGGCAGCGCGGCCGACTGCGCGCGGATCGTCCAGCCCCACGGTCCCGCGATCACGGCGAGGAGCCCGATCAGGAACGTGGAGCGCGACGAGGCGCCGCTCGTCCGCGCCGTGGCGGTCGCGAACGCGAGCGCGAGGAGCACGAGGAGGACGTCGAGCAGCACGACCGCCCGCATCCCCGCAAGCCCGTGCGCGCCGTAGAAGACGACCTGCGCGAGCCACTGCTGATCGGTCCACGTCGCGCCCTGGCCGAGCAGCGTGATCGTCTCGGTGGACGGGAGGCCGTGCTCGACGACCTCGCGGCCCGCCATCAGGGTCAGCCAGGTGTCGCCGACGACGAGCGACGGTCCGAAGACGGTGAGGAGCACGATCCCGACGAGCGAGACGAGCAGGATCGGGAAGGGGCTCGTCTCGAGCACCCTGCGCAGAGCGGGTGTCCGACTGAAGTCGGACACCGATGGTGCGCGCGCACCGGCGACGTCTTCGGCCACGTTTGCCGACACCGCTGCATGATCGCCGCCGCGGCGGAAGTTCTGTCTGGACGAAGGGCTAGGTCGATCGCGACCCGCGCCGATGGCGTCCGCTCGTGCCGACGACGACCCTACGGGGGGTGACCGTCGTCTCCGAGCCCCTTCCCCAAGCGCGCTCTGCTCTTCCCGTCGCGGAGCGCGCACGGCCCAGCCGCCGCAATCTCTGGATCGCCGCGGTGGTCGGGGTGCCGGCGTCGGCGGTCTTCCTCTTCCTGGCGATCCGCGGTGCGGACCTCGGCGCCGTGTGGCGGACCCTGCAGGACGTGCGGCCGGGCCCGCTGCTCGGCGCCGTGGCGTGCATGGGAGTCGTCTACTGGCTCCAGGCCGCGCGCTGGCGGCGGATCGCCCATACCGGCGCGAGCCAGACACGCTTCGTCGAGATGGTCGTCTGCGGGGTTGCAGTCAACAACGTGCTGCCCGGCAGGGTCGGCGACCTGCTACGCGCGCGCTGGGTCTCCCGCGGCGCGTTCTCGTACGGGCGCGGCATCGCGACCGTCGTGTTCGACCGTGGGTTCGATCTCGTCACCCTCGCCCTGTTCCTCCTCGCGACCCTCCCGCTCGTCACGGACGAGGCGTGGGTCGACCGCATCGTGATCGGCTCGCTGATCGCGATCGCCCTCCTTGCGGGCGGGATCCTCGCCGCTCGCTCCTACACGCGGCGGCGCCCCGGGGGGAGGCGCCACCGCGGCCTCGTCCGCCGTTTCGCACGTGACGTGCTCGACGGCCTCTCGGAGCCGCTCGGCGTGCTGCGAACGCAGGAGCTGCTCCTGCTCAGCATCGCCGCCTGGTTGACCTGGGCGCTCGGCGCCTACCTGACAGCGCGGGCGGTCGGCATCGAGCTGACCGCCGTCCAGGCCGTCTTCGTGACGGGCGCGCTGAACCTCGGCGTGGCGATCCCGTCCTCGCCGGGGTTCGTCGGCACGTACCAGTGGCTCGGGGTGTCCGCCCTCGCGCTCTTCGGGATCGGCCAGGAGGCCGCGCTCGCGTACGCGATCGCGCTCCAGGCGGTGTGGTACCTGCCGACCACGGTTGTCGGGCTCGTCCTGCTGCTCACGGGGACGACGCGGCGCTGGGGGCGGCGGGCTCCGGCACCGGCGCCGGCCGCCGGGCTCGGGACTTAGGACCGGGCGGCTGGTGTCCGACCGAAGTCGGACACCGGATGTCACTTCCCAAGAGCGTCGAGGGACGCGGGCAGAGAGCCCGGGTCTGCGGATCTACTCGTCGCCCATCGGGCGGACGATGAGGCCGAGCTGGTAGGCCTGGCGGACGGCGTCCGCGCGGTTCTTCGCGCCGAGCTTGCGGTAGACGTTCGTCAGGTGGAACTTCACCGTCTGCTGGGTGACCCACAGCTCCTTGGCGATCTCGTCGTTCGACTTCCCCTTGGCGAGCTCGGTGAGGATCGAGATCTCGCGATCGGTCAGCCCGGCGGCCTTCGCGCCGGTCGGGACGGAGGACTCGGTCGCGCCGACCGTGGAGAAGACCGTGCCGCTCGCGACCTGGCGTAGCGTCGAGGGGAGGTCGCTCGGGTCGACCGTCTTCAGGACGTAGGCGCTCGCGCCGCGGCGGAGCGCGCCGTCGATCAGGTCCTGGGTCGTCGAGGCGGAGAGCATCACGACCTTCACGTCCGGGTAGCGCCGCCGGATCTCCTCGAGGCACTGGAGGCCGTCCATGTTCGGCATCCGGACGTCGAGCACGACCAGGTCGGGGTTCGTCTGGCCGACGAGCGGAAGCACCTGCGCGCCGTTCTGCGTCTCGCCCACGACCTCGAACCCGCCGTCCTCGTCGAGCGCCCGGCGGATGCCGTCGAGCATCAGCCTGTGGTCGTCTGCGAGGAGGACGCGCATCACACCCATAGTGTCGCAGAGCGGGTCGACGACGGCACCCTCCCAAGCCTGGACTCCCAAGCCTCGACCCAGGTGGGGGAGCGAACTACTCGTTCGAGGGATTCTCCTCCCCCTGACGGGGCCTACCGTCCGGTGTAGGCCCGGGATCGATCCGGGGCCCGTCCGTCCCGACCGAGTGCAACCGGCCGGATCGGGTCTACCGCAAGAGGGGGTACGGGAAGATGAGGGGGATTCGGTCCAGGTTCGGGTGGCGTCGCCGTACGCTCGCGATGCTGGCGATAGCCGGCCTTGCGGCGCTCGGCGTCGTCGCGATGCCGCTGAGCTCGGGCGCGGTGAACTTCGCGTCGTTCCAGCTCGACGGCAACACGACGGGCGACGACGACTGGGACGCGCTCTACCCGAGCTCGTCCGTCTTCACCCAGGACGGCAGTGGCTCGGGGGACGACCAGCTCGTCCAGGGCACCGCCGACAAGCTCGACTTCGACCGGTGGACGTGGCGGTCACAGGCCGTGACGCCGCCGAAGTCGGACATCCAGTGGGCGTACGCGACCCCGGCCGTCGTCAACAACGAGCTCGTTCTCTACTTCGGCTCGGACCGGGCGAACGACGACAAGGCGGGGAGCGTCAACGTCGGCTTCTGGTTCCTCCAGGGTGACGTCGGCCCGCAGTCCGGCGGAAGCTTCGGCCCGGACCGGCACAAGCCGGGCGACGTGTTCGTCGCCGCCGAGATCGACTCCGGCGGCCGCGTCGCGAACATCGCCGTCTACAAGTGGGATCCGGGCGCCTCGAAGAACCTCGCGCTCCAGACCTCGGGCTCGTACGGCGAGTGCAGCGGCTCCCTCGGCTCGCTCGTCGCGTGCGGCATCGCCAACAACTCCTCCTCGATCTCGACTGCGTGGCGAGGCTCGGTCGCCAACCCGTACTTCTTCGAGGGCGGCATCAACATCAGCAAGCTGTTCAGCGGGGCGCCGCCCTGCTTCTCGAGCTTCCTCTCGAACACGCGCTCGTCGTTCTCCGTCGACGCGGCCGGCCAGGACATCGTGGGCGGCAACATCGACACGTGCGGCCGGATCGTGATCTCGAAGACCACGGTGCCGTCGCAGAGCCCGAGCTTCGACTTCTCGACGACCGGCGCCGCGCCCCTGACGGGCTTCCAGCTCGCGGGCGGCGGCACGAAGGAGTTCACGTCGGTCTCGCCCGGCGCGTACACGGTCGAGGAGAGCTCGCTGCCGGCCGACTGGTCGTTCGACTCGCTCAGCTGCCCGACGGTCTCGGGCTCGGGCACGTCGGCGCAGGTCAGCGGCGGCAAGGTCTCGATCTCGCTCGGCTTCTTCGGCCACGTCGAGTGCACGTACGTCAACAAGCGCAAGCCCGAGGTCAAGCTCGTCAAGGACTTCGACGGCACCGGGACGCCGATCGACCTCAAGCTCGGCGACACGGTCAAGGGGACCTTCTCCGCCGACGGCGACACCGGGTTCTTCACGGTCGAGCCGGGCCAGTACACGGCGAGCGAGGCCTTCCAGCAGCCGACCGGCGGCCTCTACACGACGACCTCGAAGTGCGTCACGAACGGGAGCGACCCGGGCTTGGGCGCGGGCCTGTCGCAGAGCTTCACGGCCGCACCGGGCGACCAGGTCGTCTGCACCTTCAAGAACGTCCGCAAGACGGTGCAGGTCACGACCGTGAAGGACTTCGTCGGCACGTCGTCGCCGATCTCGATCGCGGCCGGTCCGCAGTCGAAGTCGATCACGGGTGACGACCAGGTCTCGGCGACCGTCGAGGCCGGCACGAGCCAGGGTCTCTCCGAGACGCTGACCGACGGCCAGAAGGCGCTCTACGACACGACCGTGCAGTGCACGGGCGACCAGGCGTCGCAGGCGGGCGTGTACTCGCGCCAGCTCGACGTCGGCACGGATCCCGTCAGCTGCACCTTCGTCAACACCCGCAAGCACGGCACGCTCGAGATCCGCAAGGACTTCGCGGATCCGGGCACGCAGCGGCAGATCGAGCTGCGGCTGGACGGGGCGACCAAGGCGACGCTCACCGCCGACGGCACCACGGGCGCGCTCACCGTCGACACCGGCGCGTACACGGCCTCCGAGGCGTTCACGACGGCGTCCGACGGCGACCTCTACACGTCCACCTACACGTGCACGAGGAACGGCAGCGCGTACGTCGGCCAGACGAGCGGCCGGTCGGTCCAGGTCGCCGTCGGCAAGGGCGACGCCGTGGTCTGCACGTTCAAGAACGACCGCAGGAACGTCAACGTAACCGTCGAGAAGGACTGGGTCGGCACGGTGACGCCCGTCGAGCTGTTCGTCGGCGGGACGAAGAAGACGGTGTCGGCAGAGCCCGCGGCGCTGACCGTGGCGGTTCCCGCCGGCTCGAGCACGACCGTGGGCGAGTCGGCGGTCCCGTCCGACTACGACGCGTTCGTCCACTGCGGCTCGGCCGCGGACGTCGCGTACACGGGGCCGGTCGCGCTCGCGAACGTCACGGCGCCGGTGACGTGCGTCGTCACGAACAAGGAGCTCCCGCAGGTCAAGGTCACGAAGGACCTCGAGCCCGCGAGCGACCCCGGTCGCTTCGACCTCCAGGTCGGCGGCGTGACGCGCGCAGACAACGCCGGTGACGGCGGCACGACGGGGTTCGTCCACGTCGCCCCGACCGGCTCGCTCACGGTGGGCGAGCTCGCAGGCGACGGCTCGACCGACCTCTCGAGGTACGGCTCCTCGATCGCCTGCGACACGGGGAAGGGCGGTTCGCAGGCGGCCACGCACACCTTCGCCGTCGCGTACGGCGACAAGGTGTCGTGCGTGATCACGAACACCCGCCTACAGGGCCAGGTGACCGTGAACAAGGTCTGGCTCCCCGTTGAGGCGAAGGGAGCGGTCACGCTCCAGATCGGGCCGTCCACGCAGGCGTTCAGCGCCGGTGACACGCAGTCGTTCACGAAGAGCCTGAACACGGGCTCGGTCGTGAGCGTCGGCGAGCCCACGGTTCCCGCCGGGTTCGAAGCGTTCATCGACTGCACGGGCGACCAGGCCGCCGAGGCGGCGGGCTCGACGCTCGACGTGGCGGTCGGCGAGACCCCGGTCACGTGCACCGTGACGAACAAGCGGAAGCCGCAGGTCAAGGTCACGAAGGTGCTCGACCCGACCACCGACCCCGGCAAGTTCGATCTCCAGGTCAACGGCAGGACGGAGAAGGACGACGCCGGGAACGGCGGCACCACCGGCCTCACCAGGGTCGACCCGGGCCAGGCCACGGTCGGCGAGCTCGCGGGCACCGCGACCTCGCTGGGCGACTACCGCGCCCAGATCTCGTGCGGAGCGAAGGGTGACGGGCACGCCGGCGCGACGAGCTACTCGTTCGCGGTCGGCTACGGCGACCGGGTCGAGTGCACGATCACCAACGCCCGCAAGACCGGCACGATCGAGGTCGTCAAAGTGTACGAGACGCCCGAGGGCCAGCAGGTCCCGGCGCCGTACTCCTCCGTGAACCTGAACGTCGACGGTGTCACCAAGGCGACGGCGCCGGCGAAGCTGACGACCGGCGCGGTGCAGGTGAACACCGGCTCGCATGCCGCCTCCGAGGCGTTCGTGGACGCCGATGACGGCGACCTGTACAGCTCCACGGGCATCTGCAGGCTCGGTGAGCAGGAGGTCGGCGCGGTCTCCGGCAACGGCCGGACCATCACCGGGATCGCCGTGGGCGACGGCGACGCGGTCGTCTGCACCTTCACGAACACGCGGAAGGCCCGCTCGATCGAGGTGACGAAGTCCGTCTCCGAGAGCGCGAACGGCACGTTCGACACGGAGGCCTCGAAGCCCGAGCCGGGTGGGACGTTCTACTTCCACGTGACCGTGAAGAACACCTCGGCGGCCGACGTGGTCACGATCGCGGGCCTCCAGGATCTCGTCGACGGGATCGGCGCCGTCTCGGCGGACGAGCTCGTCTGCGACATCGGCGACGGGTCGTTCCCGTTCCAGCTCGACCCGGGTGAGAGCGTGGTGTGCTCCTTCACCCGCGACGTTGTCGGCAACCCGCGCAGCGAGACCGACCACGTCGAGGCATCCTGGAAGGACGAGGAGGGCCAGCCTCAGCCGGACGAGCCCTCGAACGACGCGGTCGTGACGATCACGAACGTCGCTCCGACGATCGCGGTCGACAAGGTCGTGACCGGCCCCGGCTCGCGCCAGACGCCGGGTGGCTCGTTCTCGTACCGCGTCACGATCGTCAACCAGTCGCTGGTCGAGGACGTCACGATCACCGACCTCCACGACTTCGTCGACACCGACGGCTCGGTCAACGGCACCGGCACGCCGGGCGCCTCGATCACGATGAACGGCCTCGACTGCGCCGTCCCGTTCGTGATCGCCAAGGGCGGCTCGAAGGTGTGCACGTTCACCGCGACCGTCAACGGGCCGGCGGGCAAGTACTTCGACGTCGTCGTCGTCAACGGCGCCGACGACGAGGGAACGCCCACGACGGCAGACGACGACGCGAGCGTGACGCTCACGCCGACGCCCCCGCCGCCTCCGCCGCCCCCGAGCTCGACCCCGGAGATCGACGTCCAGGTGATCAAGGACGCGACCCCGCAGGTCCAGCTCGGCAAGGACGGCAAGGCGGCGATCACGTACTCCGCGCTCATCAAGAACAACGGCCCGAACATGGCCAACGAGGTGCAGCTCGCCGACCCGGCCCCGTCGGGCGTGGCGTTCGGCGCGATCACGAAGCAGCCGGACTTCGGCTCCTGCCAGATCAGCGCCGTCCTCCTGAGCTGCAAGCTCGGCACGATGGGCTACGGCGTCCAGACGCTGATCACCTGGACGGCCACCGTCAGCGTCACCGGCACGGTGACGAACACGGCAACCACGACCGGCACCGGCGGCGTCGACCGCGTTCCGGCGAACAACGTCGACGACGCGACGACGCTCGTCGTCGCCCCGGTGACGCCGCCCAAGCCCAAGCCGGCGCCGAGGCCGAAGCCGCACGTCAAGCCGAAGCCGCACGTCAAGCCCAAGCCGCTGATCTGCGCGATGCTCACCGTGCAGCCGAAGCTGGTCAGGGCGGACGGCCAGAAGCAGACGATCCGCGCGGTCGTCCGCGCGAAGCGCAAGGCACTCGTCGGCGTCAAGGTGCACGTCGTCGGGCCGAAGCTCGAGCTGACCGCGAAGACCGACAGGAAGGGCGTCGCGCGCTTCACGGTGCGGCCGGGCAAGGCCGGGATCATCCAGGTGCGGATCTCGGGCAGGAAGGCCTGCAACACGCAGCGGCTCGGCGTGGTCGGGGTCTTCCAGCCGCCGCTGACCGGCTAGGCCTGGGCGACTCGAGCAGCCATTCGGCCGGCGCCTCGACCAGAGGCGCCGGCCGAAGCGGCGGCGCAGAGAGAGCAACACAGCCGACGTACCGATCGGAGGGGGACTCGAGATGGGGAAGGCGAGGGAGCAGGAAGTACGGCTCATGGGGTTCGCGTTCGTGGCGCTGGCGCTGCTCGCGGCGCTCGCGCTGATCCTGGGCGCGACGAAGATCGGCTCGGAGGTGCATTCGCGCCCCGTGGCGACTCCGGGCGCGGCGACGTCGAGCGTCGGCGTCGAGCTCCTCCAGGCGCCGCAGCGGTAGGTCGTCTCGTGTCTCCGGGAAGAGCGAGGGGGGGTCGGCGCGGCATGCCGTGTTCGCAGAGCGGCCGCGCCCTGGGCCAACGGCGGGAAATGCCCCCTGAAGGGCGTAGAAGAGCCACCCGAACGAGGGGTTCGCTCACCCTTCAGGTGGATACGATCGAGCCAAGAGTGCCGGCCGCGTCTTCCGGTTCGCCGGTGCCGGTTCGGCAAACGAGGGGAACAGGAGGATGTGGGCCATGAACAGACCCAATAGGAGCGTGCGCGCCCCGATCGTCCTCGCTGCTGCGGCAATTGCACTGCTCGTAGTCGCGGGATCCGCCTCAGGGCGGCTCGACAGGATCGCGCATCCGGCAAGCCTCGACGTGAGCAAGACCGCGACCACGACGTGGGAGCGGGTCAACACGTGGTCGGTCGAGAAGTCGGTCGACCCGGCGTCGCTCTCGCTCGCGGCGGGCGGCTCCGGCAACGTGACCTGGAGCGTCGTCGTCACGAAGACCGGCTCCTTCGCGCGGAACGCGAGGGTGTCGGGGACGATCACGGTCGGGAATCCGAATCCCGGCAAGGTCACCGATGTCAGCGTGAGCGACTCGCTCCCAGGGGCGGTCGTCGACTGCGGTGGCGGCGCCTCGTCCGGGTTCACGATCCAGGCGGGCAACTCGCTGACCTGCACGTACACGGCCCCGGTCGACTCGACCGCGGGCGGCACCAACGTCGCCAGCGCGACGGGCATCGTCCTGCGGGACCGCACGATCGACGGCAGCGGCTCGGCGGACTACTCCTTCGGGGAGCCGGCGTCGGACATCAACGCGAGCGTCACCGCGGTGGACGACGGCCACACCTGGAGCGGGATCACGGGCTCGACGAGCTTCGACTACGGCGAGACCTTCCACTGCCCGAGCCAGGGCAGGACGAACGTCGTGCGTCTCCTCGGTGACAACCCGGACACGCAGGGCGTCGAGACCGACTACGAGCTCGGCACCGACTCCGCGTCCGTGACGGTGCGCTGCGGCAGCACTCCGCCGCCGTCGTCTCCGCCGCCGGGTGGGAACGAGTCGATGGACGTCCAGATCGTGAAGACCGCGACGCCGCAGGCCCAGCTCGCCAACGGCCAGGCGGACATCGCCTACACGCTGGTCGCGACGAACAACGGCCCGAACCAGGCGCACAACGTCGTGGTCTCGGACGCGGCGCCGAGCGGCGTCACGTTCGTCTCCGTCACCGCGCAGCCCGACGGCGGCAGCTGCACCGTCACCCCGGCGCTGCTCGACTGCAGCCTCGCCACGCTCGGTCCCGGCGTCAGCCGGACGATCGGCGTCGCGGCACGTGTCACGCAGACCGGGACCTACGAGAACTGCGCGACGGTCGCCGGTGAGGGCGGGGACACCAACTCGATGAACAAC
>Ga0075428_100006318_pt1 | contig 13176 bp, 12 predicted proteins | sample RhiMetdeltSRZDD2_FD_75291 | JGI IMG/M metagenome (GOLD analysis project Ga0075428, IMG submission 75291) | Populus rhizosphere microbial communities from Tennessee, USA - Rhizosphere MetaG P. deltoides SRZDD2 | ecosystem: Host-associated > Plants > Roots > Rhizosphere > Soil | place: USA...
GCCGCTTCGCCGTAGGCGCGCGGGAACAGGGCGAGCGTTCCGCTCTTGCGGGCGATCGCGATCGCCTCGGGCATCTTCTCGGCGGTCTTCGGGCCGAACCCTTTCACCGTCGCGAGGCGGCCATCACGGGCCGCCGCCTCGAGGTCTTCGAGTGTGGCGATGCCTAACGCTTCGTGCAGGCGCTCGATCTTTTCGGGACCGAGCCCCGGAACGCGCATGAGCTCGAGGATCCCATCGGGCAGGTCCATCCGGAGCTGCTCGAGGTAGCGTGACTCGCCGCTCTCCACGAGGTCGGTCAGGACAGCGAGGGTTGCGGGTCCGATCCCTCGGACCCTGGCCAGCTCGCCGGAACGGAGGAGGGGTGTGAGATCGTCGGCGTCGAGGGCGAGCACGGCCTTGGCGGCGCCACGGTACGCTCGCGACTTGAACCGATTCTCCGCGCGAAGCTCGAGCAGCGCCGCGATCTCGGTCAGGACGTGTGCGGCAGAGCGGGAGTCCATGTTGGAAAGGTAGTCCCGCGAACGCGCCGCTCTAGGGACTAGGGACTGGGGACTGGGGACTCGGCCGGGAGCGTTCTACCACCGAGGAGGTCTCCTCGCAATAGAAGCATCCCGGCCGAGTCCCCAGTCCCCAGTCCCGGCTCCTATCGTTCCACCCCCGCGACGGACCGCACTCGGTCGACCAGCTCGTGCAGGCGGTCCTCGGTGAGATCGATTTCGGCGGCGGCCTCGTCGAGCTCCACAAGGCCCGCGCGCATCGATGCGGCGAGTGCGTTCAAATGCCGGATGTTCTCCAGCACTTCGACCGTCAGTCGGCGCAGCGCATGGAACCGCCGCTTCTGCGCGAGGGCCCGGCGGTAGCGCTGCACGAGCTCCCGCTCACCCAGCGCCTGCGCCTGCTCGATAACGACCTCGGCGCTCCGTCCAGGAACCACGCCCTGATCGACTATGCCATCGTCCTCAGCCCACGCCTCGTCCGCGAACCAGAGGCGACCCACGAACTCCACACCATCGTGCTCGATGCGGAGCGCCACGTTGTACCGGCGCCCCTCGACCTCGATGGTAGCGATGTGCGGCATTTCGAACTTCTCGAGCGTCGTCATGGGGCATCCCCTCGTTGAACGGGGGTAGTCTGGGTCAAAAAATCGCTCACCGCGCTGAATAAAGACTGCGGTTGCTCCACATAGGGCACATGTCCGCAGTGATCGAGAACGACGAGCCGGGCTCCCAGCGCGCGCGCGGCAATCTCGGACGATTCGAGCGGAATCGGATCCTCGCGACCATGGACGATCAAGGCGGGGATCGCAATACGCCCGAGGGCCAACGCGAGATCGAAGTCACCGAGGCTGCTCCAGACGCTCTGCTGCACCCGACCGACGACGCGGAATGGCGTGAGGTCCTCCGCGCGCCCGGGGTCGGCGAAGTACCCGGCGACGCTGAGCTCGAAGCCACGATGGCGGTACGCGTCCGGGTCGCGCTCGCGCAGGCCGGAGCTGGCCAGTTCGGCCCGCATCCGTTGGATGACTGGTCCCTGCTGGCGCCGTGTAAACTCGGCTTCGAACTGCTCGCGATGCTTGCGCGTGATCGGCGCGGGGTCGATGAGAACCAGGGACTGGGGACCAGGGACTGGGGACTCGGCTCGATCGCGAGCAGGGAACGATCCATCGCTGCTCGGGACGAGGAGGGAACCGGGAACTGCGCCTCGCGCGACGATCGCGTAGAGCATCGCCAGGAGCCCACCCCACGAATAGCCGACTATTTCCAGCGGGTCGAAGGTCAGCTCGTTCGCGACGGCGGCCAGGTCTTCGACGTGGGTCTGCCAGGTGATTGGAGCCGGGTCGTCAGTCCGCGAGCGGCCACCGCCACGCTGATCGTAGAACACCAGCTCATGATCCTCGGCCAGCGCGAGCATCTGAGGAAGGAGGTACTGGTGATCGGCGCCGGGTCCCCCGTGAAGCACGAGAAGGCGGCGCGCGCCAGACGGACCGTAGGCGCACCAGTACAGCGGCACGGGTGTAGAAGTGGTGAAGCCGGAATCGCGAGGCGGTGGAATCGGCGGCATGTCGAGTGGAAGGGTGTCGCCCGAAAGTTGGCATGCCGGTGGCGCGGCTGATAATCTCAGAGCGTTCCGCCCCCCAAACCTGGACCGCACTCTCTCTGGAGGTCATATGCGGAAGTCGGTGGTCACACTCGCCTTCGGTGCGCTGATCGCGCCGGCGCTCGTGGCGGCGCAGGACTCAACAAAAAAGGTTGCCGGCGGCGGTGAGCTCGCGCCGGGATGGCAGATGCGCGTCGACCCGCGTGCAGGCAGCGGCACGCCGCCGAAATTCGTGGCGATGGGGAACGGGTTTCACGCGACATCCGGATCGCGAGCGATCTACTGGCGCCCGGGCGACGTGGCAACCGGCAACTACCGCGTGAGCGCGACGTTCACGCTCACGAAGCCGCCCGGACACGCCGAGGCGTACGGCCTGATCTTCGCCGGCAAGGACCTCAAGGGTCCGAACCAGAACTACATCTACTTCACGTTAGGCGGCAACGGCACGTTCCTGATCAAGCATCGCGCCGGCGACGCCGACTCGCTGATTCATACGATCGCCAACTGGACACCGAGCGACGCGATCTCCAAACCCGACGCGAGCGGGAAGAGCACCGACAAGCTCGAGGTGGTGGTGGGCGCGCAGAAGATCCAGTATTTGATCAATGGCAAAGAGGTGTACAGCATGGACCGCGCGAAGGCAGTGGGTGCGGGCAACATGCTGTCGTCCACGGACGGCATCGCCGGGATTCGCGTGAGCCACAACCTGGATGTTCACATCGCCGACTTCAAAATCAGCAAGTGATAGGAGTCGAGAGTCGATAGTCGCGAGTCGACAGCTCACCTAACGGGACACTTCTCGGAGCCGAGGGGTGTCCCGTTGGAGTTTTCACCGGCTAACGACTCCCGACTATCGACGCTCGACTGCGACGTCAATATTGCGTCGCGATTCTCACCGTGTTGAGATGCACGTGGACACTGTCCTCGATGTTCCGTCCGTAGCCGCCGGCGATCGTGATCGCCACCGGGATCCCGACCTCCCGGCAGGCGTCGAGGACCATCACGTCGCGGCGCGCCAGGCCGTCGAACGTCAGGCACAAGCGCCCGAGGCGGTCGCCCTCGTGCGAGTCGGCGCCGGCGAGGTAGATCGCCAGGTCCGGCGCCGAGGCTGACAGGACGCGCGGCAGGACCTCCGCAAGCGCACCCAGATAGGCCTCATCGCCCGTGCCGTCGGGAAGCTCCACGTCGAGCGACCCGGGCACCTTGTGGAACGGGTAGTTCCGCCCGCCGTGCATGCTGAACGTGAACACGGACGGGTCGCCGGCGAACACCGCGTGCGTGCCGTTGCCCTGGTGCACGTCGAGGTCGATGACCACGGCGCGCCGAATGCGCGCCTCGCGCTGCAGCGAGCGCACCGCGACGGCGACATCGTTGAACACGCAGAAGCCTTCGCCATGGTCGGGGAACGCGTGATGCGTTCCGCCGGCGAGGTTCATCGTCAGCCCCCGATCGAGCGCGGCCGCGGCGGCCTCACACGTCCCGCCGACCGCGCGAAACGATCGCTCGACGAGCGACTCCGACCAGGGAAGGCCGATGCGACGCTGTTCCGCCTCGCTCAGCGTTCCGGACACGACGGCCTGGACGTAACGCTCGGTGTGGACGAGCCGCAGCGACTCGATCGAGGCGCGTTCAGGCTCGTGAATGGTGGCGGGGGCGACGAGCCCGCTCGCGATCACCGCGTCGCGGAGCAGGGCGTACTTCGCGATCGGGAACCGGTGATTCGTCGGAAGCGCGATCGTGTATCGGGCCGACGTCCAGCAGTGAAGCGTCACATCGCCGGCGTGCCGTTAGGTGCCCGGTAGACGACGCCGTTCTTCATCACGAACACCGGCTTCTCCATCACCTTGATGTCGGCGATCGGGTCGCCGGGGACGGCCACGATGTCCGCCCACTTGCCGGTCGTGAGCGTGCCGAGATTCTTGTCCCAGCCCAGCAGCTTCGCGGCGTTGCTGGTGCCGGCCACGATGGACTGCATCGGCGTCATCCCGCCCCACTGGACCATCAGCGCGAACTCGTGTCCGTTCGCGCCGTGCGGCGCGACGCCGGCGTCGGTGCCTAACGCGATCGGGACCCTGGCCGCGACCGCGTATCTGATCGCCTGCCGCATGGCCTGCGCGGCGGCGAGCGCCTTCTCCGCCCGCAGCCCCTTGAGCACGCCTGCCTTCGCCGCCTTTTCCGCGGCCTCGCCGGCGCTCAGCGTCGGGACGAGGAACGTGCCGCGCTCGGCCATCATCTTCGCACCCTCCTCGTCGAGGAACGACCCGTGCTCGATCGACGACACGCCCGCGCGCACGGCGATCTTGATCCCCTCCGTGCCGTGCGCGTGCGCGGCGACCTTCCGCTCGAGCTTCGTGGCCTCGTCGACCATCGCCTTGAGCTCGTCGTACGTGTACTGCGGGACGCCGACGGCGTCGCCCTCGGACAACACGCCACCGGTTGCACAGGTCTTGATCACGTCCGCGCCGTATTTCGCCTGATAACGCACGGCGGCGCGGACCTGGTCCGGACCGTCAGCGATGCCGGTTTTGTAGTCACCGTCCCTGAGCCCCGGTTTGTACCCGTTGTCGTCACAGTGTCCGCCCGTGATGCCGATCGCGTGTGCGGCGGTCTGCATGCGCGGCCCAATGACCCATCCCTCGTTGATCGCCTTGCGCATGGCGATGTCGTCGAAGTTCGCCGCGCCGACGTTGCGGATGGACGTGAACCCGGCGAGCAGGGTATTGCGCACGTTGTTGACGCCGAGGATCGCGCTGAAGGAGTCGACATCGCGGACGCCGGCGTCGTTCGCGCCGGGATCGCCGAGGGTACGGCCGATGACGTGCGTGTGGGCGTCGATGAAGCCGGGAAGCAGGGTCGCGTTGCCGAGATCGACGGTGCGCGCGCCCGCGGGGATCGTGACGGCGCCGGCGGCCCCCACACTCACGATGTGGTCGTCGGTCACCACCACGACGCCGTTCTGAATCGGCGCCGCACCGGTTCCGTCGATCACCCGCGCGGCCTTCAACACGACCGTGCCGGAGCCGCTGGTCGGATTCGTCGGGGCCTGAGCGGCGAGCAGACTCGGGAGCGCCAGTGCGAGTAACGTACGCATGTTCAGCGATTGGTTGGGGATCGACGCACTAGTTTCTCCTGCCTAACGTGACCTTGACGGTCATTCGCTCGGTGCCGCGCAGCACGACGACGTCGACCGTGTCTCCTGGCTGCTGCGCGTAGAGTGCGTCGGTGTAGGCGTAGAGGTCGTTCACCGGCTTGCCGGCGAACTCCACGATGATATCGCCGGCCTTGAGCCCGGCCTTGTCCGCCGGGCTCTCGGCGCGAACGCCGGTGAGCCGAACGCCCTTCACGTCCGCGGCGCCCATGTCGGGAATCGAACCGAGATAGGCGCTCGTGTTCTCTCGCTTCGACGTCGTCGGCGCCGCGGCGACCGCGCGCACGAAGCTGAGCGGCTCCGGACGGTCGGCGATCTCGCGCGTGACACGCTCCGCCACCGAAACCACGCGCGCGATGCCGGCGGCGTTCACCTTCTCCGCGTCGTCGGTCGCCTTGTGATAATCATCGTGCACGTTCGTGAAGAAGTGCAGGACGGGGAGGTTCTTCGCGTAGAACGACGAGTGGTCCGACGCGCCGAAGCCGTCGCCCGTGGCTGTGAGCGTGAGCGGCGCGACGGCGTTCGCGCGCGTGACGATGTCACTGAGCTCCTGTGCCGTCGCGACCCCGTACACGATCAGGCGCTCGCCCTGCATCCGGCCGACCATGTCGAAGTTGAGCATCGCCCGCACCTTCTCGAGCGGTACGGGCGAGTGATCGACGAAGTACTGCGATCCGAGGAGCCCGAGCTCCTCGCCGCTGAAGGTGACGACAATCACCGACCGTTTCGGCGGGCTACGGCGCAACAGGCGCGCAAGCTCGATCACGGCCGCCGTTCCCGACGCGTTATCGTCGGCACCGTTGTGAATCGCGTTCGCGGCGTTGGGGTCCAGCGCGCCGAACGTCGAGCGGCCGAGATGGTCGAAATGCGCGCCGAGAACAACGTACTCCTCGCGCAGGGCGGGATCGGTCCCGCGAACCACGGCCGCGACATTCTGCGTCGGGAGCTCGCCTGGTAGCCCGGCGTGCGCAGCGGCCACCGACCTCGCGACGAAGGCCTGCACGAACCGCGGCTCGCAAGCCGGCGCCCCGCCGGTCCGAACGCAGAGACGAGCGTCAGCCGAGGTGAAAGCCGGAGACAGGCCGAGACTGGAAAAGCGTCGCGCGATGTACGCGGCAGCGGAGTCGTTGCCGGCCGTACCGGTTCCACGCCCCTCGAGCGCATCGCTCGCCAAGTATCGGACATCGCGCATGACTGACGCGGTATCCGGCGTAGCTGCCGGGGCGGGAGTGGACGCCGAGTGGCGGCAGGCGGTTGTGACGGATGTCACCAACGCCACCGCCGCGAGCATCGACGGACCTCGCAGACAACGCAATCGTCGGGTCATGGGCGGGTTGGACGTCCTGAGGGTCGGGACGGAAATCTTACGAGCTGTGTGGTGGGAAAGAAGGCCGAAATCAACCGCAGCTCAGCGTTTCCGGTGGACATTCTTGCGCGTCCTTGTGTTGGAGAACTCCCATCTTTCGTGGACGCCCATCGAGGTTCATGTCGACGAGCGCAACGACGTTTCCGGCGCGATTCGCCGAGCTGGTATATCTGCTGGCCCACCAACCAGATGCGGCGGCCGAGCACGAGCGCGTGCTGGGCGAGGCGGTCATCGCCCTCGCGACGGCGGACGCGTCGCTGACGACGTCGCAGCTCAACGTGGACCTGCTCGATGAAGGGGAATCACCGGACGCTGTGCGCTTGCACGAGCTGGTGATGCGCATGTCGGCGCATTCGGCGCATCAAATCGACTTCCTCGTGCACACGCCTCGCGGCCAGATTCTCGGCGTCGCGCGGATCCTCGCGCGGGAAGCGCACCCTGACGACGACGGCGCGGCGTTCGACGCCGAGCTGGTCAAGGTCGGCATCACGCACGTCGAGGCGCACCTCGGCCGAAATGGATTCGTGCGAACGGGGAGCCTGACGCCCAGCGCATCGCCGCGCGTCAAGGGATCGTCGGTCCGTAAAGCAACGCCATTCCGCGGCATGCCCGCGTTCGGCCTGGTCACGCCGTCGGGCTCGAACACGGTTGTGTCATCGGCCGAGGCGTCGACTGGCCCGTCCGCGCCGCATGACGGTCACCGGGTCACACCACGTGGCGGAGCCGCGACGCTTGGCGCCGAGGTGCCAGTAGGCGTCGCGCCGCGTCGAACGACGCCGCCGGTTGGCGCTCCGACCATTCATGACGAATCGACCCGGATCATCGCGGGCGCGATCGAGACGAAATTGATCGATACGAAGTCGCTCGCGACGATGTCGGACGAGGAGCTGATCGAACAGCTCCGCACGGGCGTGACGCTCGAGAACGCCATGCGCATCCTCGAGGGGGTTGCCATGGTGGCCGAAGTGCGGGCGCGCGAGGGTCGGTGGGAGGTCGTGGCGCGCGTGTTTGACGCAGTCGTGGCCAACGAAGCTGCGGCGGAGCACGATCCCGATCTGCGTCGCGCCTACACGATCGGGCTGCGTCGGCTCACGAAGCCAACGCTGCTCCGCGGCATCGCCGGCCTGCTTCCGCGTCGTCGCGAGCTGCGCGAGGCACTGCACGCGGTGTTGCTGCGGCTGGGTCGCGATAGCGTAGAGCCACTCATCGAGCTGTTGACGTCGGCCGATTCGTTGACCGATCGTCGCGCGTACCTCGCGGCGCTGGTGAGGATACGCGATGCGGTGCCCCCGTTGATCCATCTGGTCGGCGACAATCGGTGGTACGTGGTGCGAAACGCGATCGATCTCCTGGGCGAGATGCGCGCGCTCGAAGCGGAGAATGCGCTCCTCGAGGTCGTGAATCATCCGGACGAGCGGGTTCGGCGGTCCGCTGCGACCGCGCTGGCGCGCTTCGGGACGGCGCGCTCGATTCAGGCCGTCGAGCGCATGTTGACGGATGCGGTGCCCGAAGTGCGTGTGCATGCGGTGCAGGGACTGGGAGGCGTCAAGTCGGCTCGCGCGGTGGGCGTGCTCGCACGCGCACTGGATCGCGAGACCGACGCGGAGGTACAGGCCGTCATTCTGGCCGCGCTGGGGCGCCAGGCGACTGACGAAGCGATCGTGCGCCTAACGAAAGCGGCGGAGCCGGAAGGTCGCCTGTTCAAGCGCAAGCCGACGGCGCTGCGGCTGGCGGCCGTGCAGGCGCTCTCGGAGGCGAACTCGCCGGCCGCGCTCGCGGCGCTCCGGCGGCTCGCGGACGACAAGGATCGCGAGGTCAGAGAGGCGGCGGTTCGGGCTTTGCGACCCAAGGCCGAGACCTAACGGGAGACGGGAAGCGGAGACGGGAGACGGCAACGGCCGGGAAGCGGGAGACGGGAGACGGGAGACGGGAGACGGGAGACGGGAGACGTAGAACCCTCGGGATGCCTCTCTCGCGAGATGAGCATCCCGAGGGTTTACGCATCTTACCCGTCTCCCGTCTCCCGACTCCCGTCTCCCGGCCGTTAAAAGCTGAACCCAATCACCACCGGAATGAACTTGGTCCGGTCGGGTGACGTCGCGACCGACACGTAGCGCGCCTCGAGGAACAGCGACGGCCCCAGACCGCCGATCGAGACTCCGACGCCACCGTTGTAGCCGATATCGGTCTGCGTGTCCCGAAGACTCCGGAACTCATCCACGGTGCCGCCGACGTCCTGTGCGACTCGACGGCGATAGACCCCCACCCCGCCGATCACGTACGGCTTGATGATCGATTGGGTCAGCGGGAGGATGACGTTCGCCGCCGCGCCGATGAGGTCCACGTTACCAGTCGCGTTGGTGCCGGCATCGGACGGCAGGACCGAGTTGCCGACCTTCCGGATGAATGCATTGTCAAGATCGCTGCGGCTCCAGAAGAGCTCGCCGCGCAATCCGAAGCGGCCCGTACCGACGCCCGCGAAGCCGTTCACTACAAGCCCCGTCTGCGCACCGTCGGCGAACTTCCCGTTAGGTACGTTCGCTCCGATCGACGCGCCGAATCCGAGCCCTGCCTTCTGCGCCGCCAGCGGTGACGCGGTCGCCGCGAGCCCCGCCAATGCGGCGCCCAGCGCTGCTTTCGAAATACGTGTGCCTGCTCTCATCGAATCCCGCTCTCCAGTCGTGGTTCCGTGATGGGGGAACGCCGCAATTGCACCAACCACACCATCAGGACCCCGCTGCGACGAGTTCGTTCATTGACCGTCGATGAGCGGGCAGAGCTGTGTGACGTACGTCACGTGGCCGGCTCGGCTAGGTCATCTCGTTTCTCAGGTGCTCAGCCGTGCGCCACAGCCACTGATTCGCAGCACCGGCTCCGCGGTTCCGTTCGATCGGCGTTAGGCTCGACGGATGAAGCGCGAGGCCGCCCTCCGAAGCGGTACGCCTGTGATCTCGCGTTCGGTTCGTCCCAACCAGACCGGTATCTGGTGACGGGGCATTGCATCGCGAGGGTTCGGCAGTAAACGTGAGGCACGGCGCTCTCGAACGGGCGCCGCTTCGGTCGTTGCCCGCCGCATCGTCGGAGAGCGCATGTCACACGCAATCCACTCGGTCGTGTCGCCCCGGGCGCTGCGACTCGCTGCCGTCGTTGGCGCAGTCGTGTTCACGCATCCCGCGTCGGCCCAACTCGCGTCGGCGATCGACATTTCGTCGTTCAGCAGCCAGTCCACGGCGAACGAGTGGCGAAGCCAGCTCGCGGTCTCCCCGTTCATGCGGTTCGACCACCCGAGACTCGAAGTCGATGGGCGCTGGACGGCTTTTGGCGGCGACGGCCAGCGGCTCGATGGATTCGGCGGCATCGACGCGACCTACTTCTCGCCGGCCCGCGCAGGCTTCCAGCTCTCGGCGGCAGGGTTCGGCGACCGGACGTTGCTCAATGAATCGTTCGCCGTCTCGAGAATTGGGGCCGACGCTCGCCTCTCGTACCGCGTGAGAAGCGCTGGCGCATGGCTTGGCCGGGAGGTATCGCGTGACAATAAGTCGACTCCGGCATCGCCTGTCCCGCATTACTCGGCCGGTGCATGGGGGCAGTGGCGGAGCGTGATCGTCACACTGTCGCTTTCGTCGTTCGGATCGCGGGAAGGGGCGCGAGCGCCGACGACGCGCACGGAAGTGGTGAGAACGGCGCCCAGCGGCCCGCTCGCTCCGATCGACAGCCAACGCAGCTTCCGGTCGCTCGACACCGTCACGATCGTGGACAGCGGCAGCGCGGGACGACCTCACGACTGGCGCGACGCGGAGCTCGGCCTGCATTGGAGCGCCGGGCGGGTCGCGCTCGACGGCGTGTTCGGGACGCGATACGCGGCGACGAGCCAACCTAACGAGACCTGGGGCCACCTCCAGAGTGCGGTCTCACTGGCGCCGGACATCGCCCTCATCGCGTCGACCGGCGTCCGTCCGTCGAGCGCCGCATATGGGATCGCCCGCTCTCGCTTCGTGGAGCTCGGCGTTCGCGTCTCGCCCGGCGCGCTCAGAAGGCCCCGATTGCCGCGGGGAGTGCGCCCGACCGCGGCAGCCTTCGAGGTGGACGGGGCTGACGATGGCGCCCGCCGACTGCGCATCCGCGTTCCCGGCGCCCGCTCGGTCGAACTGGCTGGCGACTTCACCAACTGGCAGCCGATCGCGCTCAAACGCGGTGACGCGGATCAGTGGGAGGTAACCCTCGCCATCGGTCCCGGAATGCACCGCGTCGTCATCCGTGTCGACGGCGACACCTGGACCACGCCGCCCGGCATTGCCGCCGTCCCTGACGAGTTTCAGGGAACGGTCGGAGTCATCGTCGTCCGGTAAATGGTCGTGACGCATCCGTCCGTCCCGGGGTTCAATCTGGCGACGATGACGGATGCCCTGCTCGTGCGCCGAGTGCTCGATGGCGACACGGCCGCGTTCACCACGCTCGTGGACCGGCACGCCGCGGCATGCACACGGTTCGCGACGCGGATGCTGGGCAACCGCGAGGACGCCGAGGACGTAACGCAGGAGACGTTTCTCCGCGCCTACCGATCGCTCGCACGCTACGAGGAACGACACGCGTTTCGAACGTGGCTCTTCCAGATTCTCATCAATCGATGCCGCACCGCCGCGATACGGCGCCAGCGCCAGCGGCACATGTTCCTCGTGGACGACAACGCGATCGCGCTGGCGAGCGTACGACCGGTTGGGGAGCTGAGCGACCTGCGCGCGGAGCTGCAACGGGTGATCGATGCGCTCGAACCCGATCAGCGAGAAGCGTTTCTGTTGAAGCACGTCGAGCAGCTCAGCTACGATGAGATGGCGGCGGCCACGGGGGTCGGAGTGTCGGCGCTGAAGATGCGAGTCAAGCGCGCGTGTGATCGAATGCAGTGGCTGCTGCGGGAGGCGAGCGATGTCGGAACCTGACAGCCCACGCTGGTTGAAGGAGGTCACGGACGAGCTGCGTCGTGACGTGATCGTGCGGTCTACGTGGCGGACACGACTGCTCGAGGAGGTCGCACGCGCGCGCAAACCGTCGGCGCACGACACCGTCGACGAACGGTTCGACGACGAGGGGGAGCTCGGCCACCAGCCGGAGCGCCACCACCGGGCCATCACGCTCGGGCCGCTCGCGGGGCTCGCCGCGGCGACGGTGTTGGTGGCGCTCGGCGCGGGCGTCACCTACATGGCGATGTCGGCACGTGGGGGAGGAAGCGCTGACCGCCAGCGCTCCGTCGCCGCGGCGCCGCCGCAGCTCGTATCCGGCGCTCCGGCCTCGTCCGAGCGCGAGGTCGTGCGCTTCGAGCTCTCGGCGCCACGCGCCTCACGGGTTGCGCTCGTTGGCAGCTTCAATGAATGGAACCCGGTGGCGACGCCGCTCTCGCGCGATCCGGCGAGTGGGAAATGGGTGGTGTCGCTGCGGCTTCCGCCGGGCCGCCACGTGTACGCCTTCGTGGTTGACGGCGACGTGACCGCCGACCCGGCCGCGCCGCGCGCCGCGGATGACGACTTCGGCTCGACGAACTCCGTCGTGCTCGTCACAGCGCCGCGGACATGATCGTCAGGCTTCTCGCGCTCGCCTTCGCCGCTGCGTCCATCACGGCCGCGGCGGGAGCGCAGGCGGTGGACCGAACGCTGCCCGCGCAGCTCTCGGTGCCGACTCGCGCAACGCTCGAGCGGTTGATCGATTCGGCGCGAGTGGCCGGCTTGCCGATCGATCCGCTGTACTCGAAGGTCCGCGAGGGCGTGTTTCGCTCCGCCGATGAGTCCCGCGTCGTCGCGGCCGTGCAGCGTCTTGCCCGTGACCTGGGTGACGCGCGCATGGCGTTAGGCGACAGCGCCGGCGCCGAGGAGGTCACGGCTGGCGCGAACGCGTTGCGGGCGGGACTTCACCCCGCGGACCTCTCGCGGCTGCGAGAGGCGCGACGCCCGAGGTCCGACCATCCCCTCACGGTCGCGCTCGTCGTGATCGCGGACCTGGCAACGCGCGGCGTTCCGGCGGCCATGGCAGTCGCCTCCGTGAACGAGCTCGTGACACGCAACGTCTCCGACGGCTCGCTCCTATCCTTCCGACAGAACGTGGAGCGCGACCTGGTGGGCGGCCGTTCTCCCGCCTCTGCGCTCGATGCCCGAACGAGGGCGTTGATCGACGACGAGCGTCGGAGACCATAGGGAGTCGGGACTGGGGACTCGGCACCGAAAGAGTCGCGACTCGCAACTCGCGAGTCGATGCGGCTGTCGGATTCCCGATGTGCGCGTTCTTCCCGTACATTGCGTCGGCAATGCCACACTGCCGCGAATGACCGACCTGCGCGACCGCCTTCAGGCCAGTCTCGGTGAGAGCTACCGGCTCGAGCGTGAGCTTGGCGGCGGTGGCATGTCACGCGTGTTCGTCGCCCAGGATACGCGCCTCGGTCGCGAGGTCGTCGTCAAAGTCCTGTCGCCCGATCTGGCCGCGGGCGTCAACAACGACCGCTTCCACCGCGAGATCCTCGTTGCGGCACAGTTGCAGCACCCGCAGATCGTCCCTGTGCTCGCAGCCGGCGACACTGACG
>Ga0075428_100006320_pt1 | contig 13174 bp, 9 predicted proteins | sample RhiMetdeltSRZDD2_FD_75291 | JGI IMG/M metagenome (GOLD analysis project Ga0075428, IMG submission 75291) | Populus rhizosphere microbial communities from Tennessee, USA - Rhizosphere MetaG P. deltoides SRZDD2 | ecosystem: Host-associated > Plants > Roots > Rhizosphere > Soil | place: USA...
CCTGTAAGTAAGACCTTCTCTTCTCAAAAAGGGCACTATACCAAGCCCGACTTGTGGGGAGGTAAAATAGATCGGCCTTTTCCACTGATTAGTTGCAATAACATTCAGTATTATTAATTGATCCCTTGTCGGGTTAACATCACCCTCGGGTAATTCAAATTGCATTTCAGGTGTCAGGACGTCATCAGCATTTACAGTTCCATTTTTTCTTACTAAGGCTGAATCAACAGGGACCTTGAATTTTTTTACCGGCAAAATGCTTGGATCTTCCTGCTTGCCGATCACATTTTTCATCACATCATACAGGTCGTAATAAGTGTCTTTTAAACCTTGCTGCTGTATATATTGTAATTGTTGACGCTTATCACCAATGATCTGCTCAGGGCCCCAGATCACATCAACTGAATCACTTTGATTTATTTTATAACGCAACTGGTTTATATACCAGTCAATGCCAAGCAAGCTTGTATTAATAATACGAATATCTGGCCTTACTCTTTCTACTTCCTGCGCATACCATAAGGGGTAAGTATCATTATCACCAAAGCAAAACAGGATTGCATTCGGAGCACAACTTTCTAAATAATTCTTTGCATCATCTCTTGCCAATGTTTTTTTGCTGCGATCATGATCATCCCATTCCTGGTTGGCCATTAATATTGGAGCGATCATACAAATGACCGCTGTGGCAATATTCAAAACCCTTTCGTTGGCTCCTTTTGATGAAATGGTCTTTAATAGTGCGGGCAAGGCTGCGCTGAAGACAGCATAAATTGCGGCAATCATTAAACTGCTTATTAAAACGGCGGAGCCCGATCGTAAGTGTAGTAAACTAAAAGCACTGATCGCAAAAGTGAGCACAGACCCAAATAATATAGTATTGAATGAGACTTGTTTTATCTCTCTTGTCAGTTTTACAAGAGCAGTTACTGCCAGGCCGATCCAAACTGCAAATGCATAGAATGATCCCACAAAAGCATAATCTCTTTCACGGGGTTGGTTGCCCGGCATATTCAGGTAAAGCCCAATTGCTATCCCGGTAAAAAAGAAAAGCAAAAAGTTGACGACCCAATCATTTTTCTTTGTGATAAATTGATACACGCAGCCAAGAATTCCAAGTAAAAAAGGAATAAGATAAAGCTTATTGTTTGCTTTGTTTTTCTTTAATGAGTCAGGAAGCTTGTCCTGTTCCCCGAGCATTTTTTTATCGATAAATGAAATACCGGTTTGCCAGTTTCCATCGCGACGGTTACCAAATCCTTGTATATCATTTTGCCTGCCGGAAAAATTCCACATAAAATACCGCCAGTACATAACATCCATCTGGTAAGTGAAAAAGAAATTCAGATTATCTGCCTGCGTTATGGGAGGATAGTATGTCGGTCTTCCAGTATTAGGATCTCTTCCTTGTCCTTTGCCGAGCCAACTAATGTAAAACTCCAGATGATCCTGTTGATTGGTCATATCCCAGATACGGGGAAAGATCATTTTTTGGTCCGGTTCAAAATCATAGTCTCTTTCTCTTCCCAATTGAACATATTTATTTCCCAACTTTCCCCATTTCATTCTCCCTTCTTTGATCTTATAATAATTGCCCTCAATGGCAGGTTGTGATCCGAAGTGTTGACCGTATAACAACGGGGCTGAGCCGTATTGCTCACGGGCAAAATAAGATGCAAGTGTTGCGGGGTTATCCACATTGCTCATATCAATTCCAGGGTTAGCCTTAGAACGTATCAATGAAGTGACGTAAGTTGAATACCCAAGCATTATAAATAGAAAACACCAAACGGAAAGACGTAGTACCGAGTTCCCTTTTCTTTGCGCCAGTTTTAATAAATACCAGCAAAGAACTCCAAGCAGTATAAAAAAGAGAGTAAAACCAGAATAGAAAGGAAGTCCAAAGCTGTTTACAAACACACGATCAAACAAGGCGGAGGTCCTTGGAATAGCATATACCATTCCCCAGAGTATAAGACCTGTCAATACGCAGCTACCAAGAAACGCGATGATCGATCTTTTAACCGTAGGAGTATATTTTTTGTAGAAATAGATCATTACGATCGCGGGCACTGTCAAAAGGTTCAACAGGTGAACTGTGATTGAAAGACCAAGCATAAAAAAGATAAAAACTATCCAGCGATCAGCCCTGTTTCTTTCTACAACATCTTTGGCTAATTCATAAGCATGTTCCCATTTCAACATCGACCAAATAATTAGAGCAGTGAAGAAAGATGATAATGCATAAACCTCACCTTCAACAGCACTAAACCAAAAAGTATCACTGAATGTATAAGCTAATCCACCAACTGCACCTGATGCCATTACGGTAAAGGTTTGTTGTGTCGTCAATGCCTCGCCATGCTTTACAAACATTTTGCGGGCAAAATGTGTAATGGTCCAGAAAAGAAATAAGATAGTAAATCCACTGGCTACTGCACTTAAAAGGTTAACTGCACTTGCAGCATTTGCAGCATCACCACCGCTGAAAAGAACAATGAATAAACGTCCAAGCATTGTAAAAAGAGGAGAACCGGGTGGGTGGGGAATCCCAATTTCATTTGCACAGGCAATAAATTCTCCGCAATCCCAAAAACTGGCAGTCGCTTCACGGGTGATGGTGTATGTGGTGAGGGCGATCAGCAATATTACCCATCCGGTAATATTGTTTACTTTCCTGAAATTCATAAACATTTGATTTTTCCCTCCCGTTAGCTATCGGGATTTGGGATGGGCAAAAATAGGGGTTTCATCCCGATAGTTATAGGGAGATGGTTTCGCTTTTCCGGCCGCCAAAATATTATTTAAAATATTTAACAAGATCATTTATTATAAAAGGAGAGAGGCTATCTCATTCCATGAATCGGCTCTTTTATGTCGGCCTGCATTTCTTAGTTGGTTATGTGGTTGGGAGAAAAGAATAGTGCTTCCTTTGAATTCATCAAGATTTTTAAAGTGATCATCGATCATGATGTCGGCATCGACAATTGTTTTGCTGCCGCAAAAAACAATTTGGTGCCAATTGATAAATTTGAAATGCTCATTCAACCATTCTAATTTTTCAGGCAGGCTTTGCGGGAACTCCATTGCGGCTGAAACAACAAATAGTTCATACGTTTTATTTAATCGGGCTACTATTTCTACACTGTCTTTAACGATTGGAGCTGTCCGGAAAAAGCCCTTTTTGTAAACATATTCATTGATGTATGGAAAAGCTTTTCGTTCTTCAACGCCCACCACCTCTTCCAGCGGCCTTCTTTTTCCAAAATCTTTCTCATCATACCGGAAAAATTGTTCGTACACATCGGCGAGGACGCCGTCCATGTCAACCGCTAACCTTTGCATTACTATTCAAAATTTATTCTTACTGTTTGGTAAAAAAGTTGATTTTGCAGAATTTGACTTGACTGTGTACTCTTTTCAGAAAATCCTTTTAAGCCAAGCAGTCCTGCGGCATTTCCTTTATTGATGGCTATTTCAAGATAACCGGCGCTGTTGAACAGAGCCAGTTTCTCTCCTTCGGGCACATCAGCATAGGTTTCGCTGATATGATCGATGACCTCATCTCTTTTAAAATTTATTTTGAAACCACGGCCTTTACGAAGTTCTTCAAATTCATGGCGCGTTATATTCACAATTACGTTTTCAAAATTGTCAATGAAAATGATCTGCCCATCGATCCAATCATCACCAACAGCAGGTTTCAATGGATTCTTTTCTATATAAGCCATATCGGGTTTGCCAATATTTTTTATTGACTCGCCATTGCCGAGCTGATTGATCGCATTTCCGAAAACATCCACACAATGCAACGTATTTTTTATTTTGCCCTCCTGCCATGGAATGCCAATAACTATTTCAGGCTTTTCGTCAAGGATCATAGTTAGTAAACCATTGTTAGCACAAAAAATATATTGGTTATTGTGAAATGCAAGTAGCAGGTGCTCCTGGTTTCTATCAAACAGGTTGACCAGGATGATGTGATAAGTAAAATCGGGAAAATTTTTTATTGAATTTCTGCATACATAAGAAGCCTGCGGATAATTAAAGGGAGCAATATTGTGGGAAATATCAACCAGCCGAAAATCCGGGTTAATAGTAAGCAACCTTGCTTTTATGGCCCCTGTCAGGTAGTCGTGATTACCTATATCAGAGGTCAGGGTTAGTAATGGCATAATGAAGAAGTAAAAAGTCAAAAGTAAAAATTCCAAAGACAAAAAACTGTCACTAATATCAGACAACCCTATTTTTAATTTTGACTTTTGATTTTTTGCTTTTTAATCTTATTTAATCAGCTTTCCTTCTTTATAAAAAAAATTCCTTACCATTTTATCTGCAAGACGCGGGAAAAACTTATTTAAGAATACTGTTTGTTTTCCCTGGAAGGTCATCACAACGGTTCTTTTCCTTTTTTCAATAGCTGACAAAATTCGTCTTGCACATTCATCGGCAGACATCATTTTTCCCTCATCCATGGGACTTTCGCCTTGCACCTGGCCTTCTTTATTCAACGCTGCATTCCTGATATTCGAAGTCGTAAAACCAGGGCAAACCCACATGACATTTACTCCGGTATTCAGCATTTCCGTCCTCACGGCTTCCAGCCAACCTTGTAAGGCCCATTTCGAAGCCGAGTAGCCGCTTCTGCCGGGCAAGCCGCGGTATCCGGCAATGGATGAAACACCAACCACGGTTCCTTTTCTTTCCAAGAGAAAAGGCAAAGCATATTTTGTACAATACACTGCTCCAAAGAAGTTTATATCCATTACCTTTTTAATTACATCAATAGAAGCATCTATTAACTCAGCCCGCATGGATATGCCAGCATTGTTTATCAATACATCAATTCCGCCAAACATTTTGCCCGTCATTTCCACAAGACGACGACAATCGTTTTCGTTGCTGACATCAGCAACCATTGTGTGAAGAGCAGCTGAAGGGAAGAGGGTTTGTAAATGATAAAGTTTATCATGATTCCTTCCACAGGTGGAAACTTTTGCACCTTCCCTGATCAATTGTTCAACAAGCGCCCTACCGATCCCATCCGTTCCGCCGGTAACAATTACAACTTTATCTTTAAAATAAGAAGACATAATAGCTGCTCGTGGTACAAACGTAGGCTAAAAACCCAAGTAATAAAAAAGCCTCCATTTTCAGGAGGCTTTGAATTTTTGTGATCCCGTCCCGATTCAATCGGGAGGCCCCCGATTAAAATCGGGATGCTCTACCTTTCAAGATTAAGTCCTCAATATATTTCCTTGATTTCATGCTCTTAATTTGTCGTTCCCTTCGCTTTGCTTCAAGCATGGTTTGAAATTCTTCGGTATATATTATTTTCCAGGGCGTACCCAAACTTGTAAATTTTGAATGTCCAATATTATTTTCATAAAGCCTTCTTTCAAGGTTTATACACGATCCAACATAATATTTGTTTAGTTTCTCAGAAAATAAAATGTATGTATAAGGCATAAAAAAAGGCCCTGATATCTTTTCAGAGCCTTAGTGATCCCGCAGGGATTCGAACCCTGGGCCCCAACATTAAAAGTGTTGTGCTCTACCAGCTGAGCTACGAGATCAAACATTTTTATAAGAACTATTTCTACTCGGGCCCTCCCGATAAAATCGGGATGCTCTACCAGCTGAGCGACGAGATCAAACATTTTTATAAGAACCATTTCTACTCGGGCCCTCCCGATAAAATCGGGATGCTCTACCAGCTGAGCGACGAGATCAACAAAGAGTCATTTTTGACCCTTAATTTTTGGGAGTGCAAAAATACAGTTCTAAGCCTTCGATGCCAAAACTTTTTAACAGTTCGGTTGAAAAAAAATGTTTGTACTTAATGATCATAGTTCCATCTTTGACATATCAAAATCCTTACAAGCAACCCTTTAACAGAAAGCACCGATACTTAACCATTAACCGAAAGAATTTATCCTACATGGAGAAAGAAAAATCTTCCGTTGAAATAACCAATGTTTTTCCCAAGGCGCCAGAAATGTTTGTTATAAAGGGCAGGCAAAATGATTATTCTTCGTTGCCCGTACAATCCTTGTATCTCGAGCTGAAAAAGATTGTAAGAATAAATGAAGCCGCAACGCTTCAGCTCCAACTTCCTCTTGAAAGTTTATGGAAAAGAGCTATCAAACGTGCAGGGGATATTTTTTTATCAACAATTGTTATTCTTGGTGTGCTGAGTTGGCTGATTCCAATTATGACCATTTTGATCAAGATTGATTCCAGGGGGCCCGTTTTCTTTTTGCAAAAAAGAAATAAAAGAGACGGTAAAATTTTTACCTGCATCAAGTTCAGATCAATGATCGAAAATGATGAAGCCGACCTGTTACCGGCAACTAATAATGATGAAAGAATAACCAAAGTTGGAAGATTTTTGAGAAATCATTTTATTGATGAGCTTCCGCAATTCTTCAATGTTTTGGTCGGTGATATGTCCTTTATTGGCCCTAGGCCGCACATGGTCAGCGATAATAATAAATATGAGGAGATCATTGAATTTTATAATTATCGCCATAAAGTAAAACCCGGCATCACCGGATTGTCCCAGGCAATGGGCTATGTTGGCGAAACAAGAAATGTACAGGCGATGAGAGATCGGGTACATCTCGATATTTTTTATGTGCGCCATTGGTCACTCCAGCTCGATATGAAAATATTATGGCATACACTTCGAAAGATCGTTGGTCGCTGATCTGTATATTCAATTACCTGTCTCAAAAGAATAAATTAGCATTATCTTTCTGCCTTACCCGGAAAAAAGATTGAAAGAAAAGCTTAAACATATTCTGCTGGTTCTTACACCATCCGAAAGGCGACAGTTCTGGGTCCAGGTGGTATTGAATGTTTTTATCAGTATAGCAGATGTTGCGGCTTTGGCACTCTTACTTCTTGTCATAAATTTTTATATAAGCAACTCGGTAGATCAACTGAACTTTCTTCCTTCATGGATGCTTGATCCCGGTTCTATCGCACTTGTTGGATTTTTTTTTATTCTTTTTGGGGTCAAAAACCTGTTTGGTATTCTTATCTCATCTGCACAATTTAAATTCATTAGCCGGGTAGCGGTACGAATTTCCGGAAATAAGTTAGCCGAGTATCAACAAGGAAAATTTCAAACATTTGTAAACGTCGACTCATCTGCACATATTAACAAGATCGCTTACCATCCATTTGAATTCTGCCAGCATATTCTTTCGGGCATTCAGCAGATACTTATACAGTCCATTCTTATTCTGGTTACAGTTACGGCAATACTTTTATACAATGCCAAGCTTTTTTTATTTTTATTAATTATCCTGGTTCCACCTGTAACAATGGTATTTTTTTATATAAAAAAAAGGCTGGCATCAACAAAAAAAAATATTTCAATAAATAATGAAAAGTCCCACAAATATTTATTCGATGCATTAAAGGGATATGTGGAGGGCAATATTTACCAGCGTAATGATTTTTTTCATCACCGGTTTAGCACAGCAAGGCAAACCTTCAGCAAACATTTATTTGATTCACTCTCTGTTCAAACCATGCCGAGTCGCATCATTGAAACTTTTGCTGTGCTTGGTTTGTTTATTCTTATTGTTATTGCAAAATGGGCTGGTATCAAAGACAACTCTACCCTTATTATGATTGGAGCTTTTATGGCAGCAGCCTATAAGATCATTCCTGGGATTGTCAAGATCATTAATGCAACTGGACAAATGAAGGCGTATGAATTTTCAATTGCTGATTTGGGAGCGACGGGAAAAAAAACAGCAAATGAATTTCCGGAAAATGAGGTCAATGCTATCGAATCAATTCAGTTAAGAAACCTGGGTTTTCAATACAATGATCTTCGTGTTCTAAATGATTTTTCTTTGTCAATTAAAAAAAGTGATTTTATAGGTATTACCGGGAAATCGGGAAAAGGCAAAACAACAATACTAAATTTATTATTGGGATTCCTGCGGCCATCAACTGGCGAAATTCTTATAAATGATCGCCCTGCTTCGTCCAAAGAGATAAAAAGTTACTGGACACAAATTTCCTATGTTCGGCAGCAACCCTTTTTCATTCATGATACGGTTTTGCGGAATATTACGTTAGAGGAAGAAAATTATGATAAAGAAAAACTGGAATTCGCTTTGACCATTTCCGGGTTAAACGATTTTATTAGTCAATCCCCGGAAGGACTTGATAAAATGATCACGGAAAATGGAAAGAATATTAGTGGCGGTCAGCAACAACGCATTACCATAGCAAGGGCATTGTATAAAAATGCTGAGTTCATATTGCTTGATGAACCATTTAATGAACTGGATGAAACATCAACGATCTTGCTGATGCAGCATTTTAAGGATATGGTTGCTGCCGGCAAAACAGTGATCATGATAACCCATGACAGTAAGTGCCTTTCCTATTGCAACAAAGTAATTTCTTTAGATGAGTTATAAAGCAAAAACATTTGTTATCCTTACGCCAGGTTTTCCAAAAGATGAATCGGATACCACCTGTCTTCCCATGCTGCAATCGTTCATACGATCTCTAAACGAAAAATTCCCTCAGCTTACTATTATAATTCTTGCTTTTCAATATCCCTATTTTAAGAAAACATACCAATGGTGTGGCAATAGCGTGATCAGTTTCAATGGCAGGAACCGTGGAGGCCTTTCTAAATTATTTCTCATGTTAAACTGGTATGCGGCCTTAAAAAAAATTCATCGTGCAGATAAAATTAACGGGCTGCTGAGCTTATGGTATGCAGAATGTGCGTTAGTAGGAAAAAGATTTGCCGATAAGTATCAAATTACACATCATTGCTGGATGTGGGGACAAGATGCAAAGAAGGGTAATAAATATGTCCCGCTCGCAGGATTGAAACCACATGAGTTGATAGTTTTTTCCGATTTCCTGCGGGACGAATTCGAAAAAAATTATGGCATAAGACCCGTTCATGTTATAACGCCCGGGATTAATGAAAAGGAATTTTCGTTCAGCGATACCGAAAAAGATATTGATATAATTGCTGCTGGTTCATTAATTCCGCTAAAACAATATGACGTTTTTATTCAGATCATTGCCGAAATAAAAAAACATAGACCACTTGTCAAAGTATTATTGATCGGCGAAGGCCGTGAAAAAAATAAACTGGAAACTCTTATTGCAATACAGGGGCTGCAATCAAATATTATCCTGACTGGCGAGCTGTCGCACTCTGAGGTTTTGCAAAAGATGCAAAGAGCAAGGGTTTTTCTTCATCCATCCTCTTATGAAGGGTTTGGTATTGTTTGTATCGAAGCGCTGTATTCTGGCGCTGAAGTAATTAGTTTTGTCAAACCCATGTATACAGAGATTGAGAATTGGCATATCGTAACGAACAAAGAAGAAATGATAAGAAAAGCGATCGACATCCTGAGAAAACCTAAAACTGAATATAAAAGCATAGTGCCTTACAAAATTGAAGAAACAGTTGAGAAGTTCTCTGAGTTATTTTCCTTTTAAAAAATATAATACGGTTTTTGCAGCCTTTTTAAATGGTATAATGCTTACGGGTTTATATTTCCAGGCTTTAAAAAAATTATTGAGAGCCTTTCTTTTCTTTTTATAGCGAAGGCAGGTCTCACCAAAATTCGTGTGGAACCTGAACATAGCATCCTTGTAAGTCTCTGCAGGCAATAAGTTTTTATTTTCATTTATGATCGCTCTTCCTTCATGATAGCTTTTTTCCCAGCTGGAGCTGATATAGTTTTCATCATGCAGCCTGCGAAATACAAGCGGCTCATAAATAATTATGGCCTTAAAATTCAAGGCAAGACTGACAATAAAATCTACATCAGAAAATGATTTTTGTTCCTTAAATGTGCCGGTTATGCGAAGGCAACTTTTTCTGATCATTAGTGCCTGGACAAAGGCCGCTACTTGAGATTTAAATACGAGAGTAAATACGTTGTCAAATCTTGATCCCTCTTTTTGTTTGTAAAAGGAGTCAATGGGTTCACCAATTTTTCTAAAATTATATCCACCCGTGAGACAAAAGCCAGCTTCTGAATTTTCCTGCAAAGCGGCCACCTGTTTTTCTATTTTTGTTTTATCCCAAAGGTCATCGGAGTCGTTGAAAGCGATAAACTCTCCATTTGCTTTTTCTAATCCCAGGTTCTTTATTTTGCCACCAATGCCAATTCTGCCCGCTTTTATAAAATGTATTCGCTCCTCCTTTAATTGTAATATTATTTCTGCTGTATTATCATCAGAGCCATCATCAACAATGATCAATTCCCAGTTTGAATAAGTCTGATGCCGGATGCTTTCTATGGTTTCCATGATCAATCCTGCCCGGTTATATGTGGGTAAAATAATACTTACTTTAGGATTATGATTTTGCTCAGGCATTAGTCGACTTTAGCGAGTTGATAACTTCTGTTATTTTTTTGGCTATTGCTTCGAAAGAAAGTTCTGCTTTAAACTGTTCCAGTGTTTTTTTTCTTTCCGCTTCAATATTCATTTCATTTGTTCTTAATAATGTTGATAAAAGATCGTCGGCATTTCCCGGTTCATAAAGTAATCCGCATTTGTCAGGGCCCGTCATTCTGCGAAAAGAGATAATATCTGTAAGCAAAGGGATACATCCACAGGACATGGCCTCACACACTGCGATTCCGCCACCCTCGTAATGAGAACCGGAAACAATAAAATCGGCACTATTATACCATGCTTGTAATTGTTCATGCGTAATTTTGCCAATAAGGTTTATTGCTTTCATAACCTTTTCATCCTGGCCAATCAATTTTTTGACTTCATTCAAAATATCTTCAGTGTGATAGATCATATAGAGCTTTGCTAATGGTTGAAACGACAAAAAATTAATAAATGCCTTTACAACTGTAATTGGATCTTTATTAGCATCAAGTCTACCCACAAATAAAAAGACTGGTGATCCGGTAATGGATAATGTCAATTTTGCTTTCTCCTTATTTCCGGGTATAAAAATAGAAGATGCATGAAGGACCTCTCTAATCTTTTTTTTCTCACTTATATTACCGTTCCTTGTCCATTGCTCACCGAATTCTGAAGACGCAAACAAATACGCATCTACGCATTTGTCAGCAAGTCTTTGTAAATACGCTTTAATTCCTTTAAAAGGTTTTTCAGCTTGATGCATGACAATTATTTTTACTGCCCTGCCTAATTTTAATCTTAATTGTATAATCTGCAATGGAAAAATAAAGCCATTAATAAAAACAACATCAGGCTTCAGTCTTTTTATTAAACGATGCATACGAAATGGAAAACGAACAATTTTCCTTCTTAGCCTGATAAAAAAATAATGTACGCCTTGTTGCTCATATTCCCCCTCATAATTGATCCTCTCTATACCGATGACTGTATGATCATAACTTAAGCCCTGTAATATACCTGTATACGCTTCTATTCGCTTTAACCATGCTTCAGGCTGATCATATTCCGGACAATTTACATAGCTGGTAAAAATAAGTCTCATGCAAAAAGAAAACTTTCTAAAAGATATCAATATCCGCAAAAGTGAATTTAATTCTATTTAGCTGTAGCCCTGAGTCAAAATCTTTGAAAAGAACAGGGAAAGATTGAATAGGTTGATAATTGCGTGCAAATAAGCCATAGAGGTTACACCCGCCACTGACCTGGAAAGTTATGTTCATTAGATTGAGTTTTTTTGCCAAGGCTTTGATTTCTTCAAAAAAAGACTTTCCATTATTTTCTTTTAATATAATATCACCAATTGTCAGTTCGCCTTCGGCTTTTATCCATAACGAGGCTGATTTTATGTTTATCAAATAAGTATTTGTGTACGTTTTGTAGTGCATATAAGCCTCATTCCTGTACACGCCTGCATATCCCTCTTCTATTGTAGAATTCTTTATAGCGGGATCCCGTAAAGCAAGTTTATTCAATACTCTATCATGATGTACTTTTGAAGGTTTCAAAGAAATCCAATTCCAAAGAGTCCTTGTGGGAATTGTAAACCGGGACATTTTTTCTGTTTCTGTCCAACCAAGATGCTTTATCATGGTCGGGTAAGAATTCTGGTTTGGAAAACCAAATATCAGCCTGACACCAAGTTGACGACACAGATCAAAAGTCAGCAAAGATAACCTGACAAACATTCCTTTATTGCGGTGCTCCGGATGAGTCATCGTGTCGGCTGATTGCGCAGCAAGTATAATGTCTTTCCCCGATTGAATGAAACAAGGTATGACACCGTAATAAGCGACAGGACGATTTTCTTTATTGTATGCAATGAATCCAACATTTTCCACTCCGGTATAAGCAGTATCATATTTTTTGACGAAATAGCTATTTGGCCTTGCCGTATCATAAACTTCCCTGTGCAACAAATCCAGGTCACTCAGGTTGTCTTTACTCAACATGACAACAGAGTAATCGGTGTCCTTTGTTTTATTTATAATTTCCGGTGATGTTGGCATGTATTTGATTAATGTTGGAAATTAACGGATTTATCGTAAGTCTTTCTCGTAATGTTGGGTCAATTGCGTCATCCGGAAATAGAAATTCCGTCGCCAATAGTTCTAAATAACCTGCATTCTTCGCTTCATTCACTACCTCTTTTGAATAAGATCCATAAGGGAAGGCCAGTGCCTTTATTTCTTTGCCCGTAATCTTTTCAAGATATTGTTTGGATTTAATAATTTCCTCTTTTGCTGAAGCGACAGAAATCCTTGCAAGATCGTTGTGATAGTAGCCATGGCTGCCTACAGTCGTCCATTTACTTCCGGATAATGTCCTGATTTGCTCCTCTGTCATTTGAAGCCAATAATCACTTTCAGCCCTGTTCTTGAATGGATTTAATATCTCTATTAATGCAGCTTTGTCTTCAAACTCAGTTAAACGGAGCATATCAACGAGACGATTATGGGTTGAGGACGATATGTACTTTTTATCTTTTCCTTTCACGAACTCTTCATTTTTGAAAACTATTTTAGAGGGCCCGTACCGGTATGAAATGGACATGATATCGTTCCACAAAATATCATAATCTGCATTACGGATACCCGTGATAAAAAAAGCAGCTGGCACCTGGTATTGCTCTAATAACGGTAAAACGTATTTGTAATTATTGGCAAATCCATCATCGAACGTGAGGCAGATATTGAATTTGTCATTACTGAATTTTTGCTGATAAAAA
>Ga0075428_100006321_pt1 | contig 13174 bp, 9 predicted proteins | sample RhiMetdeltSRZDD2_FD_75291 | JGI IMG/M metagenome (GOLD analysis project Ga0075428, IMG submission 75291) | Populus rhizosphere microbial communities from Tennessee, USA - Rhizosphere MetaG P. deltoides SRZDD2 | ecosystem: Host-associated > Plants > Roots > Rhizosphere > Soil | place: USA...
AGATCGTGGCAACTCCCTTCTCGCGGATATCTTTTGCGACGAGCTGATCGATCCAGACGTCCATGAATGCCGTCGGCCGAAGCATGACGTGGGGGACACCACTGCGACGGATCGCGTCCTCGATGTACCACTTGACTCGGAAGATATCCACCGGCGCGTCCTGTGCGACACCGCGGTAGGAGACGTAGATCAACCGTCGGACGCGGGTATTTCGCGCCGCGGCGCAGAGATTCTGATACGCGGGCAGATCGGTTCGCGATGGGCTGGTCGTCCCCGAGCCCATATTGTTGTTGGCTGTGGCGACGATTTGATCGATCTCGCGGCACGCTTCGGTCAACCTCGGCACGTCGCGAAGATCGACTGCCGCGACTTCCGCTTGCGGCGCAAACTGCGCCAGCTTGTCGGCGTTGCGAGCGAGCGCGCGAACTTTTGTACCCGACGCAATCAGTTTGCGCGTGATCACACTGCCAAGTTGACCGGTGGCGCCGACCACGAGTACGCGCGATTCGTTCATGCTGCCCTCCGGCACTGACGACCGGCTACCTTGTCAGTCTACCGACGAATTCCCCCACCGCGCCCCAATACTTGTCCGGCTCGGCCGGTGACTCGTCGTTGTGATCGCCGCCGCGAATGAGGACGAACTGCTTCGTTACCGGAACAGCATCGAACAAAGCCCGCCCCTGCTCCAGCGGCACGACATGATCGTCGTCGCCGTGCAGGACGAGCACGGAAACGGAGGCGTCGAGACGCTTCAGAAACTCCCGAGACGAAAAGCGATACGTGGAAAACAGTCCGAGGATGCTCAGCAAGGGTGACGTGCGGATCAACGAACGCGCATCGGGGAATCCGGCTTCCAGAATCACACCATCTGGTTTGCGGATAGTCGCCGCATACGTCGCCATTGCCACACCCAACGAACGCCCCCAGTACACGACCGGCGCACCATCTGCCGGCGAAGCCCAGAATTGGTCGACGATCGCATCGACGTCGCGGTACAGCCCCTGCTCGGTCGGACGACCTGTGCTCAGGCCATACCCTCGATAGTCGAACGCGAACACGCTGAAGCCGCGGCGCGCAATGCCCGTGACAATCGGCGCCCACACCGACAGATTTCCACCGTTGCCGTGAAAATAGAGAATTCGCGCACGACCCTCCGCTCCACGCAGTCGCCATCCTCGCAACTTCTGTCCATCACGTGTCTCGACCGTGAGTGGCTGATAGTCGACGCCATAATCACGTGGGGTGACGCTTTCACCAGTCGACGGGAAGAACGCAAGACGAGGCTCGAACAGCCGAACGAGCGCTGCGAGCGAAATGAGAATGGCCGCGACGAAAAGGACCGCTATCAAAGTCGTGCGGCGCAAGTTGACGTCACTTGGTTGCCTGCGCATCGGCCGGCATCGCGCGCCTCAAGACGTCGAACCAGTTGACGATCACGTGCGGAATCGGCGCCTGCTGCGGCACTCCTTTGAGGAGCAGGAATCGCCCGTCCCGCCCGACGTCGAACTCCACCAGCACGTTGTTGCCGGAGTCCGGTACGTCGACGAGGACCTGCGGACGCGCGCCGTCGAGCGTGGCACCGGCACCGACCTTGAGAACGTACATGTGCGAACGATTCGTGCCAAGGCCCCGGTAATACAGTTCGGTGCTGTCGCGCGACCATCGAGGCGTACTCGTAGGGCCGTTCGACACCTGCCAGCGCGCGCTCGCCACATTGGGATACGGGCTGACGTAGATCTGGGGGAGTCCCGACTCCACCATGCGATAAGCCAGCCAACGTCCATCGGGGGAAAGCCTTGGCGTACGACCGTGCGGCACGACCACCTGAGATACGCCCGTCGTCAGGTCCAGCTGCTTGATCCCGTCCGAGTCTGTTCCAGTGACCGCGTAGAGAATGGTCGTCTCGGACAGCCCGGCGGCCGGGTATTCGCCACCGCTCGCGATAACCTGTTTCAGCGGCCCGCTTGTGATCTGCGTCGGCGCGCCGGCGCCATCGGCCCGCTGTTGAAAAAGACGGCCCAGCGCGCCGAGTTGCAGGCGTGAAGTAAACAGCAGGTTCGTGCCATTCGCCGTCCACATCGGGGCTTCGCTGACACTCGTGTCGCGAGTGATCGGCGTCAGCGTGCGTCGCGCGAAGTCCCAGATGACGATGCTTTGCCGGCCCAGTGACGATGATGATTCAAGCGCTACTCGAGTGCCGTCCGGTGACAGCTCGGGCCCGCTGTAAGGACCACGCGCAAGATCGGTTGCACTGGTACGCCCCGTGCGGTCGACCCACACGAGATCGGCCTGGGGGCGAGTTCCCGAGTCCGGCATGTACGCAATCGTGCCGCCCGAGGACACGCCGAAGTGCCCCGCGCCACCATTGTTATAAAGCACGCCGGACATCACGGGTATGGAAGCGCTGGTGACTTCAAGGCGCGATGCATCGAACGGCGCGGCCATGAGTACGCCCGCTCTGAGATACACGAGGTGACCGGTCGGCACGTAGATCGGGGCGTGTCCGGTCCGATCGAGCAGGACGCGCCATTTCTTTGTCGCCACATCGACAACAGCGACCCGAGACTCTTCCAGCGACCCTTTAAAGACGGTGAAGAGCACTCCGCTTTCACCCGGGACGATGGCTGGAAACCGGTGAGCGACCTCGCCGGCGGATTTATCGACGGATGTGATCTGCTCTCTCGTACCGCCCGATTCTGAGATCCGTGAGATTCCCGATCCTCCCCCGGAATAGATGAAGCCGTCATCAGACCACGCCACTCCTCGATCGTTGGCGTCGATGGTTCCGATCTCAAACGGTGTTCCCCCGGCGACTGGCGCGCGCCACAACTTTCCATTCGCGACGAATCCGATCTGCGTGCTGTCGTGTGAGAAGAAGGGATTGTATGGCGAATCCGTCGATGAGACGACACGCATCTCGCCGCTTCGAAGATCCTGGAGGCAAACCTGCGGCCCCAAGTTGCCGCCGACGGCGATGTAGGCGACACGCGTGCCGTCGGGAGAGATAGCAAGACCCGGCCCGCTTGGCCCGGCCCATGTCAGTCCATCGGGCCACTCGATCGCAAACCGCAACGCCGGAAGCGACGCTGGTGTCGGCCACATTTGCCATGCAGCAATCGCCGCGACCAGCGCGCCTCCAACAACGCCTGCGGCGAGCATCCACCACGGGCGCGGCTTGCGCGGCGCACTGGCGACCTGCGGAACACCCTGACGCGATTGCGCCCCATCGGATGCATCGCGAATCTCGAGTCTCGCGACGCCGATGTCGGACAACCGATCCTTTGGCTCCTTTGTCAGACACCGTTGCAGCAGTCGCTGCACCGGGAGCGGAGTGTCCGCGGGCAGCGCCGCCCAATCGGGCTCACCGCGCACAACCGCCGCAAGGATCTCCGTGATGTTGTCACCAGGGAATGCTGGTTTCCCCGTCAACATCTCGAAGAGCACGCAGCCGAAGGCCCAGATATCAGTGCGCTTGTCCACGGCCTTGCCCTTCGCTTGCTCCGGCGACATGTATGCGGCAGTGCCGAGGATGATGCCTTGTTGTGAAAGGCCGGATCTGAACGTCGGGCTGAGGACAGTCGGCGAATTGGAATCGCTGGATGCGGGTGCGCCGACGGGGTCTAACGCTTTCGCCAGTCCAAAGTCCAGCACCTTGACGACACCGTCGCCGCGGACCTTGATGTTGGCGGGCTTGAGATCGCGATGGATGATGCCGCGATCGTGCGCCGCCTCGAGCGCCTCCACGATCTGCCTCGCGATCGGCAGCGCGTCGTCGAGCGGAAGCGCCCCTCGCGTCAGACGCTCGGCCAGATCTTCTCCGTCGACAAGCTCCATGACGAGCCCGCTGCCTTCCATGCCATACACGTGCGCAATGTTCGGATGATTCAGCGCCGCGAGTGTCTGTGCTTCGCGCGAGAACCGCGCCATGCGTTCGGGATCACCGGCGAAGAGATCGGGAACGATCTTGATCGCGACCTCACGGTTCAACGCTGTATCGCGTGCGCGGTAGACCTCACCCATGCCACCCGCGCCGATGGAGGAAACGATCTCGTACGAGCCAAGCCGGGCGCCGGAGGTCAGCGGCATGGGCGGGCATTATAGCGTTCGCGCAATGAATCGTGAGGTGCGGAAGCTATCGCCGCGCCGCAAGGGTCTTCCGGGTCGCCTCGAGCGTGAATGCGAGTGATTCGCGCGGAATGCTCGACACGAACGGACCGATAAGCCACCCGAACATAGCCGGGATGCTTCGGGTCAGGGAAATCGCCTCGCACTGAACGTAGGTGCCGCCGTCCCGTTCCAGGAACCTCCAATACGTGTAAAGTCGCCAGAGATATCCACCATCGTGTCCGGGAGGCAGTTGGTGTTCTTGTGGTGTGTCCGGATCCGCCACTTCCGCGATCCGAAGACTGTAGATGCGGCTCTGCGCGCGATCCGGGGCTGGATGTGTGAAGCGAGCTTCATTCTCGGTAGCGACGACGACAGTAATCACCTTTTTCATGTAGAAGCGGAGGTCGACGCGGAACGTATCACCAGTTCGTGAGACGAGTTTCGAACGCGCAATAGCCGGCCGGAAGATCTCGGCGTGACGGTTGTAGTCCTGAAGGAGATCGACGGCTTGCCGGAGCGTGGCACCCGGAACGAACGCGGCGCCGAGCCAGTGGTGCATCAGTCCGTCTGGAACATCAATTTTTTTTCCTGCCTCGCGTGCCGACAGCCGCTCGATGTACAGTTCGCCGTGCTTCAATGCGGCGAGCTTTGCGCGCCGCTCCGTCTCTGCCAGCGCGTCGAGTCGGAGGAACGGTTCCGGCACCATTTGCGCCTCGGCCGCGCGCACGTACCGGTCGAAGGCGGCAACGGTGCGCGGTTGCAAATCGGCTGCACCTGCCGGTAATGCGAGCAGCGCGAGGAGAGCGAGGCTGATGACCGATTTGCTGAAGGTCACGGCAGATTCCGCAAGCCAGTATGACGCGAATAGCGCATTTAAGAAGAGGCCAATCGTGAATCGAAACCGACTCATCATGACCACGGCGGCTACGGCACTCGTCGTCACTGCCCTCGTCGGCGTTCGCGCGCAGGACGATGCGCTGGATCCTGTGAAGGTCGCGCCGAACACGCACAAGATCGCGCTCGAGAACGCGTTTGTGCGGATCCTCGACGTGCATATCCCGCCGGGATCCATCGAGCCGCGTCATCGCCATCCGCACGGTCTCAGCGTCTACTTCACCGACTGGGACGCCGAGGTCACTGTCGACGGCAAACCGGCGCAGGTGAATCAGCGAAAGGCAGGCACGTTCGCCTGGAGCGATGCCGTCGTTCATGTCGTCCGCAATGTTGGCAAGACGGAAGGACATGTGCTCAGAATCGAGTTGAAGCAGTAGGCATTTTCTCTGGTATCGGTATTGCTCCCGGAGTGCGCCGGAGGGTGCGATGTTTCCAATCGGCGATGATGACCAGGGATCAGGAAGCGGACCGGCAATCGTCACGATCGCATTGATCGTGCTGAACGTTCTCGCCTTCATGCTCGAGCTGGGTCAAGGCTCGGAAGCCTCTCTCCAGTCTTTCATCACGGCGTGGGGCGTCGTGCCTCGTGAGTACAGCGTGGGTCGCGATCTGCCGCCGCTCATCCCACTTCCATTCTGGGCGACGCTCATCACCTCGATGTTCCTCCATGGCGGATGGATGCACCTCGGCGGCAACATGCTCTACCTGTGGATTTTTGGCGACAACATCGAACGCTCCATGGGCAGCGTTCGGTTTCTGATCTTCTACCTGATTTGCGGCATCGCCGCGGGCTTCGCTCACATCATGTTCGCCGGTGGGTCAGCGATTCCGAGCGTCGGCGCGTCCGGTGCCATCAGTGGCGTACTCGGCGGCTATTTGCTGCTCTTTCCGCACAATCGGGTTCGCGTTCTTACGCGCGCCGGCGTCACCTCGGTGCCAGCGATCCTGGTGCTTGGTTTCTGGATTGTGATCCAGTTGATCAGCCAGGTTGGATCGATTGGACACACGAGCGAGGGAGGTGGCGTCGCCTATATGGCGCACATTGGCGGTTTCGTCGCGGGTCTGGTGCTGGTCAAGCTCTTCGCCGCGCGGCCCGCGACGGCTTTGGCGCGCTGACGGTCGAACGCTCTGGACGTCAGCGTTGAGCGAGCGGACGCACGCATTCATTCCCTCGACCGATATTCCGCTCCTCTACTTCGGATTTGCGCATGCGTGCCTGGGGACGGCGTTTGCCGTCCTTGTTGTCGACCCGGCGATCCCGGGCCCGTTCTTCCTTCATCCCCACCTCGTTGCTCTCGTTCATCTCGTCACGCTTGGCTGGATCTCCGGTTCAATCCTCGGTGCCTTCTACATCGTCGCGCCGCTCGCACTCAGGATGCCGCTCCGTACGGGGTGGCTCGATCGAGCGGCGTTTGCCGCGTTCGCCGTCGGCGTCGTCGGAATGGTCACGCGGTTTTGGGCGGGGCAGTACACGGCGATGTCATGGCTCGCCGTCCTGGTCGCGGCAGCAGTGCTACACGTTGCCATTCGCAGCTGGATCGGACTGGTCGCAGCAGTTGTTCCGTGGCCAGTAAAACTTCACGTCGCGCTCGCCTTCGTCAACATGATCGTGGCAAGTCTCTTCGGCATCGTCCTCGGACTCAATCGAAGTTTTGCGTGGTTCATCTGGTCGCCGCTGTCGGGCGCGTACGCTCATCTCCACATTGCGGCCGTCGGGTGGGGCACGATGATGTTCGTCGGTCTCGGCTACAGATTGATCCCGATGATTGTGCCGACGGCGATGCCGACAGCAAGGTCAATGGCGTTGAGCGCGGTGCTGCTTCAATCGGGTCTTGCGGTGCTCGTTCTTGCGCTGATGACCCAGTCTGTTTGGCAGGCGGCCGGCGCGCTGCTCATCGTCGGGGGGCTGGTGAGCTTCGTGATGCACGTCCGAATGGCACTGCGCTATAAGCTGCCTCCTCCGGCAGCTCTCCCTCGCCCGGACTGGGCGACGTGGCAGACGCACGTCGCACTCCTGTGGCTGGTCATCGCTGCTGGCGCAGGTGTGTTTGTCTCGTGGCCAGGGCGCGATGCAGCTTTCGAGGTGAACTGGGTGTACGGTGCAGCAGGACTGGTTGGTTTTCTCGCTCAGGTCATTGCCGGCATGCAGGGCCGGCTGCTTCCCATGCACGCGTGGTATGCAGCCTTCGATGCCGCTGGAAGAAAACCGCCCTCACGGTCCGCGCACACGCTGGCAAGCCCGCGTCTCGCGCAACTCATTTTCGTTTGCTGGACGCTGGGAGCCGCCGCGCTGGCGCTCGGTCTCGCGCGGGCAATTCCGTCGATGGTTCGTGTCGGGAGCGGCATTCTCCTTTGCGCTGTCGTCCTTGGCGCGTGGCAAGGTGTGAGGATCAATCGCCTGTCGCGCAGCGAGGGTGACGCAACTCGGCGGAGCGGATAATCGGAGATCCCGCAGCGTCCTCCTGTTGACGGTGTAAACTTGGCAACCTCGCTAGACACGAGTTGCTGATTGAACGTCTCCTGTTGGACGCTTGCGTTCGTCTTGACGGGAATCCTGTCGCAGGGTCAACTGCCGGGACTCTCACAAGCCGCACCACGTTCCGCTCTCGTCGTTGGACAAGTCATCGATGGCGGAACGGGTACTCCGATCAGTGGCGCACTGGTCGAAGTAAGAATGCAGGCGTCGCTGGGGCCTCCACCACCGGTCCAACTCACTCAGACTCCGAGAGTCTTAACTGGTTCTGACGGTCGCTTCGTCTTCCGGAGACTCCCGAAAGGGAATTTCATGGTGACGGCGATCAAGCCCGGATACCTGGACGGTGCTTACGGTCGCCGCCGTCCCGGCGGTGATTCGCAGGCGCTGGTGCTGTTCGACGGTCAAAAGGTTGGCGGCCTTCGGATCTATCTATGGAGGCATTCGGCGATTACCGGAGTGGTCGTCGACGAGGCAGGCGAGCCTGTGGTCGGCATCCAGATGCGAGCGTTTCTTCGACGAACCTCTGGCGGCCAACGTCGGTTTAGCGGAGTGGGCAGCATTGGTTGGACGGACGATCGCGGTGTGTATCGTATTCACGGCCTGCTTCCTGGCGACTACCTGGTTGCCGCGGTTTCGACGAAGGTATCTGTCGCTGCATCGACCGCTGAAGATGTCCGTCGACGCCGCACGACGCCGTCGGCGATCGCCGAAATAGGTGCAGCGACTGCGGCCGGGCGTGGGTCATCGATTCACGTCGGTGACGCGCTCCTGACGCTCGCCGGATCCGCGATCGGTCCGGCACCATCGAGCGACGGTCACGTGTTCGTCTATCCGACGACGTTCCATCCGAACACCGCGAGCCCATCGCGAGCCACGATTGTGACGGTCGCCTCGGGAGAAGAGCGCAGCGGAATTGATTTTCAGCTCGTGCCGGTTGCGACGAGACGAGTCTCGGGTGTGATCGTGACCAATGACACTGTCCGCGGCGGCATTCCCGTGCGACTCATGGTAGAGGATGCGGCGGACGCGCCACTCGAGCAGGAAGTCGCAACGACAGTAACCGATCGTGCCGGAGCATTTGTGTTTCCCGCCGTCCCGGTCGGTCTTTATTCCTTACGCGTGATCCAGGGCGGCCGCCTCGCGAGTGGGCTGGCCGGCACGTCAACGATCATTCACACGAGTGCTGGAACGATCTCGTCGGCCGATCGGGCGAGCATGAACGTGTTCATGGACTCGTTCAGCCTGCGGTGGGCGAGTTTTCCGATAGCGGTTGGACGCGACGACATCGCGAACCTCTCGATTGCGCTTCGACCCGGTCTTAACCTGACTGGTCGTGCGGAGTTTACCGGTTCACGCGAGAGACCAGCCCCACGTCTCGGGCAAGTTTTCGTCACGATCGACTCGCTTGCCGAGACATCACGCCTCGCGGCCGTCGCAGGTCGTTTCGACGGTTCCGGACAGTTCAGCGCATTTGGTTTCGCTGGCGGCCGATACGTGATTCGAGTCGGGCCGGCTCCGCAGGGATGGTTCCTCCAGTCCATTACCTACGGCGGCCGCGACGTATTGGACACGCCGCTCAATATCGAGGCCGCCGATGCGACGGGGGTGACGTTCACGTTCACCGATCGGCCGACTGAGGTCATCGGCACGGTTCGCAACAGTTCTGGCAACAGCGATCCAGGTGCCACGGTGATTGTCTTTCCGTCCGACAGTCAGACCTGGTCGAGCATGTGGATCAACTCGCGCCGGTTCCGCAGCATGCGCGTCGAATCCACGGGAGTATTCAAGCTTTCCCCCCTGTCCGCTGGCAGCTATTTCATTGTCGCCATTCCCGACGAAGTCGCTGGCGACTGGCAGGATCCATCTTTTCTCGATGCGCTGAGTCGCACGGCATCGCAATTCACGCTCGTAGAAGGCGAGTCAAAGACGCTCGATCTCCGCATCAGGGAGTTGCGGTAGGAATGCGCGCGCTCTCTGCGTTCTGTATTGCTGTGTTTCTCGGATCGACTGGTTCGGCAGTCGCTCAACAAGCACCACCGCCGCCGCCGCGCGAGATCGCGCGCAAGCCTGGAGTCGGGACTGCTTCCATCTCCGGCACCGTCATCAGCGACGATACCGACGCGCGGCCATTGCGACGTGTGCGGGTGTTCCTGAACAATCCCGACGAAGAGATCGCTCGAACGACGATCAGCGACGATGATGGCCGGTTCACGTTCGCCGCGCTTCCTGCCGGACGTTATGCGATCGGTGCCGCGAAGGAGGGATACGTCACGACAAACTACGGCGCCAGCCGGCCAGGCGGACCGGGATCACCTGTCGTCGTCGCTGACGGCGTCGCGCGAAGCGATCTCACGCTTCCGCTTCTTCGCGGCGCCGTGATTACCGGCACGCTGCTCGACCCCGACGGTCAGCCAATCCCCGGCGTGAGCATGCGAGCGATGAAGTACGGCTACACCATCAATGGCGAGCGTCGGTTGACCGCCGTGACCGCGACGATGGCGGGCCACATCACAGACGATCGCGGCGCGTATCGCATATACGGATTGGCTCCGGGCGAGTACACCATCGCGGCGCCAGCCATTCCGCAACTCTCGACGGGCGACGCGATCCTGATGATGACCGACAGCGACGTTCAGCGGGCACTCGACGAAGTGCGGTCGTCACGCCGAGGCACAGGCGCTAACGAAGCGTCGGCAGTCGCCGGAACAGACGACGGCCGCGCGATCGGCTATGCCACCGTGTTCTATCCAGGAACGCCCACGCCGACGCAATCAGTCGTGATTCCGCTGAGCAGGGCAGAGGAGCGGACGGGCATCGACTTCCAGCTTCAGTACGTGCCGATGTCGACGATCCGCGGCAGCATCATCGCGCCGCCGAATGTGATGTCGTCCCAGTTGACCGTGCACCTGATTGCAGTTGACGAGGTGATTTTGTCCGAGACCACCAGTGAGTCGCGGAGGACGTCCGTGACCGGCAAGGGGGAGTTCAGCTTCGCCAATGTGCCGCCAGGATCCTATGTTGTCGTCGCGAAGGCGCAATCAGGATCGACCGTCTTCTGGGCCTCGACCGACGTTGTCGTCGACGGACAAAGCCAGCCAGAGGTCTCGCTGTCGATGCAACTGGGACTCAGCGTCTCGGGTCGGATCGCTTTTGACGGACGAACCGCGATTCCGAATTCGTCGCGAGTCCGAGTGTCGCTGATCCCTCTCTTGGCCGGCGCCCAGGTCAGCCTGGGTTCGGCGGCCGCGGGCGTCGATCCCAACGGACGCTTTTCAATCACCGGCGTTACCGCGGGCCGTTACCGGTTGCAGGCGTCGATCGATGGACCGTCCGGCTGGATGCTCAGTTCGTCGACCGTGAGCGGGCGAGACGTGCTCGATGTGCCGATCGATCTTCGGCAGAGTGTCGATGGCGCTATCGTGACGTTCTCGGATCGTTCAGCGGAATTATCCGGGATCGTGCAGGACACGTCGGGTCGAGCGAGTGCCGCCGATACCGTGATTCTGTTTCCGGCGGACCGAGCGCTCTGGACGCCAAGGTCGCGGCGCATCCGCGCCGAGCGCGTCGTCGCCGACGGGAGCTTTCAGTTCCGTGCGTTGCCCGCCGGCGAATACTACGTTGCGGCGACTGCGGAGGTCGATGAATTCGAGTGGTACGATTCAACTTTTCTCGAGCGCTTGACGACAAGTTCGGCGTTGAAGGTCGCGATTGGTGAGGGGGAGAAGAAGACCGTCGACATCGTTCGGCAAGCGCCACCTCGATAGAAATGTCCAGTCTCTGGTAAATCACAGCGCAGACTGCCCGATAATGCGCTCAATGCGGCCGTTCAGTTATGTGGGGCTGTTGTCGACGATACAAGTGAATCTTGTAATTTGCGGATCGCTGAATGCTGATTGTTGATTGAGCATCCGATCAATCAGCCAATCAGCAATCAAAAATCCGAACTTTCAGCAGACACGTGACTAGAGCCAGGAAAGGAGAAAAGAGAAGTGAGAAGAGAGTCCGCTCGCCATTTAAAGGCGCCGAAATTAGCCTTGGCGTAGGGGACGCTCGTTCGCCACATGTCTCGTATCGATTTTGCTAGTTTCCGCGCTCGACGAATAGCCTGGCCAAAAGCTGATCGACCGGCACGAAGTCATCAGTGAGAGTGATCGCGCGACCGGACGTTACATACGCGTTGAATCGGTCCGCCGATAGCGGCGTCGTCCTGAGCGATGGTTCGTCGCGCGCGGTGATCGCATCCAGCGCCGCACGATTCAGCGGCGCCCGGCTCGCCATCAGCACATACGTATTCCGATCGAACGGCTGGAACGCGGCACTGCGGCCGAACATGTAGACGTGCGGGAAAACCGCGCGCAGCGCATTCGCCTCGGCTTTAAGAAACTCTCCTCCCTCGAACTTGTCGATGATGTTGGAAAGGTAGATGCCATTCGGCTTCAACCGGGAGGCGATGATTCGGTTGAATTCCACCGTTGTCAGGTGATACGGAATCGACAGATCGTTGAACGCGTCTCCGTAGATGAAGTCGTACTGCTTCGGGTCGGTCCATTCCGTCAGGAACACACGAGCATCCCGGTTGAATGATCGAATGCGCGAGGTCCGCGGCAGACCCAGGCGGTCAAACACAACGGCGATGACCGCGGGATCGATCTCGATGACGTCGACCGTCGATGACGGATAAGCGGCTTCGACGTAGCGAGGGAATGAATAGCCGCCGCCGCCGATGAAGAGCGTGTCGAGCTGCCGCCGGCCCGTGGCGTGCGCCTGTGTCAGGTTCGAGTAGGCACGCTCGTAGCCGTAATCGAGCGCGCGCGGGTCGTCCGGGACGATGAAGCTGTGAACCAGCCGGTCGAGCATCAGCATCCGCGCCGCATGCCCGTTCTGACTGGTTTCGATCACCTTGATGCAGTAGTAGTTCGACTCGACGTCGCACGGCGCCAGGTAGTGTCCTGCCCGCCATCGGATGCCGACCGTGACGAAGATCGCGAGCGCGACCGCGGTGGCGGCAAGCATCGCTGTCCTGCTTTTCCGCCGATCAGCGGCGGCGACTAAGAGACCGGTTAACAGGAGAACAATCGCGACGAGCCACACGATCGTTCGCGTCCCCAGCCAGGAGATCAGATAGAAGCCGGTGAGGAAGGTGCCGAAGATCGATCCGATAGTCGAACAGGCGTAGATAGTGCCGACGATATGGCCGCTGCGTTCGAGATTCGCGAGCGCGAGCCTGACGACGACGGGGGACACCATCCCGAGCACGAAACTTGGCAGAAAGAAAATCGCCGCGACATACACGACGATCCGCGGAAGAAACGACAGGCCAAACGTGGTGCCGACAATCGCGTGCGTGACAACGAGGATGCTCAGGCTGGAAACGCCGCCGGCCATGAATATGAGACCCAGCGTGCGACGCGAGGCATAGCGGTCGGCGACCACACCTCCGACGAAGTTACCGACGGACATTCCCGCGAGAACCACGCCGATCACGCTCGTCCAGGTGTAGAGCGATACGCCGATGTACGGCGCCATGATTCGGCCAGCGATGATCTCGATGATTAGCGTGCAGGCGCTGCTGATGAAGGCGAGAAGGCACGAGATCCACATAGTTGAGGGGATCGTATCGTCTGGGTGCCAAGGGTGCCAAGGGTGCCAAGGGTGCCAAGGGTGCCAAGGGTGCCAAGGGTGCCAAGGGTGCCAGGG
>Ga0075428_100006322_pt1 | contig 13174 bp, 3 predicted proteins | sample RhiMetdeltSRZDD2_FD_75291 | JGI IMG/M metagenome (GOLD analysis project Ga0075428, IMG submission 75291) | Populus rhizosphere microbial communities from Tennessee, USA - Rhizosphere MetaG P. deltoides SRZDD2 | ecosystem: Host-associated > Plants > Roots > Rhizosphere > Soil | place: USA...
AAGCTGGACTTCTACGTGACGCGGACGCCGGAGGCGGCACGGCGGAAGATGGAGCGGCTCGCCCGAGCGTGGCGGCTCCCGTGCCGGTCGATGGGCGGGGCCGTGCGGGCCGCGGAGGACCTGGACAAGCCGCTCCACGAGCGGCTGCGCGGCTCGGCGAGCACGGAGCCGGTCCCGCTCCGCCCGGAGTGGAAGCTGCGGATCGACGAGCTGAAGCCCGGCTACGCGCTCGTTTCGAGCAACCGCTCGTGGGCCTCCGTGCAACAGGGCTGGTCGATCTTCGTGGGCCTCGTCGGAGCGGTCGGCCTTGGCTCCGTGGTGGCGCTGCCCTCCAACGCGCGGGACACCGTCCGGGAGATGAAGGGCGATGCGCTGGGGCAGGTGCTGCTCGCCCTGGGGGCGGTGGTCGCGGTGGTCATCGTCGTCGAGATCGCAAAGGCGTTCCGCGACGTGCTCCATCCCGGGGCCGTGCGCGTGACGCCCGAAGGCGTCTCCTACCGCGGGAAGCGCCTGCGCTTCGGCGAGATCGAGGAGGTCACGAGCGGGATCCGGATACAGATCCTGGGCGATCGCCGGAAGCTCCGGCTCTCGCCCTCATTCTGTCCCCCTGAAGCCCAGGCCGCGGTCATCGGCGAGCTCCAGCGGATGATCGTAGCCATCGGTCCCCTCGCGGCGCGCTGACCGGGCGGGACGCTCGTCCGCCCCGCCGCCCAGGCACAGCCCCACGCGGTGGCCTGAGCCGACGCCTTCGGCGCGGAATCCGTTCGCGGCGCGCGTGACGCGGTCGGGAGGGCTCGGCAAGGCGTCCCAGCCCAGGACCGCGGCCAGCGCCCGGTGCGCGTCGTCGTAGAGCAGCCGGCGGCTGGCGCCGGCCGTCTCGACGAGAAGGCGGAGCACCCCGTCCTCCGGCGACACCTCGATGCGCGTCACGCGGCCGCCGAACGCGCGCGCGAGGGCATCGTCCGGCCAGGACCGCGTCCATGGCCGCGATGTCCCCGCGCCATGGAGCGGGCAGGACGCGGCCGTCCGGTCGCCGCTGCCCCACACGGCCCACGCGGACAGCGGACGCCCGCCGCAGTGCGAGGTCCAGTGCATGGGCCCGGACCTCCGCGACGCCTCGACCATGCGCGCCCAGTCCTCGTCGTCGACGGGGCGCACCGCGTCGTCCTCGGCGATGGCCCGCCGCGGCGAGGGCCAGCGCAGGCGCGGGCCGCGGCCGATGAACCACGCGCAGTGCGTGGTGTCGCAGAAGTCCGCGCTCGCGTGGCGCGGGCCATGGGCCTGAAGACGAAGGGCGGCCGCGCCCAGCGCCAGGCGCTGCGAGGGCGTGCCGCCGGGCAGCTCGGCCGCCAGCACGCCGGTCACGTACTCGCGGGGCGCCATCTCCGCCACCACTTCGAGCCCGCCGCCTTCGCCCCTCCGCACGTCGAGCGCGGCCTTCACCTTCCGGAGCAGCGCCGATTCGGGCAGCCCGAGCTCCCAGAGCGATTCGCCCAGCCGATCGCCCGGCTGGAGCCACGCCGACGACCCCGGCCCCACGAACCCGCGCGGTCCGATGGCGGGCGCGGTGCCGCGGTTCGTGGCGCGGACCGATCGGGGCCGCAGCGCCTCGAACATGAGGACGCGCACCCTTCCCGATGGCGTGGCGGCGGACGCGTCCGTGCGCTCCCCGAGGAGGGGCCCGAGGGCGGCCGCCGCCTGGCGTCCCGTGCCAGGTGAGAGACGGGCGAGGGTGGACAAGCCGGCATCGTCCACGGCCAACGCCCACCCGATGGTCTCCAGGCCGCGGCGGACGCCGTCCACCGTCCCCGTCTTCGCCCAATAGCCGCGGCGTCCGATGCCGCGCGCCGTGCCGTCCCCCACGGCCTGGCGGAGGCCGGCCAGCACTTCACGACGCACTCCCTCTCCCGACAGCCACGGCGTCCTGGTGAGCCGGGCATACGTATCGAGCAGCCGGCGCGGCGTGATCGTGACCGTGTCGGCGAGGCCGATCGCCGCCTCCGGCGTCATCGCTCCATCGACGACGAAGCCGTCGGCCTCCAGTGTCGAGCGCAGGATGGCGGGCGGCGTGTGCGCGGCCAGGGCCAGGAAGAAGGCGTTGCACGAGACCGCCGTCGCCCGGGCCACTCCCAGCGTGCCGTGCCCCGACGGCCGCCAGCACGAGCGACCGTCGCAATGCCAGCGCGGTGTCGCCTCGCCGAGGTGGGCGGTGGCCCAGGCCTTGGCCACGAATGGTTTCTGCAGTGAGCCCACCGGCACCGCGACGTCGGCGTCCAAGGCGCCGGTGACCGTCCCCGCCGGGTTGCGCCGCCAGGTGTCGAGTCGTCCGTCCGGGGGTGGAGCGGCCACGGCGAGCGACGCGGCCGCCACCGCGGCCAGCGCGGCCTTCATCGCCCGCCGAAGACGAGGGTCTCCGACCAGCCGTCGCCGGTGCGCCGGCGCTCGACGGTCAGCGAGGTCGTCTCGGGGATCCAGCCGAGCAGGCCCAGTATGCGGTCGGAGAGAGGGCGCGTCTGCTCCGGGGCGGCGGGGCCCTCGGCCTTCTCCCAGCGCGGCGCTTCGCCCCGCAGGGCGATCAGGTCGGCGCGCGCCCACCGCACGACGTCGGGGCTCGGCCGCGGCGCCACGGCGCCCTCGAGATGGCGGGCCGACGCCGCCAGCCACACGTAGGCTCCGGTGCGCCGCACCGCGACCGCGGGGAGGTCGGGCCCCACGCTGATCTGGCGTGCCTCGTTCACCGCGCCCACCGTGGCCCGCCCGGCGCGCCGCTCGACGGTGGCCCGGCACAGATCGATCAGCTCCTTGTCACGCTCCGGGGGCCACGGGAAGACGATCCGGCGCGCGCCGTCGCGCTCCACGGCATAGCCCCACCCCGTCACCGGGGTGTCGGACCAGAGGCCCCGCCACCGGGCGAGCTCGCCCTCTTCCCAAGCCGCGGACTCGGCGCGCGCGAGGGGGCGCTCGAGGTTCACCAGGTAGCGGTCCTGCGCCGCCTGGGGCGCGGCGGCCGGCAGGGCCGAGAGCGGCGGCACCGGCCGCTCCGCCGGGACCGGGATCGGCTCCAGGACCGCCGCGCGCAGCGCGGGCCACAGCGCTCCGCCATCGGCCTCCCATCCGCTGGCGGCGGCGTCCGGCGCGTCGAACACCATCCCCGGCCCGCGCGTCTCGCCCGATCCTTCCCTCACCTCGACGAGCCGCCCGCCCTCGACGCGCAGCGCCGCCTTGACCTTGCCTTCCTCGGGGCCGGCGCCGAAGAGGAACTCGCGGCGGAAGTAGCGGTCCTTCCTCAGCGCGTCCAGGTCCAGCTCCAGGCTCACCAGACCCGGCAACGGCGCCTCGAACCCGCGGCCGGCCTGGGCCTCGTCGATGGCCAATCGCAAGCCCCGCTCGCTGGTGGCGACCAGGAGCAGGCTACCCATCCGCGCCCAGGCCAGGCCCATGCGGCGGTCGCTGTCCTCCGACCCGTCCGCGGCGCCCTTGGCCACGACCTGATAGCTCACCCCGGCGTGTGTGGCCGGCTCGCCCGCGCGCGGAGTGATGGGCAAGCGCGCCAGCGGCGTGTCCACGGCGAGGACGGCCTCCAGGTGGCCCACCTCCAAGAGCGCGATCCCCACCGAGCGGGGCTTCAGCCGCCGGATGGAGTCCCAGGTCCAGGGCAGGTCGTCCGAGAGCTTGGCCCACTGCTCCTCGAGCTTGGAGCCGACGCGCGTGCGGCGCCAGGCGGCGACGACCGGGTCGCCCTCCTGCGGCGCGCCGGTGAGCGCGCGACGGAAGGCTCCGGTGAGCGCGGCGTCGAAGGCGGCCGGGTCCTCGATCACGACGCGCACGGGCGCCGGCGGCAGCGGCGGGCCGGAGGCCGCGAGCGCCGCGCCGGGTGCGAGTGCCAGAACCAGGGCGCCGGCGGCCGGGATTCTCATCGCGTCTCCTCCGCGGCCAGGACGGCCGACACCACGCTCCACGTCAGGTCGCGCGGGCGATAGGGCGCGGCCGCGCCGCCGGTCACGCGGAACGGCGCGGGCGGCGCGTCCGGCCGGCCCAGGTCGCGCAGCTCGGCGCGGACCGCCTTCACGTTCGAGGCCTTCCTGTCGATGAGCACGGCCAACGTCCTCTCCACCAGTGCGGCGTCGGAGGCCCGCATCGCTATGCGCGCCACGTCGGCCAGCGCGGCCTCGACCTGCGCCCTCGGCATACGGCGCCGGCCGAGGTCCCGGGCCAGGCCCGCCGGGTCCACGTTTCCGAGGGCCAGGTGCGCGGCCCGCGACGCCGGAGACGAGGCCAGCAGGCCGCGCGCGATCCGCAGCCGCAGCAGGGCGGCGTCGGACTCGAGGCCCCCCAGGTCCTCCATGGTGGGGTCGTCGAGCGCGAGGGCGGCGCGCCGCAACGCCTCCTCCTCGCCGCCGTCCGCGGAGCGGAGAGCGGCCCGCGCCGCGCGGAGATCGTACGGGTGCGCCTCCAGGTGCCGCCCGAGCGGGGCCGCGATCCGGTCCGGCTTTCCCTTCCAGAACGGGAGGGCCGCCGCCCACGCCGTGGGGGCGGAGGCCGCCGGCGCGGGGGGCGCGGACGCGGAGAGCGCGGCCCGGCGCCAGGCGTCGAAGCCGCGCACCTCGTCGGCCGCGCTCCACAAGCCGCGCCGTCTCCCGTCCGCGAGGACGGCCATGGTGGCCTGCGCATCGCGGAGCACCTCGTGAACGCGGGCTCGCCGAGAAACAGGGGCGAACTCGAACACGGCGGGCCAGCGGCGCAGCCAGCGGGGAGCCTCTTCGGGGGCCAGCCGCGCGAGCACCTCGACCAGGGGCCCCAGGCCTTCCGGCGACCAGTCGCCGCGGATCCACGCGTGCTCCACCTCGCCCAGGAGGGCGGCACGATCGGCGGGGGAAGGAGTGAGCTCGAGCGCCAGCCGCCACGCGCCGATCGAGACCGGCCCTTCGGCGCGGCGCGCGGCGAGCAGGGCTCGGAAACGGTCCTCGACGGCGGCCGCGCGCCCGACGTCCCGGAACGGAGCGAGCCAGGTCTCGAGGCGGACGACGAGCGGGTCCGCGGGAACCGGCGTGGTCGGAGGCTCGACCGGCTCCTCGACGGCTTCTTCGCCTTCGCTTTCCTCGATGGCTTCTTCCTCGGGCGCCGCCGGAGCCGGCGGCTCATAGGCGAGCGGAGCCCCGGACGACAGCTCGCCGAGCAGCTCGTCGACGAGGGCCAGCGCGCGGGCGTCCTCGCCGCGCGCCAGCAGGACCCGCAGCCTCAGGCGGCGAACGACGTCGTCCGCCGCCTGCCGGGCCGCCAACTCCTCGAAGGCGGCCATCTCCGGCAGCGCGTCGAGCGCGGCCAGGGCCAGGGCGCGATCGGCTGCCCGCTGCTGCTCGAGCCAGTCCGCGGCGTGCGGCCACAGGCCGCCCAGCCGGCGCAGGCCCGCGCGCGGCAGCGGCATGGCGCCTTCCGTCCAGAGATGGCGCAGCGCGTAGCGCACCTGATCCGCGGAGAGCGAGCGCACCCGCGGTCCCCATCGGCTGGCCAGCGCGGCACGGAAGCCCACCTCGTCCTTGGTGGTGAACCGTGCTGCGGTCGAGGCCCCGCGGCGGTCGAAGAGGTACGCGAGGAAGCCGGGGCTCAGCGGCGTCACGGGATCGAGCGAATCGAGCGGGGCGGCGAGGCCGAAGTCCTGGGCCAGGCCGGAGAGCGCCCGGAACCGCGCCTCGGTCAGCGACGCCTGGTCCTTCCGCACCACCTCGCGCAGGAGCATCTCCGCCTTGTCCCGCTGCCCCGAGCCGGCGAAGAGGCGGAGCCGCATCTCGAGCCACGCCAGATCCTGCGCGCGCCCGGGAAAGGCCTCCTCGAGCTCCAGGGCCAGCGGCGCGTCGCCCAGGGCCTCCGCCATGCGGATGGCCACGAACGCGCGCTGCGATTGTCCCGCCCGCTCGGGGACCTCCACCGGCACGCGTGGCGCCTGCGTGTCCCGCACCCGGTAGCGGGACAGCGCCTCCAACACGTACCAGGCCTCGCCGGGCCGATCGCCCCAGAGCGCGCCCGGCACGCGGCCGAGGTCGGCGCGCTGCCCGAACACACGCTCTTCGCCCACCTCGACGTTCTCGCCCTTGGGTCCCAGACGGGGCGTGAACTCCGTCCACACCCAGCGCGGATCGGCGCCCAGGACGTCGTCGATCGTGCGCGGCCCGCGGAGCTTGTCGATGAGCGGGTCGGCGGCCGCGCCGTCCGCGCCCGCCACGAGCCGCCCCACCGCGAGAGCCACCGCCTCGAGTGTCTTCTCGCGCGCCTCGCGCACCGGATCGGCCGCGGAAGGCGGCCGCTGCCAGAAGCGGAACCACGCGGTGCGGGCGTCCGCCGAAAGCGCCTCGGCGAGCGTCGACACCGGCCAGCCCCGCGCCGCCAGCACCCACAGACGATCCCACTCGCGCCGCGTCGAGAAGATCCGCTCCAGGTCCGCCAGGGTCTCCGCGTCGCTCCGCGCGGCGCGCGTCCAGGCCGCCAGGGCCTGCGGGTCGTCGAGCCACGGCGTCCAGGGGAGGCGGTCGGCGGCGGGGAGGAGGGGCGTCGTGGAGCGGACCCGCGCGACCAGATCGGCCCACCGCGGCCGGAGGAACGCCACGAGCGCTTCGCCGTCATCCCGCCTGACCAGCTCGCGCACCCACAGGCCGTCGAGGTCCGGATCCAGGAACGTCCATCGCCGGCTGCCGTCCAGCTGCGTCGTGGCGCCGATGGCCGACTGGCCCACGCTCTCCAGGAAGCTCACGCTGGGAGCCGGCTGCCATGGCCCCGCGGCGGCCCCCGCCACGCGCCGCGCCACCGCGAAGCGGAACCGGCTCTCCATGCCCGCCTGCTGCACGAGCGGGAACACCGCGTCGAGGTCGCGGCCGGCACCCTGGGCCGGGAACAGCTCCGCGAGCAGCAGCGCCTGCGTCTCCTCCTTCGACTCCGGCCGGCCGTGCTCGCGCAGGACGGCCGCCGCCGCGCTGCGGTACTCCGCGTCGTCGAGCTTAAGGCGGAGAAGCCGCACGAAGTTGCCCGTGACGAGCGCCGCCTCGAGCTGCTCGCGCGGGGAGTAGGCGCTGGCGGCCACCTTGGCCAGGGACGGGCCGCCGAGGAGCGTCCACGCGAGGCGCGGATGGCCGTAGCCGAACATGCGCCGCGCGGCGCGGGCCGTCCGCTGGCGTAGCTCCTCGCGCCGGTCCTCGCTCATCTCGCCCTCGCGCGCGAAGGCGACGAGAGCCGCCTGCTCCACGGCCAGCGCCTTGTCTCCCTGGCCGGCCTGGGCGAAGAGGCCGCTCCGCCACCCGGCCACGCCCTCGTCCGCGGCGCGCGGCCGGCTCCAGCCCTCGAGGTACACGGCGGCCTCCGCCACGCGGTCGGCCCGCACCAGCAGGTCCACCGCCTCCCGCCACAGGTCCTCCTGCTCGGGGCGCACGGCGACCGCCGCCTTGGCCATCTCGATCGCGCCGGAGATGTCGTGGGCGTGCCGCTTGATGTCGCGCACGGCCACCGCCCAGCGCACGTCGCGCGGGCTGCGCAGCCGCTGGCGGTCGAAGAAGCCGAGCAGGTCGGCGAAGCGGCCGGCCCGATCCGCGGAGCGCGAGGCCCGCTGCAGCCACGCCCGCTCGGTCCGTCGGTTCAAGGCCTCGATCCACAGCGTGACCGCCGCGCCCCAGGCCTTCTCCTGGTCCGCGGCCTCCGCGAGCGTGGAATACAGATCGGCATGCATTTCCTGCCGAAGCTTCTCGGCCTCGGCCTTGGCCAGGGGCAGGGCGTCGAAGGACGCGGCCTCCTTGAAAGAGAGACGCGCGAAGAGATGGACCGCGTACAGGCGCTGGCTCTCGTCCAGGCTCGGCTGTTGGAGCAGCTGCTCCACGGCCTGGCGCGCCTGCGGGAGGTCGCCTGCGGCCAGCGCCTCGCGCGTGAGGCGGCCCAGCAGCTGCTCGCGGTGCCCGGAGGCGGCGCGCGGGATCACGGCGGCCAGGACGCGGCGGCCTTCGGGGCCTCGCCCCGCGCGGGCCAGGAACGCGAGGCGATCCTCGAGCATCCCCAGGCTCCAGGCGTAGCGCTCGTGGAGCGCGCGCCAGCGCTCCGCCGCCGCGTCGGCGCCCTGCGTGCGCTCGACGTAGCCTGCGTGCTCGGCCTCCGCCCGCATCCGCGCCGCCCCCTCGGGGAGGGACGCGATGCGAGAGGACAGCTCCTTCCAGAGGGCGTCGGACTCGCCGCGACGCCCGTTCTCGGCCAGGTAGCGCGCCCGCTGCACCTCGCGGGCGATGCGGTCCTCCTCGGTGGGCGCCAGCACGGCCCGGCGCGCCATGACCGCGCTGCGGAAGCCGACCGCCCGGTCCTTCTCGTAACGCTGGTCGATGAGGGGATCGGCCCAGGCCGACACCGCGTCCAGGAACTCGGGACGGCTGGCCTCGGACACCATTTGGCCCGCCTGGGCGAGCATGACGTCGGTCAGGCGGTCGATGCCCTCGTGCTCGGCCGGCCGCGCGGCCTCCCGCGCCTCCGCGCGCTCCTGGCGGCCCACCGGATCGCGGGGCATGTCCATCTGGTCGATCCAGTCGTCCGCCGTCCAGTCCAGGCCCGGCTCGGGCACGCTCATCCGCGCCAGCGGCATGAACGAGGCGAAGGCCTCCTCGTCCGCGAGGACGCCGGGCCGCATCGACCGGATCCGCGCCAACACGCGCTCGAGGACGCGGCGACGTCCCAGCAGCTGGGCCAGGCGGCGCAGGGAGCGCTGGTCCCCCTCGAAGTAGCGGCAACAGTCGCCCGTCTCGGGCCAGAGCGCGGCGAGGTACTCGTCCACCGCCGCGTCCACGTCCTTGACCTCCTCGCGCAGCACGCCCGTCTCGAAGGCGAAGAAGCGCGGGCGGCCGATCCGGCGGCGGCCGTCCTCCACCACGGCCAGGGCCTCGGCCATATGGCCGTAGTCCCAGAGCAGCGTGGCCAGCTCCGAGATCCGCTCGGGGTTGCGGGGATCGCCGTCCAGGATGCGCTGCCAGTCCCGGAGCGCGGCCTGTGGGCGTCCGCGCTCGTGCTCCAGCTCGCCCAGCTCCGTCCAGAGTGGGTTGGCGTCGACCAGCGCGGGCGCCGTGCGGGTGACCACCTCGCGCGCGGGCCCGGCGTGGGAAGGGTCGAGGCCGGCCAGCGACCGGTGCAGCGTCAGGACGCGTCCCGCCAGCTCACCCTCACCCGGGTACGCGGCGGCCAGGCGGTCCGCGAAGGGCGCCGCCTGCTCGAATCGCGACAGCCGGCTCCAACCCTCGAAGAGCAGCAGGTCCCTGACCGGGGTCCGCTCCGGCTGCGCCTCCATGGCCTCGAGCGAGGCCTGCAGCGTGCCGGCGGCGGCGGCGCGCGCCAGGTGCGCTTCGCGGGTGGGAGCGTCGACGAAGAGGATGGCCCACTGCCGCGTCTCGAGGAGCGCGTCGTCCACGACCGCCGGATGCACGGGCTGCCTGGACAGGCTCTCGTCGCCGCGCTCGGCGCGCAGCTTTTCCCACGCGGTGCGGGTCAGGAGGTGGCCCACGGCCTCGCGCACGACGGTCGGGCTGTGGGGGAAGCGCTCCAGCGCCTTGACCCGGACCCAGTCGGCCCACGGCACCAGCCGGACGCGCGCCCCGACCCGCGGTTGCTCCGGGATCTCCAGGTCCACGTTCGCCGTCGCCCGCGCGAACAGCGCGCTGCCCCGGAACCCCGCCGCGATCTCCTCCGCCAGGCGGCGGAGATCGGCCTGGCGAGAGCGGCGCGCGTACCAGCGGGCGGCCCTCGACCACCAGGAGGCGTCGCGGAAGTGCGTCAGCGCGCGCTCGTAGCGGGGGCCCAGCTCGTCGTCGAGGTTCCAGCCCTCGAGCCGCGAGGCCAGCTCGGCCCACAGGTCCTCGGCGTCGGGCAGCCGGTCCATCTCGGCGAGCAGGAGCGCCACCGAGGCGCGATGGCTGCGGTCGCGCAGCTCGAGGCGGGAGAGGGCCTCGTCGAGGACCGCGCGGTAGCGCGCGCCGTCGGCGGGGACGTCCGCGGACGCGGTCCCGTCGATGGGCTCGTCACCCTCGGGCGCGGATGCCCAGTGGGGGCGCGAGCCGTCCGCGGCGGCCGCCTTCAGCCGGAGACGGTGCAGGCGCACCTCCTCCTCGAGCGGGACCTCCGCCTGGCGGACGGCGAGGAGGGCGACCCGCCGGCCCTCGTCGGCGACCTCCGGCGCCGCCGACTCGACGAGCGGCAGCAGGGCGAGGGCCTGCTTGCCCTCGCCCCGCTCCACGTGACGCTCCATGATCGCCACGCGGAGCGACGGCAGCTGCGCGTCGTCCGGCGCGCGCCGCGCCAGCTCCTCGGCCAGCAGCCGGGCGGTGGCGAACGTGCGGTCCGGCATCGACTCGGCCTCCAGCCGCGCCAGGGCCTCGCTCCAGTCCTGCCCTGTGAGCAGGAACGAGAGGCCGCCTGTCCAGAAGCCGGGCGTGCGGTCCAGCCGCGCCACCCACCGGTACGGCGCGTCGTTGTAGACGCCCCAGGCCAGGGGCCGGCCGCCCGCGCGCAGGGCCAGGCGGGCGAGTGGCGCGAGGTCTCCCGTCCCCTCGGCGGGCGTGCCCTGCCGGGCGGCGGCCAGCCGCGCGCGGAAGGCCTCGGGCACCGCGTCGATCGTCTCGTGAAGGCGGGCCAGGAGCAGCAGGCCGGCGCGATCGAGCCCTTTCTCGTGGCGCAGCTCCACCTGGCGCAGCAGGTCCGCCGCCGCTTCGCCGCGCTCCTGCCCCTGGAAATAGATGGAGAGCCGCGCCAGCGCGGGGGCGTCGAACGCTCGGTCCAGGGAGGCGCGCCAGCGCTCGGGGGCCGCTGGGTCGCCCTTGTCCGCGCGCGCGGCGTAGGCCTTGCGGAACTCGGCCGACCAGTCGAGCGTGCCGCCTTCGAGCAGCTCGGCGTCGAGGGCGTCGAACGCGCGCCGGTGAAGGGAGTGGTCGGCCAGGAACCGCGAGCGCAGGAGCAGGCGCTTTTCGCGCGAGAGGCCGGTCGCCTGGGCCAGGGCCGCCTCCGCCTCCTGGAGCCGCCCGGCCTTCTCGAGCGCGGCGATCCAGTCCGCGAGCGCGGCCTCGTCGGCGGGGAACATCTCGGCGCGTGCCTTGCGCAGCGCGAGCGGGTCGGCATCCTCCGGATGGGCGTCGGCCCAGGCCACCTGACTGTCGGCAAGAGCGCGCCGCTCGCCGGCCGGCAGGTCGACGAGCGCCTTCTCCGCCGCGCGAAAGGCCAGGGTCCACCGCCGATGGTCCGCGCCCCAACGGGCGACCTCGTCCCAGGCCCGGGCCTTCAGCACCGCCGCGCGCTCCCCGGGGACGGGCGCCTCGCCCGGCGCGGGCGAGCCGGCGCCCTCGGCCCACTTCTCGAGCGCGGCCTCCGCGCCCGCGAGGTCGCCGAGGGCCCTCCTGGCCTCGGCCAGGTGACGCAGCGCGGCGTGCTCGGTGCGGGCCTGCAGCGCCTCCGCCAGCTCCGCCGTGGGCGTGGGATAGTGGACCCTGTGGCCGTCGACGGTCGCGAAGCGCGTGGCCACGGCGTACACCCAGTCGGCCTCGGTCATCTCCTCCCAGGGCAACTCGCTCGAAGCGGCCACGCCGACGAGCGCGAGCGGGACGAGGAGGAGCCGGCGGCGCGGTCCGGTCACGGCCGGACCTCCAGCATCGTCCGCGCGAAGCTCACGTTCTTCGCGCCGTCCACGGCCTCGAAGACGACCTCCTGCCGGCCGCTGGCGCCGGGAGGGATGCGCAGCTCGCCGACGGAGCGGCGGGCGGCCTTGTCCCAGCGCAGCGGAACCGGCGGCCCGTCGGCCAGGCGCGCGGAGAGCACGATCACGTCCTCGTCGGCCCGGGCGGCGATCCGCACGCGGTCGCCCGGCCGGGCCGCGGGCAGCGGATCCGGCGTGATCGCCGGCGGCCGGCCGTCGAGCACGAAGTGCTTGATCTCCGTGAGCCGGGCCCCGCTCGCGTCGCGCAGCAGGATCCGCACGGCGTAGCGGCCGTCGGCCAGGCCCTCGGGCACGAGGAAGCGGCCCTCCCACAGGCGGGTCCCCGGCCGCTTCACCAGCGGCAGCCGGAGACCGAAGGGGAAGAGGGCCACCGCGGCGCGGACGCCGGCGTCGCACTCCACGCGCAGCACGGGGTCGCCGGGCTGGATGCGGCGCGGCCGGAGAAGCGAGCGCGGCGCGGCGAGGAAGGCCGTGTAGGGCGTGACGAACTTGTACCGCTTGGAGAGGGCGATGATCTCCTCGATCCACTCGCGGCGCTCTCCTTCCGCTTCGATGAGCGCCAGCAGGTGATCCACCCGCGCCCGCGCCCAGCGGCGGGGGAGGTCGCGGGCCTCCAGTGCCGTCTCGGGCAGGCCGTCCTCGAGGACCGCCTTGCCTCCTTCGAAGAGCGGAGAGGCCATCTCGAAGCGCAGCGCGGGGGCCGCCGACGCGTAACGGCCCACCCAGCCGGATAGGCTTCCGGGCGCCGGCGGCTGGACCATGACCGGGTACACGTCGCGGATCCCCGGCTCGCCGCCGGACACCGTGAAGGGGACGCGCGGCGGCGCGGCCGCCCGGCGTGGCGCGGCCGGCGCCTGCGCCTCGGCGGGCGCCAGGACGCGCTCGAAGAAGAGCTGCGTCTCGACCTCGGTCGCCGTCGAGGCCAGGAGCTGAGCGGAGGCGGACCGCAGCGCCTGCGCGGTCTCGGCGCCGGTCACGATCGTGAAGAGCGGCAGCCGGCCACGCGCCTCGTCGAGGGCCTGCGCGGTCACGCTCGCCTGGCCGTCGGTCAGCAGGATCAGCCGGCCGCCGTCACCGGCGACGCGCCGCGCGGCGGCCACCGCCCGCGGCACGTCCGTCCCCGCCCCCAGCGGTCGCGCGCGCAACTCGGCCAGCGCGGCGTCGATGGACTCGGGAGCGGCGGCCCGCAGGACGGCCTCGCCCGGCCTTTGATCGAAGGGCACGAGCGCGAAACGGTCGTCGGGGCGCAGGGAGCGCAGGATGCGCACGAGCGCCGCGTAAGCGGCCTCGAGGCCGGACCAACGGTGGCTCAGCGAGGTGTCGAAGAGCACGGCCACCGCGACGGGCGGGCGGCGGGGGTCGGCCACGGGCTCCGTCGTGCCCTCGACCAGTCCTCCTGCGGTTTCCTCGCCGGGCGGCAGGGCCTCGAGCATGAAGAAACCGTCCTTCTCGGGCGGGACG
>Ga0075428_100006325_pt1 | contig 13172 bp, 13 predicted proteins | sample RhiMetdeltSRZDD2_FD_75291 | JGI IMG/M metagenome (GOLD analysis project Ga0075428, IMG submission 75291) | Populus rhizosphere microbial communities from Tennessee, USA - Rhizosphere MetaG P. deltoides SRZDD2 | ecosystem: Host-associated > Plants > Roots > Rhizosphere > Soil | place: USA...
CAGGTGGACGATGTAGTAGAACAAGGGCACGCGGCCGAGCACGACCAGCGGGCGGGCAAGGCGGGAGACGCCGCGCTCGAGGAACGCCAGCAGCAGGAGCGAGGGCCCGAGGGTCATGAGCAGGAACAGCAGCGACGGCGGGTACTTCTGGCAGTTGAGGAACGAGAGCGCAGTGATGAGAGCGTCAGGCTGCGCCGACCAGGGGTCGGGATCGCCGTAGACGTTGAGCGCCCGCAGCGCCACGAAAGCGCTGGTGAGGAACCCGCCGAGAACCAACATCGCACCACGCCGCTCCTCGGGCGGCCGTGTGTAGAGCGCGCCGAACGCGTAGCCCGTCGCCATCACACCGATCCACGGCACCAGCGGGTACATGACGAGCAGCGTGCGCCCGGGACCGTACTCGATCGGGCCCTGGACGTGGAGCACCTTCCAGAGCGTGGCAAGGGGTCCCAGCGATTCGGGCCGGACGCCGTCCAGCAGGTTGTGGCCGACGATCATCACCCCGCCGATCAGCACGATCACCGTCGGTGGCAGGTGGACCAGGGCCGCCAGCGCCACCATGCTCCAACCGAGAGTCCAGATGACCTGCGCGACGGTGAAGCCCAATCGGATGCCCATCTGCCACTCCCAATTCACGACGGTGAGCTCGAGCAGGACGAGCCACAGGCCGCGAGTGAGCAGGTGGCGGCTGAGCTCGCCCCGCGTGCGCCCACGCGCGCCCCACAGGAACGCGCCGGTGCCGGCGAGGAAGACGAACACCGGGGCGCAGAAGTGGGTGACCCAGCGGGTGAGGAAGAGCGCCGCGCCGGCGTGGGACAGATCGGTCGGATCGGAGGTCAGCGCCCCGCGGTGGATGTGGTCCCGGACATGGTCCAGGGCCATGAGCACCATGACCAGCCCGCGCACCAGGTCGATGGACGAGAGCCGATCGACCGGCGACGCGCCCGGCGGCGCAACGGCCTGAGCGCTTTCGGCCGGCGGAGATCCGATCTCCGTCACGATGCGGCCCTCGTGGTGGATCGGCGGTGGGGGGTGTGACGGCGGCCTCAGCCGCCGATCGCGCTCATGCCTCGCTCGGGCTGCTTGAAATAGGGGCTGTTGATGAGGTGGCCCGGCTCCTTGCGCCACACCGCGGCCCGGAGCATCTCGGCGACCACGTCGTCACCGGCGCCGTCACGCATCGCCCGGCGGAAGTCGTACTCCTTGAGCGAGAACAGGCAGGTGCGGATCTGCCCGTCGGCGGTGAGCCGGATGCGATCACAGTGCCCGCAGAAGGGGCGCGTCACCGAGGCGATCACCCCGACACTGCCCATTCCGTCCGTGTAGTTGTAGAGCGCGGCCGGAGCGCTCGGATCGGTGATCCGGGCCGCGGTGAGCGGGAACTCGGCGTTGAGACGCTCGAGGATCTCGGAGGCCGGGACCAGCTTCCAGCGCTCCCAGGTATGGCCGAAGTCGAGCGGCATCCACTCGATGAAGCGCAGCTGATAGCCGTTCTCGCGCGCCCAGCGCGCGAGCGGGACCACCTCGTCCTCGTTGAAATCCTTCATCAGCACCGCGTTGACCTTGATGGGCGAGAGCCCCGCCCGGCGGGCGGCTTCGAGGCCGGCGATGACCTCGTGGAATCGATCGCGGCGCGCGATTTGATGGAAGCGCTTGGGGTCCAGCGTATCGAGGCTCACGTTGACGCGCCGGAGGCCCGCGGCCCGCAACGCCTCCGCCATCGCCACCAGCTTGAGGCCGTTGGTCGTGAGCGAGAGATCGAGGTCGCTGGCGAGGCCGTTCAGCATGCGGACGAGCACCGGCAGGTCGGCGCGCACGGTGGGCTCGCCGCCGGTGAGCCGGACGCCCTCGACCCCGAGCGAGAGGCACACGCGGGCGAAGCGCGTGATCTCCTCGTAGGTGAGGAGGTCATCCTTCGGGAGCCACGGCATGCCCTCGGCGGGCATGCAGTAGACGCACCGCAGATTGCAGCGGTCGGTGACCGAGATGCGCAGGTCGCGCACCACGCGGCCCTGGGTGTCGATGAGAGGGCTGGCGGACGTCATGGGGAAAGGATACGCGCAGGCCGGGCGGCTTACAACGGCCCCCGCCCCGCCCGGCTACTCCGAGTCGGCGCTCTTTCCCTTCTTGCGCCGGGCGTCGACCAGGCGTTGGAGGCGCCGGTCGGTCCAGGTGACCATCATGCGGTCCGCCGGGTGCGGGGGATCGTCATTCCAGCGCGCCGCGAGCTGCACGGCGGTCGACGGATCGGCCCAGATGACCTGCCGGGCCGGGGGCTGTAACAGCTCGCCCGCTGCATTGGTCGCTCCCGTCGCGCCTCCGGTGTCGCTGGAGGGCTCCCCGAGCAGCTCTCGGAGGTCGGTCAGGACCGTGTCAAGATCTCCACGCGAGGCGCCGAGGCGGTAACCGATCGTGATCTTCCAGAGGAGCCGTATCCCGTGGGGCGCCTGGAAGAACGAATACTGCTCGTACTCGACCCGCGGATCGTCGCTCCCGCACACGAGGTAGGCGCTGCCGTTCGAGATGACCGGCAGCTGTCTCGCGGCCACGGCACTGTCGACCTGGGCTCGAAACACCCCGAGTCGGAAGTCGGCGCTCCCGCGCGGAAGGGGCGTAGGGGCGGACGCCGTGGCGAGGATGGCGAGGCCGAGCATGACGGGCACCGCGGGGGTCATGATCCGGTTTTCGACCATCGGCGGGCTCCGCTTGAGACCTACCCGCGCCGCGCCTTTTGCCAGGCGTGGAGGACCAGCGCCACCGTGATGACCGCGTACGCCACGAACACCCGGAAGTACTCGCCGATCTGGGCGTCGCCCGCGAGCGCCTTGCCCGCCAGCGGCGAGACCACGAACAGCGTGTGGAAGAGCAGCGTGCCGAGCAGCGCCTGACCCACCGTGGCGCGCGAGACCGTGGCGCCCGACACGAGCAGGGCCGCGATCGCGAACATGCCGGTCTGCTCGTGCGAGCTGTAGGTGTTCATGGTCCCCATGTTCTGCAGGAAGAACAGCTGGCCCCAGGCGGCGAACACGGTGGACAGCACCGTGGCGATGACGCGATTGCGGTCCACCCGGATGCCGGCGGTGGCGGCGACGTGGGCGTCCTGCCCCATCGCCCGCAGCTCCTGACCCAGCTTGGTGCGCAGGAAGAACAGGTTGAACATGCAGAAGAGCGCGATCAGCCCGAAGGATGCGAGCGGGATCCGCACCGGCGATCCGCCGAGGTCGACCCGCAGGCGCAGCCAGTCGTCCATCGCGTACTGGATGCCGAAGAGGTCCACCGTGTTGCGCAGCCCCCAGCCCTGGGGCAGCACCATGTGCGGGTCGGCGAACGGGATGATCGTTCCGATCGCGAACAGGAACAACAGCTGGTAGAGCCCGTTGGCGAAGAAGCCGGCGATCAGCCCGGTCACCATCTCGCGCCCGCGCGCGCGGTTGAACAGCCAACCGGTGGCGATGCCGAACACGATCGCGATCGGCACCGCGAGCAGGCACGCCAGGCCGAAGCCGGCAACGCCTGGCACCTTCCAGTAGGTCACCGTGATCGCCGCGATCTGGCCCGCCATCGCGCCCAGCACGATGCCGAAGTTGAGTCCGAGTCCGGCCAGAATGGGGATCAGGAGCGACAGCACCAGCACGGCGTTGCGGCTGAAGCGCACGAGCATCTCGCGCACGAGGAACTCGGGCGTCAGGCGGGCGGCGATGATCCCGATCAGGCACAGGATGGCGAACAGCACCGGTACGGCCGAGCGGGCCAGGACGGAGCGGAGCGCCGCGCCGCGCGCGCCACGGGGCGCCGCGACGGGTGGGGCCACGGCCGGTGTCGTCACGGGCGCGTCCGGCGTCGCCATGTCAGCGGTCCGACCGGCGCGTGAGGGCGTAGAGAATCATGCCGTTCTGGATGATGAGACGCGCGGTCTCGGAGATGTCGCCCTGCACCACCTGGCTCGTCACCGGCAGGGCGACCGTCAGGATGGACTGGAACAGCAACGTGCCGATCACCACGTGGGTGAGAGTGGCGCGCGTGACCGAGGCGCCGCCGATCAGGAGACACGCCACCGCCGGGAACGCCATCAGCAACGGCGCGGTGTAGAGCTGCAGGAACCCGTACGACTGGGCGAACACCACGATGCCGACCGCGGCCAGCACGGTCGAGAACATGGTGGCCTGGACGCGGGTACGTTCGTCCGAGATGCCGGCGGCGCGCGCGAAGCGGGGGTTCGAGCGGGCGGCGGCGATGGTGATACCGGCACGCGTGCGGAAGAAGAGCCCGACCACGGCGCACGCGAGCGCGAAGATCAGCAGCGTGCCGGTCGGGATGCTGACGCCCAGCACGTTGAAGGACCACAGCCGGTCGAGCAGCTTGTCGTAGACACCGCTCACCGTGAGCGTCGTTCGGAGACCGCGCCCGGCGATCGCCCACACCAGCGTGGGGTTGGTGAAGGGGGCTGCGATCCAGAAGATGCTCATGCCCGAGACCACCGCGAAGCCCAAATAGGTGCCGACCATCATCTCCTGGCCGCGCGTGCGGTTGAGCAGCCACCCGTAGGCCAGTCCGGCCGGGATCGCCAGGGCAATCGCAAGCGCCACCGAAAGCCCGAGCCCGGTCCAGCCGGTGACCGCCGCGTTCAGCGTGATGACGCAGCCCACCAGCCCGCAGATGACCCCGATCGGCAGCCCGAAGTTGAGCCCGACGCCGCCCTGGATCGCGGGCAGCAGGGCGAGCACCAGGATCCCGTTGCGCGCCGCACGCAGGAGGGAATCGCCGACCAGTGAAGCGATATCCATCTTGGTGGCGACCGCGATCCCGAACAGGGCGACCAGGAACACCGCGATGAGCAGGCGCGGGATGCCGATCTCGCGGATGCTCTCCTGTAGCATGACGAGCGGAGGGGTGCGGTCGGCGGGGGCAACCACGTCAGCCACGCTGACCTCCCATCGCGTGCAGCTCGCCGGCCATCGCGAGGCCGAACTCGGCATCGGTCGCGTCGCGGGGCAGGACGGCTTCGATGCGGCCGTGGTAGACGATGGCGATGCGATCGCAGATCGCCCGCAGCTCGGCCAGCTCCGACGAGGTGACGAGCAGCGACATCCCGCGCTCGCGGTTGAGCGAGCGCAGCAGTTCGAGCACCCGTTCCTTGGCCCCCACGTCGATGCCGCGGGTCGGCTCCGACACCAGGAGGGTGTCCGGTTCGAGCGTCATGGCGCGCGCGAGGCATACTTTCTGCTGGTTGCCGCCCGAGAGACGCCGCACGTGCTGGCGCGGACCGGTGCAGCGGATGTCGAGCGCCCGGATCATTTCGTGGGCGTGTCGTCGCACGGCCCCACCGTTCATGAGTCGCAGCGGCTCGAGCGGGGCCGCGTGGAGGAAGCGACCCTGTGCCTCGATCGCGGTGAGCGCGATGTTGAGCTCGATGCTCTCGTCCGGCAGGATGCCGACCCCGCGCCGATCCTCGGAGACGAACGCCAGCCGCGCGCGGATCGCCGCGCGCGGATCGTTGAGCGGGAGCGGAGCGCCGTGCTTGACCACCGTGCCGCGGGCGGGGAAGAGCCCCATCAGGCCGTTGGCGACGCCGATCTTGCCGTGGCCCGCGAGCCCCGCGAGCCCCAGCACTTCGCCGGCGGCCAGCGTGAACGAGACGCTCTCCACGCGCTCGCCCGGCATGTCCACCGCGAGGTCCCGAACCTCCAGCGCGGGTGGGCCGCCGGGAAGGTGACGCACGCCTTCCGCGCCCACCACTAGAGCCGGGCGTCCCACCATGAGCTCGGCGATACGGATCACCGTCGTCGCCTTCGGATCCGGCCGCCCCACGACCTCACCGTCGCGCAGCACGGTGATGTCGTCGCACACCGCGAGGACCTCATCGAGCCGGTGGGTGATGAAGAGGATGCCGAACCCCTTGGCCGCCAGGGACTTCATCACCTTGAGCAACTGGTCCGCCTCGCTCTCGGTGAGCACCGCGGTGGGCTCGTCGAAGATGAGCAATCGGACGTTGTTCTTGTCCACCTCGCGGGCGATCTCGATGAACTGCTTGTGGCCCACCGGGAGCCCGGCCACCGGCAGCCACTCGTCCACGGTCAGCCCCACGCGGTCGAGGGCCACCCGTGAGTCCGAGCCGCAGCGCTTACGGTCGACGATCTCGAGCTTGCGGCCCGCGATACGCGACATGAGATTCGGGATGGTGGGCTCACGGTTGAGCTTGATGTTCTCCGCCACCGTGAAGCCCGGGATGAGCATGAACTCCTGGTGCACCATGCCGATCCCGGAGGCCATCGCCTCCTCCGGTGACCTGAAGGACACCGTCCTGCCCTCGAGCACCACGTCACCCCGATAGCCGCCGGTGTCACGGATGACCGGCATGCCGAACAGCAGGTTCATCAGGGTGGACTTGCCGGCGCCGTTCTCGCCCACCACCCCGTGGATGGTGCCGGGACGGACCGCGAGCGAGACGCCTTTGAGCACGCGGTTGCCGTAGTACTCCTTGGTGATGTCGCGCAGCTCGAGGATGGGAGCGTCGGAGGCCATCGGTCCGCCCCTCGCAGCACGGGGGGCGGACCGTGAGCCCGCCCCCCCGCGCCGTGTGGTGTCTTGGAGCCTAGTAGACGATGTGATCCAGCAGGATCAGGTACTGGTTGCCCGCCTTGTCGTCGTACTTGCGGACCTTGACCGCGGAGCCCGCCTCGGCCACCAGGTATCTCTGGACCGTGGCCGGGTCCTTGTAGTCCGCCTTCTTGTCCACCGCGTCCACCAATAGATTCGTGACCGCGCGGACCCCGACCATGCTCTCGGGCGCGATCCAGGTGCCGAAGTGCCCGGTCATCTTGTTCTCGGCGATGATGCGACGGTTCTCGCTGCTGATGTAGGCGATGTCGCCGGCCTTGTCGGGCGGGACCGTGATGCCGAGCGCCGTCGGGTAGCCGTGCGTGGGGCTCGGGCAGCATTGCTCGGGCACGTAGCCTCCGCTCTTGAGCACCGAGCGGATGAGCGGATCCTGCATGCCGCAGTTGGTCGAGAAGAAGGCGGTCTGGGGGCCGTACTTCTTGATCTCGCGCGGCACGTCCTCGAGCACGAACTGCTGGGTGGCCGGCAATCCGCCCTCGGCCATCGGATCGGGGGCGGTGACGAACAGGAACTCGAGGCCCAGCTCCTTGCACGCCTGCTTCATGAGATCGCGGCGTCGGGCGAGCAGCTCCTGCGACATGTGCCGCGGGAACGAGTAGTGCACGAACTTCTTGGCGCCCATCGCCGCGGCCTCGGCGATGATGGTGCGACCGCGCTCGAGCTGGTCGGGCTGAACCGCGATGTCGGCCGCCTCGTTCACCATGGCCGGATCGTCGTGCGGCTCGACGAACCCGATCAGGATGTCCGGGCGCTGCTCGCGGATCTTGCGCGCGGCGGCGACGCTGCCCGGGATCGCCTGGCCCACCACGATCACCTTCACGTCCGGATCGGCGGCGAGGCCCACGAGCTGGGCGATCACCGTCTCCTGCTCGGTCATGAAGTTGTCGGGGTAGGTGACGTGCTTGATCCGGTTGCCGTACTTCTCCGCGAGCTGCTGCCCGGCGCGGAACTCCTCTTCGTTCTGGGAGACCGTGCCGGTCATGATGCCGATCTTGAAGCCCGCGACGTGGGCGGCGGGCTGACTGGCGTCGGTGGACTTGGGGCTCTGTGCCGAGCAGCCGACCAGGCCGCCCAACAATCCCAACGCGGCGAACAGTGCGAGGATGAGCCGGAAACGCTTGAACATGGACGTCGCTCCCTGACCCGCACGAGGCGGGCGCTGGACGAGGGTACGGCCGATGGCAGGCGGGCAACGTGCCCGCGAGGTTGCGGCCAGGATTCGGCGGCGGGCCAGTCTAGCACAGGGCCTGGTGGACGGCCCCCTGAGGCCGCGAAACGGGGCCCAAGGCGGCAGAACGGGGGACGAACGCACCGGTAGCGCCGGCGCGGGAGGAGCCCGCTGTGGCGTTGGGGTATGATGCAGGCGCCATGGGCGCCGCCGGCGCGATCGCGTCGCGGCGTAGCCGCGGGCCCTCATCAACCGTCACGGAGCGAACGCACATGCCCCTCTGCGTCTATCTCTGCTACACGCATGGGTGCGAGCAGAAGGTCGAGCGTTGGTACCTGACGCCCGAAGAGGGCAGGGCCGCGCGCATCGAATGTCCCCGCTGCGGCGAGCCGATGCGCTGCGCCTGGACCGGCTCGCAGGCGCCGACGCCGAACATGAAGGACGCAATCGCGCCGGAGCTCGAGGTCGAAAGGTAGGAGCAGGATCGACCGGCCCGGCGCCCCGCCGGGCAAAGGCTCGCTAGTTGAGGCTCGCCAGCAGCTGCCTCAGCGAGATCACGTGCTGGGCGATGTTGTCACGGTCGGGGGCATCCGGGCGCGCGGCGAGATAGGCGTTGAGCGCGTCGAGCGCGGGGCTGAACCGCTGCAGGCGGAAGAGCAGCAGCCCGCGGTCGCGCACCTCGTCCATGTCATCGGGATGGATGAGCAGCAGGCGCTCGACCGCGGCCAGGGCTCCCTCGTCCTGGTTGGCCCTCAGATATGCGCCCTTCAGGTTGCGCAGCAGACGCGTGATGATGTCGCGCTTGGTCACCGAGGCCAGCAGCCGACCGTCGAACTCCAACCGCCCGCCCGTCACCTCGTCCAACAGCCGGCGGCAGTCCTCTTCATGCATCGTGCGCCCGTGGTTGAACGGATCGAGGACCAGGTCGCGCGGCTCACCGGGCAGTCGCACCAGGAAGTGCCCCGGGAACCCGACACCCTCGAACGGGATGCCCACGCGCCAGCCCAGCTCCATGAAGATGATGCTGAGGGTCAGCGGCACGCCGATCCGCCGTTCCATGACCTGATTCAGCAGCGAGTTGCTCGGGCTGAAGTAGTCCTGGCTGTCGCCGCGGAAGCCCAGATCCTCGAACACGAAGCTGCGCAGGCGGGCCAGTTTCTGGAGGTTGTTCCAGCCCGGCTCGAGCCGAGCGCTCAGCTCGGCCGCCCACGACTCCAGCGTGTGGATCTGGCTGTCCACGTCCACACGGGCATCGGACTCGGCGGCCACCAGCAGCGCGGTGCGCGCCAGGTCGAGCACGGGCTCGGGGCGCCCTACCGCGCGGGCGAAATCGTCACGTATGTTCCCCGGTACCGCCATGTCAGCTCATCTCCGGACCCAACGATCGTCCGCCGCCCGCGTCGTGGCCCAGGCGCGTCTCGCAACCGGCCCTGACGCGCCTGCCGGCTCGGTGCTCCGCCGCCGGCTGCTCGCCTGGTACGACCGCCACGGGCGCGACATGCCGTGGCGCCGCACGCGAAAACCGTACCCCGTTTGGCTCTCCGAAGTCATGCTGCAGCAGACCCAGGTCGCGACCGCACGACCGTACTACGACGCCTTCCTCGCACGGTTCCCTACGCTCGCGGCACTCGCACGCGCGAAGCCGGCGGAGGTCCTCGCGTCGTGGGCCGGGCTCGGCTACTACCGCCGCGCCCGCCACCTTCACGAGGCGGCACGCGCCGTGGTGCGTGATCACGGCGGCCGCGTGCCGGACGATCCGGAGGCGTTCGGCGCACTTCCCGGGGTCGGCCGGTACACGACCGCCGCGGTTCTCTCCATATGTTTCGACCGTCCGCTGGCGGTGCTTGATGGCAACGTTGCCCGCGTCCTCTCGCGGCTGTACGCGCTACCCGCCGCTATCCGCGACCCGCGCGGGTCCAAGCGCCTCTGGGCGCGGGCCGAGGCACTGGTTCCGATGCGGCGGCCCGGGGATTGGAATCAGGCGATGATGGAGCTGGGCGCCACGATCTGCACGCCGCGAGCCCCCGCCTGCGGACGATGCCCCGTGCGTATCTTGTGCCGCGCGCGTGCCCTCGGCCGGGTGGCGGCGTTCCCGCCGCCCGGGAAGCGCCGCGCCCCCGAGACGGTGCGGCGTGCGGTAGCGTTGATCGAACGGCGGGGGCGGGTGCTGATGGAGCGCCGGGAGGGGCCGCTGCTGGCGGGGCTGTGGGAGCCCCCCGGGGTCGAGCTGGCCGACGGCGCACCTGCAGCCCGCGCGATGCGGGCGCTGGTCGCGAGCCACGGACTGCCCGTCCGTCTCGTGACCACCACGCGCACGGTGCGCCATACCATCACGCATCGTGCCATCTCGGTCGAGGTATGGCGCGGCACGCTGGAGGGGGCCCTGCCGCGGACCGCGCGCCTGCGCTGGGTGGAGCCGGAGCGGCCGACGGTGCCGCTCACCGCGCTGGCGCGCAAACTGACCCGCCCGGAGGCATCCGAGGAGAAGGAGAAACCATGACCGCAGAGACGCCGGATCCGGAGGGAGCGAAGCCCTATCCCTACCTCACGCGCATCGACATCCTGCACGGGCCGCTCGAGGTGGTGAACGTGCAGGCGCTGATCGATGCCTGCACCCATCCCTGGTACAACCAGACGCTGTGCAAGGTGAACGACTCGGTGGTGCGGCTGGGGATCGTCCAGGGCGAATACCACTGGCACCAGCACGACGACGAGGACGAGTTCTTCTACGTGATCGACGGACGTTTCCTGATCGACCTCGAGGACCGCACCGTGGATCTCGGCCCGCGCCAGGGCTTCGTGGTCCCCAAGGGCCTGCGGCACCGACCGCGGGCGCCCGAGCGCACGGTGATCCTGATGGTCGAGGGCGCGGGGATCGTGCCGACCGGGGATTGAGGGGCGACGGCAGACACGGCGCCGCGCGATCCGCGCGGAGCGTCGGCGACGCACCGCATGCCGGTCGGCGTCGAATCACTGCAGATTATTCAAATGGCGGCCCTTGTTACACACGGTCGAACGGCTCAGTTGTGCGATCTAGGCGAGTTCTCGCTGCTCACGCCCATGGCACGGGTACTGCATCCTTCCATGATGGTGGCATTGTTCCGACTTCGTCCAGCCCGTTGGCCGCTCCGCAACGGGAATGGTCACGCTGTAGTTCCGGCCACAGGAGGATAGGCTCATGAACCAGACGACAGTGATGGTCCTGATCTTTGGACTCGTGGTGGTGTTCGCAATCGCATGGATGTTCTTCCGGCAGAGACGCTCCAGGGGGCTGCGCACCCATTTCGGGCCCGAATACGACCGTCTCATCAACGAAAAGGGCAGCCGAGGCCGAGCCGAGGCCGAGCTTGGCCAGCGTGAGAAGCGGGTGAAACGATTCTCGATACGAGCGCTACCCCGGGACGTGTCCGCCCGCTATGTCCAGAAGTGGAACGAGCAACAGGCACGCTTCGTCGACGAGCCGAAGGCAGCGGTCGTCGAAGCCGACCATCTGGTCGAAGAGGTCATGAAAGAACGCGGCTATCCGGTCGGGGAGTTCGAACAGCGCGCCGCGGACGTCTCCGTCGATCATCCCCGGGTGGTCGAGAATTACCGCGCTGCTCACGAAATCGCGCTGCGCGACCAGCGCGGGCAGGCGAGCACCGAAGACCTACGCGCGGCGATGATCTACTACCGCGATCTGTTCAGAGAGCTGCTCGACGAACCCGAGCCGGTGGGAGTGACGAGCCGATGACCATCGATGACGACAACCACTTCATCGAGGGCCGCGCGGCGGATTTCGTGAGCGGCGTCACGATGAGGCGCTCCAAGCCGGCCGTGGGTCAGCGCCTCAGCGCGCGCCGGATCACTGATCCGATGTCGGGATCCTGCCAATAGGGGGCCAGCACCCGGACCGCTTTACGACCCCCCAGCTTCTCGACCGCGCGGACCGCCGCGATCCGGTTCCCGCGTCTCTGCGTCGCCTCCACCGAGTAGGCGGTTCCGCGGTCGGAGGTCATGACCATGGAGCGCTGCCGCGCGACATCGTAGAGGTTGGGGAGTGCGGCCGCCGCCCGCGGTCCGAACTCTCCCAGCGCCTCGGCACAGGCTTCGCAGGCGTCCGGGTCGGCCAGGCCTCGCGCGAGGACCGCGACGCTCCGCCCGTCGCCCAGCTTTCCCATCGCGCGTGCCACCGCCCGCCGCGTGGCGGGACCGCAGGTCGGCGACGTGAAGACCGCGTGCAGGCCTTCGGTCGCCCTCGGCGACGCCCTGCCCAGCTCGCCCAATGCGGTCGCGACTGCCTCGGCGGCAGGCGCGTAACGGAGCGCCCCGATGAGGACCGGGGCCGCCTCCGCGCGGCCGAGCCGGCCGAGGGTTCGCGCGGCCGCGCTCGCGATCCCGTCCAGGGAGCGCCCCTCGAGATCGCGGATGTACGCAGGGCTCGTCCGGTCGATGCGCCGCCGCGCCCGGGCGAGCACGGTCGGCGGAACTTCGAAGCTCGTCAGCGTCGAGTCGTGGCGCCGGAGGTCGTCGATGACGAGCTTCGTCGCTTCGGCCTGCTCGAATGCCTCGCGCCGTGCCTCGAAGTAGGAGGTGTCCGATGCGCGCGAGCGCAGCAGCGCCGCGACGGGCTCCCAGTGCCTCCCCGCGGCGGGCCCGAACCGCCCCAACGCCTCGGCGATGGCGCCGACCGCGGCCGGTTCCCGCGAGACCAGCGCGCCCGGCCCCCGATCGGCCGGCACGGCATTGGCTAGTGCTGCGGCCAGCGGATCGATCGCGCGCGGATCCCCGATCGCCCCCAGGGCTGAGGCGACGGCGCTGCGCGCGGGAATCACGCCGTCGCCGGTGTCGTAGTCGTTCGGCCCCTCGCGCAGGACCCGCAGCAGCGCCGGCACGGCGGCGGTCGCAGCGGGGCCCCGGTGCTCCAGGCAGCGCGCGGCGCCCACCACGCAGCGGTATCTCGACGTCGGATCGAACCGGCGCAGCCACGCCGATCCGAACGACAGCTTGGAGCAGGGAGCGGAAGGGTCGTCCGAGTAGCGGCAGGTGCGGTTCTCGAGCTGGGCGATCAGGGTGTCGATCTCGAACGCGGGCGGAGCGCAGGCGAGGCCGGCGAGCGCCAGGACGAGCCCAACGGGAGCAAGCGAGAGGCGACCATGCGCCGCCATCCGCGAGCGAGGACCCCCGTCGCGCTGTAGCGTCGATCGATGGCGTGATGCGAAGGGCATGCGCTACTCCAGCTGTTTGTGGAATCTCAGCGTACTGAAAGCAATGAACGCGGTCGAGAAGCCGACCAGCGCCAGGGCCTGCGGCCACAACACCTCGAGCCCCACGCCCTTGAGCACGATCCCGCGCATGATCTGGAGGAAATGCGTGAGCGGGAGGATGAGCCCGATCTCGTTGGCGA
>Ga0075428_100006326_pt1 | contig 13171 bp, 15 predicted proteins | sample RhiMetdeltSRZDD2_FD_75291 | JGI IMG/M metagenome (GOLD analysis project Ga0075428, IMG submission 75291) | Populus rhizosphere microbial communities from Tennessee, USA - Rhizosphere MetaG P. deltoides SRZDD2 | ecosystem: Host-associated > Plants > Roots > Rhizosphere > Soil | place: USA...
CAGCGCATCGCCGAGGTCGCGTGTCCTGATCGCCTGAAGCTCGGCGTCGCGTGCGCTCGGGCGCGCGCCCTCGAGCTCCTCCAGCGCCTCGACGACCGCATCGAGCAGCGCACCGTCCGGCGAGATCAGCCAGAGCGGGCTGTTCTCGCCGTGCTCGGACTGGGCGAGCAGGTCGAGGGCGATCAGCTCGGGCTCCACGCCCTCGCCCGCGGCCACGACCGCCAGCTCGCTCGGCCCGGCGATGCCGTCGATGCCCACGTGCGTCCACGCCACCTGGCGCTTCGCCTCCTGCACGTACGGGTTGCCCGGGCCCACGATCACGTCCACGCGCCGGACGGACTCCGTGCCATACGCCAGCGCGGCGATCGCCTGGGCGCCGCCCATCCGGTAGACCTCGTGCACCTCACAGAGGACGCAGGCCGCGAGGATCACCGGGTGCGCCCCGCCCCTTGGTCCCGGCGGGGCGCACACCACGATCTCCTCCACGCCCGCCGCCCGGGCCGTCACGGCACCCATCACCACGGTCGAGGGATACGGCGCCTCGCCGCCCGGCACGTAGATGGCCGCGCGCCGCACGGCCTTCTCGGCGATCTCCACCCGCTGACCCTGCGCAAGCTCCACGGCGGCGGGTTCGCGCAACTGCGCCCGCGCCACCGCTCGGACGTTGTCGATCGCGGTCCGCAGCGCCTCCAGGACGGCCGGCTCCAGCACGCCGACCGACCCCTCGAGCTCGTTCGCGTCCACGCGCAGCTGCTCCGGCCCGAGCTCCGCGTGGTCGAAGCGCTCGGTGAGATCGAGCACGGCCGCATCGCCGCCACGGGCCACCTCATCGAGGATCGCGCTGACGGATTCCTCCACGTCGGCGGAGGGCCGAGGCCGCGACCAGCCGTTCTCGATCCGCTCGATCCTCACCCGCGCAGCCGCTCCACGATCGAGTCGATCTGCTCGGCCTTGAGCTTGTGCGCCACGGGATTCGCGATCAGCCGCGCCGTGCAGGTGCCGATCGTCTCGACGACCCGCAGGTTGTTCTCCTCCAGCGTCTTGCCGGTGGCCGTCAGGTCCACGATGCCGTCCACGAGGCCGGTGAGCGGCGCCAGCTCCACCGAGCCCTTCACCTCCACGATCTCGGCCTGCCGCCCCGTCGCCGCGAAGTGCTCGGCGGCCAGCCGCGGGTACTTGGTGGCGATGCGGACGCGGCCGAGGCGCCGTAGCGCGTCGCCGATCGGGTCGCCGCGGTCGGGCGCCGCCACGACCATCTGGCACTGGCCGTAGCCGAGGTCGAGCAGCTCGTAGACCTTGCGCTGCGACTGCTCGAGCAGTACGTCCTTGCCCGTGACGCCGATGTCGGCGGAGCCGTGCTCGACGTAGGTGGGCACGTCGCTCGGGCGCATGGTCACGATGCCCTGGTCGGCGAACAGCAGCCGGCGCTCGTTGGATCGGACCTCGGACGTGTCGATGCCGAGCCCGTCGAGGAGGTCGAGCGTGCCCTGGAAGAGCGCGCCGCGCGGAACCGCGATCGTGAGGCGCTCGCTCATCCGAGCGCCTCCTCGGCGGCCTGCGCCAGATGCACGCGCTGCACGTCGAGGGCCAGCCCGCAGGCCGGCAGGTCGCGGCCGAAGCGGCCGATCAGGTCGTCATAGCGCCCGCCGCCGCCAAGGGCGAAGCCCACCGCCGGGTCGTAGACCTCGAACACGGGGCCGGTGTAGTAGCCGAGCTCGCGCACCAGCCCGAGGTCGAAGATCACTCGGTCGGCCACCCCGCGCTGCTCGACCCGCTCGTGCAGCGCGCGCAGCCCGTCCAGCCCCGGCGTGTCGGCCCGGTCCAACACCTCGCGCCCGCCGCGCAGCTGCGGCAGCCGCACCAGCAGGTCGCGCTCCGCCTCACCGAGTCCCAGCCGGTCCACCTGTCCCTCCAACCCGACGAGGTCGCGCCGCGAGAGCGCCTCCAGCATCGGGACGTGCGACTCCTCGGGGACGCCAAACGACCCGAGCAGGCTGCGGTAGAGAGCGCCGTCGCCGACCCCCACCCGGTGCCGCCTCAGACCCGCCGCGTCGAGCGCCGCGATCGTGAGGGCCACTACCTCCGCCTCGCCATCCGCGCCGGCAACGCCGATCAGCTCGAGGCCCGCCTGCAGGAACTCGCGCGGCTCCCCCACGCCGCGCTCGGTGGCGCGCCAGGCGCGTGCGAAGTAGGAGAAGCGAAGCGGCGGCTGCGCGTCGGCGTAGCGAGTGGCAACGACCCTGGCGATCGGGATCGTCATGTCGGATCGCAGCGCCAGCACCAGGCCCCGCTCGTCGAATGTCCGGTAGCGGGCCCCCGCGGCGCGCGCGTCTCCGCGCAGCAGCACCTCCTCATACTCGAGCGCCGGGGTGTGCACCTCGCCGTAGCCCGCCTCCTCGAACGCCGCGCGCATGCGGTCGCCGATCGCGCGCAGCTCGCGCATCTCCTCGGGCAGCACGTCTCGGGTGCCCGGAGGGATCGCTGTGCGTGAGGTCGCGGGTTTGCCCGCGACGGAGCGATGGTGTCCGCTCATTGCGCGGCTCCTGACGCTCTACGCAGGCACGCGCTCGGCGGCGACGCGCTCGATGCGCGCGCCGAGCGACCGCAGCCGCTCGTCGATCCGCTCGTAGCCGCGGTCGATCTGACGGATGTTCCCGATCTCGGACGTCCCGTCGGCGCACAGAGCCGCGATGAGGATCGCCATTCCGGCCCGGATGTCCGGGCTCTCCATGCGCTCGCCGTGAAGCCGGCTCGGGCCGCTTACGACCGCACGGTGCGGGTCGCAGACGATCACCCGAGCGCCCATCGTGACCAACTTGTCGACGAAGTAGAGGCGGTTCTCGAACATCTTCTCGTGGATCAGGATCAGGCCCTCGGCCTGGGTGGCCATGGCGACGGCGATGCTGGTGAGGTCGGCCGGGAACGCGGGCCAGGGGCCGTCCTCGATCTTGGAGATGGCGTCGCCCTCGTCCGACTTGACCCGCAGCCGCTGGCCGGGCGGCACGATCACGTCGTTGCCCTCCAGCTCCACGCGGCAGCCGAGCCGCTCGAAGGCGAGTCGGGTCATGCGCAGGTCGTCCGGGATCGTGTCCTTGATGCGCAGCTCGCCGCCGGTGCAGGCCGCGAGCGCGATGAAGCTTCCGATCTCGATGTAGTCGGGGCCGATCGCGTAGTCCGCGCCGCCGAGCTCCTCCTGCCCGTGCACGATCATCAGGTTGGAGCCGATGCCCTCGATTCGCGCGCCCATCGCCATCAGGAGGCGCGCGAGGTCCTGCACGTGCGGCTCGGAGGCGGCGTTGTGGATCACTGTCGAGCCCGGCGTGAGCGCGGCCGTCATCAGCGCGTTCTCGGTGGCCATGACCGAGGGCTCGTCCATGAAGAAGTCGCAGGCATGCAGGCCGTCGGGGGCGGCCAGCCGGTAGTAGTTGCGGTCCACGTGAACGTCGGCGCCGAGGGCGCGGAAGGCGTCCAGGTGCGGGTCGAGCCGCCGGCGGCCGATCACGTCGCCGCCGGGAGGCGGCATCTCCGCCCGGCCGCGGCGCGCGAGCAGCGGCCCGGCCAGCAGGAAGGAGGCGCGGATCCGCTCCGCCCAGTCACGGTCGACATCGCTGTGGCTGAGCTCGTCGGCCCGGAGCGCCACCACGTTGTCGTCGCGCCACTCCACCTTCACGTCGAGGCGGCGCAGCAGCTCGAGCATCGCCTCCACGTCGCGGATGCGCGGGATGTTGCGCAGCACGACCTCCTCGCGCGTCAGGAGCGACGCGGCGAGTGCCGGCAGAGCCGCATTCTTGTTGCCGGCCGGAACGATGGTCCCCGCGAGGGGCGTCCCGCCTTCGATGATGAACTTCTCCATTGCCTAAAGAACCCGTTCGGGAGCCGCCGAGGATACCCTCCCGCGCATGGCAGCCCCCACACGCGACGAAGCCTGGGATCTCGTCTGCGAGTGGACGCAGTCGGACTCGCTGCGCAAGCACATGCTGGGCGTGGAGGCCGCGATGCGCGCCTACGCGCGCGAGTTCGGCGAGGACGAGGAGCTCTACGCCGTAACCGGGCTGCTCCACGACCTCGACTACGAGCGCTTTCCCGACCTCGGCACGGGGCATCCGCGCGAGGCCCTGAAGCTGTTCGAGGAGAGGGAGTACCCGCAGGAGCTCATCGACGCCGTGGCCGGCCACGCGAGCTTCCTCGGCGTGCCGCGCGAGTCGCGGATGGCCAAGACGCTGTTCGCGGTCGACGAGCTGTCCGGCTTCATCTCCGCGTGCGCGTACGTGCGCCCCGACGGGATCCACGGCATGACGCCGAAGTCGGTGAAGAAGAAGCTCAAGCAGCCGAGCTTCGCCGCCGGCGTGAACCGCGAGGAGGTGCGCAGCGGCGCGGAGGAGCTCGGCGTGGACTTCGACGAGCACGTGGCGTTCGTGATCGCGGCCATGGAGCAGCGCGCGGACGAGCTCGGGCTGGGCCCGCGCGAGGCGGCGTAGGCAATCGCGGACCTCAGCCGGACCATCCCTGCGTTGCCCGTTCGCGACGTGCGTGAGGCGGTGGCCCACTATCGCGAGCACTTCGGCTTCGATGCTCTGCATGCGACCGACGACTTCGCCGTCCTCGTGCGTGACGAGGCGGTGATCCACCTGTGGGGGGCAACGGACGAGGGTTGGCGAACGCGCAATGACCTGGCGGGCCACCCGATCTGCTCGGGCGCCGAGTCGTTCCTCGCAGGGACGGCCAGTTGCCGAATCGAGGTCGGGGATCCAGACAGCCTGTTCGAGGAGATGGACGGCCAGGGCGTCCTCCACCCGACCGCGCGAGGGGGCGTCGCCACGACCGACTTCGGCACCCGCGAGTTCGCCACGCTGGACCTCGACGGGAACCTGCTGACGTTCTTCCGTTGGGAGCGGGACTAGCGGCCGAGACTCATGCGAACATGTGTTCGTGTTCGCTACGGCCTCCGTCCTCCACGCCGACCTCGACTCGTTCTACGCGTCGGTCGAGCAGCGCGACGACCCGTCTCTGCTCGGCCGGCCGGTGATCGTCGGTCGCGGCGTTGTTCTGGCCGCGAGCTACGAGGCGAAGGCGCGCGGCGTCACCAGCGGGATGGGCGGCGCTCGAGCGCGGCGGCTCTGCCCTGAGGCGGCCGTCGTGCCGTGCCGCTTCGAGGCCTACACCGAGGCGAGCAAGGCCGTATTCGCGATCTTCGCGGACACGGCGCCGGTGGTGGAGGCGCTGTCGATCGACGAGGCGTTCCTCGACGTGCGCGGCATGGAGCACTTCGCGGGCACCCCCGAGGAGATCGCCGTGCGGCTGCGGGCGCGCGTACGCGAGCAGGTCGGGCTGCCGATCAGCGTCGGCGTGGCGCGCACGAAGTTCCTCGCGAAGGTGGCGAGCGCGGTGGCCAAGCCCGACGGGCTGATCGTGGTGCCGCCGGACCGCGAGCGCGAGTTTCTCCACCCCCTGCCGGTCGAGCGGCTCTGGGGCGTGGGTCCAAAGACGGCGCTGCGGCTGCACGACGCCGGCCTGCAGACGGTCGGGCAGGTGGCGGCCCTTCCGCAGAGCCAGCTCGTCGACATGCTCGGGCGCGCGGCGGGCAGGCACCTGCACGCGCTGGCGCACGTGCGCGACCCGCGCCGCGTTGAGCGCCGGCGCCGGCGCCGCTCGATCGGCGCGCAGCACGCGCTCGGCCGGCGGTCGCGATCGCCCGCGGCGGTCGACAGGACTCTCGTGGCGCTCGTCGACCGCGTCAGCGGCCGCCTGCGCAAGGCGAACCGGGTGGCGCGGACGGTCGTACTGAGGCTTCGCTTCGCTGACTTCGAGCGCGCCACGCGCTCGCACACGCTCGGTGATGCCACCGACCGGACCGAGACCTTGCTCGTAGCCGCGCGTGCGCTCCTCGCGGCGGCCCAGCCGACGATCGAGCGGCGCGGAATCACGCTCGTCGGCGTGGCGCTATCTGGCCTCGAGGACTCGGGCCCGGGCCAGCTCCCGCTCGACGATCGCACCGCCGCGCTCGACTCGACCCTCGACGACCTCCGCGAGCGCTTCGGCACCGAGGCGATCACCCGGGCGGTCCTACTCGACCACGAGGAGACGCCGCGCCTCCCCCAGCTGCCTGACTGACCCTGCGGCCTAAGCCCAGCGGCCGCCGGCCTTGGCCCACTCCGCCATGTGGTCGGCGGAGCAGAACGCGTCCGGGATGCGGTGCTCGCCGCGGTGGCGAACCAGCAGCACCTGGACGTCGCCGAGCGGCGCGCCGCAGTGGGCGCAGGTGTCGATCGAGTCGGAGATCCCGCTCGGCTCCTCGATGTCCCCCGCCTCCCAGTGCGCCCCCCGGAAGTTCCACGGGACGATGTGCTCGAGGCGGCAGAACGCCGCCTTGCGCGCGCCCGGAATCTCCTGCGCGCGCCAGCCGTCCTCGCGCTCGATGCGGTCGCCGCACCAGGAACAGCTGTCGGTAGATTGACCCGCCATGGCCGAGGGAAATGATCGCTCCGGCGCGGGCCAGCCCGCGCCCTCGCGCACGACGAGAATTATCGTCCTCGAAGGCGACGAGACGGGGCAGGAGCTGCTCGAGCAGTCGCTGCGCGTGCTCGACCCCGGGGTGATCAAGGTCCCGGTCGAGCTCGAGCACTACGACCTATCGCTCGAGAACCGCCGCCGCACCCGCAACGAGGTTGTGACCAGCGCCGCCGAGGCCATGCGCGAGGCGCGCTTCGGCCTCAAGGCCGCCACGATCACCCCCGAGGGCAAGGACGACGTGGGCAGCCCCAACCGGCTGCTGCGGGAGGCCATCGACGGCAAGGTGATCATCCGGACCGGGCGCCGGATCCCGGGCGTGACGCCGGTGGCCGGTGTCCACTATCCGATCGCCGTGGTGCGCATGGCGGTGGGCGACGCCTACGGCGCCGAGGAGGGCCGCGAGCAGCAGAACGGCGACGAGGTGGCCTTCCGGACCGAGCGCATCTCGCGCAGCATCTGCCGAGCGGTCGCCGAGTACAGCTTCCGGACGGCCGCGCGAATCCACGGGCGCGTGTACGGCGGGCCGAAGTGGACCGTCAGTCCTGTCTACGAGGGGATGCTCAAAGAGGAGATGGACGAGGCCTCCGAGCGCCACCCCGAGGTGCCCTACAGCCCCGTGCTGATCGACGCCACGTACGCGGGCCTGATCAGCGGCGCCGCCGACGCCCCGCTCGTGATCCCAGCCCTGAACCGCGACGGCGACTGCCTCTCCGACCTCGTGATGCCGATGTTCGGCTCGATCGCGGGGGCCGAGTCCGTCCTGCTCGCCTTCGACGAGAACTACGAGCCGAAGGCCGTGATGGCCGAGGCGCCGCACGGCACGGCCCCGGCGCTCCAGGGGAAGGACATCGCCAACCCGATGGCGATGATCCTGGCGGCCGCCGCGGTGCTGCACTACGCCGGCACGGTGGGCCACGAGGGCTGTGAGACCGCGTCGCGGGCGGTCTACGAGTCGGTACTCGAGGCCGTCGCCACCGGCGTGCGGACGCCCGACCTGGGTGGACATGCCACCACGAGCGAGTTCACGAGCGAGGTGATCTCGCGCGTGCGCACGAAGATCGACATCTGGGCCTCTCTCTAGGGGCGGCGAGCGCTTCGGCCCACGGGCAGGCCCGCCGCCGCACGGCTCGGGTCGCTCAGGTGCTTCACCCGCCTCGCCACGTAGTAGCGGCGCTGGACGAACAGAGTCAGGACCCCGGCGAGCACGATGGTGCTGAGGTTGATTACGAGCTGCGTCGCCGCTCCCCCGGCCTCTCCCCAATCGCCGTAGGCGGCGGCCACGCCGATGTTGGACGCTGCCGGGATCGTGGTCACCGAGATCAGAACCCCGATCAGCGCGCCGGACTTGGCGTTCGTCAGCGAGAGGATCCCCACCACGCCCGCCACGAACGCGACGAAGAAGGAGAAGAAGTCCGGATTCGAGATGAAACCGGTCAGCTCGTGTTGCGAGGGGACGAAGTCCTCCGGGCTCACGTCGATCCACTGGAAGATCAGCGTCGACAGGCAGGCCAAGGCGATGCCCAGGGGGAAGCCGACCCCGAGCGCGGCGAACGAGCGGCGGGCCAGGTCCGAGCGCCGCGCGACGAGCGCCACGGACAGGCCCGCGAGCGGCCCGAACTCCGGGCCGACGACCATCGCGCCGACGATCAGGATCGGCTGGTCGAGCAGGATGCCGACCGCCCCGATCTGCATGGCCAGCACCATGAAGGCCACGAAGCTGATCGACAGCTCCGTGTTCTCGCTCGTGTGCTGCTCGACCTCCTCCCAGACCACCGCGTCCGACGGCAGACCCGGCGCCGCCTTCTCCGCCGCTTCGGCCGCGTCCGAGAGCATGGTGTCGATGTCCTCGACCGCGATCGAGCCCACGCGCGGGATCTCGAGTTCCTTCAGGTCGCCGATGATCACGCTCGCCTCCTCGCGAGCGACGTCGCAGAGGATCAGGTCGCCGTCGGGCTTCCTGGCGGCGGCGTGTAGGTGCACGACGTTCAGGACGGCGGGCGAGCCGTGCAGGATCTCGAGCGCCTTGTGCGCGGTCTCCTCCGGGGCGACGATCCGGAGGTGGATCATTCGGCGTATCGGGCCATGCCGACCCGGACGTCGTCGGGAATCTCGCGCTTCTCCAGCGAGTCCGGGTCGATGAAGACATGGCGCAGGTCGGCCTCGGCCAGCACCGCGCCGTCCGCCACGCGCTCGGCGGTGAGGTGGGTCATGGTCGACGTCGTGCCGATGCGCGTTACCGCCGCCACCAGGTCGAGCTCGTCGTCGAAGCGAGCCGCCTCGCGGTAGCGGATGTTCGCCTCGGCGACCATCGCGTCGGTGCCTTCGGCGATCAGCCCCGCGTAGCCGCCGCCGAAGGCCTCCCGCCAGAGCTCGGTAATGGCCACGTCGAAGTACATGAGGTAGTTCGCGTAGAAGACGACGCCCTGCCCGTCGCACTCGTTGAAACGCACGCGGATGCGGTGACGGAACGGCTCGGGCACGCCGCGCAGCGTAGCCCCGCTGCAAGCAAAGTTGCAGCAAATAGGCCCTTCCATCCGACCCCCGCCGTACCTTCTCGAACGCATGTTCCCCCGGCTCAGAGAGCAGATCGGCACCGCGCTCGACCTCTTCGTCGAGTTCTCCACCCTGGGCGAGTATCGCCTGGGCGCGGAGGCCATACCCGGCGCCTCGAGCGCCCCCGCCGATGCTCCTGGCCAGGCACCGCAGCTGGGAGGCGCAGGCGTAACCGCACTGCGCGCTGCGGTCCGCCGCACCGTCGCGGGTGGGGCGACCGGCTCGACGCCGGTCGCGACCCCCGCGGCCAGGCGGCTCATGGAACCGGCCTGCCACGGCCACCGCCGCCGCTCGCCCGAGGCGCGTAGTCCGGAAACGCCGCCGAGCCGGACCCGCAAAGGCGCAGCCGTACCGGCCGAGCAGCTCTGCCTGGCCGTCTAGTTCAGAGCCAAAAGCAGGCGCTATGGTGCCCTGCGCGGCGGAGCCGCAAGGGCATGGGCGGCTCAGGCGACATCCACGTGGCTGGCACCGGCAGCTTCGCCCTCGAGGTCGCGGAGTGGGCGCGCGACGCCGGAATGCAGGTGGCCGGACTGGTGGAGCTGCAGGATCCAGGCCGGGTGGGCAGCGATATCCACGGCCTGCCGGTGCGCGCGGCGCACGAGCCCCCGGTCGCCGGCGCCCTGGCCATCGTCGGAGCCGGCGGTGACCGGCTCGCGCTCTGGGCTCTGCTCGGCGACCATGGCTGGCGGCCGGCAATCGTGATCCACCCGAGCGCCCACGTCTCGCCGAGCGCTGCGGTCGGCGCAGGCTGTCTGGTTGCGCCGGGAGCGGTGATCGGGGCTGCGAGCGAGCTCGGCGACCACGTGCTGGTCAGCCGGGGTGCGCTCGTGGGCCATCACGTCGTGCTCGACAGCGGCGTCGTTCTCAATCCGGGCGCGAACGTGGCGGGGCGCGTTCGAGTCGGCAAGGGCGCCGTCATCGGCATGGGGGCTCTGGTGGTGGACCGCGTCGAGGTCGGAGCCGACGCGGTGATCGCTGCCGGCGCCGCGGTCGTTCGCGATGTCGGACCCGGTGTTCGCGTCCAGGGCGTGCCCGCCCGACCTTACGACGGAGCCCGCGGATGATCCGGCGCTGGCGCCGTCTCGCCGCCGAGGCGCTCGACCGCCGTTTCGGCCCACTCAACAGCCGCCTCGACGAGCTGGAGGCCCGCCTCGACGGCCAGAGCGCGCAGCTGGATCGGCTGTCCACGCAGCTCGCCGAGAGCGCGAGCGCCGCCCAGAGCGCGATCGAGGGCGATGTGGCCGCGGTGCTGCGGACGCTCGCTGCCGACGATCCCGGCCACCGGCGGCGGCTGCACGCGCTGCGCGCAGACCCCGGCCATCTCGTGGCCTGGGAGGAGGCCGACCCGCTCGTCACGATCGTGATCCCGACCAGGGACCGCCCGCAGCTGCTCGTCGAGCGCTCGCTCGCCTCCGCGCTGGCCCAGACCCACAGGCAGCTCGAGGTGCTGGTGATCGGCGACGCCGCCGGCCCGGAGGTCGCCACCGTGGTGGAGGCGGTGGCCGATCCGCGCGTCCGCTTCGTGAATCTCACCCACCAGTTCCTGCGCGCGGACGGCGAGCACTGGCTCACTGCGGCGACGCTGACGCGGAACGAGGGCTACCGGCTCGCTCGCGGGCACTGGCTCGTGGACCTCGACGACGATGACGCGCTGAGACCGGAAGCGGTCGCCGATCTGCTTGCGCATGCCCGAGCGCATCGCCTGGAGGTCGTCTACGGGGTGCTCGAGGCGCACCTGCCCGATGGCGGCACCACGCACGTGGGTGGCTTCCCGCCCGCGCTGGGGCATTTCGGTTGGCAGGGCGCGCTGGTGCACGCCGGCCTCCGCTTCTTCGAGCGCGAGCACGTGGCGGCCGACCTCGGCGTGCCGGGCGACTGGTTCCGCGCCGAGCGCATGCTCCGCGCGGGCGTGCGTATCGGCCACCTGGAGCAGGTGACCTGCGACTACTACCCGTCGCGCGCCTGGCAGCCGGGCTAGCCGAGCGTGAGCTCGAGGGCGTCGCACACAGCATCCACGTCGCCGTCCTCCATGCCTCGGTGGAGCGGCAGTGCGAGGAGCGCTCCCCCGAGCCGCTCGGTCACCGGCAGCGGCACTGCCGGGAGCCGCCTGAAGTGCTCCATCGAGTGCAGCGGGCGGAAGTAGGGTCGCGTATCGATCTGCCTGGCTGCGAGGGCACTGGCCACTTCGTCGCGACGCGGGCCGAAGTCGACCACCAGCTGCGTCGGGGTCGGACGCAGATCCGGGGCCAGCGCCTGGAGGCGCACTCCCGGGACGGCCTCGAGCCGCTCTCGGTAGCGGTCCACCAGGCGCAACCGAGCGTCCACCTCCTCCTCGATGGCAGCCATGGTCAGACAGCCCAGCGCTGCATGGAGCTCGGACAGCTTGCCGTTTAGCCCGACCAGCCGTGTGTCGTAGTCGGCGTCACTGCCGTAGCCGCGCAGCAGGTTGAAGCGCTCGCTGTGGGCCGGATTCCGGAACGCGGCGAGGCCGCCCTCGCCGCAGGTCGCGATCTTCGTCGGGCTGAACGAGAACACCGATGCGTCCCCGAACGCCCCCACGTGTCGCCCGCCCACCCAACTCGCCATCGCCTGAGCCGCATCGAAGGCCAGGAGCGCCCCGACGTCCGCCGCGAGCGCCTCCAACCCCGCCACGTCGCAGGTCGCCATGAAGGCGTGCGTACCCACGATCGCCGCCATCTCGCCGTCCAGCGCCGCAGCGGCAGACTCGGCCGTGAGGCACCAGCTGTCCGGGTCCACGTCCGCGAACCGTGGCTCGAGCCCGTTCCAGAGCAGCGCGTGGAGCGTCGAGGCGAAGGTGAACGAGGGCACGAGCACACGAGCACAGCGCTCCAGTCCCAGTGCTCGGACGGCGAGCGTGATGCCGACGTCGCAGCTCGATACCGCGCGCACGTGGGGCAGCCCCGAGTAGGCGGAGCACGCCTGCTCGAAGCGCTCGGCGTGCGGCCCGAAGTTCGAGAGCCAGCCGCCTTCCCAGGTCCCGACCAGCTCCTGCGCGTACGCGTCGAGCGGTGGCAGGCTCGGCCGGCCCAGCCGCAGCGCAGGCGTTCCGATGCTCGATCTGGTCTCGCCCACCCCGCTACTCCCTCTCGAAGACGCCGCGCCGGCCGAGCTCGGCCTTCAGCCACCGGATCGGCTCGTGGTTCTTGCCCTCGGTCGAGCCGTCCAACTCCACGAAGCGCAGGAAGAGGTCGAGGTCAGGGATCCGGTCCAGCATCTTCGAGAGCGCATGCTGGTCCAGCCGGCCGCTGCGGCGGACGCGGCGCCAGAGGCTGTACGGGCGGTCGTGCTGCTCGATCGTGGCGAGCAGGCGCTCGTCGTCGACGTAGCCCTCGGCGAAGCGGCGCGCTCGCATCGCGTGATGGTTCTCGCCGGTCTTCGGGCGCCAGTTCTGGACCTTGTTCTTGAGCGAGTCGTGCACGAGCGCCAGGAACCGCAGCTCCTCCCTCCGCTTGCCGGTCTCGCCCCAGCGGTCGATGGTCTGGAGCAGGTCGGAGACGTGGGCCCCGACCGAGCCCTCCGGATGCCCCCGGCGTGGCTTCCCCCATGCGAGCCCCTCCTGGAGCACCGGATCCTCACTCAGCGCCCGTTCGAGCTCGGTCTCCGGCTCAAAGCCAGCGACCGTGGCGGCGGAACCGCTCCGGTCCACGGGCGAGCGCTAGTCGACCCGCTCGGGGGACCAGCGGTCGCCCTCGCGGGACAGCACGATGCGGGCCTGCTCGCCGCCCTCATCGACCGCGACGAAATGGGCGCGGTCCTCGTCGATGCCCGGCCGGTCGTCCACGAGCACGAGATGGAGGTTGTCGTAGGACCACCCCGGCCGCGCCTCGTTCAGCGCCGCGCGCGCGGCGGCCTCCATCGCCTCACGCTGCCAGCCGCGGTCCGACGCTGCAGCCTGTGCAAGGGCGGCGTCCGCTGAGCGAACCGCCTCCTCCCATGAGCCGGCCTGGCGACGGTCCCGAGCGCGGGCGCCGAGCAACCCGAACACGAGCAGCAACGCGACCACGGCAGCCAGCGCGATCAGAACGATCGCGAACGTGGAGATGGCGAGCGGCACGAAGGACATGCGGCGCGAGTCTAGGGATCGGGG
>Ga0075428_100006327_pt1 | contig 13171 bp, 7 predicted proteins | sample RhiMetdeltSRZDD2_FD_75291 | JGI IMG/M metagenome (GOLD analysis project Ga0075428, IMG submission 75291) | Populus rhizosphere microbial communities from Tennessee, USA - Rhizosphere MetaG P. deltoides SRZDD2 | ecosystem: Host-associated > Plants > Roots > Rhizosphere > Soil | place: USA...
GGACTCCACGTCATCGATCACAAGGACGATGGGTCTGCGAAGGCTCGACTCGAGCAGAGCCCTCGCCATCGCGTCCACGAGCCGCGAATGGTCGAGCTCGACGCCGAGAGGATGGCGTGACGAGCCCGCGCCAGCGCCGTCACTCGCGAGCCATGCCAACTCCGCCGTCAAATCTTCCGAAAGGGGGGCCGGCGCGGACTCGCTCGGCGAATTCTCCGCGAGCGCCAGCAGCCACGCCGCCAGCTCCTGCGCTATGCCCGGGGGGCGATGGTCGCAGGCCGTCGTCCGCGCCCAGAAGAAAGCGACACCGAGGTCTTTGCAGACGTCCTCCAACACTTGGATGATCTCGCGCTGCCCCTGACCGCTTTCTCCTTCGAGGATCCCGAGCACGCCCGGGTGAGTGGCGACTTTTCCCGACAGCTTCGCCATCCACTGCCGAATGCCCTCCACGAGGTGCCGCAGCTCCCTTTGCGGCGCTCCCATGTGTTCATACGTCGTCGTGGTTGCACTCCGAACGCCTGCAGCCGTGACGGGCTCGGCCTCGTGAGCAGGAGGTGCAGCGGGAGCGGCGAACTCCTCTGTCGCGGGCGCGGCAGGAGCCGGCGCCGCCGGGAGCGGATCTGCAGGCGTGACGGTCCGGGCTTCCTCGCTCGCGGCATCCGGCAGCGGCGCGCGCCCGTCCCCCTCGGGGGACTGAGGGGGGAAATCACCTTGCCCGGAAGGCTTGATCGTGCTCGTGGGCTCCATCCTGATTCGACCTTCCCGCCTGCGGGGCAGGACCCTTCCCAGGACCGCATTCCGCCCGCTGCTCCTATCAGCCTCTGGGGAAAGTCGCGACCCGTTGCGCTTCCGCGAGAACGTACCGATGGGAGGCGAGAGGAGGCGCTACGAGAGCCGCGAACGCTACGTCCGTCCAGCTCCGGGCGCTTCGTGGAATGCACTCCTAAGCTTGTCTCTTCTCGAAAAGTACAACGCTGCCGTCGCAAGGGCCAGGCAACCGGGGAAGGTTGCCGCCGCGGGGTGGGATGGTAGTCTTCGCGGGCGATCAGGCTTCGGAAGTGATTGCCCGATAACGGCTCCCGCCGTGCGGCGGCGCATCGGCGGGGGGGCCAGACGGAGACGCATGGCATTCCTAGGCAGCCTGAAAACATTCTCCATAACGGACCTGTTTTCCTGCATCCATCAGCTGCGAAAGACAGGGGTCCTGACTTTCGTCTCCGAGTCTGACGAGCGCAGCTTCCTTTTCCTAAAAGGTGACCTCGTCTACGCGAGCGCTCGGGACGGGACGCGAAGGATGGGGAGCTACTTCGTCCGGCTGGGCCTGATCACTCAGGATCAACTTCAATCCGTGCTCGCGCGCACGTCCGTGGGCGAAGCGTACCTGGGTCAAAAGGTCCTGGAGATGCAGATCCTCGAAGGGAAGGACGTCCACGCCGCCGTCCAGACCCAAATACTCGACATCTTGGGAGAGGTCCTGACCTGGGGGCTTGCAGCTTTCCATTTCGACGAAGCGGAAGTTCCGTTTTCCCTGCCGGACGGCGCGCCGCTCCCCACGCCCATCGTGCTCCTCGAGGCCGCTCGCCGCGCGGACGAGAGGAACCGTGTGAAAGAGCTTTTTCCGGATCTCCGAGCCGTTTTCGAGCGCACCGGAGCTCCCGGCGCGAGCGCCGAGCTCGACTCGCTGCTGAGCTTGGTCGACGGCGAGCGCGACGTGGAAGAGGTCTTGTTCCAGAGCCCAGAGGGGCAAATGACGGCCGCGCATCACCTTGCCGATGCGTTGGCGCGAGGGCTCGTCCGGCCCTCCCAGGTGCAGGGCAACAGCTTGCTCGAGCGCTCAGCGGCCGATTTCCTCCGTCTGCCCGTCGCGCCGCACGTACCCGGAATGCTCTTTTCGATCTTCAACGCGGACGCGCACGTGATTCGCCGCACGGCGGAGGTGATGGCAGAGGATCCTGTACTGACGGCCAGGGCCCTCAAGGGACTCTCGCTGAACAACACGGAAGTTCCTAGGAACAAGCTTGCGCTCCAGAGCATCGCCGAGCTGCTCGGCGGCCCGCAGCTGCGCAGCATCCTGATCCCCGAGGCCGTGCGCGGCCTCTTCTTTTCGCGGCCGCACTCCTTCTGGCGGGAAGGTTGGGAGCATTCGGTCGCCTGCGCCCGTTGGAGCCGCTGGCTGGCCGGGCTGATCGAATATCCGTTCCCCGAAGAGGCCTACCTCGCTGGCCTTCTCCACAACTTCGGCGCATTCCTTCTCGTGAATCACAACCACCAGCTCTACACGAGGATCATTCAGGAGTCTTACGATCGCAAAGTGGACATCCAGGCCCTCGAGGAGTCCGCGTTCGGCACTTGCCACACACGGCTCGGAAGCCAGCTCGCGGAGAAGTGGGGGTTCCCCAAAGCGCTGAGCACGGTCATCGAGGCGCATCACGGCGCTGAAGAGAGCGCCGGAAACCCATTGCTCAATATCGTCGTCGCGGCGTGTTCCCTGATCCGGGAACCGGGAACGCAAATCGGCTATGCCGCCTCGGACGCCCGCCAGCAGAAGGCGGCGCTGAAAAAGCTGCGATTGAATCCCAGGAAAGTCCTTTCACTCGCGGACCGATTGGACCAGAGCCAGGTCGTTGCCTCCGTCTGAGGCGCCGGCACTGCAACCAGGAGAAAGCTGTAGCAGATCATGGCAGTCAAGTTCACGGAGAAAGCTGAGCAGGTGCTCCTGGCGGCCGGGGACGAAGCGAAAATCCGCGAGCACGATTTCGTCGGCACGGAGCACTTGCTGCACGGGATTTTGATGCAGACCGAGAGCATCGCCCTTCAGGCGCTCGTCCAGTGCAACGCTTCCCCGGACGAGCTATTGAAGGCGGTCCAAGAGGCTCTCGACAAGTTTCCGGGCAAGGTCAAGCCCACCAACATCCCATTCACCCCGCACGCCAAACGGAGCATCGAGCTCGCAGGCGATGAGGCGATTCGCTGGGGCCACTTCTACATCACCACGGAGCACTTGCTGCTCGGGCTGCTGCGCGAAGAGGAAGGCGGGGCGGCACGGATCTTCGGCGATTTCGGAGTTCGGCACGAGCTGATCGAGGAAGCGATCCACTCGATGCTCGGGGATCCCAAAGAGCCTCCGAAGGAACAGAAGTATCAATTCTTGCAGTCGCAGTCGCCCAAGCTGACAGTCCTCGAGTCTTTCAGCGTGGACCTCACGGAGCAGGCCACGCTGAACAAGCTGGACCCCGTGATCGGCCGCGACAAAGAGATCCAGAGGCTGATCCAGATCCTCAGCCGGAAGACGAAGAACAACCCCGTCGTCCTTGGCGAGCCCGGAGTGGGCAAGACCGCGATCGTCGAAGGGCTCGCGCAAAAGATCGCGAACAAGGAAGTCCCCGAGATCCTGGCGGGCAAACGCGTGATCAGCCTCGATCTTGCGGCCGTGCTCGCGGGCACCAAGTATCGCGGAGAGTTCGAGAAGCGTATCAAGACCATTATCAAAGAGGTCGTCGACGCGAAGAACGTGATTCTCTTCATCGACGAGCTGCACACGATGATGGGCGCGGGAGCCTCCGAGAGCAGCTTGGACGCGTCGAACATTCTGAAGCCGCCTCTATCGCGCGGCGACATCCAGTGCATCGGCGCCACGACGCTGGACGAGTACCGGAAGCACATCGAGAAAGACGGCGCGATGGAGCGCCGGTTCCAGATCCTCATCGTGGATCCGCCCACTGAAGCTGAGACGATCGCGATCCTCTCGGGCCTGCGCGACGGATTCGAGGCCCACCACCGGATCCGCATTACCGACGAGGCGATTCAGGCCGCGGTCGAGCTGTCGTCCCGATACATCTCGGGCAGATTCCTGCCGGACAAGGCGATCGACGTCATCGATGAAGCCTGCTCGCGCGAACGACTTGCCCGCACGACAAAGCCGCCGGATCTCACCAATCTCGAATCCGACGTGGGCCGCGTCGAGCGAGAGAAGGACCAGGCGGTCCACAACCAGGACTTCGAACTCGCAGCGCAGCTCAGGGACCGCGTCGAAAAGCTGAAGCGGAGGAAAGAAGAGATCATCTTCCAGTGGAAGAAATCCGCGAAGGAGATCGACGGCATGGTGGACGCACAGGCGGTCGCCGAGACTGTCGCGTCCATGACCGGGATCCCGAGCTCGAATCTGAAAGCGGAGGAGAGCGAGCGGCTCGCGAAAATGGAAGGCGCGCTCCACGAAATGGTCGTGAGCCAGGAGGGCGCCGTCGAGGTCGTCTGCCGTGCGATTCGGCGGTCGCGCGCGGGCCTCAAAGATCCCAACCGCCCGCTGGGCTCCTTCATCTTCGTCGGTCCGACCGGCGTGGGTAAGACGCTGCTGGCCAAGGCCCTCGCGAAGTTCCTTTTCGGGAGCGAGGACGCTCTGCTGGCTCTCGACATGTCCGAGTACATGGAGAAGCACAACATCTCCCGGTTGGTGGGGTCGCCTCCCGGCTACGTCGGCTACGAGGAAGGCGGACAGCTCACGGAGAAAATCCGGCGCAAACCTTACTCCGTCATCCTGCTCGACGAGATCGAGAAGGCTCACCCCGACTTCGCCAACATGTTGCTCCAGATCCTCGAGGAGGGCCGGCTCACCGACAGCTTCGGCCGGAGGATCGACTTCAAGAACACCATCCTGATCATGACTTCCAATCTGGGTGTGCGCGTCGCGACGGAGCAGTCCGCGCTCGGCTTTCGCCCCGCGGCGAACAGCCGCCAGAAAGAAAAGCAGATGGAGATCATCCGCGATGAGTTGGAGCACCATTTCCGCCCGGAGTTCCTGAACCGCCTGGACGCCGTTGTCGCTTTCGACTACCTCACTCCGGACTCAGTGCGGCTCATCTTTGAGATGGAGCTCATCAAGGTGCAGAAGCGCCTGAACTCCCGCAAGATCAAGATCGAGATCTCGAAAGAAGCCAGCGAACACCTCATCGAACGCGGTTACAGCGAGAAGACGGGTGCTCGCGGCGTGCGGCGCATCATCGAAGAGAAGGTCGAGGACCCGCTTTCCGAGATGATCATCATGGGCCAAGTGCACTCCGGCGACGTGGCCCGCCTCGAGATCGATGGGACATCGCTTCGGATGCAGATCCTCGAGGCGAATCCGCAAAAGTGAAGGCCGCTCGCGGCTTTCGTGAGGAGTAGGGGCCCTCGCATTGGCGACGTTCGAGCCGCCCCCCCTTTTCGCGTTCGCGCGGCTCGGAACGCAGCGTTACGATGGCGAAAAGCCTGCGAGGCCAGCCATGGACGAATGCCCCCACTGCGGAGAGCCGATCGACGAGGGCGCCGAGTCGTGCCTCCACTGCGGCAGCGACTTCGAGACGGGGTGGAAGCCCGAGACGGACTATTACGCCGTGGACCTGCCCGAGGACGAGTTGGAAACTGGCTTACAGTACCCCGCGAGCGGAGCGGTTTCGGCGCTCGAGATCGGCGTGAGCTGGTCCCTCGTCGCGGCGAGCCTCGCTCTGTTCACGGCGATCGTGCTCAAGTATTACCCGAGCGCAGCTGTTGGATCCGCGCTCATCCTTATCTCCAGCCTAGCCGTCTTCCACCGATCGATCCGCCCGCGTCGCCGCGTGGGAGCTTGACACCATAGCGGAGTCATCCCACTGAGTCATCCCGCGATGCGGCGGTGGTAGATCGCCCATTCGAGCAGGCAGGCGACGATCGCCGCCAAGACGAATGGCTTCCATAAGTCGCCCAGCCCCCCCGGCGGTGCCGAGGCAACGTCGACTTTGTAGTCGCCGAAATCGACTTCTCGCGTGGGCCGGAGCCTCGACTCCTGCTCGTTCAATATGGATACCGCGGTCTGAGCCTCCACCTGGCCCTTTACAAGGGTCTCGTAGACTCCCGCCTCCTCCGCGCCGGCGAAAGCGTACGTGCCTTCCGACTCCTGCAACGCGGGCATCACGACGCCAGATGGCGACCGGAAGCTCACTTCACTCACGTCGGTTCCAGAGCCGGCGTGCTCGAAAAGCATCGGCTCTCCCGCTCGCAGACGAGTGCTGCTGGAGCTGGAAGAGCTTGTCCCGAGCCACTCCACCGCGTTGGCGAAGAAAATGGGGAACGAGAAATGACCGAGTGGCCAGTTTGACTTCAGGATGTCGAAACCGATCACGATGGCAGGCGTCGGCTTCCGGCCGGCGGGATAGTAACGCAGCGCGCCCAGGACGCAGCCCTTGTCGGAGTCGACGAGGCAGCGAATCTCCGGGCGGTCCTTGAGGACGCGGCTCTCCTCCACGTAGAGGTCCGAGTAGACGATGAATCGATTGACGGGGTGCGCCCGATCCCAGTCCAGAATCGCGGGGCGCGCGACGGCTTCCGGCTTCCAGAGCGAGTCGGACGCGGCCGCGGGCGGCTCGCAGGCGACGTAAATCGACGGAAGCAGCGGCTCAGCAAGGCCGGCTTCGGCTTCGCGTGCGGATCCCGCGCGCAAAGTCGAAGTCTCCGCGCGGTCGAATAAGAGCACGTCAGCTTCGAGGACCCCGGCGGCGTCGGCTCGACCGGCGCTTTCGACGATCCGACGATATTCTTCCTCGGGCAACCGGCGGGCGGCGACGCTCGGAGTCGCCTTGAGCACGAGGTCGAGCCAAGTGTTCGGCTTGCCCACGAGGGCGACACGCGCCGGCCGCCGCGGCGCCAGGATCGCCCAGGCGACATCGTCCAGCGCCAGAGCGTCCTGCGCGTTGATCGAAGCTTCCAGCACGCCCGTGGCGTCCAAGTCGAGCTCGAACGTGATGGGTGAAGTCCCGTGGGCGGCGACGTTCAGCTCGCGAGCGTCCCGCGTCCGGCCGTCCAGCTTGAGCGTGACGACGACTGTCCGCGCCGCGTCGCTGTCGTTCTGGACGAGCGCAAAGACCTCGGTGCGCTCCTTGGACTCGAAAGTTCGGCGTACGTCCAGCTCGACGATTCCCAGATTGTCGAGAGGGGTGGCCGTGGATACGAGCTTCACGTTCATTCGCTTCTCCTCGGGAGAGAGCGTGGAGAGGTCTCCATAGCAGCCGTCGCCGAACACGCGGACCTCGGCGTCGGTCAATGCGCTCGCCATGGCGTGAGCGACCCCCAGAGCCTGCTCCAGGTTCGTGGGAAGCACCGTGTCGTGAACTGCGCGGATGCGAGCTTCGAGCTTAGCTTTCGCCCCGGTCAACGGCTCCGCGACGACTGTTTTCGAGGAGAAGACGAGCAAAGCCGCGCGGTCCCCTTCGGCGAGCGACGCAACGAGCTCCAGCGCGCTCTGTTTCGCGAGGTCGAGGCGGCTGCCCCCGGCTTCCCGCGCTGACATGCTGGCGGAATTGTCCAGGAGGAGAATCAGGTTGTGCCCGGCGACCTGCGGAGCGGCGGCTCGGGGCCTCCACGCCGCGGCGATGAGCGCCAGCAGGATCAGGAGCTGGAGGAGGAGGAGCCAGCTCGTCCTCAGGCGCTGGAAAGGAGCGTTGACGCGAAGGTCTTCCACCGTCCGACTCCAAAGGAGAGTGCTCGAGACCATGACGTCTTTGCGCCGCAGCTTCAAAAAATAGAGCGCGACGAGCGCGGGCAAAAAGGCCAGCAGCCAGAGGATCGGCGTCCAGGTCATCGCACCAGCCCCCGCCTGCGAAGATACTCCAGGATGAGCCGGTCAAAGGGCACGTCGGTGGACGTGAAGACGTAGTGGATGCCTCGCCGCGCGCAGAACTCACGCACTTCGGCGCGGAAAGCGTCCAGCGTGGCGCGGTACTTGCGCAGGACCGCCGGCCCCAGGGAAACGTCCACGGTCCCGCCGTCCTCACAGTCCACGAGCCGCAAATCCCCCGAAAAGTCGGGCTCGATCTCCTGCGGGGCCAGCACGTGGAACACGTAGATGTCGAGGCTCTTTCCTGCGGCGAGGAGGTACCGGAGGCCCGCCTCGAAGCCCTCTCGGTCGAAAAAATCGGAGATCAGGATCGCCAGGCCTCCGCCGCGGCTTCCGAGGGCGAAGTCTTTGCACGACGGCTCGAGCCGCGTGGAGCGCGATTCCTCGACCTCGAGTTGCTCGAGCGCGGTGAGCAGGCGCCGCGTCTGCCGCCGGCCCCGCGCCGGCCCGAAAATCGGTCGGGCTTCCTCGGCAAAGGCCGAAACCTCGACGCGATCCTGGTTCACGAGCCCGATATATCCGAGCGCGGCGGCGACTTTGCTACCAAACTCGAGCTTCGATGGCTTCCCGAACGCCATGGAAGGGCTTCGATCGATCAAGACCTTCACGCGGAGCTCCTCTTCCTCGAGAAAGAGCTTGAGGAAGAGCTTTTCGAGCCGCGCGTAGACGTTCCAATCGAGGAACCTCAGATCGTCCCCAGAGACGTACGGGCGGAAGTCCGCGAACTCGCTCGAATGCCCGCGCCGCCGTGAGAGGCGGTCGCCTTTGACCGCGCCCGAGACCATCTTCCGGGAGACGATCTCGAGCTGCTCGATCTTGGCGATGAATTCTTCGTCCAAAATCCTCATGCCCGTCACGCCGTCGCCGCGGCTTCGACCTCCGGTGACTTCTCCATCACCTCGTGCAGAATGTCGTCCGCGTCGATGCCTTCCGCCTCGCCCTCGAAATTGAGCAAGATCCTGTGGCGAAGAACGGGCAGGACGGATGCTCTCAGATCCGCGAAGCTGACGTTGTAGCGCGAGTCGAGCAGCGCGCGGATTTTCGCGGTCAGGAGCAGACCCTGCACCCCGCGCGGGCTCGCGCCGTAGCGGACGTACTTGTTTGCCGATGGCACCGCGAAGGGCCCCCCGGGGTGCGTTGCCAGCGCGAGCCGCACTCCGTAATCGCGGACGGGAGGCGCCACGGCGACTTCGACGATGAGCTCTTTCCAGGCCTCGATCTCCTGCCCGGTCATGAGCGCCGACGTGGGCTTCTGGATCCGGTCGACGGTCCGCTCGAGCACCGTAAACAGATCTTCACGCGTGGGGTAGCCGACCAGGACTTTCATTAGGAAACGGTCGAGCTGTGCCTCCGGCAGGGGGTACGTCCCGTCCATCTCCAGCGGGTTCTGCGTGGCGATGACGAAAAACGGCGGCGTGAGGATGTAGCTCGTGCCGCCGACGGTGACGCTGTGCTCCTGCATCGCTTCGAGCAGGGCCGACTGTGTCTTCGGCGTGGCTCGATTGATCTCATCGGCAAGGATGATCTGGCCGAAAATCGGCCCTTTCTGGAATTCGAATCGACGGCGCCCTTCGCCATCCTCGACCACTATGTTCGTGCCGATGATGTCCGCCGGCATGAGATCCGGCGTGAACTGGATGCGGCGAAACTCCAGATCGAGCACCTGGCTCAAGGTGCGCACGAGGAGCGTCTTGCCGAGGCCAGGCACACCCTCGAGCAGGCAGTGGCCTCCCGCAAACGTGGAGATGAGGACGTCGTCGATGATCTCCTTCTGACCGACGATGACCTTTCCGATCTCGTCGCGAAGTGCCTTAAACTTGGAGCGGAACTCGGCGGCCCGCTCCTCCATGCGGTGGGATCCTGGCGTCGTCACGGTCCTTCCTTTTCTGGCTTGTCCCGGCGCTGCGCGCGCCGCTTGGCTTCGAGCAGCCGGGATGTGGGAGAGATCTCATCTCCGGCGGGCGCGGGCTTGGGAGGCGCGCTCGGGGAGCGATGCGTTGGCTCGGGAGGCTTCGCAGACTCCTTCAGCGCGACTCCAGCGTCGGTCATGCCTCTGCGGCCGACGGCACCGTCTGGCGGGACACCCGCGGATGGTCGCCCCGGCGGCGCGAGGCTCGTTCCGCGCGCTGCTTCGCGCAACTCGGCTTTTCGCGTGAGCAGCTTGGCCAGATGTTCTTCCGCCGGCGAGACGACGTGCTTCCTCCCGCGCAGTCGCGCGGCGGCGCGGGCGGCCAGGCCGGCCGCCGCTTTGCGATAGTCGACGACGACGCGCCGCACGAAGACGTCCGCGAAGAAGAGGACGATGGCCAGCGTCACTAGGGAGAGCCAGACCGAGTCGACGTCTTTCGAGACGGGAAAGTCGCGCGCGAAGAACTCGACCTGCGTCGGATCGGGATAGTACTTTCCCCCGCCGGCGCGGGCGATGCTGCGCAGCAGCTCTTCATTCGTCGACAACTTCCGATACTCCGCCGAGTACGGGACGCTGATGCCCGTCACCAGCGACTGCAGCGCCCCGCCGCGCTCGTAGCTCAGCGCGACCGTGTAGGTGCCTTTCCGGCTCACGGGGAACTCCGCGACGTAGCGCCCGGGACTCACTTGGCGCACTGCGATACGGCCGGATTCGAAGTCCGGCGTCGTCACTCGTCCTTCGAAAACGAGACCGTTCAGGAATCGGCCGTCGGGCGTGATGGCGTCGATGGAGAGCCAGCCTTTGTCCCCGTCGATCGACCGTGCGATGCGAAAGCGGTCGTCGGAATGCCTCCGCGCGACCCAGCGCGCGCACTGCGACCAGAACCGCTGGTATCCGTCCCACGAGGCCCAGGCCTTCCCCCAGCGCCTCCCGGCGTCCGAGGTGAATGCCACGGCCTTCCCGAGCCCGTAAGTCCACGACGCAAGGATCGGATCTTGCGTGGGGTCCTTGCCGAGGGGAGGCCGCAAGAGGTGGAGCGTCGCGAGCTCCTTGGGCGTCGTGATCACGAAGCCATCGAGCTGCGGGATCGAGGACTCGTCGAGCCCTTGCAGTATTGGCCCCCGCGTGGCGAGGACGGGCCGAAAGGATTCCTCCAAAATGAGCGACCGCTGGACCGTGGACGCTTCTCGGATGAAGAGCTCGGGAAGGTTCCGGGGGCTCTGGAGCATGTAGAACTTGCCCCCGCCCTGGCGCGCGAGCTGTTGCATGGCGGGCGGGACGCCGCCGTGCGCCCCGTAACAGATCGCCGAGATCGTGATGCCGGCTTTTCGAATCGCGTCCACGGCGGCGGCCGTCGGCGGAATGGGGTCTCCATCCGTCAAGATGATGATATGCCGGATCGCAGCGTTCGTCGCCTGGAGGCCCTTCGATGCCATCTCGATGATCGTCTGAAACGAGGGCATGTCCCCCGGGTTGAATTTATCGAGGAGCGAGATCATCCACTGGCGCTTCTCGACGCTCGTCATGGGAAAGAGCCAGCGATCCTGGCCAGCAGAGTCGAAATAGAGGACACCTGCGAAGTCCCGCGGCGAGAGGATGCGGACCGCTTTCTGGATCACCTGGTTGGCCCAGTAGTTTCCGTTTGTGAGCTCGCAAGAGTGGACGATCATCGCCAGTGCGCCGTTGGGCAGCACTTTGCGCTGGCGGACTTCCATGTCGACGGGCAGGAGACGCTCCACGGGGCTGCCTTGGTAGCCTCCGGCTCCAAAGCTGTTCTCGCCGCCAATCATGACGAACCCGACTCCGACCACTTTCACGAGCGCCTCGAAAAGGAGCATCCGCTCGGATGTCAGTTGATGGGCCGCCACGTTCGAAAAGAAGATGGCTTGGTACTCGAAGTAGCTCTCGATCGCCTGGGGGAGGAACTCCGGAGCGATCACCTTGACGGCGATCTTTTCCGACTCGAGCGCCCGGATGAGCGGCGTCTCCAGCTCCGGCTCCTGAGTGCACAAAAGGACGCGGGGCTCGCCCTCGACGAAAGTGAACGCGGAAGCGCTGTTGTTGAGGAGGATGCTGTCGTTCTCGGGCTGCAGCGGCTCGACGCGGGCTTCGAAATCGTGTTTCCCCGAGACGTCGAAGCGGCGCTGAAAATCGAATACGTTCTTGCCTTTCGATAGCTTGACCCGGTTCGAGGGCTGGGGGATCAGTTTGTCGTCTTCGAAAAGCCGGAGAAGCGCCTCCACGTCCTCCGTGGAGTTGATGACCACGCGGACACCGAACGGCTGACCCACGTTGACTTCGGGATCGACGAGGAGCTTCTCGACGGCGATCTCCGCGGCGTAAGCGTAGGTGATCGGCACGACGTCGACAGTCACCCCTTGGCTCCGGGCCGTGCGCGCCTGGTCCACGGCGCTGCCGCGGTTCTCGTTACCGTCCGTCAAGACGACGATGCGTTTCGCGACTCCGTCCGGGAACGCGGCAGCAGCCAGCCCGATTCCGGCGCCTATGTCGGTGGCTTCCGGCTCGATGAGCGTGGCGAAGCTCTCCAGCTCGACGGCTGCGGGCCGCGGGGACCATTCGATGCCGGCCGCTTTGCCGAAAGCGACCACTCCCACCAGGTCTTCCTGCGCGCGATTCCGCTTTTCTGCTTCCTCGATCACGTAGCGGCGGGCGAGGTCGCGCTTTTCCGCCGGGATGCTCTCCGAGCGATCGACGACGAAAATCACCGCCAGTTTCTCGTTGCGCCGGACGATGCGAAGCTCGGCCGCCGCCAGGACGAGGAGCAAGAGCACGAGGAGCCGCAGCAGGAGTGAGGTGCGCCGGCGCGCGCCCGAAATCCCCGAGTCCTTTCCCCGCGCCAGCCAGAGCGCCAGCGGAAGCAAAACCAGGAGGAGCAGATACCAAGGTGCGGCGAATTCGACGCCCATCACCTTCGCGCCTCCGAGGCGGACGCACGGACGGCAACGACGGATGCAGGCCAGCGGAAGACGACTACGCGGTGATTGCCGTAGTCCGCCACGTACAGCCGGCCTTCGGGCCCCACGGCGACGTCCCAGGGCGTCGCGAGCTCGCCCGCCTGCCTTCCCGCCGCGCCCCATGTGCCCGCAGGCTCCCCGTCGCCGCGGAAACGCTGGATGCGATTGTTGCCCCATTCGCAGACGTACATCCAGCCGTCGGCATCGACCGCCACGGAATACGGGAAGCGAAGCTCGCCCGAGCCTCGCCCGAGCTTGCCCAGCGAGTCGACGAAGCGGCCGTCGAGCGTGAACCGCTGGATCCGGTGGTTGCCGGAGTCGGCGACGAGCAAAGTCTCCTGATCGCCCCGACGCTCGACCGCCATGCCTTGCGGCCGCTGGAACTGGCCCGGCCCCTCCCCCACGCCGCCCCACTCGAGCACGAATTCACCGTGCGCCGTGAACTTCTGGATACGGTCGTTCAGGCCGCCATAGTCGCCCGCGTAGACAAAGCTTTTCGAGTCCACGACAACGTCGCGGCCGAACGTGAACTGCCCAGGCCCGGTCCCTTCAGTGCCCCAGGTTTCGAGGATGCGGCTTCCGTCGGCAGCGTAGCGCAGGATGCGATGGTAATGGCTGTCGTTGACGAGCAGCGTGCCGTCGTGGTCGAGCGTGAGCCCAACG
>Ga0075428_100006332_pt1 | contig 13167 bp, 11 predicted proteins | sample RhiMetdeltSRZDD2_FD_75291 | JGI IMG/M metagenome (GOLD analysis project Ga0075428, IMG submission 75291) | Populus rhizosphere microbial communities from Tennessee, USA - Rhizosphere MetaG P. deltoides SRZDD2 | ecosystem: Host-associated > Plants > Roots > Rhizosphere > Soil | place: USA...
GCTGAACTCGTTGCCCTGCGGGTCGACAAGCACGCCGGGATCGGTCCGAGTCGTCCATTGCCATCGATTGGGGGCCACGCGGTCGTCGGCCACCCGGACGAACTTCCAAATGAGTCCCTCCCAGCCCGCTGAGCCATAGAGCCAGCGTGGCGTCCCGTCGGGTCCGTTGTGAACCTGGGCGCCGACACGCTCGGCCCACCAGGCCGCAAGCTCCTCGGGCAGGTCGCTGTCGGTGCAGACGGCGAAGGCTCGGGCCGGTGGCCCGTCGTCAAGGCCCGGAACGAGAAACGCGCAGAACTCGTTGCCCTCGACGTCCGCAAGCGTGAGGCGCTCCGGAAGAAAGTCCGCCAACACCGTCGCGCCCAGCTCCAAGAGCGGCTCGACGGCGCGCACGTAGACGTCCAGATGCACCCGGTTCTTCACCGTCTTGGCTCGCCGCTGCGGGCGGAACGACAAGAGCGCGCGCTGTGCCGGCTCACCGAGCGCGGCGGCCCAGAACCTCTCGACAACCCGTGGCTCGGCCGCGTCGACCAACAATGGGCCCAGCGTGACGGTCACACCGATGCCGTGTCGCGGTCGCTGGGCAGCACGAAGGCCGACCGTGCCGCCATGACGGCCAGGTGCCGCGTCACCAGCGCCTCAAGGCCCAGAACGGTGGCACGGCTCGCAAGTCCGCTGAGGAACGCCGGCCGCAGGTTCACGATTTGGCCGATCAACTTCGACTCCCGCACCAGGGCGCGCACCCGCGGCCGGCGGAATGCCGAGAAGCGCGCGAACGCCGTGGCCAGGCCATCGGTCGCGTCGACGAACCGCGCCAGAATCGCCGCGTCCTCAAGCCCCTGACACCCGCCCTGACCCAGATGGGGACGCATGGGGTGCGCCGCATCGCCGACCGCGACGATCGGCCCCCGCGACCACTGCCGCGCCTCGTCGCGGTCGTAGAGGTCGTTTCGCAGCACGTCGTAGGGGTCGGTCGCGGCCAGCACCGCCGGGATGGGGTCGGTCCACGACGCGAACCGGGCCTTCAAGTAGTCCAATTCGCCCTGCGGCGCGGCGGCGCCTTCCGGTGCTCGCTCGGTGGCGAACCAATACGTGCGATCCGATCCGAGGGGAACATGGCCGAACTCGATGCCTGAACCCAGCACCTCGCCGGCGACATCGGGGTCGATCGTGCAGCCGGCGACCCCGCGCCACGCCGTGTAGCCGACGTAGCGGTCGGCCAGCGCGCCGTTGAGGTGGCGGGCGACCACCGACCGCGTGCCGTCGGCGCCGATCACAGCCGCGGCGGTCCGCGTCGACGAGTCCGACAGCGTGACCCGCACACCGTCAGCGGTCGACACGAGTTCCCGGGCAGACAGCCCAGACTGCACGGTGCCGTCGGCGAGCGCGTCGGCCAGCACCTTGGTCAGTGCGGAGCGGCGGATCACCACCAGCGGCTCACCGAGCGCCTTGACCAACCGCTCCCGGGCCGGATGGCGCAGCCATCTGCCGTCGCGCCAGCGCAGCGCCCCGGCGGTCACCCTGCCGCCCGCCGCGCGGACGGCGTCGCCGAGGCCGATCTCATCGAGTGCCGCAAGCGCGTTGGGCCAGATGCTGATGCCGGCACCGGAGGACATGTCGGTGCGCTCCTCGATGACGGCGACGTCATGGCCGCGACGTTGTAATGCCACCGCGGTCGCCAGCCCGGTGATGCCTGCGCCGATGACCAGGATCTGCTGCGCCATCCAACGAACGTAGCGCGGCGGCGGCTCGCTACAGATCGAAGATAAGCAGCGTGCTGGTGGCCGTCGCGACGACGGCTCCGCTGGCATCGGTGATGACGCCTTCGGCGAAGCCGACGCGCGAACCGGTCTTGACCACCGTGCCGGTTGCTGTGAGCAGCCCGCTCGTGAGCTGCACGGCCTTGAGGTAGTTCACTTTGATCTCGACCGACGTGTATCCCTTGCCCTGTGAAAGCGTGGTGTGCACCGCGCATCCGGTCACCGAGTCCAACAGCGTGCAGATCAGCCCGCCATGGATGGCGCCGATCGGGTTATACGCGGATTCGTCTGGGACACAGGTGAATACCGCCCGTCCCGGCTCCACCTCCACGAGATCGAACTGCATCAGTCCGGCGATCGGGGGTTGGGGGAGGTCGCCGTCGACCATCGCGCGCAGGTACTCGATGCCAGACATCGACAGGCCCTTGGTGGTGCTGGGCCCCGGCGAATGCCAGGTCACCGTGCGTGAGCGCTGCGGGCCCCAGTCGGCCTGAATGTCGGTATCTACGAGTTCTGCGGTCATCGAGACTTCCTTAGTTCGCTGAAGGGTCGGTACTTCTGCTGTCGATCGGGATCGTCCGGCGAGACGGCGTGCACCTTGCCCCATGCCAAGAGGGCATCGAGCACCGGAATGAGTGCTTCTCCCGACGTGGTGAGCCGATATTCGTAACGAGTGGGCGCACTCTGATAGGGCGACCGGACGACGACTCCAGCGCTTTCCAGTGCCTTCAACCGCGCTGCGATCCGATCACGCGGCGCGCCGGTACCCGCCACGATGTCGCTGAAGTGGGTCGCGCCGAGCGCGATCTCCCTGACGACTAAGAGCGCCCAGCGCTCGCCGACAAGCTCAAGCGCCGCAGCGATCGGACACGCTCGTCCTGCAAGCTCACCCAGCACCACTGTGCTCATGTGGCCAGCATCGCGCAGTGAGTTTGAAAGTCAAACTCACTGCCAAATCGACTTGCGTGGTGTGCTACCAAATGGGTGTGGCGACCACCCCTTTTGATGACCTCGACGAGTTCCTTGCGCTGCCACGGGTGTCCGGCCTCGCGGTGTCACCTGACGGGTCGCGGGTCGTTACGACGATCGCGGAGCTCAACGACAAGCGGACGGAATTCGTCACCGCGATCTGGGAACTCGATCCGGCTGGGCGACGACCGGCACGTCGCCTGACCCGCGGTGCAAAGGGTGAGTCGTCGCCGGCCTTTACGTCTGACGGCGATCTTTTGTTCGTCGCGGCGCGGCCAACCGAGGAGGACGACAAGCCGCCCGCATCCCTTTGGCGGTTGCCCGCCGCGGGCGGAGAAGCCGTCGTGGCGCTCGCGCTGCCGGGTGGCGTGGAGGACGTTCGCGCCGCGCGGACGATGGCCGTCACGGTGGTCGCGGCGAAGCTGCTGCGGTCAGCGTCAGGTATGGACGAGGACAGGCGCTTGCGTTCGCTGCGCAAGGACAACACGGTGTCCGCCGTGCTGCACAGCGGCTATCCGGTGCGGTACTGGGACCACGACCTCGGCCCCGACCACCCTCATCTGCTCGACATCGACGGGCCGCGTGACCTGACGCCCCAGCCCGGTGATGCGTTGCGCGAGGCCGATTTCGACATGAGCTCCGACGGCAGTTTCGTCGTGACGTCATGGCATGGCCCCGGCCCCGGCGCGTCCATCCGTGGCACCCTCGTCCGAATCGATCACGCTACCGGGCAGCGGACCACGATCGCCGATGATCCCGATGCCGACCTGGAGTCCCCGGCCATCTCGCCCGACGGCACCGCGGTGGCATTCACCCGTGAGACGCATTCCACACCCGACAAAGCACCGCGAATCACCTTGTGTCACATGCATTTCGGCGAACCCTTTGTCGAGCTGACCGGTGATTGGGACCGGTGGCCGACATCGGTCACATGGTCGCGCGACGGCTCGAGCCTGATCGTCACCGCCGACGAGGCCGGGCGCGGCCCAATCTTCGCGATCGACCCTGCGAGCGGGGCGGTCACGCGGCTGACCGACGACGACTACACCTACTCCGATGTGCGCACCGCGCCCGATGGCGTGGTGTACGCGATGCGCAGTTCGTATGCGCGGCCTCCACATCCGGTGCGTATCGACCCGGACGGGACCGTGACGGAGCTGCCGAGTGTGGCGGCTCCCGCACTGCCCGGCACGCTGACCGAGGTGGCGGCGATCGCGGACGACGGCCAGCCCGTCCGGTCATGGTTGGCATTGCCGCACGGCGATGCACCCGCGCCGTTGGTGCTGTGGGTGCACGGCGGCCCGCTGGCCAGCTGGAATGCCTGGCATTGGCGGTGGAATCCGTGGTTGCTCGTCGCCGAGGGGTACGCCGTGCTGATGCCCGACCCCGCGCTGTCCACCGGCTACGGCCAGGACTTCATCCAGCGTGGCTGGGGCGCATGGGGTTTCGCGCCGTACACCGATCTCATCGCGGCGACCGACGCGGCGTGCGCGCATCCGCGGGTGGACGAGACGCGCACCGCGGTGATGGGTGGCTCGTTCGGTGGTTACATGGCCAACTGGATCGCCGGACACACCGACCGGTTCGATGCGATCGTCACCCATGCCAGCCTTTGGGCGCTCGACCAGTTCGGGTCGACCACCGACGGCGCGTACTGGTGGGCACGCGAGATGACACCCGAGATGGCAGAACAGAATTCGCCGCGACGCTTCGTGGCGCAGATCCGCACCCCGATGCTGGTCATCCACGGGGACAAGGACTATCGCGTGCCGATCGGCGAGGCGTTGCGGCTGTGGTTCGAGCTGCTCACCGAGTCCGGCCTACCCGCCTCGGACGACGGCACCAGCCCGCACCGATTTCTCTACTTCCCGTCGGAGAACCACTGGGTGCTCACCCCGCAGCATGCCAAGCTGTGGTACCAAGTCGTCCTAGGGTTCCTGGCCCGTCACGTGCTGGGGGAGGATGTCGAACTGCCCGAGGCACTCGGTTAGCGAACTAAAAGCGCACCGGAACAACGAGATTCGTCAGCCAGACCGCGACGAGCAGGATTGCGAACGTCCCGGCGATGATCGCTACGGCGCGAGCGGCCGGTAGTTCGGTCATCGTGTGCTCGGATTGTTGGGCCGTCGCAGCGTGATCCATCATCATCGACGGCTCCGGCGAGACGTGGCCCAGGCCCGGCGCCGGTGCATCTGAGCCCGGTAACGTCATGCAGCCGTGCTTGAGTCTCTTTGCGACCAGCCAGTGGTTGATCGGATAGGCGACGACACCGCCGACGATGGTCGCGACGCTCATGCGGAACCAGAACGACGGATGGTGCGGGTCCTCGGAGCCCGGCCAATGTGCGCCGAGGATCAGCATGATCGCGACGGTGGCGTCCCAGCCGTTGGTGAGGCCGAACACCGGCAGGATCGAGGCCGCACCACGATGCCGGTGGCATCGCCCGCCAGGCAGTGCATCTCGCTGTTGAGCGATTGCTTCCACGTCGCCGACGTGAATGCGTCGTGGGTTCCCGGCAGCGGCCTGCGGCAGGCCAGCAGATACAAGAAGACGCCAACCGGACCTGTGTAGGCCGTGACCAGGATCCACGCGGTGCGCTGGACCCAGCTGGTGACGCCGTTGAAAACAGAGTCGGCGACGACGAAGGCGACACTGGCTGCAGTCAGCGCAAACCAGACGATCATGGCGCCGTCGAGCATGGGCGTCGTCCTTTCCCGACGCTGGGTTAGCGTAGGCGTCATGAGCGCAGCGCAGCGTGAATTCGACATCGTCCTGTACGGGGCGACCGGTTTCGTCGGCAAGTTGACCGCCGAATATCTGGCCCGGGCGGGCGGTGACGCCCGCATCGCGCTGGCAGGCAGGTCGCAAGACAAGTTGCGCGCCGTGCGGGACACGCTGGGCGAGAAGGCGCAGTCGTGGCCGCTGCTCGCCACTGACGCTTCCCAGCCGTCGACACTGGATGCGATGGCGGCCCAGACGCAGGTGGTGGTGACCGCCGTCGGGCCCTACCTCAAATACGGATTGCCGCTGGTTGCAGCGTGCGCGGCCGCGGGGACGGACTACGCCGACCTGACCGGTGAAGCGCTCTTCATTCGCGAAAGCATCGACCTGTACCACAAGCAGGCGATCGACACCGGCGCACGCATCGTGCACTCGTGCGGATTCGATTCCATCCCTTCGGATCTCACCGTTTTCGCGCTGTACCGGCGCGCTATCGAGGACGACGCGGGTCAGCTCACCGACACCAATATGGTGGTGCGCGCGTTCGCCGGCGGGGTGTCCGGCGGCACTGTCGCCTCGATGATCGAACTGCTGCGAACGGCGTCCTCCGATCCCGAGGCCAGGCGGTTGATGAACGACCCTTACACGCTCACCCCCGACCGCGGCGCGGAACCGGAACTCGGTGCGCAGCGCGACGTGCGGTGGCGGCGCGGCCGGGAGATTGCGCCAGAACTCAATGGCTACTGGATGGGGGCGTTCGTGATGGCCGCCGCGAACACTCGAATAGTCCGGCGCTCCAACGCATTACTCGACTACGCGTACGGCAAGCGGTTCGAGTACGCGGAGCAGATGAGCCTCGGCAAGTCGATCCTCGCCCCGCTCGCGGCCGCGATGGCCACCGGCGGCAACGCCGCGACGATGGCGCTCGGCGGCCGCTATTTCAACCGACTGCCGAACAAGCTCGTCGAACGCATTGCTCCCAAGCCGGGTACCGGCCCCAGCGAACGTGCCCGCGAACAGGGCCGCTACGCGGTCGAGACTTACACGACGACAACCACTGGCGCGCGCTACCGGTCCACCATGTCGCAGAAGGGCGACCCGGGCTACAAGGCGACGTCGGTTTTGCTGGGCGAAAGCGGATTGGCGCTTGCCCTGGACCGTGACCGGCTGTCGGAGCTGCGCGGTGTGCTCACCCCGGCGGCCGCGATGGGCGACGCGCTGATGGCCCGATTCCCCGCTGCCGGTGTGTCATTGGAGACGGCCCGATTGAATTGATCGGCCCGCGCGGAACACCTGTGCGCCAAGATCAAACGGACTAGTGTCGTGCTCGACCATGCGATAACCAGCAACGAAGGTGGAGTGAGATGGCCGGGCTCGACGAACTCTTCGCGCAAATCCCCGTATCGGAGATTGCGAGCAAGATCGGTGCCGATGAAGGCGAAGTGAACAACGCGATTCGTACGCTGGTGCCAGCGCTGGTCGGCGGTGTGGCGGAGAACGTCCAGGCGAATCAGATCGATTCCAGCGACCTCGAGACTGCCGTGGCCCAGGAAGGCGCCAGCGGCCTCCTCGACGGTGGCGTGAGCGTCGATGCGGTCGACGAAAAGCAGGGCGACCAGTACGTCGCGAAGATCTTCGGCGGCAACGACAGCAACGCAGTCGCGTCCGCGCTGGCCGGCCAGGGTGCCGGTGGTGGCGATCTGATCAAGAAACTGCTTCCGATCCTCGCGCCGATCGTGCTGGCCTACATCGGCAAGCAACTGACGAAGGGCTCAGCCCCGGCAGAGCCGCAGGCCCAGCAAGCGCCTGCAGGCGGCGGGGGGCTCGGCGATGTGCTCGGCAGCATTCTGGGCGGCGCGGGTGGCGGCGGCGGGAACAACCCGCTGGGCAGCATTCTTGGCAGTGTGCTTGGCGGAGGTGGCGGCGGCCAGAGCAATCCGATCGGGGAGATCCTCGGCGGCCTGTTGGGCGGCAAGAAGTAGCCCTCACCAGCTGGCGGGCCGCACTTCATAGAATGGCGCGGTGACCGCCAGCCCAAAACCTTCCGCTGACGCCCTGCCCAAGTCGTGGGATCCGGGTGCGGTGGAGTCGCAGATCTACGAGGGCTGGGTCGATGCCGGCTACTTCAAGGCCGACGCGTCCAGCGGCAAGCCCGCGTACTCGATCGCGCTGCCACCGCCGAATGTGACTGGCAGCCTGCACATGGGCCACGCGCTGGACCACACGCTGATGGACGCGCTGACCAGGCGCAAACGCATGCAGGGCTATGAGGTGCTGTGGCTGCCCGGCATGGACCATGCCGGCATCGCCACCCAAACCGTGGTGGAAAAGCAGCTCGCCGTCGACGGCAAGACCAAGGAAGATTTTGGCCGCGAGCTGTTCATCGACAAGGTGTGGGACTGGAAGCACGATTCCGGTGGCACCATCGCCGCGCAGATGCGCCGGTTGGGCGACGGGGTCGACTGGAGCCGCGACCGATTCACCATGGACGACGGCCTGTCGCGGGCCGTTCGCACCATCTTCAAGCGGCTCTTCGATTCCGGGCTGATCTACCGTGCCGAGCGGCTGGTGAACTGGTCGCCGGTGCTGGAGACCGCTGTCTCCGATCTCGAAGTCAAGTACGAGGACGTCGAAGGCGAGCTCGTGTCGTTCCGCTACGGCTCGCTGGACGACAGCGAACCGCACATCGTGGTCGCTACCACCCGGGTCGAGACGATGCTCGGCGATACCGCGATCGCGGTGCACCCCGACGATGAGCGCTACCGGAAGCTGGTCGGCACGACGCTGCCGCATCCGTTCCTCGACCGTGAGCTGATCATCGTCGCCGACGACCACGTCGACCCCGAATTCGGAACGGGTGCGGTCAAAGTCACGCCCGCCCACGACCCGAACGACTTCGAGATCGGCTTGCGCCATCAACTGCCGATGCCCTCGATCTTGGACACCAAGGCCCGGATCATCGACACCGGAACAGAATTCGACGGCCTCGACCGCTTCGAGGCCCGCGTCAAGGTCCGCGAAGCGCTGGCAGAGCAGGGCCGCATCGTCGCGGAAAAGCGTCCGTACCTGCACAGCGTTGGACACTCCGAGCGCAGCGGTGAAGTCATCGAGCCACGGCTTTCGATGCAGTGGTGGGTCAAGGTCGAATCGCTGGCGAAGGCCGCGGGTGACGCAGTTCGCAACGGCGACACGGTGATTCACCCACCGAGCCTTGAGCCGCGGTGGTTCGGTTGGGTCGACAACATGCACGACTGGTGCATCTCGCGTCAGCTGTGGTGGGGCCACCGCATCCCGATCTGGCACGGCCCCGACGGCGAAACCGTATGCGTCGGGCCGGATGAAACGCCGCCCGAGGGCTGGGAGCAGGACCCCGATGTGCTGGACACCTGGTTCTCGTCGGCCCTGTGGCCGTTTTCCACGCTGGGTTGGCCCGACCACACCGATGACCTGGCGAAGTTTTATCCGACCACGGTGTTGGTCACCGGATACGACATCCTGTTCTTCTGGGTCGCGCGAATGATGATGTTCGGCACATACGTCGCCGATGATTCCGCGATCACCCTCGACGGCAAGCGTGGTCCGCAGGTGCCGTTCGAGAATGTGTTCCTGCATGGGCTGATTCGCGACGAGTTCGGCCGCAAGATGAGTAAGTCGCGCGGCAACGGCATCGATCCGCTGGATTGGGTCGAGCAGTTCGGCGCCGACGCGCTGCGCTTCACCCTGGCCCGTGGCGCAAGCCCTGGCGGCGACCTCTCCATCGGCGAGGACCACGCCCGTGCGTCGCGCAACTTCGCCACCAAGCTGTTCAACGCAACCAGGTTCGCGCTGATGAACGGGGCAGCGCCAGCACCGCTGCCTGGGATTTCCGAGCTGACCGACGCCGACCGGTGGATCCTGGGCCGGCTGGAAGAGGTTCGCGCCGAGGTGGATTCGGCGTTCGACAGCTACGAGTTCAGCCGGGCGTGTGAGGCGCTGTATCACTTCGCGTGGGATGAGTTCTGCGACTGGTATGTCGAGCTCGCCAAGGTGCAGTTGGCAGAAGCGGTGCAGCACACGACGGCGGTGCTGGCCGCCGTGCTCGACACGCTGCTCAAGCTGTTGCACCCGGTGATGCCGTTCGTCACCGAGGTGTTGTGGAAGAACTTGACGGGCGGAGAGTCCCTGGTCATCGCCGACTGGCCGCAGCCGTCCGGCTTCACGCTGGATCCTGTTGCCGCGCAACGCGTTGCGGATATGCAAAAGCTGATCACCGAAGTCCGTCGCTTCCGCAGCGACCAAGGTCTCAACGACAGGCAGCGCGTGCCTGCCCGGTTGTCGGACATCGAGCACGCCGACCTCGACGCGCAGATCCCGGCTGTGCGGTCACTGGCGTGGCTCACCGAGGGCGACGACTCCTTCAGCCCGTCGGCCCACGTCGAGGTGCGGCTGTCGCGGGGCCCGGTCGTCGTCGAGGTCGACACGTCGAGCACCGTCGACGTCGCCGCCGAACGGCGCCGCCTCGAGAAGGACCTAGCCGCGGCCGAAAAGGAGTTGGCGGGCACGGCAGGCAAGCTCGGCAATGACGCGTTCTTGGCCAAGGCGCCCGCGGATGTCGTCGAGAAGATCCGCGCGCGCCAGCAGGTGGCCCGCGAAGAGGTCGACCGCATCACGGCGAGGCTGGCCAGCCTCAAATGACCGAACCCGTCCCCACCCCGGACGAGATCGCCTCACTGCTACAGGTCGAGCACCTGCTTGACCAGCGTTGGCCCGAAACGAAACTGGAGCCGAGTACGGCCCGCATCTCGGCGCTGATGGAGATGCTCGGCTCCCCGCAGCGGGGCTATCCGTCGATTCACATCGCAGGCACCAACGGCAAGACGTCGGTCGCCCGCATGGTCGATGCCCTGTTAACTGCGTTCAATCGTCGCGCCGGCCGCACCACCAGCCCGCACCTGCAGTCCGCCGTGGAGCGAATCTCAATCGACGGCAGGCCGATCAGCCCGGCGCAGTATGTCGCGACCTACCGCGAGATCGAGCCGTTCGTCCAACTCGTCGACCAGCAGTCGGAAGCGACAGGCGGGCCGGCGATGAGCAAGTTCGAAGTGGTCACTGGAATGGCTTTCGCTGCGTTCGCCGATGCCCCGGTGGATGTGGCGGTCATTGAGGTCGGTCTCGGTGGGCGTTGGGACGCCACCAATGTCGTCAACGCGCCTGTCGCCGTGATCACGCCGATCGGCGTCGATCATGCGGACTACCTCGGCGACACCATAGCGGAAATCGCGGGCGAGAAGGCCGGCATCATCACCAAGCAGGATGACGACCTGGTGCCGACCGACACCGTCGCGGTCATCGGCCGTCAGGTACCCGAGGCGATGGAAGTGCTTCTGGCGCAGGCGGTTCGCGCCGACGCCGCGGTGGCACGCGAGGATTCCGAGTTCGCGGTCCTGGGCCGGCAGATCGCCGTCGGTGGCCAGCTGTTGGAACTGCAAGGGCTCGGTGGCGTGTATTCCGACATCTTCCTGCCGCTGCACGGCGAGCATCAGGCGCACAACGCGGTAGTCGCGCTGGCGGCGGTCGAAGCGTTCTTTGGCGCGGGCGCGGAGCGACAGCTCGACATCGACACCGTCCGGGCAGGGTTCGCCGCCGCCACCAGCCCGGGCCGGCTGGAGCGAATGCGCACCGCGCCAACGGTGTTCATCGACGCGGCCCACAATCCGGCCGGCGCCACGGCACTCGCGCAGGCCCTGCAGGAGGAGTTCGACTTCCGATTCCTGGTCGGCGTGGTCTCGGTGATGGCTGACAAGGACGTCGACGGCATTCTGGCCGCGCTCGAGCCGGCCTTCGACCAGATTGTGGTGACCCACAACGGATCACCGCGTGCGCTCGAGGTCGAAGCACTGGCGCTGCGCGCCGAGGAGCGGTTCGGGCCGGAGCGGGTGGTCACGGCGGCGACGCTGCCCGACGCGATTGAGACCGCGACGGCGCTCGTCGAGGAGTCTGGTAGCGAGGGCGAGGGATTCAGCGGCGCGGGTGTGGTGATCACCGGTTCGGTCGTCACCGCGGGGGCGGCCCGGACGCTGTTCGGAAGGGACCCGGAATGATCCGAAGACGACCGCGAGTGAGGATCGCAGCGAGGAACGAGTCCCCGAAGACGACCGCGAGTGGGGATCGCAGCGAGGAACGAGCGAGGACCGGAGGGAGGAGGAGTCGAGGCATGAGTTGCCCTGTGTCAAGCCGCCCTGGGTTGGTCTTGGTTGAGCAGTGTTTGGAGGGCGCGGTGTTTGGCGGGGTCGTAGGCGACTTCGTCTTGCCAGCAGTGCCAGATGACGTAGAGCCAGGCGCGGGCGAGGATGCGCACGGCGTGGGGGTGGTCGTGTCCGCGGGCGATGGCGCGGTTGTAGATGTCGGCGGCCCAGGGGTTGGCGCGTCGGCTGTCGCCGGCGAAGTCGGTGACGGCGTCGCGGAGTTGTTTGTCTGCGGCCCAACGGAATCCGACGTGTTTGACTTTGCCGGATTGGCGGGTGGAGGGCGCGACGCCGGCCAGGCAGGCCAACGATTCGGGGGTGGGGAAGCGGGCGCGGCAGTCCCCGATCTCGCTGAGCAGGCGCGCCGCGCGCACGGTGCCCGAGCGCGGCAGCGAGGTGAAGATCTGGCTGTCGGCGTGGCGGGCGAGTTGTTGGGCGATGTCGTCGTCGAGGGCCTTGATCTGGGCGGTCAGGGCCGACAGTACGGCCACGAAGGCGGCGGTGGTGGCGGTGTGGTCGGTTCCCGCGGTGCCGCGCGGTGCACTAGTGAGCCGTCGGTGCAGCACCGCAGGGTCGGTGCGGCCGCTGTAGCCGACGCTGGCCAGCCAGGCCGCCAGCCGGTTGATCGAGAGCCAGTCGGCGCGGTCTTGGCAGTCGAAGCGAGTCAGAAACGCCAGGCTGATCGGGCTGTCGAGGGCGGCGAACAAACCGACCGCGCCGGGGAACACGATCTGCAGGTGCGCGCGCAGCTGGTTGGCCACCGCGACGCGGTGGGCGACGAGGTCTTTGCGGGCGCGGGAGGTCTGGCGCAGGGTGATGGTGGCCGGGGTGTCGGGCAACAGCGGAGCCAGCCGGGCTCGGTCGGTGCGCAGGGTGTCGGCGAGCACGAACGCGTCGAACCGGTCGTCTTTGTTGCCCGCCGAGCCGTAGCGTCCGCGCAGGTTCTTGACTTGGTTGGGGCTGATCACCACGACCGTGATCCCGGCGTCAAGCAGGGTGTCCACGACCGGGCCGTCGGGGCGTTCGATCGCGACCTCGGCCACGCCGGCGCGCTCAAGCACGACGAGCAACTCGCGCAGTCCGGCAGCGTTGTGCTCGACGGTGGATCGCACGATTTCGCGGCCGCGGTCATCGACGATCGACACCGCGTGATCATCACGCGCCCAGTCGATTCCGCCGGTGACGCCGTTGGCGGGTTCCGTCGGCAAGGTATTTCGGGCAGACTTCAAGACAGCCTCCTCGCTGCTAGTCCCAGTGGGGAGGCACCTTCGTGTGGTACCGGGGCACGACTGCTCGTTCGCTCACTGTTCGGCGCTCGCAGGCGCTCAGCCCTGTCGACGGTCGGCGTGCCCCGGGCGAACGCTGGGTTCCGCAGAACTCATGCTGGACATAACTGCTGTCGAGCGAGCAGGGCGATAACCCAGCGCCACCTCAGGTGCATCGGCAACCCATCCAGAATCACCGACACAAGGATGGTGCACCAGTGAGCACCG
>Ga0075428_100006335_pt1 | contig 13164 bp, 13 predicted proteins | sample RhiMetdeltSRZDD2_FD_75291 | JGI IMG/M metagenome (GOLD analysis project Ga0075428, IMG submission 75291) | Populus rhizosphere microbial communities from Tennessee, USA - Rhizosphere MetaG P. deltoides SRZDD2 | ecosystem: Host-associated > Plants > Roots > Rhizosphere > Soil | place: USA...
GCACCGGCGACGAAAAGCCCGCCACGCGCGATCGCGAGGATCAAATCGGGTGCGAAGCCGTCGGCGAAGATGTCAGCGGCCAGTCCTCGTGCGGCGGTGCCGAATCGCTCCCACGACAGCTCTTCGTGATCGGTCACGGGGCGAGGCTCGGCAGCTTCTTGATACCGAACTCGCGGCGCAGTACCGTGCGTGCGGCGTAGTAGCCGGACATTCCGTGTACGCCGCCGCCCGGTGGCGTCGCCGACGAGCACAAGTACACCTTGGGAATCGGCGTGCTCCACGGATTGAGCCGCGGCGTGGGCCCGGCCAGCGCGTGGAACAAGGTATTGCCACCGACGCCGATGTCGCCGCCGACAAGGTTCGCGTTGTGCTCGGCCAACCGCGAGGCAGGCACCGACCGGGCCGCCACGACGACATCGCGAAAGCCAGGCGCGAAGCGCTCGAAAATCTTTGTGATGGTTTCGCTCTGGTCGACGGGTGAGCCTGACGGCACATGCGCGTACGTCCAAAGCGGGCGCCGTCCCTGTGCGTCGATTCGTTTCGGATCGGCCAGATGCGGCAGCGCCGCAAGCACCATCGGCCATTCCGCATGCCTGCCCGCGGCGGCCTCGCGCTCGGCGTGCGCCATCTGCTCGCGGGTGCCGCCCATGTGCAGCGTCGGGGCACCGGCGAGCCGGGAATCTTTCCATGGAATCTCATCCGACAGCACGAAGTCGACTTTCGCGACGCCGGGTCCGAAGCGATAGCGCTGCAACGCCTTTGCGTATCGTATCGGCATGCGGTCCCGGTAGATCGAGAGCAGTGCCGTGGGAGCAGTGTCGAAAAGCACGACGCCCGAAGGAGGTTCGGTGATCTCCTCGTCGGCCGTCAGGGTGCCGCCGTGCGCTTGCAGGTCGGCGATCAACGCGTCGGGGATGGCTTGACTGCCGCCGACGGGTATCGGCCAGCCGACCGTGTGCGCCAGCGTGGCCAGCATCAGCCCAGCACCAGACGACACCAATGACGGCATCTGCGAAATCGTATGTGCGGCAACACCGGTGAACAATGCGCGGGCGTCGACGCCGGAGAGTGCCCGCCATGCCGGCGTGCCCTGTTCGAGCAGCCGCCGTGCGACTCGGATGGCGGCGATGGGATCGGTCGGAATCGAACGCTTGTCGCCGAGCAGCAGTTTGAGCACGGCGTCGTCGCGTTCAACAAGCGGGCCCAGCAGACGGCGCCACGACTCGCCGTTCGTCAACTCTGTGCAGGTGCGGTCCAAGTCGTGGTAACCGACCGCGGCGGGCCGGCCCGGCAGCGGGTTGGCGTAGGACGCCTCGGGGACTTTCAGCGTGACGCCGCGGGACGGCAGATCGAACTCCGCGAGAAACGGTGACGCCAGCGCCAGCGGATGCACAGCCGAACAGATGTCGTGCGCTACCCCCGAGAACTCCGGGTCCGCTAACGTTCGCGCCCCGCCGCCCAGAGTCGGCTGCGCCTCGAACACCTGCACCGATAGACCGGCCCGGGCGCAGATGACGGCGGCCGCCAGGCCGTTGGGTCCACTGCCGACGACGGTGACGTCCACCCGCTAATTGAAGCCCACTACGCTGTGTGGACGTGAGTCTTCCCGTTGTACTGATCGCCGACAAGCTGGCTGAGTCGACCGTCGCCGCCCTCGGTGACCAGGTAGAAGTCCGCTGGGTCGACGGTCCGGACCGAGAGAAGCTGCTGGCCGCCGTGCCGGAGGCAGACGCGCTGTTGGTGCGCTCGGCGACCATGGTCGATGCCGAGGTGCTCGCCGCCGCGCCGAAGCTCAAGATCGTCGCCCGTGCAGGCGTTGGCCTGGACAACGTCGACGTGGACGCCGCCACCGCCCGCGGTGTGCTGGTCGTCAACGCGCCGACATCGAACATCCACAGCGCCGCCGAGCATGCGCTGGCGCTGCTGCTCTCCGCCGCGCGCGAGATCCCTGCGGCAGACGCGTCGCTGCGCGAACGCACGTGGAAGCGGTCGAAGTTCTCCGGCACCGAGATCTACGGCAAGACCGTCGGCGTCGTCGGCCTCGGCCGCATCGGGCAGCTGGTCGCACAGCGGCTGGCCGCGTTCGGCACGCACGTCGTCGCGTATGACCCGTATGTGTCGGCGGCGCGCGCCGCGCAACTCGGCATCGAGCTGCTGACCCTGGACGAACTGCTCGGGCGCGCCGACTTCATCTCGGTGCACCTGCCCAAGACACAAGAGACCGCCGGGCTGATCGGTAAGGAAGCTCTGGCCAAGACCAAGCCCGGCGTGATCATCGTCAACGCCGCGCGCGGGGGCCTGGTCGACGAGGAAGCGTTGGCAGAGGCCGTTCGGTCGGGTCATGTCCGGGCTGCGGGCCTCGACGTGTTCGCCAAGGAGCCGACTACCGACAGTCCGCTGTTTGATCTGCCTCAGGTCGTCGTCACGCCACACCTCGGCGCCTCCACCGGCGAGGCACAGGACCGGGCGGGCACCGACGTCGCCGAAAGCGTGAAGCTGGCGCTGGCCGGTGAATTCGTACCCGACGCTGTCAACGTGGGCGGTGGGGTCGTCGGCGAAGAGGTGGCGCCATGGCTTGATCTGGTCCGCAAGCTGGGTCTGCTCGTCGGCGTGCTGTCCACCGAGGTGCCGCTGTCGTTGTCCGTCCAGGTTCGCGGTGAGCTTGCCTCGGAAGACGTTGAGGTGTTGCGACTTTCGGCGCTGCGCGGGTTGTTCTCCGCGGTCATCGAGGATCCGGTGACGTTCGTCAACGCGCCGGCGCTGGCCGCCGAGCGCGGCGTGCAGGCCGACATCAGCACCGCCAGCGAGAGCCCGAACCACCGCAGCGTGGTCGATGTCCGCGCGGTGTTCTCCGACGGATCGGTCACCAACGTCGCCGGCACGCTGTCGGGTCCGCAACTGGTGGAAAAGATCGTGCAGATCAACGGCCGCAACTTCGATCTGCGCGCCGAGGGGATCAACCTGATCATTCACTATCTCGACAAGCCCGGGACGCTGGGCAAGATCGGTACGCTGCTCGGCGCCGCTGACATCAACATCCACGCGGCACAGCTCAGTGAGGACGCCGAAGGGCCGGGCGCGACGATTCTGCTGCGGATCGACCGTGACGTTCCCGCCGATGTTCGCGCCACGATCACCGAGGCCGTCGGCGCCAAACTTCTGGAAGTGGTGGATCTCTTGTGAAATTGGCGATCATTGCCGGCGACGGCATCGGCCCCGAGGTGGTCGGTGAGGCCCTCAAGGTGCTCGACGCGGTCGTGCCCGGCATCGAAAAGACCAGCTATGACCTGGGTGCGCGGCGCTACCACGCGACGGGCGAGGTGCTGCCCGACTCGGTGATCGATGAGTTGAAAGCGCACGACGCGATCCTGCTCGGCGCGATCGGCGACCCGTCGGTGCCGAGCGGTGTGCTGGAACGTGGTCTGCTGCTGCGCATCCGGTTCGCGCTCGACCACCATGTCAATTTGCGCCCCTCGCGGCTGTATCCCGGCGTCAACAGTCCGCTGGCGGGCAATCCCGATATCGACTTCGTCGTTGTCCGTGAGGGAACCGAGGGCCCATACACCGGCACTGGGGGAGCGATCCGCGTGGGCACGCCGCACGAGATCGCTACGGAGGTCAGCGTCAACACCGCGTTCGGTGTACAGCGCGTGGTGCACGACGCGTTCCGCCGAGCGCAGCGGCGCCGCAAGCATCTGACGCTGGTGCACAAGAATAACGTGCTGACCTTCGCCGGCGCGCTGTGGTGGCGCACCGTGCAGGAGATCGCCACCGAATACCCCGATGTCGAAATCGCGTATCAGCATGTGGACGCGGCGACGATTCACCTCGTCACGGATCCAGGACGGTTCGACGTGATTGTCACCGACAACCTGTTCGGCGACATCATCACCGATCTCGCTGCGGCCGTGTGCGGTGGCATCGGCCTAGCCGCCAGCGGCAACATCGATGCGACGCGGACGAATCCGTCGATGTTCGAGCCGGTGCACGGCAGCGCACCGGACATCGCGTGCCAGGGCATCGCCGACCCGACCGCGGCGATCATGTCGGTGGCGCTGCTGCTGGCCCACGTCGGTGAGGACGACGCCGCCGCACGCGTCGACAAGGCTGTCGAGCATCACCTGGCCACGCGTGGCGACGAAAAGCTGTCCACCGCACAGGTTGGCGACAGGATCGCGGCCAACCTCTAGCGCTTCGCCTCGGACACGCGGCGCTTAATTTCGTTTACGGCAACCCAGTTCACTTTGGGGCGCTCGAGACCACGCCGATCCAGATATTTCTGGGCTGCGGTCCCTGTGCCTTTGAGAAAAGCGAACAGCGCCAATTTCGACGGCGGTGTGAACGACGTCGTGACGAAGTCCCACGCGTCATTGCTCTTTTCAAGCCGGCCCTTGACCTGGATGGCCTTGAGCTTCCACATTTTTTCGTCGTGGTAGTGGCATAGCAAGCTGGCTGGACTTTCGGCGGCACGCAGCACACCCGGCAGCGCCGCGGGTAGCCGACCCGTGTCGGCGTCGTACGTGCGGGTGTCGACGCGAACGCTGAAGGGATAGCCGTCGATGTCGAGGGCGGTCAACACCGCTTCATCAAACTTTCCGAGCCATTTGGCCGCTTCAGCCCACACGGCGCACCTCGCTCAGGTCCAGTTCCTCGGGTGAGCTAGTGAAGTCCCGGCTCGGCCAGAAGAATGCCCGCCGCGGTGTCACGTAGATCAAGAGACGCATGTAGTACGACCACCACAATCGGCGGCCCAGCCACGTAGTCCAGAGGTTGCCAGCAGGTTGACGCGTGGACACCGTCTCCGCGAGTGCTGCGAAGTCCGGGTCTGACAACGGATCCGTGACGATTCGATCCTCCGAGGTGGCATCGCCCTGGATGAGCACCGCCCCCGGTTGATTGATTCCACTGCCCGTCGGTTCGGAGAACAAGAGGCTCACCTTCGGGTTGCGGCGAACATTGAACGCCTTCTGCGGCAGTCCGATGCTCGTGGTCAGCAATAGCCGTCCGTCGGTCAACAACCTTGGTGAGACGGGCCACGCGTGCGGCGATCCGTCGCGTGACAAGGTGGTGAACTCGCAGGTGAAGTAGTCGTTAATGATGTCTATTGCGGCCCCCGTCATGCGCCGAGCATATGCTCAGCCACGGCCTTTCATCAGCGGATCGGCAACTACGGGAACCAGTGGCAGCGCCATTAGCGGAAACAGTGCGCACACCGCGAATGCCGCGCCGTATCCGGCGATTCCGGCGCTCGATAAGACGACCCCGGGTCTACGCAACAGTGGAGACAGAATCGGCTCGCCGCACGCGTCGACAAGGCCGTCGAGGATCACCTGGCCACCATGACGTTCCGCTCAATTGCGCGAGCGGGGCTTTTGTGCGGCCTCGACGAGTGCGCGAATCGCCCAGCGCCGCACCTTGCGAGCGGCGGGTTCGTCGAGTTGCAGAACATCTTTGAGGACGACCATGGATTCGGTCCCGATGATGAGCGCGAGCGACCTCGTCAGTGACTTGAGTGCGGTGGGTGTGAATTGACTGCGGGCCGGAGCGAGTGCCGCCTCGATCAGTGCGGTGCGTCGATTGTGGCGGGCAGGAAGATCGCTGTGCGCTTCGTCGATGCCGCCGCGCTGGACTGACGAGGCCAGCATCAACCGAAAGGACGTCTCGTTGGCTATCGAGTCGCGTCACACCGTCGAGGGCGACAGCATCGCGGCCAACCTCTAGCGCTCGTGCACCGATTCGACGGTGTAGAGGTGCGGGTCGAAACTGATCGCCAGCGCGGCCGCTTCTGACATGTGCCGCTGCGCTATCGGATCTTTGAGCATCGACCGGTATGCGTCGGCGCTGTCCCACTGCGCGTAGTTCACGACCCGGCTGCCGTCGGTGCTCACGTGGATGTTGGCCGACCGGAATCCGGGCCGGTGCCGCATCACTTCTTCGGTGGCGGTGTTTAACAGCGCGGCGAGTTCCGCGGCCCGGTCCGGTTCGACGGTGAAGACGTTGATCAAGGTGGCGTATGCGCTGTTCTGCTCGATGGTCGTCATCTTTACCTCCATGTCAGGTTCCTTACAACGACCATACCACTCATGTAAGGTTCCTGTCATGGCTGAGTCGGAGACGGAACGCGCGGTCGGCTATCTGGTTAAGCGTGTGCAGCAGTCGTTGCGACGCCGCAGCGACGCCGCGCTGCGGTCGGTTGGCGTGTCGATGGCGCAGTACGCCGTTCTCCGCGCCCTCGCTGACCATCCCGATGCGTCGGCATCGGAACTGTCGAGGCTGTGCTTTGTGACCCGGCAGTCGCTGCAGGACGTGCTGTTCGGGCTGCGGTCGGCCGGTCTCATAGTGGAATCCGATCGCCCAGCGCGAGGCCGGGCCCGATCGCTGGAGTTGACGGCCGCAGGCACCAAACGGCTGTCGGCAGCTCACACGGCAGTGATGGGTGTGGAATCAGCGATGACCGAGGGGATCTCGCCGACCACGCGACGCCAACTCGTCACGGCGTTGACCCGATGTGCCGAGAACCTCGAGACGGCATGACGGTCATCTCGAGGTATCAGCCTGGCGCAGCGGGTCGGAATCGACGGGAACCAACGGCATCGCGATGACCGGAAACAGCGCGCACACCGCGAACGCGACGGGATAGCCTGCGATTCCGATCAGGCCACCGAACAACGGCGGTGCGACGCCGGCCGTCAGCAGCTGGCTGGTGTTCTGCGTGCCGAGTGCCCGGCCGCTCCAGAACGGGCCCGCGATCTCGGCGATCGCCGTGAACGCTAAGCCGTTGTCGGACACGGTGATCACCGAGGCGATCACCATCACCGCCACACTGAGCGGGGAGTTCAGCCAGTCGGTCACAGCCAGCAGACCCATGGCCGCCGCTGCCGCAAGCGCGATGGTGCGAATCGGGCGCAGTCGCGAACCGGCGATGTCCGACCAACGTCCGGCAGCGATTCGTCCACCGGCGCCCAATATTTGGGCCGCCGTCACCATCGCGCCCGCTGACGCTGCGGACCAGCCGCGGTCGCTCATCAGCCAGACCAGCGTGAACGTCCACACCACCACTTGCGGAACCACCAGCAGCACCGACACGGCGTGGATGCGCCACAGCACCGACGACCCGCGATATGGGTTGGCCAGATCGGCTTCGTCGGCCTCGTGCCGCGGCGGCCGCGGCGGGTCGATCACCGCCACCGCGCACACCGCTGCGGACACCGCGCACACCACAGCGGGGAACAGGAGCGCCACCGAGGTGCCGTGGCTTTCCGCGAGACGGGGAATCACCAAGGCACCCAATCCGACTCCCAGCGGCTGCGCGGTCTGCCGAATGCCCATCACCAGGCCGCGCCGCTCGGGCGCAAACCATCCGACCACCAGTCGGCCGCTCGCCGAGTTGCTGCTGGCAGCTGCCATGCCGCCAAGCAGCAGAAAGGCGCCGACGGCGACGAGCGATTGCACCGACGCCGCTGCGAACGCCGCGGCTGCCGTCAGCGCCGAACCCAGTGCCAGCACGGTCCGCTCACCGACCCGGTCGACGACGTAGCCCCACGCGATCAGCGTCATCACCATGCCGAAGCTGGGCATCGACGACAGCAGGCCGGCCTTCGCCAGATCGAGTCCGCGTTCGGTGTGCAACGTCGGGATGAGGAATGCCGCACCGTTGATGAAGACGTTTGCGCACAGGGTCGCCGTTAGCGCGATGACCAACATCGACCAGCGACGCACGGAGCTGATCGATTCGATGGACACCCGACCATGCTCGCACAGGCGTCTCAGGATGCTGAACCATCTTTCCAAATAGTGAGACACATGGCGGGTCGCGGCCGCCCCGACCTCGGCCACTAGGCTGACATCATGCGTCTTGGCCGAATCGCCAGTCCCGATGGAGTTGCGTTCGTCAGCATCGAAGGAGCCACCGACGACCCCAACGAGGCAATCGCGAAGGAAATCGCGGAGCACCCATTCGGCACTCCCAACTTCACAGGCCGGCAATGGCCGCTCGCCGACGTGCGCCTGCTAGCGCCCATCCTGGCGAGCAAGGTGGTCTGCATCGGCAAGAACTACGCCGCGCACGTTGCCGAGATGGGCGGCGGATCGTTTCCCGATCCGGTGATCTTCATGAAGCCCAACACCGCGATCATCGGGCCGGGCGTGCCGATCCAGATGCCCGCCGACGCCAACCCTGTGCACTTCGAGGGCGAACTCGCTGCGGTGATCGGACGGCCCTGCAAGGACGTTCCCGCCGCGCGTGTAGCCGAGAACATCCTCGGCTACACGATCGGCAATGACGTAACCGCGCGCGATCAACAGAAAAAGGACGGCCAGTGGACCCGCGCCAAGGGCTACGACACGTTCTGCCCGATCGGCCCGTGGATCGTCACCGACGTCGACCCGGCCGACCTCGACATCCGCACCGAGGTCAACGGTGAGGTCAAGCAGCACAGCCGAACCTCGCTGATGATCCATGACATTGGTGCGATCGTCGAGTGGATCTCGGCAGTGATGACGCTGCTGCCCGGCGATCTGATCCTCACCGGCACGCCCGAGGGCGTCGGCCCCATCGAGGACGGTGACACCGTCAGCGTTACCGTCGAGGGCATCGGAACACTGAGCAATCCTGTTGTGCGCAAAGGAAAGTCATGACGGTACGAGTTCGGTTCTGCCCCTCGCCGACCGGTACGCCACACGTTGGCCTGATCCGCACCGCCTTGTTCAACTGGGCCTACGCCCGCCACACCGGCGGCGCCTTCGTGTTCCGGCTGGAGGACACCGACGCCGAACGCGATAGCGAGGAAAGCTATCTGGCGCTGCTCGACGCATTGAGCTGGCTCGGGCTCAACTACGACGAGGGGCCCGACATCGGCGGTCCGTATGCGCCGTACCGGCAGTCCGAACGCAGCGAGATGTACCGCGATATCGTGCAGCGGCTGCTGGATGCGGGCGAAGCATACGAGGCGTTCTCGACCCCCGGGGAGGTCGAGGCAAGGCACATTGCCGCCGGCCGAAATCCCAAGCTGGGCTACGACAACTTCGATCGCACTCTCACCGATGAGCAGCGCGCTGCGTTTGTCGCCGACGGACGCACGCCCGTGGTGCGGTTGCGGATGCCCGACGAGGACATCACGTGGCACGACCTTGTGCGCGGCGAGACGACTTTCGCTGCGGGCAGTGTGCCCGACTTCGCGCTGACACGCGCGAGCGGAGATCCGTTGTACACCTTGGTCAATCCGGTCGACGACGCGCTCATGAGGATCACTCACGTGCTGCGTGGCGAGGACCTGTTGCCGTCGACCCCACGTCAGATCGCCCTCTATCAGGCGTTGATCCGCATCGGTGTCGCGGAGCGAGTGCCCGAATTCGCCCATCTGCCAAGCGTTCTCGGCGACGGCAACAAGAAGCTGTCGAAGCGCGACCCGCAGTCGAACCTGTTCCTGCACCGCGAGCGTGGGTTCATCCCAGAGGGGCTGCTGAACTACCTGGCCCTCCTCGGCTGGGGCATCGCAGAGGACCGTGACGTCTTCAGTCTTGACGAGATGGTCGCCGCGTTCGACGTCGTCGACGTCAACTCCAACCCGGCCCGCTTCGACCAGAAGAAGGCCGACGCGCTGAACGCCGAACATATCCGGCTGCTCAGCGAGGAGGACTTCACCGAGCGGCTGCGGACGTATTTCGCCACCCACGGCCACGACACTGGGCTCGACGGCAGTCAGTTCGCGGAGGCGGCGCGGCTGGTGCAAACCCGCATCGTTGTGCTTGGTGATGCGTGGGACTTGCTGAAGTTCCTCAACGACAGCGAGTTCACGCTTGACGAGAAGGCGGCCGCCAAGGAGCTGCGCGGCGATGCGGCCCCAGTGCTCGACGCCGCGATCGCCGCGCTCGAGGAGGTCGGGGAGTGGACCACGGCCAAGATCGAAATAGCGCTCAAGGTCGCGTTGTTGGAGAACCTAGCGCTCAAGCCGCGAAAGGCGTTCGGCCCGATCCGGGTGGCCGCCACGGGCGCATCGATCAGCCCACCGCTGTTCGAGTCGCTGGAACTGCTCGGGCGTGACCGCAGTCTGCGTCGGCTGCGCGGGGGACGGGGCTACGCAACAGCCGCCGCTGCTGCAGCGGAGGCGTGAAAAGACAGCCTCAAATCTTTGGTAGTCTGCACGTCGGCCCGATACAACAGACGGCGGGAACTTTCCACCGGCTGACGGGGCCAAAAATGGCCTGTGACCTGCGGTTATAGGCGGCCAATGGGGTATGGTGTAATTGGCAACACAGCTGATTCTGGTTCAGCCATTCTAGGTTCGAGTCCTGGTACCCCAGCTTCGTGCGATGAGCGCTTGGCGCGAAGAGCGTCAGGTGCAGTGGATTAGGCCCGCTTAACCCCGTGCGTTATGCTGGCAATCCGGTTCTGGCCCCGTCGTCTAGCGGCCTAGGACGCCGCCCTCTCACGGCGGTAGCGTGGGTTCGAATCCCATCGGGGCTACAAAATTGCGATTGCGCCAACCGGCGCAATCGCTTTCTCTTTTCAGAGCCGGCGTGTCAGCGCATCCGCCGCCGCCAGCAGGTCTGCGGCCCACCGGGCACCCGGTCGGCGTCCCATCCGGTCGATTGGTCCAGACACCGATACCGCGGCGATCACCGCACCGCGTGCATCTCGCACCGGCGCCGAGACGCTGGCCACGCCGGGTTCACGCTCGGCGGCGCTCTGCGCCCAGCCACGTTTGCGAACCTCTGCCAGGGCGCGATCGGTGAACATCGCCGCCGGCAGCACCGCCTGCTGCGTCGCGGCATCCGCATAGGCCAACAGCACCTTGGCGCCCGACCCAGCGGTCATCGGCAGCCTGGTTCCGACCGGCACCGTATCCCTAAGCCCCGCAGGCGGTTCCAACGCCGCCACGCAGATCCGCGAAGTGCCCTCGCGACGGTACAGCTGCACGCTTTCCCCGGTGATCTCCCGCAGTCGCGGCAGCACCACCGCGCCGGCTGCCAGTAGCGGATCGTTGACCTGTCCGGCCAATTCGGTCAGCGCGGGGCCCAGCCGCCACCGGCCGTCCCCGTTGCGGCTCAGCAGCCGGTGCACTTCCAGGCCCGCGGCCAGTCGATGCGCGGTGGCCCGCGGCAGGCCGGTGCGTTCGCAGAGTTCGGCCAGCCCGCACGGCGAGTCTGCCACCGCGTGCAGCACACCCACCGCTTTGTCCAGCACGCCGATGCCGCTATCCTGTCTCACAAGGAGATACTAACGTCCCAGATTGTGAGATAGTCAAGTATGACCACGCCGCGCACCATGGCAGAGAAGGTGTGGGCCGACCACGTCGTCGCCCACGGCACCGGTGAAGGCGCCGCCCGCGAACCGGACCTGATCTACATCGACCTGCACCTCATACATGAGGTGACGAGCCCGCAGGCCTTCGATGGGCTTCGGCTCAACAACCGCGCCGTGCGCAGGCCCGACCTAACGATCGCCACCGAAGACCACAACGTGCCGACGATCGACATCGACAAACCGATCGCCGACCCGGTCTCACGCACCCAGGTTGAGACGTTGCGCCGAAATTGCGAAGAGTTCGGCATCCGGCTGCACCCGATGGGCGACGCCGAGCAAGGCATCGTGCACATCATCGGGCCGCAATTGGGACTGACCCAGCCCGGCATGACGGTCGTGTGTGGAGACAGCCACACCTCAACCCACGGCGCATTCGGCGCACTCGCGATGGGCATCGGCACATCCGAGGTCGAACATGTGCTCGCAACGCAGACGTTGCCGCTGCGTCCGTTCAAGACCATGGCGGTCAATGTGGACGGCCAGCTGCCGCCCGGTGTCAGCGCGAAGGACATCATCCTCGCGGTGATCGCGAAAATCGGTACCGGTGGGGGACAGGGTCATGTCATCGAATACCGCGGCAGCGCCATCGAATCGCTGTCGATGGAGGGCCGGATGACGATCTGCAATATGAGCATCGAGGCGGGCGCCCGCGCCGGCATGGTGGCGCCTGACGAAACCACGTTCGAATTTCTGCGTGGACGTCCGCACGCGCCGACGGGCGCGGACTGGGATGCGGCGGTCGCCGCGTGGACTCAGTTGCGTACTGACGAAGGCGCTGAATTCGACACCGAGGTGTATCTCGACGCCTCGACGCTGAGCCCATTCGTCACGTGGGGTACCAACCCCGGGCAGGGGGTGGCGTTGTCGGATTCGGTCCCCGATCCCGAGCTGATGTTCGACGACGCCGAGCGGCAGACGGCCGAAAAAGCGTTGGCGTACATGGATCTTCGACCCGGAACGGCGATGCGTGACATCGCGGTGGACGCTGTGTTCGTCGGCTCGTGCACCAACGGCAGGATCGAGGATCTGCGCGTTGTCGCCGACGTGTTGCGCGGTCGCAAGGTCGCCAACGGCGTGCGGATGCTGATCGTGCCAGGGTCGATGCGGGTGCGCGCGCAGGCCGAATCCGAAGGCCTCGGTGAGATCTTCACCGCCGCCGGTGCGGAGTGGCGCCAGGCCGGTTGCTCGATGTGTCTTGGAATGAATCCAGACCAGCTGTCACCGGGCGAGCGGTGTGCGTCGACGTCCAACCGAAATTTCGAGGGCAGGCAAGGCAAGGGTGGTCGCACGCATCTTGTGTCGCCTGCGGTCGCCGCGGCCACCGCTGTGCGGGGCACGTTGGCATCTCCTGCCGACCTGACTAATTGAGAGGAGACTGTCATGCAAGCGTTCCGCACTCACACAGGCATCGGTGTTCCGTTGCGTCGGTCGAATGTCGACACCGACCAAATCATCCCCGCCGTCTATTTGAAGCGGGTAACCCGAACAGGTTTCGAGGATGGACTGTTCGCGGCCTGGCGCACCGATCCGTCGTTCATTCTCAATCTGTCGCCGTTCGACAAGGGCTCGGTGTTGGTCTCCGGACCCGATTTCGGCACCGGCTCGTCGCGCGAGCATGCCGTCTGGGCGCTGATGGACTTCGGCTTCAGGGTCGTTATCTCGTCTCGATTCGCCGACATTTTTCGCGGCAATGCGGGCAAGGCGGGGCTCTTGGCGGCAGAAATTTCTCAAGATGATGTGGAACTGCTTTGGAAGCTCATCGAGGAGCATCCGGGTATGGAAATCACTGTGAATCTTCAAGATCGGAATATCGTCGCGGGAACGGTCATGGTGCCGTTCAACATTGACGATTACACCGC
>Ga0075428_100006336_pt1 | contig 13164 bp, 12 predicted proteins | sample RhiMetdeltSRZDD2_FD_75291 | JGI IMG/M metagenome (GOLD analysis project Ga0075428, IMG submission 75291) | Populus rhizosphere microbial communities from Tennessee, USA - Rhizosphere MetaG P. deltoides SRZDD2 | ecosystem: Host-associated > Plants > Roots > Rhizosphere > Soil | place: USA...
CGCTCGCCCCCACATTTCGTGAAGATTTCCGCGAATCGCTGTACCGGTTGGTCGCGGCCTTAACCGGGATGGGCGTCACTGTGATGATGACCGCGGAGTTGGAAGACACTTACACGCACCTTCGATTCAGCCCGCACGGGACCGCGTTTCTGACCGACGCGATCATCCTGCAGCGATATCTAGAGCTCGAAGGTCAGCTGCAGCGCGTGATGGCAGTCGTGAAGGTCCGCGCGAGTGCGCACAGCAAAGACCTGCGCCTGTTCGAGATCAGCGCCGACGGTATCACCGTCGGTAAACGGGTCGGGGACTACGAAGGCCTACTCACGGGCAGCCCACACGTGGTCTCTCCCGAACGTCAGCGGCCACGTCGTAGAGCGAGTTCCCGACGACCGAGATCGTAGGACGATGACACCTCCACATACCCGCCGGTCCAAGAGGGTTTCGCCCGATCAAGGGAAGAAGCGGAGCGATTCTCGTACACCCCGCAATCGGCACGTCGCCGTTCGTGGCGCGGCTGCAGCCGCGCTGGCCGAGCGCAAGGATCCGTCAATCGCCCCGGTCCAGACGCGCGCGGACGTCGAGCGGCTGATGGGCCAGTTGCGGGAAGCCAACGAACGCCTAATCATCGCGGCGGTGCACGCGCAGGACCTCTCCGACGAGGCGCACGTGGAGACCGCGCAGGCTAGGACGGAACTCGACGATCTCATACGCCAGCTGCGAGACGCGAATGAACGCCTAGCGGCCGCCACCATGCATGCACACACCATGGCGGAAGAGGCCTTACAGCGCGAAGCGGCGTATCGGCGTCTCTCCGGTCGACTGCTCCAATTGCAGGATGACGAACGGCGGCGGCTCGCCGCCGACCTGCACGACTCCATGGGGCAACGCCTCGCGGCCCTGGTCATGAATTTTGATCTGCTCGAACGGGCCGAGGACGCACTGGACGCCCGATCACGCCAGGTGCTCTTGGAGAGTCGATCCCTGGCCGATCAGTGCGCCCAAGAGGTGCGGACGATGGCGTACTTGCTGCACCCGCCCTTGTTCGAGGAGATCGGGTTGGTGTCAGCAGTACGCTGGTACGTGACGGGGTTCACCAAGCGCAGTGGTATTCATGTGGTCATGAGCCTGGACGAGATCGGAAGATTGCCACGGCCGCTCGAAATGGCTCTCTTCCGCATCGTACAGGAAAGTCTCACAAACGCCCATCGTCACGCGTCAACGTCGACTGCGTCGGTTCGTCTCACGAAGACAGCCAACGACGTCGTGCTCGATATCCAGGATCGCGGACATGGCCTTCGTGGCGATCTGAGAAAGCAGAATGACGCCCCCGTGCCCGATACGCTTGGCGTAGGGATCCAGGGGATGCAGGAGCGCATACGTCAGTTGGCCGGGACCTTCGATGTCGAGTTCACCGACAAGGGCACGACGGTGCGCGTCAGCGTCCCATTAGGCGAAGCACCTTTATGAAGGCAGTCCGTATCGCGCGTAATCGGCACCTCGAACTACGTATCTCCGTAACCCCTCTGCGGCACTAGCGGGTGGGAGTCGCCGAGCCGTAGAAACGGTCGATATCGGCACGTATTCCTGGCGGCACATCGTCTTTCTTCCTGAGACGGGCGACCAGTTCCGCGTAGGTCTCATCGGCGAGCTTGTACTCGCCGCGCCGTGTCGCCTCACCGGTATCGAAATCGGTGTTGCGCAGATCGAGGCGGTTGGCTCGCACGGTCTGCAGCAAGGCGCGATACCGTTCACGCGCCGCCTTGAAACTTTCGGTAAACAGCCGTTCGGCCTCCGGCGACGGCGTCTTGAAGGCGAGCGGCTTGAACGGTCCGACTTTCGGCAGCACGCGAACAACCCACACGAAGAAGCGTGCGAACAGTCCGGGCCGATGGTAGGTCGTTCCGAAATCGCGTTCGTACTGCGCCCGCGTGTAGCTGTACACGAACGCATTTCGGTGGACATTCGGAACCAGCTTCTCTATCTCGTCGCGCTTCTTCTCCCACGCCACCTGCGTCATCTGCGGAATCGTCGTGCTGACCGCATACCGGAACGTGCCGACAGCGAGGTCCTCGCTGGCAAACACATCCTTCATCTCGATGCCGTAGGTATTGCGAAATGCACGCTCGACGAGATCGGTGGCCACCTCGAAGCCGATGAAGTCGTGGTACGCCTGCGGCAGAAAGGCGCCGCTGGCGACCTGCACCACGTCGAAGGCGAACTCCACCATGATGTGGCGTTTCGGATCCTCGATGTAGGTCACTTCATCGCCGTAGCGGGCGCGCAGCTTCGGATATTCGATCGGCACAGCGCGATTGACGCCGAGCGGATGCCCGGTGGAATCCGCGACGTAGTGAGCCAGCGCTCCGAGCGCAAAGGCGTACTCGTTGACATCGTGCGCATCGCGAAGCAGCTGTTCGACGAAATCGCCGGACCGTGTGTAGTGGAGCAGGTTGGTGAAGAAGTGGCTGCCGAAGGGGTAGTACCCCATGTCGGGCATCACGGAGCCGCCGTATGCGTAGGCGCGCGCCTCGTTGATCGCAGTGGCGTCTGCGGTCGCAAAGCGCGCCTTCAGCATCGGGACGATGACGGCGTCCCAGGCGGAATCGACGAGCGTTTCGTGAGCGAGAACGGAGTACGAAAATACCGGGCGCGGCAGGAGCAGCGCCCCGGCGAAAATCAACGCAGCGGCTGGCCCCAGGCGCAGTCGAGGGGCTAGCCCTGAGCGCCGTCGAGGGACGCTACAGCGCCGCGTGGTGAAAAGAGGTCTCCGAGTCAGCAGTAGCCGGCTGAGCACTCTGCGTCAGATGCTGTGCAATCAGGACGCCGCGTGCGGTCTCGGCCTCGGAGTGACACGAGAATCGGAGCAGCCGCCGGCTGTCCCGAAGTGAGACAACAATCTCCCGCCGGGCGCGTTGCACGTCCGCGACTTCGCTCCACGCAACGCTGACATCCAGCGTGCCGCGGAATTTGAGCCAGCCGCTGGTGAGGACCAGGTGACCGTACTGATCGACACGGCGGCGACCAAAACGAACCGGTGAGACGAAATGGCATTCGTCGCCGGGCGCAAGCGGATCGGGAGCCTTCACCCTCGGCAGCTCTCCTCGCTGAAGGCGGGCGGCGAGTTCTGTGGTGGCGGCATCGTCGGGAAGTAGTGAACCGTCCATGTCAACCCCGTTGTCACGGTCAGACGCCCAACCGTATGGCTTTTTGGCAGTTTCCAGCGGAAACGCGCTCGGTTTTCCCCGGTGAGCAAGAGTGTTGCCTCACGGTGCGAGTGGCCCCCGGCTACAATCGCGCGAGTGTTCGGCAGCGGCGCGCAGCGAATTTGGATCGGTCGGTTAACGGTTGAGCTGTTGACGATCGTGGTCGCGCTCGTACTCGCGATTGCGGCGATCCCCGCTTCGTGGGTTGAGTTCTGGTATTCGACTGCTGCGTACCCGCGGATTGAACGGACCCTCACCCCGTTCTCCAATCTCGTCCCATTCGCCATTCTGGACGTGCTGCTCATGATCGTGGTCCCGACCGGGCTGATCCGACTTGTCGTATCCGCTCGTGAGTCATGGCGCGCCCGCGATGTGGGTCCTCTCGGACGAACGGTCTTTCAACTCCTCGCTGCGACCGCGGCTCTGTACATCCTCTTTCTCGCGCTCTGGGGCCTCAACTATCGGCGGGTGCGCATGGCAGATCGTCTGGTGCTCGATCGAGCGGCGCCGACCTCGGAGCAGGTCGTCGCGCTTGGCCTCACTGCGGTCTCGGAGATGAACCGGTTGTACGCGGACGCTCACCAGCAACTCGTCGCCGGCGGCGAATGGCGGGATTTGGCGCTGCGCGCCGCATTTGCCGACGTTCAGCATGCGTTGGCTTCTGGTCCAGACGCCGAACCAGGACGGTTGAAACGCAGTCTGCTCGGGCCGTACTTTCGCTGGGCCGGCGTGGACGGCATGGTGAATCCGTTCGGGCTCGAAGTGATCGCAAACCCGGATCTGCTGCCGTTCGAGCGGCCGTTCGTTGCAGCCCACGAATGGTCCCACCTCGCCGGCTACGCCGATGAATCGGAGGCCAATTTTGTGGGATGGCTGACGTGCATTCGCGCGTCGCCCTCGCAACAGTACAGCGGCTGGTTTTACCTGTATTGGCAGATTGCAGGTGAGGTCAACGCGGCGGAGCGGGGACGATTGAACGCCGCGCTTGCGGACGGGCCGCGCCGCGATGTCAACGCCGTGATTACCCGTCTCCGTCGAGGTCAGATTCCCGCACTGCAGCGGGCCAGCTGGCAGGTGTACGACAAGTACTTGAAAGCCAATCGAGTCGAAGCTGGCGTCCGCAGCTACGGCGAAGTGGTCACTCTCGTTCTTCGGGCTCGTTTCGCGCCGGAGTGGGTGCCTGTTCGGCGTGTCGCCCGCTAGCCTGCTTCGTTCGTTGGGCGAAGCGGCGTTGCGCCGACCCTAGATGAATTTGCCTGGCACGCTCACGAGCTAGTTCGTCCGGGGTGAGTCGGCCGCGCTGCGTGTAGTAATCCTTGTTTACCTTGTTCGGTTTGCTCATTGGGCCCCCTATGGCGGACCTGAAGGTCCGCCTCTACGTTCGAGTGGTCTGCGTTCCCCGTGGTACGTAGAGGCGGGTCTTTAGACCCGCCTAGATCTTGAAGCGCAACAACGCGCCGACGCCGCCGACGTCCGCCAGGAGAGTTTCATCTTCGATGAACCGGATGCGCGCGCTGTTCCGCTGCGCCTTCGCGACCAACTCATCCGCTGGTCCGTTGACACGATCCGGCGCGGCCGCGATGAGTAGTTCTTCGACCTGTCGCATCTCGAGCGCGCGCATGGTCGCTTCGATACCTGCCACGGCAAGACCTCCGGCACGCCACGCATCGAGCATTCGCTGCACGTGTTCTGCATCTGTCTTCGCATCCGCCTGGCGCAGCGCTGCCATCGTCTCGGCGAGGAGTTCATGTTCAGGAAGCGATTTGACATCGACATTCACGATGTCGATCACTTTCTCCGCGAGGTGCTTGGGCAACTGCGCCATCAGGAACGGCCGCGCGACCTCGTCACACGCAATTACGATGTGATTCAAGCGTTCCTCGGCCACGACCTTGTCGAGCAGATCGACCACCTCTTTGACGTGTTGTCTGTGAAAATTCTGCGCCCGGCGCTGATAGCGCGCCTGTGACCAGCCACCCATGCTCGTTCGACGCGTCTTCTCGCCCTGAACGCTATCGCGGCGCTTTGTCGCGCCGAGCGCGAACACGTACAGATCGGCGCTGTTAGTGTCCATCAGCAGCGCGGCGTATCGCGGGTATCGATCGTTGACCTGTGCCAGCGGATACAGATGCGGAACGGCGTCCACGTGCAGCGACGGCCGCTCGAACGGAACGTCAAACGGAATGGTTTCGAACAGATCGTCGGTGGTCGACGCGAATATGGCCAGTCCCTTTGCGGACTTTGGCGTCTGATCCGCCATGTACTGCGAAATGCGTTCAGCGCTGCGTTCAAGATCGGTGCGCGCGTGCGCGGTCAGCGAACGCGCCTGCTCGTCGAAACTGTTGCGAAGGAACGTGTCGACATGCATGCGTTGCCCGTTCTGATCCGGGCGCATGTCGAGATAGAGGCTGATGATGGAGCGCTCAGATGGTTGGATGGCGGCCAAACGGTCCAGTTGCTCGCGAAGTGGAGTCTCGAGCGCAGTCGTGCTTTTGGTAGCCATACCGTGCGGATTCGCAAGGGATGTGCCTTCGAGCTAGGGGGAAGGGGGAAGGGGGAAGGGGGAAGAGGACGCGGCGCGCCGCAGCCGGTCCTGGATGGCCGTGCTGAGCGGGTGATCGGTTGTGATGTTGCGGATCAGGAGCGCATCGACGCCAAGCTCGTCGCCGGCCCGCAATGCCGCGTATAGTCGCGATGCCACCGCCGCTGGGTCGTGTTCGTGCCCCAGGTCGAGGACGTGCACACCCAACTCCAACTCTTGCAGTTGTTCGACATCCTCGACAAACGCGAGGATGGCCACCGACTGCCCGCGATCGAGGTGGCGCTGCGCGGTTTGCACGAGCTCACGAATGGCTGTCGTGCGGTCACCCTCGAACAACGTGAGCGGTGTCGCCGGTGAATAGTGCTTCGCGAGCATGCCCGGAGCGGGCATGCCCGTCGTGTCGGGGTCGACCGGACTCGAACGAAACCGGACGTCGGGGATTACCGCTTGCAACGCGGCGGCATCGACAGCGCCAGGCCTGAGCACCATCGGCGGCTGGTGTGTCAGGTCCACAACCGTCGACTCCAGCCCGACGTTGGTTGGGCCTCCATCGAGAATCATGTCGATGCGATCACGGAGATCGGCAAGCACGTGAGCGGCGCGCGTCGGACTCGGCCTGGAAAACCGGTTGGCGCTCGGCGCGGCGATCGGCAGCCGTGCGCAGCGAAGCAACGCCTGCGCAATCGGATGTGACGGGACGCGAATGGCAACCGTGTCGAGTCCGGCAGTCACTTCATCCGGCACCTGCTCCGATCGCCGCATCACGATCGTCAAGGGGCCAGGCCAGAATCGATCCGCGAGCTGGCCTACGACTGGCGGGATTTCGATGACAAGCGGCGCGATGTCGTCAATGGCCGCCACATGGACGATCAGCGGATCGTTCGCCGGTCTCTCCTTGGCTGCGAACACACGCTGCACTGCCTGTCGATCGAGCGCGTGCGCACCGAGGCCATAGACCGTCTCGGTGGGAAAGGCGACAAGCCCACCAGCGCGCAGGCACTCCGCCGCGCGAGCAATCAGTTTTTCATCGGGAGCTGTCTGATCGACCTGAAGTACTTCGGTCATGCAGTGGGCGACCTGCACCCTCTTAGGTTATTCTCCCATCGATGCAGTTGGCGTTGCCCTTTGGAGCATCCGAGACCACAACACCCATTGCACCTGTTACACCCCTCGCACCTGTCGCACCCGTTACCCCTTTCGCACCACTGGCGCCCCTCGGGCCGATGTATTTCGTCAGACACCGTCGGGCGCGGCGCTATGTCCTCCGTGTCGAAACCGATGGCCGGTTACGTGTCACGATTCCGCGCGGCGGCTCACGTCGTGAGGCCGAGGCGTTTGTTCAACGAAATATCGCCTGGGTCGTCAGACAACGAGCACGTACGGGGCCCGAACTTGGTCCGATTGACGACGACAAGGCGCTGCGACAGCAGGCGAGACGAGAGCTGCCCGCGCGGCTGCTCGAACTCGCGACCCGCCACGGGCTCGCGGTCAGCCGCGTCAGCGTCCGCAATCAGCGATCGCGGTGGGGCTCCTGTGGCCGTGAAGGCCATATCTGCCTCAACTGGCGACTGGTGCTGATGCCGCCATCGGTTCGCGATTACGTCCTGATCCACGAGCTGATGCACCTCCGCCGGATGGACCATTCGCCGGCGTACTGGCGGCTCGTCGCCGAGGCATGTCCGGACTACCGCTCCGCTCGCGACTGGTTGCGGCGGCTCGGTCCGTCTCTTCGGTAAACCCCAAACCCCAAGCCCCAAATCCGAAACGCAGTCTCCGTGGTTCGTCAGGGAATGTGGTTGGGATTTGGGCTTTGGGATTTGCTGTGCGCTGACGGACGTCGTTGCGCCTGCCGTGCAGCCCAGAGGCACGCCCGGATGGGGCGTCAGCGCACACGCCGGCGGTCGGTCTCTCGTAGTCCTTGGTCCTACAGGACCCCTAAAGACGCAGCCAAATCCCGACGATAGTTGCAGTTAGGCAACAGTGCTCCTGGCGTGCGCGGAGCGGGCGGTTTCGGTCCGGTCTCCGAGTGCTCCGACGCGCGTCACGCGAACACATGTGCGCCTGACTGGCAGATTACTCATCCATGCAAAATCAACGTCCGCGGCTGCTCGTCGTAGACGACGACCGCGCGATCCTCACACTGATCGGCACCATCGCCCTCGCCGAAGGGTTCGACGTCGCAACGACGGTCAGCGGCGAGGACGCGATGAAGCAGTTGCGCCATCGGCCCGCGGACCTCGTGCTGCTCGACATGCGGATGCCGGGAGTAACCGGCCTCGACGTTCTGCGATCGATCCGCGACATCAGTCCGAAGTGCAGGGTCGTGCTGATGACCGGTTTCGGGACGATCGACAGCGCCGTTGAAGCCGTGAAGCTCGGCGCGCTTGATTATCTCACCAAGCCGTTCGACCTGCAGCGCCTTCGTCAACTGCTCGCGACCATTCGCGAGGAGGCTGTGCAGCGCCGCGAGGTGCTCACTATGGAGGGTGACCTGGCGCAGCGGCTGGAATTCTGCGGCATGGTCGGCCGCGGCCCCGCCATGCAGGAGGTGTTCGGCCTCATTCGCCGGCTGGCGCCGCACGTCCGCACTGTGCTCGTGAGCGGTGATACGGGTACGGGCAAAGAGCTCGTCGCGCGCGCGCTGCACAAGCTCGGCCCCCGGAACACGAAACGGTTCGTCACTGTGAACTGTTCTGCCGTCGTCGAGACGCTGTTTGAAAGCGAGCTGTTCGGCCACGTTCGCGGCGCTTTCACGGGCGCGACCGAACACAAGGCAGGCCTGTTCGAAACCGCGGATGGCGGCACCCTGTTCCTCGACGAAATTGGCGAGCTGCCGTTGCCTGTTCAGGCGAAGCTCCTGCGCGCGCTCGAGGAAGGCGAGGTCCAGCGCGTTGGATCGCTCGAACAGCGAAAGGTCGATGTTCGTTTGATTGCCGCGACCAACCGTGACTTGTTGGCTGAAGTTGGCGCCGGTCGCTTCCGCAACGACCTGTATTACCGCCTCAACATTGTCGAAATCCGACTGCCGAAGCTGAGCGAACGTCGCGAAGATATTCCGTACCTCACGGCAGCGTTCGTTCGCGCCTTCTCGCAGCGTTTCAACAAGCCGCTCGTCGGGCTGACACCCGGCGCGGAACGGCTGCTGTCGGATGCGAACTGGGACGGCAACGTTCGTCAGCTTCGTAATGTAATCGAGCGGGCTTGCATCCTCGCGGAAGGGGATTTCGTCAGCGAGGCCGAGCTCGCCGGGAGCATGCAGGAGCAGCGCGTCCCGGGCGGGTCCGCAATTGCGGGGATGCCGGGCGGTACGGCGCGCAGCGACGGCAGTCCGGCACCGCTGGTGGAGGTCGAACGCGAGCACATCATCAGGACCCTTCAGCAGGTGCGCGGCAACAAGGCAGTAGCGGCCCGGCTGCTCGGCATAAGCCGGCGGGCGTTCTACCGCCAACTGGAACGCCACGGACTGCACCAGCGTATTCCGATGGCGGTGCGCGCGAGCCACCGCGCGTCGTAGGTTGCGAAAATCACGGTGATTGAACTCGCCTCGCAGACCACTCCCGCGCCCCGGCGGAGCCGCATACTCGTTGCGGACGACACGGAAAGCGTTCGCGCGCTATTTCGGAAGCTCCTGGCCAGGGACGGCCACGAAGTCATTGACGTTGGCGACGGCGAGGCGGCGCTGGCTGCGGTCTACGAAAGCCATCCAGACGTGGTGTTGCTCGACATCACCATGCCGCAGCTCGATGGACTCGAGGTCTGCCGCCGTCTCAAGTCGGACCCTGCGACACGTTTCACGCCGGTCGTGCTCATTACCGGCCTCAGCGATCTTCACGATCGCATCAAGGGCATTGAAGCGGGCGCCGACGAATTCCTGTCCAAGCCCGTCCACCCGCTGGAACTGCGCGCGCGTGTTGGCTCATTGACGCGAATGAAGCACCTGCTCGATGCGCTTGATTCGGCGGAAGCGGCGTTCATGACGCTGGCGCTCACGATCGAAGCGCGCGATCCGACGACCAACGGCCACTGCGAACGCCTGGCGCGACATGCTGTCGCGCTCGGCAAGGCGCTTGGCCTTGGCGAGGATGAGCTGCAGGCGCTCAATCGGGGAGGATTCCTTCACGACGTCGGCAAAGTCGGCGTCCCGGATGCGGTGCTCCTCAAGGAGGGACCGCTGACCGCTGAGGAATTCGAGCTGATGAAGCGGCATCCGGACATCGGCGACTCGCTGTGCGCGCCGCTGCAGTCGTTGCGCGCCGTGCGGCCCATCGTTCGGTTTCACCACGAACGTCTGGACGGCAGCGGGTATCCGTTGGGACTTCGCGGCGGCGAGGTGCCGCTGCTCGCGCAGATTGTCGGGATCGCCGACGTCTATGACGCTCTCACATCGCATCGCCCGTATCGTCCTGCGTGGTCGCGTGAAGATGCCGCGTATCACCTGCGCGAGGAGGCGGCAGCCGGGAAATTCCTGTCCGCGCACGTAGAGACGTTCCTCAAGATCGTCGGGGTCGCGCCAGGTTCCTCACATTAGGACCGGTGGGATGACGCAGACTACTGACGGACCCGTCCGCCTTCGGTTGATCGACGTCGACGCTGACACGCGAGTGTTGATCGAGTCGCTGCTCCGTAACCACACCGGACGGGAGTACATCGTTGAGTCCGCCGAGGACTCTGCCGGTGGATCCGCGTCTGATGAGGCGGAGCGGCGCGTTGCCATCGCCCTGCGGGAGAGCGAAGCGCAACTCGCGGCGGTGCTTGCCGATCGCGAACGGCTCGAACGTGAGTTCTATCAGGTGCAGAAGATGGAAACCGTCGGCCGGCTTGCCGGCGGGATCGCGCACGACTTCAACAACATCCTTACGGCTATCGTCGGCTTCGGCACGCTCATCGCCGAGGAGGTATCCGGCAACGACGAAGCCGCCCGAAATGCCGCGGAGATTCTGGCGGCCGCCAATCGCGCGTCCGCGCTGACGCGCCAGCTTCTTGCGTTCGGCCGGCGCCAGGTGCTGCATCCGACGCGTGTCGATCTGAACGAAACCGTCCACTCTCTTGCCGGGATGCTGCGGCAGCTGATTGGCGAGCACATCGACCTCCAGATCGTCTGCAAGCCAGACCTTCCGCCGATTCGCGCGGACTTGAGCCAGCTCGAATCCGCGCTTGCGAACCTCGTCATCAACGCACGGGACGCGATGCCGCACGGCGGCGGGCTTACGATCGAAACCACGGACGTCGTCCATGACGACGACTACTGTGCCGCCCATGTGGGTGTACGGCCTGGACGCTATGCGCGGCTGTCGGTGAGCGACACGGGCGTCGGCATGTCACAGGAAGTGCAGGCGCGCATCTTCGAGCCGTTTTTCACCACAAAGGAGCCGGGCAAAGGGACCGGCCTTGGCCTCGCGACCGTATACGGCATCGTCAAACAGAGCGGCGGCAACATCTGGGTCTACAGCGAACAGGGGATGGGCGCGACGTTCAAGATGTACCTGCCGGTTGACGAGACGGAGGATGCGCCAACCGGCCATCACGAACCCGTTCGCGGTCAATGGTCCCGGGGAGCGGAAACCGTGCTGCTCGTCGAGGACGCCCCGATGATCCGGCGGCTGGCGCGCGAAATCATGACACGCGCCGGCTACACCGTGATTGAAGCGGGCGACGGCGAGCATGCCGCACAGCTCGCGGTACGATTACCGCGGATTGACGTACTGCTTACCGACGTCGTAATGCCCCGTCTGAATGGGATCGATCTGGCGGCGCAACTGAGGACGACACGCCCCGATCTTCGCGTGCTGTTCATGTCGGGGTACACGGACTACACCATCGTCCGCAAAGGTCTGTTGAGCGACAGCACGACATTCCTACAGAAGCCGTTTACACCCGAAGAGCTGCTGCGGAAACTGCGCAGCGTGATCGAGTCCGGCTAAATCGAGGCGGGTCTGAAGACCCGCCTCTACGTGAACGCACGTAGAGGCGGACCTTCAGGTCCGCCTTATCCACCCCTGGTATGCATTTCGAGATGCGGATCCCGCCGCAAACGGTCCAGAGGGATGAGCGGCGTGCGTGCGCCACTTGCCAGTCGGTCTTCCGCGCCTCGATCACGGCGCCGTCCCCACGCCTCGCGAAGCCTCGCGCCGATCGCCTCCGGAGACGCGCCGGAGCGAAGGAAACGTCTCAGATCGATTCCTTCGGTCGCGTAGAGGCACAGGTACCACATACCATCGGCTGTGAGGCGGCTGCGGTCGCAGTCGGCACAGAACGGCGCCGTCGTCGACGCGATGATGCCGAACACCGTGCCGTCTGAGAGTCGGTATCTCCGTGCAGGGGCGGACGACTCTTCACGTAGTGGCGCCGGGGTGCCGTACCGCTCTGAAAGAGTGTCGAGCATTTGCGTTTTCGAGACGACGCGCTCCATAGACCACTGCGTCGCACCGCCGACGTCCATGTATTCGATGAAGCGCACCTCTGCATGATGCTCGCGGCCGAACTCGATCAAGTCGACGAGTTCATCGTCATTCACGCCACGGATGACGACCGTGTCGATCTTCAATTCGCCAAAAATGGATGCGGCTATGGCAATCCCTTCCTTGACGCGATCGAGCTCGTCGAACCGCGCGAGGTCGCGGAACCGATCGTGACGTAGCGTGTCGAGGCTGACGGTCAAGCGGTGAAGCCCGGCATCGCGAAGGCTCCGCGCATGATCGGCAAGCAGGACGCCGTTGGTCGTCATCGCCAGATCGCGGATGGCCGGCCGTTTCGCCAGACGCTCCACGAGCAAGGGCAGGTCGCGGCGCAGGAGCGGCTCGCCGCCGGTAAGGCGCACTTTATCGACGCCCTCGGCAAGGAAAACGTCGATGAGCGCTTCAATCTCCTCGAACTGCAGCACATCTTCGCGCGGCAACCACACATAGTCCTGTTCCGGCATGCAATACGCGCAGCGCAGGTTGCACCGGTCGGTTACCGAGACGCGGAGGTTCCGCAGCGGACGGGCGTACAGGTCCTGGATCACTGAAAAACAGCCGGAATGGATTGTCTCACGGCCATAGCGAACGCGAGTCTACGTGACGGAAAGCCGCGTACGGTCGTGTGGCAGGAACGGAAACGCCGTTCGTTGTCCTTCGAACCGTGCGCTCCAGATGCCTGGAACGCTGCTCCGGCAACGAGGACAACTACCGTCAGCCTCCAATCCGTACTGCTGTATGAAGTATCCGTACCGGCTGATCACGCGTTCGCCGCAGGATGCGCAATGCGTATGTTCGAGGGCGCCGACGCGGCCAGGCACGTTGCCGGCGTAGACATACCGGAGTCCTGCCTTGCGGGCGATATCGGCCGCGCGAACGAGCATCGCCGGCGTCGTGTTCGCCGGATCGGTCATCCGATAATCCTGATGAAACGCCGTGACGTGCCACGGGATATCGGGCGAGA
>Ga0075428_100006337_pt1 | contig 13163 bp, 10 predicted proteins | sample RhiMetdeltSRZDD2_FD_75291 | JGI IMG/M metagenome (GOLD analysis project Ga0075428, IMG submission 75291) | Populus rhizosphere microbial communities from Tennessee, USA - Rhizosphere MetaG P. deltoides SRZDD2 | ecosystem: Host-associated > Plants > Roots > Rhizosphere > Soil | place: USA...
CAGGATCGCCTCCATCGCCGGGTCCCGTTGGGCGCGAAACGCCTCGAACGTGGGAGGCGCGTAGAGGTGCGGCGCGATCGCGGGTCGCTGGTCGAACGGCCAGGACGTCTGCCAGTACAGGTCGCCGATGTTCGCCTTCAGGCGGCTGTACGGCAGCTCGAACTCGACCCGTTCGCCGACACCGTTCGGCCGGCCGCCGGTGGGTTCGCCGACGAAGACCGGATCGACGTGCAGCTCGAGCATGGTCGCCAGGTTCTGCGCCGCGGAGAACGTATGCCGGCCGATGACCACGTACAGGTCGAGATGGTCGTGGCGGATGACGTGGTGCACCAGCGGCACGGCGAGGAAGGTGTCTCCGCCACCGTTCCACCGGAGGTCCATCACCAACCGCGACACGTCGTGCTCGTCGACGTACGCGAACAGCCGCCGGTAGAACGCGTCCAGCGGCTCGTCGGGCAGATCGCCGATGCCGTTGAACTGGAAGTAGACGAGGTCGTCCGCCGGCTGGTGCTCGAACCAGTACCGCGTGCCGCGATCGCGCAGGTAGGCCGGAACCTTCCCGGGCAGCGTGTCGACGTAGGCGAGCGCGTCCGGTGGCGCGAAGCGTTGCCACATCGGGTGGTCGGCCTGCTCGGCGTTTACCGTGACGTCGACGACGGTCGCGTCCGGCTGACGTACCGTCAGCGTTACCCGGCCCGGCTCCTCCGCTACCCCCAACGCGTGCAGGATTGCCGGTTGCCGCAACCACCGCGGAGCGATGCCAGCCGGCCAGTACTCGTTGTCGCGGGTGATGACCGAGTCGAGGGCCGCGAGCACAGCAGGGACGTCGTGGCCGTCGACGGCGAGCACCTGCGCGCCGAGCAACGCGCGGTACCGGGCGTCGGCATCGGTGACGAACAGCCCCTCGACGAACTGGTAGAACCACACCGGCAGCGCGTATGTCCACTCTGGATATACGGATGCCACGTCGATGTACGCATGCCCGTCGGCGAAGTTGCGCAGCAGCCGCCACAGCTCGACGACGATCTGCATGTCCGTCAGGTTCGGTACCGCGTCGTGCAGCTCGGCCACCGCGGCGTCCAGTCCGGGCCGATGCGGCTTCGGGGCGCGGTGCTCGATCTCGCGGTGCAGCAATCGCAGGTCGGTCCACCAACCGTCCACACGCGACAGTCCGGCTCCGTCGGCGGGTCCGACCAGATCGGCGAGGCGCGCGTCGCCGTGCAGCGCCGATAGGTGCTCGTCGGTCAGCGCCCGGCGGGCGTCGCGCAGTCCCGCGCCGATCGCTGTGCCCAACGCGTCCATGGCCCGCTCCCGGTCACCGAGCCGGGCGTGGCAACAGGCGATCCGGTAGCCGATCTCGCCCGGGTAGACCGTCGGCAAGGCGTCCAGCGCCGTCAGGTGGGCCCACGCGCCGAGGCGTAGGGCGTCCTGCCATGCCGACAGTGCTCCGGCGTAGTCCCCCGCCTCGAACCGGGCCGTGGCAAGGGCGTCCTGATACGTACCGTTGACCGGGTTGCCCCGGACGACGGCCTCCCACTCCGCGAGGGATCTAGTCATCGGTCGCTCGCCGGATCCGCCGGGGAAAGCTCTGCCACTGCACCATGACCTCCTCGGCACCCGGACGGGCCGGCCGGCGGCGCCGCTCGACAGCGGCCCGAATCTCGTCGTTCAGCTCCCGCAGCTCGTCCGCGGTCAGGCGCAGCGGCGCGCTCGACAGGTCCGCGGCGCGCAACCACTCCCGCCCCCAGTCCCCCAGCTCGGCGACGAACGCGGACGCCCGGTGCAGGTTGGTGGTCACCACGTCGTGCAGGTAGACCGCGAGCGCGTCGGTGTGCTCCGGAACGAAGTCCTCCTCGGGCACCTCCAGGCTGTCCTGCGCCGACCGCCACCAACGCTCCCGACGGTTGCCGCGCGTGGAGTCCTCCTCGATGAGGTCGTGGTCGGCGAGCTGGCGCAGGTGCCAACTGGTGGTGCCCGACGTCTCACCCACCCGGGCCGCGAGCTGCGTCGCGGTCGCCGGACCCTCCGCGCGCAGCAGGGCCAGCAGGCGCAACCGCATCGGGTGCGCCAACGCGCGCAGGCTCCGCGCGTCCAAGCGTCGGGTCATAACCGCAGAGAGTACTCTGCAGAGGGTTCTTTGCAAATATCCAGTTGCGTACCGCCTGGGTCGTGGTTGACTCGGTGGTTCAACCGCCGATCGAGCAGGGAGACGAGATGCGAGCAACCTTCACCTCCATCGAACTAGGGATGTCGGTTTCCTCGAGGAGAGTGGCGGTTGGCGCGGCGCACGTTGAACTTGGGAATCCTGGCGCATGTCGACGCGGGTAAGACGACTCTGACCGAACGGCTGCTCTACGCGGCCGGGGTCATCGACACGGTCGGCAGCGTCGATGCCGGTACGACGCAGACCGACACGTTGGCGTTGGAGCGCCAGCGCGGAATCACCATCAAGTCCGCTGTCGTGTCGTTCGAGGTTGCCGGCGTCACGGTGAACCTCATCGACACTCCGGGCCACCCGGACTTCATCGCCGAGGTCGAGCGGGTGGTGAGCCTGCTCGACGGCGCGGTCCTGGTGATCTCGGCGGTCGAAGGGGTGCAGCCACAGACCCGCATCCTGATGCGTGCGCTGCGGCGGCTGCGCGTACCGACTTTGTTGTTCGTCAACAAAATCGACCGTGGCGGCGCCGACACCGGTCGGGTGCTGGATGCGATCGCGAAGCGGCTCGCGGTACCGGTCGTCCCGATGGGTACGGTTCTCGATTCCGGCACCAAGGTGGCCCGGTTCGTGGCGTACGGCTTCGACGATCCGGCCTCCCGAACGGCGCTCACCGAGGCGCTGGCCGACCGGAACGACGCCTTGCTGGCCGCGTACGTCGACGACGAACAGGCCCTCACCGACCGCCGCCTGCACGACGAGCTGGCCACCCAGACGGCGCGATCGTTGGTGTATCCGGTCTTCTTCGGTTCGGCTATGACGGGGGAAGGTGTGGCCGCGTTGCAGGCCGGGCTCGTGGACCTGTTACCCGCCAGGGCCGGTGACACCGACGCCGACGTATCCGGACGCGTCTTCAAAATCGACCGGGGCCGGGCCGGTGAGAAGCTCACCTACGTCCGCATGTTCGCCGGCGCGGTACACACGCGCGAGCGGCTGCGGATCCAGGGTGGGGTAACCGACGCGAAGGTGACGGCCATCGACGTCTCGACCGACGGCACATGGGTCCGCCGCCCGCTCTTCGTCGCCGGCGAGATCGGCAAACTGTACGGGTTGAGCGGTGTCCGCATCGGCGACACCATCGGGTCTTCCACCGGCGGACTGGATTCCCACTTCGCACCGCCCACGATGGAGACGACGGTGATTCCGGTACGGCCCGGTGACGACGGGTCGCTGCGCAGTGCGCTCGCGTTGCTGGCCGAGCAGGATCCGCTCATCAACGTGCGGGTCGACGACACCGGCCGGGAAGTCTCCGTTTCGCTCTACGGCGAAGTGCAGAAGGAGGTCATCCAGGCCACCCTGGCCACCGACTTCGGCATCGCCGTCACGTTCCGCGAGACGACGACCATCTGCGTCGAGCGGCCGGTCGGACGCGGCGAGGCGGTCGAGTACCTCAACACCGAGTCCAACCCGTTTCGGGCCACCATCGGTCTGCGCGTGGAGCCGGGTCCTCCCGGCTCCGGGGTCGACTTCCGGCTGGATGTCGAGCCGCAGGCGACGCCGCTGTACGTCTACAAGAACGCTCACGCCTTCGCGGACTACATGCGGCAGTACGTCGACCGCACGTTGCGCGAAGGACTCTTCGGCTGGCAGGTGACCGACTGCGTCGTCACCATGTTCGACAGCAACTACAGCCTGGCGGACGGCCCACCGTCGCGGCGCGGCCCGCTCAGCAAGCCGGCGGACTTCCGCGACCTCACGCCGATCGTGCTCATGCGGGCACTCGACGAGGCCGGAACCGTTGTCTGCGAGCCCACCCTGCGAGTCAACCTGGAGGCTCCCGCCTGGGCGATCAGCGCCGTACTGACCGCCTTGGCTCGCCTCGGCGTGGCTGTGAAGCAGCAGTCGGTACACGGCGACCTGACCACCATCGGGACCGTCGTGCCTGCCGCGCGGGTCCAGGAGCTGCAACGGCAGCTGCCCGGGTTGACGGCCGGCGAGGGTGTACTGGAGTCCACATTCGACGGATACCGGCCCGTCGCCGGTGACGGGCCGGTACGCAAGCGGTCCACAGTGGACCCGCGACACAAGGAGGAGTATCTGATCTCGTTGACTCGACAGGGTGGCCGGGGCTGACGAAGCCCGGTCAGCGCCGGGTCGCCCCCGCGATGCCGGCCGCGGTGGTGCGGATCATCGAGCCCAGGTCGGGCGTCGACCACGACTTGGTGACGAACCCGAACACGACCTGGGTGAGGGTCACCACTACCGACAGCACGGCCGCGATGAGCAGGCCGACGTCCACCCATTTGGACACAGTGGACGGCCAGGCTTGGGCCTGGGCGAAGGCCGGATTGAGCAGTGTGCCGTCGGTGGCGACCCAGATCAGCACACCGGCCGCGGCCAGGTTGATCAGTGCGCCGCCGATCGCGAGCACCGGACTCCAGCGAACGTAGTACCGCACGAAGCCGAACACGAATCCGGCCGCGGTGAGGACGACGTAGGCGTACACGGCTCCGGTGTCCCACAGCCACGGCGACAGCACGTTGATGACACGGCCGTCGGCGTCCTTCGCGAACGGGAGCACCGGCGTGAGGAGGATGCCGGTCAGGAAGATGCCGCCCACGACGGTCTCCCCGATCAGTTCGCCGAGACCAGCCCGGTGGCTGGTGGGTTCCGGGAGGAGATCCGGCGTCCAGTGCCGGGTCGGCGTACGACGTACTCCTCGGGTGCGCTCGAGGATCGCGAAGAGCAGGGTGACCCAGAACGCGATGTGCAGGGCGGTGACGAATGCCACGCCGATGGCGCCGCCGATCGTGTCGAACACGGTACGGCCTTCGATCGTGCGCACCACCGCGACGACGGCCCCCGTCAGCGGCACGACCGTGCACAGCAACGTGGTCAGCAGCCGCTTGTAGTCCAGGTAGATTGCCGGCCCGATGAGATACAGCGGACGGTCGGCGTACCCCGCGGCCAGCCGGGCCGGGTCGCCGAGCTCGGTGAGCGCCTCGCGCTCGGCGGTTGTCTCGTCGCTGCCCGCCTCGACCCGGGCGTCGATGGCGTCGGCGATCGAGGTACGCAGCTCGCGTTCGATGTCCGCGCGCTGCTGGGGCGGCAGTCCGCTCAGGGCGGCCTGAATGTAGCGCTCGGTGAGGGAGGCGGTGGTGGTGGCGGTGCTCATGACTCACCTTTCAGGGTCCGCAATGAGGAGTCGAGGTCGTTCCAGTCCTTGCAGAGGGCGTCGGCCAGCGCGATGCCGGCCTTGCTGGCTTGGTAGAACTTGCGTGGCCGCGCCTCGTCGGTGTTCCAGTCGCTGTTCAGCAGCCCCTGCCGCTCGAGCCGGCGCAGCAACGGATACAGCGTGTTGGCGTCCACCGCGAATCCGCTGCGCTCGAGCAGATCGAGCAGCGCATAGCCGTAGTTCGGCTCCTTCAGCACCAGCAGGCAGGCGAGCACGACGGTGCCCCGCCGTAGCTCCTGCAGGTGCATGGTGTGCAACTCACTGTCTAGCATGCTGACACTATACTGTGTCTCACACACTATTGCAACAGCACTCCCCTCGCACCGACGATGGCGGCGGGAGCCAGGCCGCGCGACCGGACCGTGCCGCCTGGAAGGAAAGCCAATGACAGTGCCTCGCCGGAGGCAGACCGCGTGGTTGACCGCGCTCGGCGCGGTGTTCGCCGCCGTCGTGCTCGCGGTCTCCCAACTGGCCGCCAACGCCCTGACCAACTTCGAGACCCCCAGCCCGGTGACCGGCAACACCACCTGGTTCGACGCGCTCGGCCAGCCATACGGCGGCTGCGGTCTCCCCCAGGTCAACCTGGACTCGCAGAACTTCATCGCGCTCAATGTCTTCGACACACCCGGCGACTACAGCTTCTACCCGCGCCCGCTGACCGGTTCCAACCTCGGCAAGCGCGGCATGTGGAACAACGGCCTCAACTGTGGCCGCTGGGTCCGGGTCACGGTCGGCGATTACTGCACCGGCATCAACGACGGGGCGCCCGGACAACCGTTCTGCCGCAACGGTTCGTACGTCGCGGACGCGTACAACGGCGCCACCCTCGACATGATCGTCGCTGACAGTTGCGGCGACGCGAACGCCTGGTGCCGCGACGACCCGTACCACATCGACCTCGCGCACGCCTCGCTCAACCGGTTCCTCAGGAACGGGGTACCGGTCAACGACATGGACCCCGCCCACTACAACAACCGGAAGATGAGCTGGCGGTTCATCACCGCACCGAACTACACCGGCGACATCGCCGTCGGCTTCCTCAACGGGGCGCAGGTGTGGTGGCCGGCCATCTCCGTCTCGCATCTGGCCAACGGCATCCACGGCGTGGAGTACCTGCAGAACGGCGCCTGGGTCGCGGCACAGATGAACAGCGACATGGGCCAGTCGTACATCATCGGCGGCACCACCGCGGGCACGAACGCGTTCTCGATCCGGGTACGCGACGCGGCCGACCAACTCATCAACGGCGGGCGCGTCTACTCGTTCCAGATTCCCGCCTCGTGCGGCTCGTCCTGCGGCCCCGCCTACACGCCGACTACCTATACGACCAGCAACGGCCCCACCAACCCGCCAACGTCGGCACCGCCGACCTCCGCTCCACCGACCTCCGCTCCGGCGAAGGCCTGCACCGCGACCTACGCCGTCACCGGCCAGTGGGGCGGCGGATTCCAGGCAGCGGTCACCGTACGCAACAGCGGCTCGTCCGCCATCGCGGCCTGGCGGGTCACCTGGACGTACGCGAACGGCCAGCGGATCACCCAGCTCTGGGACGGCACCCTGGTCTCGAACGCCCCGAACGTCGCAGTAACGAACGCGGACTACAACGGCCCGATATCAGTCAACGCCACCCGCACTTTCGGCTTCCTGGCGAGCTGGAACAACGTCACCAACGCCGTCCCGACCCTCGCCTGCACGGCCACCTAACCTCCGTCGATCAGGGACTGGTTAACGAGAGGGGGATCGCGTCGGCCATCGCCTGGTAGCCGGCGTCGTTGGGGTGCAGGTGGTCACCGCTGTCGTACGCCGGGTTCATCATCTGCGGGTCGTTCGAATCGGCCATGATGGTGGCGAAGTCCACCACCGCGTCGAACGCTCCACTGTGGCGGATCCAGTCGTTGACCACCTGGCGGATCTGTTCACCGGCCTCGTTCCAGTACACGGGCACGCCCTTGAACGGCAGCAGGGTGCCGCCGATGATCTTCAGGCCGGCGTTGTGGCAGCGGGCGACGATCTGCTGGTACCCGGCGATGAGTTGCTCAGCGGTGATGGGCGGGCCGATGCCGAGGTTCGCGAAGCCGATGTCGTTGACGCCCAAGAGGAAGATGACCACCCGCGCGCCGGTCTGGGTCAACACGTCGCGGTCGAGCCGAGCCTGGGCGCTGACGCCGGCTCCGTCCGAGAGCACGCGGTTCCCGCTGATGCCTTGGTCCACTATGGACAGGATGCGCCCGTGCCGGTCGGCCAGCCGCCGGGCGAAGTCGTTCGGCCAGCGCCGGTTCGCGTTGACGGTGGAGCGCAGGCCGTCGGTGATGGAGTCGCCGAACGCCACGATGGATCCCGGCACCAAGGCCGATGCCCGCACGTCGACACCGTCCACGAACATCCAGCAGCTGATGGTGGTGGCGAACGCGGCCGGGTCGGCGCTGGCGGTGAAGTCGCCGGCCGTGGACAGGAAGTTGTCCTGTACGGCGAGCGAATGGATGGTGGCGGGTCCGGCCAGTTGTGGCACGTACACGCTCACAGCCAGGCTCTGCAGGGCGTGTACCGGAAGCGACACGGGGTCGCTGAGCGCCTCGGCCCCGGGTGGGATCGTGATGCCCGGCTGCCCGCCGAACCGCAGGGTCCGCAGGGTCCCCGGAGCGGTAGCGGCGCCGGACCCGGCGATCGCGACCGACGCCGATCCGACAGTCAGTGCCGCGGTACCGAACGCGTTGGTCAACCGCACCCGTACGGTGTCACCGCTGACGCTGGCGAACACGATGTTGCGAACGGTCTGGTTCGTGACCGCGGCGTCCCCGGCCGGGCACGTCGCGGTGGTGGTTCCACGGACCGGGCTGCTCGCCCAGGTCCCCACCCAGTGGTCGGGCGGCCCGGCGGTCGCCGGTACCGGACCGGTCGCGGTAGCCGGACCGGCGGCCAGGGTCAGGGCCAGTACCGCCACCGGCATGAAGACGCGCATCACGGGGCCTCCTCTGCGTCTTCGGGCACATGTCGGGTCCATGGCATTCCGTCGATGACCCGTGGTCAACCGAAGGTGCCGGGACGGTACGCGAATGGTCGGTCAGACGCGACGAGCGGCGCGACGAGTGGCCGGCCCGCCCACCCTGGGCGGGCCGAGGAGCGCGACAGAGGCGTGGACTGCCAGCTCGGTGATGTCGCTGACGCGGCCGCCGTCCTCGACGGTGGTGGCGGTCAGCTCCCGGAGCCCGCCGAGCAGCATGACGGCTAGCTGCCGCGACACCGGCTCCGGCCGAACGGCGCGCCACGCATCGGTGTCACACAACGTCTGGATCATGGTGACGAAGGCTTCCATCGTGTCGCGTTGCAGCCGGCGGGCCGCGGCGCCGAGCGACGGCACGTCACGGATCCAGCTGAGCGTGATCGCGGGCCGGGACTCGGTACAGGCGATCCACGCCTCCACGGCCTGCCGCACCTGGCTCCGCCACGGTGCGCTCTGGTCGACGGCGGCGGTGATCTGGCGGATCATCTGCGCGTTGGCCTCGGTGAGGAGCGCGACGAAACAGGCTTCCTTGTCGGAGAAGTGTTCGTAGAAGGTGCGCCGTGAAGTCCGCGCGCGCCGCACGATGTCGGCGACCGTGGTGTTCCGGTACCCATCCTCCACAATGGACGCCGCGAGGCCGTCGAGCAACCGCTCGCGCGCACCAGCCGCCAGAGTCGTAACCATTGCATCGGATGGTACACGAGCGTACCGTGAGTTGGTACGCTCGCGTACCAACTGGGGAGGTGCTGCTCGACATGCTGCCCGCGGGTCCGACGACTCCTCGTCTGGTACAGGGTGCCTACGCGTTGACCGTTCCGCAACGCGGGATGCGCCAGATGCGCGACCGCTACGGGGACGCCTTCACCGTCAACGTGCCGGTCTTCGGCCGAGCCGTGGTCATCAGCGATCCCGCCGAGGTCCGGCAGGTGTTCATGACCGGCTCCGACGCGGCCGACAACCTCGACCGGAACCTCGGGCGGCTCCTCGGTCCCGGCTCGCTGTTCGCGCTGGCCGGCGAGGAACACCACCGGCAACGCCGGCTCCTCGTCCCGCCGTTCCATGGCCGGCGGTTGGCGGCGTACGAGCGGATCGTCGAGGACGAGACGATTCGGGAAATCGCCTCGTGGCCGCAGGGGCGGAGCTTCCCGACGCTGCCCTCGATGATGCGCATCACGCTGAACGTCATCCTGCGCGCGGTGTTCGGCTCCGAGGGTGAAGAGTTCATCGCGCTACGCGAAAAGCTGCCACGGGCGGTCAAGCTCGGCTCGCGGCTGGCGGTTCTGCCGCTGCCACAGGTCGACTGGGGACGGTGGAGTCCCTGGGGACGGTTCTGGGCGATGCGCCGGGAGTACGACGCGATCATCGAACGGTTGATAGCGAAGGCCGAGCACCTCGACGAGCGGGACGACATACTCGCGCTGATGCTGCAGAGCCGCTACGACGACGGCTCGGCGATGAGCCACCGCGAGATCGCGGATCAGCTCCTCACCTTGCTCGTAGCCGGACACGAGACGACCGCGACGACGCTCGCGTGGGCGGTCGAGCGGCTGCGCCGCCATCCGGCTGTGCTACGCGAGCTCGTCGACGAGGTCGAGGCGGGCGGCAATGCCTTGCGCGAAGCCACGATCCTCGAGATACAGCGCAGCCGTCCGGTGATCGACCTGGTAGGCCGGCAGGTCAAGGCCGACAGCGTCCAAATTGGACGGTGGACCGTGCCGAAGGGGTACGCGATCCTGGTCAGCATCGCGCTGATCCACGACAACGAATCGCTCTTCCCGAACCCGAATGCATTCGACCCGCACCGCTTCCTCGGTGGCCGACCGGACATGTACCAGTGGATCCCGTTCGGCGGCGGAACCCGGCGCTGCCTCGGCGCCGCCTTCGCCACCATGGAGATGCACACCGTCCTCCGCACGATGCTGCGCGAGGTGACCCTGGTGCCGACCGACGAGCCCGGCGAACGCTGGCACTCGCGCGGCGTCGCCAACGCCCCGGCCAAGGGAGGCCGTGCGGTCGTTCACCGCCGGACCACCACTGCTTGGTCCGGGCTATGCCTTCCGCCCGAGAGCGCCATGAAGGAGGACCGATGCCTCGACGAAGGATCGCCGGCCGCCCGGTCATGATTACCGGGGCCGCGTCCGGGATCGGCCGCGGCCTGGCCCAACGGCTGTCCGGACTGGGCTCGCCGGTGGCGATCGCGGACGTGGACGAGCCCGGGCTGAAGGCCACCGCGGCTTCGCTGCCCGGTCCGGTGCTCAGCCGGCTGCTCGACGTCCGCGACGCGGCCGACCAGGCGCGGTTCGCCGACGAGGTTCGCGAGTGGCTCACCGCACCGCTGGCGGCGGTGTTCAACAACGCCGGCGTGGCCGTGGCGTCGTCGGTCAAGGATGCCGTACCGGAGGACGACAGCTGGCTGTTCGAGACGAACTTCTGGGGCGTGGTCAACGGCACCCGGGCGTTCCTGCCGATCCTGCTGGAACAGAACGACGGCGCGATCGTGAACACGTCGAGCGTGTTCGGGTTGGTCGGCATTCCGTACCAGAGCGCCTACTGCGCCGCCAAGTTCGCCGTCCGCGGCTTCACCGACGCACTGCGCCAGGAGCTGCGCGGCACCGGCGTGCGGGCGATCAACGTACATCCCGGCGGTGTCACCACGAACATCGCCCGCAACGCTCGCATCCGCAGCGACCCGGAGGGTCGAGGGCGGACACCGGAACAGATGGCGGCACAGTTCGAGGCCGCCACCATGACGTCACCCGACAAGGCCGCGGCGATCATCCACAATGGAGTCGAGCGCGGCAAGGCCCGGATCCTCGTCGGGCCGGACGCGTACCTGTTCGACGCGCTTGCCCGCATCACGCCCACCCACTACTACTCCGTGCTCGCGCGCCTGCAGTCTCGGTTGCGCGCCCGGGTGGAGGAGCGCGCATGACGCACGTCGACGTGCTCATCGTCGGCGCCGGGCTGTCCGGCATCGGGGCGGCGTACCACATCCAGTCCGCCTTCCCCGACCGAACGTACGCGATCCTCGAGTCGCGGGACGCGATCGGTGGCACCTGGGACCTGTTCCGCTACCCCGGAGTGCGGTCGGACTCCGACATGCACACCCTCGGCTACCGCTTCCGGCCGTGGACCCAGGCCAAGGCCATCGCGGACGGGCCGGCCATCCTCGACTACATCCGCGACACCGCCGTCGAGGCCGGCATCGACGAGCACATCCGATTCGGGTACCGGGTCACCGGCGCCGAATGGTCCACAGTGGACGCACGGTGGACGGTGGACGCCGTGCACCGCGACGAGACCGTCCGGTTCACCACCAACTTCCTGTACCTGTGCACGGGCTACTACCGCTACGACAACGGATACGAGCCGGAGTTCCCCGGCATCGAACGGTTCGGCGGCACGGTCGTACACCCGCAGCACTGGCCAGAGGACCTCGACTACACCGGCAAGCGGGTCGTCGTGATCGGCAGCGGCGCGACGGCCGTGACGCTCGTACCGGCGATGGCCGACCGGGCCGCGCACGTGACGATGCTGCAGCGCTCACCGACGTACATCCTGTCGGTACCGACCGAGGACCCGATCGCCAACTGGCTGCGCCGCGTGGTCGGGCCACGCCGCGCGTACCCGATCGTCCGGTGGAAGAACGTCGCCCTCGGTACGCTGATCTTCCAGCTCAGCCGGCGCCGTCCCCACATCATGAAATCCTTGCTCCGCAAGGCGGCGATCCGCCAACTGCCACCCGACTACGCCGTCGACACGCACTTCCAGCCGCGGTACCAGCCGTGGGACCAGCGGCTGTGCCTGGTCCCCGACGGCGACCTGTTCACCGCGATCAGCGACGGGCGCGTGAGCATCGTCACCGACGAGATCGCCGAGTTCACCGAGGCGGGGCTGTGCCTCGAGTCCGGTACCGAACTCGCCGCGGACATCGTCGTCACCGCGACCGGGCTACGGCTGCTCGCTCTGGGCGGGATCCAGCTCACCGTCGACGGGCGCGAGGTCAAGCTGCCCGACACGATGGCGTACAAGAGCATGATGCTCAGCGGCGTACCGAACTTCGCGTTCACCGTCGGCTACACCAACGCGTCCTGGACGCTGAAGGCCGACCTGGTCAGCGAGTACGTCGTCCGGCTGCTGCGGCACATGGACGCCCGCGGCTACGACCGGTGCGTACCGACCAACGACGACCCGAGGGTCACCGAGCGGCCCCTGCTCGACTTCCAGGCCGGCTACGTACTGCGCTCGATCGACGAGTTTCCCAAGGCCGGCTCGCGACCCCCGTGGCAGCTCGGCATGAGCTACGCCCACGATGTGGTGAAGCTGCGGCACGGCCGGATCGACGACGGCGCGATGCGGTTCTCTCGCTAGCCGGGGCGGACACCGAGCACGCAGAAGATGCGGTCGTCCGGAATGGCCGGGGACCGGGTGAACCCGTGGCACACCTCGATGTCGGCGAACCCGGCCTGCGCGAACAGCTCGGCCGCCTGGGCCTGGCTGTACCACCGGCCCTCGGGCGAGCGCCGGTGCAGCTCCGACTCGACGACGACACCGTCGACTTCGACGTCGAAGCGCTGCTCCACATGCCACAGCCGCGCCGCGGGCTCGTACCACTCGCGGGTCCATGCGCGGATCACGGCGCCGTCGCTCGGGCGCCGCCTGGTGAACAGCTCCTCCCATCCGGTCTGGAGCGGGCTACCGGGCTTCCATTCGAAGGAGAACGACGCGACGAGGGCGCCGCCGGGCAGCAGGTGCTCGAAGATTCGCCGTAC
>Ga0075428_100006338_pt1 | contig 13162 bp, 10 predicted proteins | sample RhiMetdeltSRZDD2_FD_75291 | JGI IMG/M metagenome (GOLD analysis project Ga0075428, IMG submission 75291) | Populus rhizosphere microbial communities from Tennessee, USA - Rhizosphere MetaG P. deltoides SRZDD2 | ecosystem: Host-associated > Plants > Roots > Rhizosphere > Soil | place: USA...
CAACGTGCGTTGCGGCCGCTTGAACCCCGTGCATACAGCGATTCTCCGCTTCGCAGAGTTTGCAATTCGGTTCTCGTCTCTCCGGTCCACCCAACCTCCATTTCAACAGCCTCTCCTTCGGACACTCCATCTATAAAGAGTAGAAGCATCGACTTGCGCCTAGGGTCGGCGCCTCGGGCGGAAGGATAATGCGGTCGGTCAGGCGCAGATAATCCGGCCTTGATCGCGAGCTCGCCGCCTAACGAGGTGCTACGCGTTCTACGGCGCCCGATGGATCATGTTGCTCGCCCGTTAGGACCGCGACCGGAGGGCCCGTTCACTTCCGAACGACGCGCCCGCGTTGCGCGCGTTGAATCCGGAGCGCGCCGGTGAGCGTCGCGAGATCGCGTCCGCTGCGCACGACCACCACCGCCGACGTCGGCTGCGCGTCGGCGCGCACTTCGTACTTCGCGCGCACGAAATTCGATGCCCACTCGAAATCCGACACGCGGCGCAGCGCGGGATTGAGCACTTCGAACTCCGTCATGCCGCTCGTGAAGCCGTCGCCTGCCACCGCAAGCGTGATCGTCTCTCCGGGGACGACATCCACCGGCGATCCCGACAGCGACATCTCGGTCGACTCTCCGCGCACGATGCCGATCCATTTCGGATTCAACTGCACCGCGCCCGCAGTATTGAGCATGAGATTCCCATACAGCTTCCCGTTCTCCACCTGCACGGGTGTCTCGAAGAACTCGGTCGGAAACGCGCTCGGATCTGCGTGACGCCAGCATCCCTGCATCGCATCGAGCGCCACCGGTCCGTCGAGAGGCTCCGCATAGAGCCGATAACGTCCGGCGGGAATACCGGCGAGCGTGAACTCGCCCGATGGATTCGTCAGCACCGTGCCGACGGGCTGCCCCGTGTCGTTTACCGCGACGACCTGCGCGGCGTAGATGCCGCCGTGATCGCCGACGACGCGTCCCTGCAGCGTCGCGCCGGCCAGTGTCGGATCGCCTTTCGGATACATCGTGGCAATGGCGATGCGATCGTCGCTGTCGAATTCGACCGGCGTACCCGCCTCTCCGACGTACGGAAACATGATCGACGAGAGAACCGCCGAGTGATCGAGTCCGAGCACGTGTCCGATCTCGTGCTGCAGCGCCATCTGCGCGTTGAAGCCGCCCTCGAAGAGCGACGGATCGATGCTGATGTCGCTGTCGAGCAGATGACCCGTGCTCGTGTCGTACGTGTACGACGTGATCGCGGCCGCGCCCTGTCCGGCGAGAAGATCGTCCGCGAGACTGATCACGACGCGATCGGTATCCGAAGAGCGCGCGTTCGTCACCACTCCGCGCGACTCGAAGCGAACATTTGCGCCGGGCACCATCGCCCAAGCGCTGAACGCGCGATCGATCATCGCGACGGCGTTCGGATGCAGTCCGGCCACGCGATCATCGATCTCATAACGCAGCGGGAACGCCGTCGGCACCCATTCGATCGGTGTCGGGACGCCGTTGACTTCGTACGTCATCCGCGTCGCTGCCGCGACCGGAAGGGTGACCAGGATTGCGAGGAAAACCGAGGAGATCCGGCGGGCCATGATGCCGCTCGTAAGAGCAATCGAGGTGCCTACGTCAGCGCGATCAAATCGATCTCGACCATGGCTCCCTTCGGCAACCCCTTCACTTCCACGGTCGTGCGCGCCGGTTTGTGATCGCCGAAGTACTGCGCGTAGATGGCATTGAGTGCCTGGAAGTTGCCGAGGTCGGTGACGAAGACCGTCGCCTTCAGGACGCGGTCGAAGCTGCTACCCGCTTCCTTCAACACGGCCTCGAGATTCCGAAACACGCGATGCGCCTGCTCCTCGAAGCTCCCCTCGACGAGGTTGCCGGTCGCGGGATCGAGCGCGACTTGCCCTGACGTGTAGAGAACTCCCAGGTGTTTCACCGCCTGCGAGTACGGGCCGATCGCCTTCGGAGCATCTTCGGTGGCAACGTAGTGCATCTGCATGCAATCCTTTCTGCGCGCGGAGTATAGCTATAATCGCCGGACCATCGGAGACCCTTAGACAATGACTTATCCAGGAAATGCCTCGCTCTCCGGGGCCGTGAAGGATCGCGTCGTCTCCACGTTTCGGCAAACGCTGACGCTCTACCAGCAGGGCCGGAAAGACGAGGTCGTCTCAGGCTGCACGCTGATCCTTCAGATGGATCCGATGTTCGATCCGGCGAAGAAGCTTCTCGAGAAAACCCGAAATCCGTCGTCGCCGATCGACGTCAATGCGCTGCTGCCCCCGACCGACAGCCGCGCGCCGATGGACCAGGCGCGCGAGGCGATGGCCGGACGCGACTTCCAACGCGTCGTTCAGATCACCTCCGACATCCTGACCGACGATCTTCTCAACGACGACGCCCGCATCCTCGGCGACGAAGCGCGCGAGAAGATCGAAGCCGCGCCGTTCGTCGCACAGTTCACGCGCAAGTGCGAACAGCTGATCGCGTCGGGCAACGTCGCCGCGGCGAAAGCGGAGCTCGAGAAAGCGCGCGCCCTCGACCCCACCCATCCCGACATCCTCCACATCGCCCAGCGCCTAACATCGCAAACGTCGCCGTCGCCTTCGTTCATCGTCGACGACAAGAGCGCAGCACCGCCTTCGGGCGGGGGTCGCACCGCCCAGGCGGCCGATTTCGGGTTTTCCTTCGAAGAGGAAAAGCCGGCGGAAGTGTCGTTCTCGAATTTCTCGTTCGACACGCCCGCGCAAGGATTTTCTTTCGACACGCCGTCTCCCGCGCCTCCGGCGGACTCGCCCTTCAGTGGATTCTCGTTCGGCACTCCTTCCGCGGAACCTTCCACAGCGAAGGCACCACCCGCGTCGGGTGAGTTCGATTTCGCGACGGCATCCGCCGCAACGACGCCGGACGATCAGAAGAAGATCGAGCAGTACGTCGCGGACGGCGACCGCGCATTCGAAGCCGGCGACTACCAGCAGGCGATCGATCTCTGGTCGCGCATCTTTCTCATCGACGTCACGAACGACCAGGCCTCCGAGCGCATCGAGCGCGCGAAAGGGCGGCGCCGCGAGATCGAGGCGAAGATCGAGACGATTCTCTCCGCGGGCATCACCGCATTCGATCGCGGCGACACGGCGAAAGCGCACGCCGAATTGAACGAGGTGCTGCGCCTCGATCCGAACAACACGACCGCACAGGATTATCTCGACCGCCTCACCGAAACGGTCGAAGGCGGCGCGGCGGCGCGCTCCGAGACGTACATTCCGCCTTCGGTCTCCGACGACAAGCTCGATCTCGGATTCTTCGAAGAAGAGTCGGCCGGCAGATTCGAGAACCAGCTCGTTCCACCCGATCGATCGGCCACCCCGCCGCCGGCCGCGGCGGGCAAGCGCGGAGCTGCGGCCGCCGCCGCATCGGCGAAGACAAAGCCGGCGACGGAAGGCCGGAAGCTGCCGGTCGGCGTGCTCGCCGCAGTGCTCGCCGTTCTCGTGCTCGGCGCAGGCGGCTGGTTCGCGTGGTCGAAGTTCATGAACAAGCCCGAGGCGGATTTCAGCGCGACGCAGTCCACACTCGATCGCGCCGCGGCGCTCGCGTCGCGAGGCAAATACGAGCAGGCGATCAACCTGCTCAAGGACATCAAGCCCGACGATCCGCTGCACAACCAGGCCGTGGAAATGATCGCCGACCTGAACGCGAAGAAGGGATCCGCGCAGCAGATGGTCGACGGCGTGCCCGCCGAGCAGTACTTCAATCAAAAGCTCCTGGCCGCGCGCGCCGCATACGACGCGCACGATTTCAGCGGCGCGAAGATCGCGTATGAAGACGCTCTCAAAGTGAAGGCGCTGCCGCCGGATGCGAAGGCGCTCTACGACTCGGCGGCGCAGCAGGTGGCAAAGCTCGACGCGGCGAAGGCGTTGTTCAACGAACAAAAGTACGCGGACGCGATCTCGAACCTGCAGTCCCTCCTCATCCAGGATCCGCAGAATCAAAACATCCAGCGGCTCATCGTCGACGCCCACTTCAACCTCGGCGCGCAGTCGCTGCAGGAAGAGAAGACCCAGGACGCGATCCGCGAGTTCGACGAGGTGCTAAAGGTCAGGCCCGACGACGACCTCGCCCGCCGCAGCCGCGAGCTCGCGCAACGCTACGACGGCGAAACGAAAGACTTGCTGTACAAAATCTACGTAAAATATCTGCCGTTGCGGCAAGCGACGTAAGAGTTTTGGCGGTTGACGGTTGGTGGTTGGCGGTTGGCGGTGGATCGAGGGTTTCTACCGCCAACTGCCAACCGTCAACCGCCAACCGGATGGGAGGGTGTGATGCGCTTCGATGAAGTCGAGCTCGAATCGGTACCACTCGGGATCGAAGACGACACGCCTCCCCTACCTTCCTCCGAAGCTTCCCGCGGCAAGCGTCTCCTGGCGTTGCTCACCGATCTCTCGCTCTTCGTTGCGCTCACGCTCGCGCTCTCGCCGCTGCTTCCTCAGCCCTACACATGGATGCCTCTCGCGTCGCTCGCGGGGTTCATGATCGTTCTCTCGTACTACTACTTCGTCGGAACGTGGATGCTGTGGGGGAAGACGATCGGCGGCGCGATCTTCGATGTGCGCGTGGTTCACGAAGAGCACGACGCCGTCTCGCTGCGCGCTGCGTCGCTGCGCTGGCTCGGCGTGTACGGTTCGCTGTTGTTAGGCGGACTCGGATTCGCGCTGGCCGCGCTACCGTCGCGGCGATCCCTCCCCGACCGGCTCTCGCAGACGAAGTGCGTGTGACGTCTTCCCTTCCTCGATCCACGCGAATCGCGTGAGCAGCGACCCGATGAGCGTCGACACGGCTGCACCCTTGCGCGCGCCTAACAGGCGCAGCGCGAGCGGGATCGGTCCGGAGAATGCGCCGGCGATGCGTACCGCCAGGGAACCTTCGAGCGCGACGTCAGCGATGGTCTCGAAGAGCGCCGCACCGAGACCGAGCGCGTTCAGCGCGGAATGGCGATGGTCGCGGAGCTCGAGCAGCGACACCGCCGAGCCTAACGCCGACGCGCCGAAGTGCACCGGGAGAATGCTCGCGTGGCGATTCCAAACGGGAATCGCGGTCGCGCCGATGAGGACACCGCTGTACGTCGCCATCACCAGTCCCGTCGCGGCGGAGAGCATCGCCGATGCGTCGCCGGCGAGCTTCACCGGCCAGTCCGTTTTCCGCCTAACAAGATCGGCGAACGCCGCGGCGGCGGCGAAGCTGCTGAACGCAGCGAGCGTCCATGCACCGACCGACATCGGCGACTGCGGCTTGAACACGCGCAGCATGTGCAGAAAACGCTCGGGGCGTCCGAGGTCGGAGATGAGCAGCGGTGCGGACAGACCTGCACCCGCTGCGGCAATCCAGCGCGCATCGCGCACGAGATCCTTGCCCGCGCCGGTGAGCTGCGCGGTCGCGCCGATCACCGCCGCCGCGCCGGCCGCGCCGCCGACGAAGAAGTACGCCGGCACTTCCCAGGTCCAGACGGGAGACTTGAGGAGAGGAAGGTCGTGATAGGACAGTGCGGTCATGCGAAAAGACCCCTCACCCCAGCCCTCTCCCCGCGCGGCGGGGAGAGGGGGGAAAAAGCGCGAACGCGAGCAGCGCTGCGCCTAACAGCACGCCCGCGGCGGTTGCCGCGGCTTTCCACGCGGGCTCGAGATAGGTCGTGGGCACTTCCGGTTTCGCGGGAAGGTTGTAGCGACTGGGCTCGCCGCGCACGAGGAAAAATGCATGTGTGCCGCCGACCGAGGTGTCCTTCGGATTCCAGATCGTCGCGTCGGTCATGCCCGCGGCGTGCAGCTTGGCGATACGCGCATCGGCGGCGCGCTCGAGCTCTTCGAGATCGCCGAAGAGAATCGACTGCGTCGGACACGCCTTCGCGCACGCGGGCTGCTCGCCCGCTTTCTGGCGGTCGTAGCAGAACGTGCACTTGAACGCGCGCCCGTCATCGGGACGCCGGTCGACGACGCCGAACGGACACGTCACGACGCAGTATCCGCATCCATTGCAGATGTCGGGCTGGATGTAGACGCCGCCGAATTCCGTCCGGATGATCGATCCGGTCGGACACGCTTCGAGACATCCGGCATGCTCGCAGTGCTTGCACACATCCGACGAGAACTGCCAGGTCATGAAGTCCGGCGCATTGCCGCCCGCGCCGATCTTCGTCTCGAGCTCGACGAACTTCACGTGCCGCCACGTCGAATGCCCGAGGCCGAGCGTGTTGTCGTAGGACTTGCCGGAGAAGACGAAGCCGTCGCTCGGCACGTCGTTCCATTCCTTGCACGCGACCTCGCAGGCCTTGCATCCGATGCAGAGGGTGGAATCGGTGAAGAAGCCGGTCGTCGTCATCGGCGCGTCCGTCGCACGAAGCGTCGCAAAGCCTCAAAGTCGTAAAGTCTCAAAGCGTTCCGTCTTCCTTTGAGCCTTTGAGACTTTGCGACTTTGCGACTTCGAGATTGCACGTCAGTCCTTTCGATTCGAAGATCTTCACGTTCGGCTCTTCCGAGATGGCCAGTAGATCATTGACCACGTCGCCCGTCACCAGTCCGCGCGAGCCCCAGTGGTACGGCAGTCCGACCTGATGCACGCGCTTGCCGTCGATCGTAAGCGACGGCATGCGCGTGGTGACGAGCGCGCGTGCGCGGATCGAGCCCCGCGCGGTGGAGATCGCGACCATGTCGCCGGTCGCGACACCCGCTTCTTGCGCGAGCTCGGGCGAGATCTCGGTGAAGAGCTCGGGCTGCAGTTCGGCGAGATGCGAGAGTGTGCGCGTCATCCCGCCCGCAGTGTGATGCTCGGTTAGGCGGTACGTCGTCAGGACGTACGGGAATCGCTCGTCCGGCGACGCGGCGTAGGGATTGTCGGGACGCTCGAGCTTCAGCGCTGCGGGATTCGTCTGCTGCTCGTACAGCGGATTGCGGATGTTCGACTCGAGCGGCTCGTAGTGCGCGGGCAGCGGACCGTCGTTCAATCCCGCCGGCACCCACAGCCAGCCCATGCCGTCGACGTGCATGATGAACGGCGCGTCGCCGGCGATGGCATCGTCGCCGGTGCTCGACGCGTCGGGACGATAGTCCGGTGATTTGCCGCGCGCGAAATCGGCGACGTCGTGTCCCGTCCATTCGCTCTTTTCTTCGTCCCACCACACCAGAGCCTTTCGCTCGCTCCACGGCGTTCCATCAGGACGCGCAGAGGCGCGGTTGTAGAGAATGCGGCGATCGAGAGGCCACGCGTAGCCCCAGCCGTGACCGTATCGTCCCTCCGCCGCGCGCGCGTTCGCTTTGTTCGATCCGTCGAAGACGCCGGAGTAGATCCAGCATCCGCACGACGTGCTGCCGTCCGATTGCAGGTCTCCGAAGTGGCGAACAGTCCCCTCACCCTGACCCTTCTGACCGTGAATCTCGCGCAGGATTTCTTCGGCGTCTTCGTCCGCGTAGTCCCATGTGAGCGCGCGCAGTGCTGCATCGCGCGGCGCATCCGTCGCTTTCGCTTTCAATTTTCGGCCTAACGCGACCATGAACTGCAGTTCGCTGCGCGCGGCGCCGGGAGGATTCACGGCTTTCTCGCGCCATTGCAGCAGGCGCTGAGTGTTCGTGAACGTGCCGTCTTTCTCGACGTGCGACGCCGCGGGGAAGAAGAACACTTCCGTGTCGATGGTCTCCGGGGATTCTTCCCAGAACGCGGCGGTCTCGGTCTCGACCATGTCGCGCACGACGAGCCATTTCAATTTGCCGAGGGCGGCGCGCTCGAGCTTCGCGTTGGGCGAGCCGACCGCGGGGTTCTGGCCCATCACGACCAGTCCTTCGAGCTTGCCGTCGGCCATGTCGAGCCAGTAGCCGAAGTAGGAGTGGTCGCCTGTTAGGCGGGGCAGCCACTCGAATCCGAAATCGTTCTCGGGCGTCGCGGCATCGCCGTAATACGCCTTGAGCAGCGACACGAGGTACTTGTCGATGTTGTGCCACCAGCCCTTCGCCGCTTTGTGCTTGGCGAGATACGACGCGAGATCGCGCTCGCTCGATGCCGGCATCGGCAGGTAGCCGGGCAGGATGTCGTAGAGCGTCGGCACGTCGGTCGAGCCCTGGATCGATGCGTGTCCGCGCAGCGCGAGGATGCCGCCGCCGGGACGTCCGATGTTGCCGAGGAGAAGCTGCAGGATCGACGCGGCGCGAATGATCTGCACGCCGCTCGAGTGCTGCGTCCAGCCCACTGCGTAGCAGATCGCGCCGGTCTTGTCGGGACCCGACGCGCGCGTGAAGACATCGGCGATCTCGAGGAATGCCTCTTTGGGAATGCCGCACGATTGCTCGACCAGCTCCGGCGTGTAGCGCGCGAAGTGGCGCTTCAGCACCTGAAACACACAACGGCGATGTTGCAGCGTTTCATCGCGAAGCGCGCGTTGCTTCCACACGTCGTACGCCCACGTCTCGGGTCCGGAGAACACGCCGCCGAGGTCCTCGGTGTCCTTGAAATCTTCGCGCACGAGCATCGACGCGTTCGTGTAGCGCGCGACGTATTCGAGGAAGTACCGCTCGTTCTCGAGCACGTAGCGGATCATCGCGCCGAGGAAAATCAGATCGCTTCCGGCGCGCAGCGGCAGCCAGTAGTCGCACATCGCGGACGTACGCGTGAAGCGTGGATCGACGTGAATGATCTTCGCGCCGTTCTTCTCCCGCGCTTCGATCACCCACTGGAATCCGACCGGATGGTTCTCCGCCATCGACGATCCCATGATCAGGATCGCGTCTGCGTTCGCGAGGTCCTGCTGCGCGGTCGTCGCGCCGCCGCGCCCGAGGGAGGTGCCCAGACCGGGCACCGTGGAGCTGTGTCATATCCGCGCCTGATTGCTCAGGCAGACCATCCCCAGTCCGGCGGTGAAGAGTTTCTTGATGAGGTAGTTCTCTTCGACGTCGAGCGTCGCGCCGCCGAGGTGCGCGAGGCCGGTCGTGTGCATGTGCGCCTCGTCGAACGTGCGATTGCGCGACTCCCAGATGCGATCGGCGACCATCTCGACCGCGCGCTCGAGATCCATCTCGCGCCACTCGCGCGAGCGCGGCGCGCGGTACTTCACCTTCGTCGCGCGCGCCGGATGCGTGACCAGCTCATAACTCGCCGCGCCCTTCGGACAGAGATGCCCGCGTGAGATCGGCGACTCCGGATCGCCTTCGATGCTGATCACTTCATCGCCGCGATGGTAAACGAGTTGACCACACCCCACGCCGCAATACGGACAGATCGACCTCTTGACCTCTGCGCCGTCATTTTTCTTGCGGAGCACGCGGGTCGCATCGCTCATCGCCGCGTCGCGATCGCCGGCGAGCTGGCGGATGAGCGGCCACTTCAAGAGGAGCTCGGCGAGCATTTGGGCGCGAGTTTACGGGTTCGACCTTGAAAATCGAAAGCGTGCCTTTCGATTTTCAAGGATCACACATCTTCGTCCTCGTCCGAATACCAGTCGTGGTAGATGCGCACGCGTCCCGGCTCCACGATCCAGATACGGCCGCGGACGCGATCGATCTGCAACCGTTGCAGCGCGCTTTCGAACAGTTCGGCGATCTCGACCGGCGAAGGCCGATGCGGGCGTAGGACGATCGTTCCGGGACGTCCGGCAGGCGGGAAGCGGAGCGGATTCGAGAAATCGAGATCGAGTGTGATCAGCGCTCGTTCCTCTTTGTTGCAGTGTTCATACAAAGCATCGTCATCGATGCCCCCGAGCCCTTCGCTTCGGACGCTTTCCGCGTCGAGTCCCGCGTCCCGCGCACGCAGGAGAAGGTGCGCGCCGAGATTTTCGTCGAGCTTGATCGACGTCATCGCGTTCCGGCCGGCGTCGGCAGGATCCGCTCCCGGGTCACTTCCGCCGCATACGCGAGGGCGGCCTGGATGTCGAGCGGATCGAGCTGCGGGTAGTCTTCAAGAATCTCCCGTTCGGAGCGGCCGTACGCGAGATGCTCGATGATCAACGCGACCCAGATGCGCGTTCCTCGGATACACGCCTTGCCGAAGCAGACGTTCGGGTCGACTGAAATGCGCTGAAGCAGTTCCTCGCGAGTCATCCGCGTTCCTCGCGGGGCATGATGCAACAACTGTGGCGCTGACGTCGATGGACGCGGCGGCGCGGGACGCCGCCGCATCAGCCGCCGAGGACGGCGGCGCTCCGGAGTGCGACGAGGGCGAGGGCTGCGGCGACGAGGAGCAGCCCCCACTCCGATAGGGTCGGGATCATGACGAAGGGCGAGATCGCCGCGGCGGCGGTGTTGTTCGTGGGATTGGGGTCGCCTTCGACCGCCGTGACGGTAGCGGTGTTGGTGATCGGCGCACTGCCGTTGGCCGTCACGACGAGGGAGATGGTTTCCGTCGCGCCGTTCACGAGCGTCGGGTATGTGCACACGATCGTGGTCGTGCCGGTGCAGGGGCCGGTTGCGGAGACGAAGGTCGTTCCGGCCGGAAGCACGTCCGTCACCACGACGCCGGTCGCGTCGTTCGGTCCGTTGTTCGTAACGGTGATGGTGAAGGTGATCTGCTGGCCGGGCGTGAACGTCGGCGAGTCCGCGGTCTTGGTGATGGAAAGATTCGCGGTGAAGGCGTCATCGTTGAGGATCGTGCCGAGGCCCTGGTTGTCGGTGATCGACGCGTTGATCGCGTTGGTGAGATTCACGAAGAACGTATCGTCCGTTTCGGGCGTGAGGTCGCCCGCGACGTTCACCGTGATCGTCGCGCTCAGTGTGTTAGGCGGAATGTTGAGCGTCGTCGTCGGAATGGTCGTGTAGTCGGTGCCGGCGGTCGCCGTGCCGGGGGACGTCGCGTAGTCGACGCTCACCGGGAAGCCGCTAGGCGCGGAGAGCGAGACCGTGAACGTGAAGCTCGTCGTGCCTGCGTTGCCTTCGTTGAGCGGGACGTCGTCGATCGTGATCGTGGGAGGCAGATCGTCATCGGCGATGGTGATCGTCGCCGTCGACTGCGTGCCGAGCGAGGCCGCGGTCGGATTCGAGAGCGTGAGGTTGATCAGCTCCGAAGGCTCATCGCTCGTGTCCTGAAGAATCGTCACGAGGAACGTCTTTTGAGTCTCGGTCGGTGCGAACGTCAGCGTTCCTGCGATGTGCGTGTAGTCCGCACCCGCGGTCGCGGTGTTCGGCGACGTCGCGAAGTTGACCGTCGTCGTCGCGCTGAGATCGCCGGTGCGGTTCACGGTGATCAACACGGTTCCGCTGCCTTCGGTCGTCGGATAGTTGTTCGCGGAGAACTCCACCGTCGGCGCTGCAATCACCTCGACCGCCTCGGAGAACTCGGACGTTCCATCCGCGCTCGTCGCGGTGACCGTCGCGAACTGTCCGAGCATCAGACCCGCGAACGTGAAGTTGAACGTCGCGTCGCCGCTGGCATCGGTCGTGACGTTCGTCGCTCCGCGATATTGAAAGCCTTCGCCGAATCCACTCGGATCGGCGGCGGGCGACGAGTAGAAATGCAGCGTGAGCGCGGTGCTCGGCGTGCTGTTCACGGTTCCCTGGATCCACGTCGTCGTCGCGGTGCCGACGGCCGCGGTGATGACGGGATAGTTCTGGATGTTGTTCGCGCCCGTATCCGGGTCGTCGTCGTCGTTAGGCGTCACACCATCGATGCCGATGTCGATGCCGAGCAGCTCGTTCTCATCGATCGAGTTGCCGGCCCACGTGTTGCCCTGCAGCGCAGTCGGCTCGACGCCGATACCGTTCGCGCCGTTGTGCCGGATGACGTTGCCGTCCGCGAGGTTGCCGTTGCCGATCGTGTTTCCGACCGCCGTGTCGCACACGTTCACGCCATCGGCGAGATTCCCCAGCGCCGTGAGAGCGCCCGTCACCCCGAAGCCGTTGCGCAGGACCGTATTGTTCGACGACCCGAAGGTCAGCTCGAGTCCGTGACCTTCGTTTCCGGACATCAGGTTGTCGGTGATGGTGTTGTCGTTCGCCGCGAACAGCTCGACGCCGGTGCCGAGATTCGGTTGCGCCGTCATGCCCGTTCCATCGGTTCCGATCAGGTTTCCGGCGAGTACAGAGTCCGTCGTTCCCGCCAGCACGATGCCGCCGGTGCTGTTGCCCGAAACGACGTTCCCCGCACTCGTGCTGCCGATCGTGAAGGTTGTGGAATCGAGGATCAGCATGCCGAGAGCGCCATTGCCGCGCGTGTCCGTCCCATCGGCCGTCAATCCGATCACGTTGCCGAGGATCGATGTCGATGAGGAGTCGAGAGCATCGAGGCCATCGAGGCCATTGCCCGAGACGGTGTTGTCTTCGATCTGAACGCCGGAGACGGTGTCGAGCAGGATGCCGTAGGAACCGTTGCCGAGGATCGTCGCGCCGTCGTTGCCGAGGCCGATGAGGTTGTTGCGGACGGCGCCGCTGGTGATGCCGCTGAGCACGACGCCTTCGAAAAAGTTGCCGGAGATCACGTTGCCGATCGACGCCGTGCCGACGGTGTTGTCGTTGGACTCGATCACGACGCCGGCGTCGTTGCCGAGCGCCGCCAGACCGGTGATGTCCGTGCCGATGAGACATCCGTCGATGACGTTGCCCGTGCCGCTGATGATGGAAACGCCGGGGCCGAAGTTGTCGGCGATCAGCGTTGTCCTGCCGGAGGCACCGATGATGTTGTCGTTCGACGTCGTGATCTCGACGCCCGCGTCGCCGTTTCCGAGCCCGATCATTCCGGTGATGTCGGTGCCGATGAAATTGCCCGCGACCGTGACGCTCGACGAAAAATCCATGTGCACGCCGTCATCCTCGTTGTCGGAGATGACGTTCTCTGCACCGGCGGCGCCGCCGATCATGATGATGTTGGGTGGCGTGGGCACGCTGAACACGTGAATGCCGTCTTCGCCATTGCCATCGCCCGTCGCACCGGTTGGATCGGTGCCGATGAAGTTATCGCTGATCGTATTGGTGCCGAAGCTGTTCTCCAGGAGAATCCCGTGGCGCGTGTTGCCGGAGATGACGTTCCCCTGTCCGTCGGCACCGCCGATGGTGGTCCCGCTCGAGGTGATCCAAAGCCCGTCGAGATTGGCGTGGAGGAAGCACCGGCGCACGTGCACGTTGGACGAGCTGGAGATGGCGAGACCCGCCACGGTGAAGCCGCGGATCTCCAGTGCAGTGACGACGGAATTGTCGGCGAAGATACCGAGG
>Ga0075428_100006341_pt1 | contig 13159 bp, 27 predicted proteins | sample RhiMetdeltSRZDD2_FD_75291 | JGI IMG/M metagenome (GOLD analysis project Ga0075428, IMG submission 75291) | Populus rhizosphere microbial communities from Tennessee, USA - Rhizosphere MetaG P. deltoides SRZDD2 | ecosystem: Host-associated > Plants > Roots > Rhizosphere > Soil | place: USA...
TTGCGCTGGAGGTGACGCTGCACACGCCGATCGCGATGGTGACCGGCCTGCGCTTCGCGATCCGCGAGGGCGGACGCACCGTCGGCGCCGGCACCGTCACGGAAATCCTGGAGTAGGCCACCGGCGGGTCCGTCCGGCCGCCCGAGCGCACGCCTCGGGGACGCGGACGGGGCCTCCGGTTCGACCCCGGGCGGCGCTCGGGGGTTAGGGCGACGATGGTGAACGAGAAAATCCGCATCCGTCTCAAGGCGTACGATCACCGGATCCTCGACCAGTCCACGACCGAGATCGTGGACACGGCGCGCAGGACCGGCGCGCGGGTCGCGGGACCGATCCCGCTCCCGACCGTCAAGAACCGGTGGACCGTGCTGCGCTCGCCCCACGTCGACAAGAAGTCGCGGGAGCAGTTCGAGATCCGCACCCACAAGCGGCTGCTCGACATCCTGCAGCCGACTCCGGAGACGGTGGACGCCTTGATGAAGCTCGACCTTCCGGCGGGCGTGGACGTCGAGATCAAGGCGTTCGGGCCGGGTCAGTGAGGCGACGATGATCCAGGGAATGATCGGACGGAAGGTGGGGATGACCCAGCTGTTCCTCGACGACGGCACCGTCGCGCCGGTCACGGTGATCGAGGCGGGCCCGTGCGTCGTCGTCCAGCGCCGCTCCGGCGCGAAGGACGGGTACGAGGCCGTGCAGCTCGGACTCGTGGACGCGAAGGCGGCCAAGCGCGCCGACCGCGCGATGCGCGGCCATCACGAGCGCGCCGGCGTTCCGCCCACGCGCCTCCGCCGGGAGTTCGGCATCGACGCGGGCTCCGAGTGGAAGCCCGGCGACAAGGTCCTGGTGGACATCTTCGACGGCGTCCCGAAGGTGGACGTCATCGCGACGTCGAAAGGGAAGGGGTTCCAGGGGGTCATGAAGCGCCACAACTTCCGCGGGGGCGCGAACAGCCACGGCTCGATGTTCCACCGCGCTCCGGGGTCGATCGGCGCCTCGGCGTTCCCCTCCCGCGTGTTCAAGGGGATGCGGGGGACCGGTCACATGGGGAGCGACCGGGTGACGGTGAAGAACCTGAAGGTGGTCCGGATCGACAAGGACAAGAACCTGCTCCTGGTGCGCGGGGCGGTGCCGGGCGCGGTCGGCGCCGCGGTCCTGCTCCACAAGTCACGGGCGAAGTGACGGCGAGGACGGACATGGCGACGATCGCGGTCCGCGACTGGAACAACAAGACGCTCCGCCAGCTCGAGCTGCCGGAGGCGGTGTTCGGCTATCCGCTGAAGGAGCACCTGATCTACGAGGCGGTCTGCGCGTATCGCGCCGGCGGACGGGCCGGAACGCACAAGACGAAGAACCGCGTGGAGGTCAGCGGCGGGACGAAGAAGCTCTGGAAGCAGAAGCACACCGGGCGCGCCCGCATGGGGGACAACCGCTCGCCGCTCTGGCGGCACGGGGGCACCGTCCAGGGGCCCACGCCGCGCGACTACTCCTGGAAGATGCCGGCCGCGATGCGCCGCAACGCGATCAAGTCCGCGCTCGCGCAGAAGATGCGGGACGGGAAGATCGTCTGCGTGGACGGCTTCGCGCTGAAGTCGCACAAGACCAAGGACCTCGAAGGGGCGATCGCGGGCAAGCTCGGCGTGACGGAGAAAGCGCTCCTGCTCCCCCTCGACCTCGAGCCGAACCTCGATCGGGCCGCGCGCAACAACCCGCGGCTGAAGGTCGTGCGCGCGATGGGGATGTCGATCGTGGACCTCCTCGACCACGACACCCTGATCGTCTCCGAGCCGGCCCTCAAGCGGCTCAGCGAGGTGCTGGCGTCATGAAGCTGACGGTGCAGGACATCATCCGCCAGCCGCTCGTCACCGAGAAGTCCACGCGCGGCCGGGAGAGCGGCTCGGTCTACTGCTTCAAGGCCGACATCCGCGCGAACAAGGTCCAGATCGCGAGCGCCGTCCGGGAGCTGTTCGGCGTGAAGGTCGCCGACGTTCGGACGTCGCGCGTCAACGGGAAGATCAAGCGGGCCGGCCGCTACCAGGGGAAGCGGCCCGATTGGAAGAAGGCCTGGGTGCGCCTCGCGCCCGGCGAGAAGGACATCGAGTTCTTCGAGGCGAGCTGACGCTCGCCCGAGGGAGATCACGATCATGCCGGTCAAGACATTCCGACCCACGAGCCCGGGGACGCGCTTCAAGTCCCAGGTCGCGCGGACCGAGACCTCGGCCAACGATCCGCACAAGCCGCTCCTCGAGAAGAAGAACCGGCACGGCGGACGCGACAACCGGGGCCTCCTGTCGGTCCGCCACCGCGGCGGCGGACACAAGCGCCGCTACCGGGTCATCGACTTCCGCCGGGACAAGCACGGCGTGCCGGGGCGCGTGGAGACGATCGAGTACGACCCGAACCGGACCGCCAACATCGCGCTCGTCTGCTACGCCGACGGCGAGCGCCGGTACATCCTCGCCCCGAGCGGGCTCGCGGTGGGCGCGACGGTCCTCGCCGCAGCCGACGCGGACATCGTGGTGGGGAACGCGCTCCCGATGAAGGCGATCCCGCTCGGCACCACGATCCACAACATCGAGATGAAGCGCGGCAAGGGGGGGCAGATGGCGCGCTCCGCCGGCGCCGGCGCGCAGCTCATGGCCCGCGAGGGCGGGTGGGCGCTCGTGCGGCTCCCGTCGGGGGAGACCCGGAGGGTCGACGAGGAGTGCTGGGCGACGATCGGGCAGATCGGGAACCTCGAGCACGAGAACGAGAGCATCGGCAAGGCGGGGCGCAACCGCTGGAAGGGCTGGCGGCCGACCGTCCGCGGCGTGGCGATGAACCCGGTCGACCACCCGCACGGGGGCGGAGAGGGGAAGACCTCGGGCGGACGCCCGTCCTGCTCGCCGTGGGGCGTGCCGACGAAGGGGAAGAAGACCCGGAACAACCCGCGCACGGACGCGTTCATCGTCCGCCGGCGGAAGTAGGCGGAGGACGAGATGGCGCGTTCCGTCGGCAAGGGGGCGTTCGTGGACGGACACCTCCAGAAGAAGATCGAGGAGCTCAACAAGCGCTTCGACAAGAAGGTCGTCAAGACATGGTCGCGCCGCTCGACCATCGTCCCGGAGATGGTCGGCCACACGATGGCGGTGCACAACGGGAAGAAGTTCATCCCCGTGTACGTGACCGAGAACATGGTCGGCCACAAGCTCGGGGAGTTCGCCCCGACCCGGACCTTCAAGGGCCACGGCACCAAGGGCGACAAGACCGCCGCGGTCAAGTGAGGCGGGGAGGGACATCGTGATCGCGACGGCTCGTCTCAAGTACCTGGGGGTCTCGGCGCAGAAGACGCGCCTCGTGGTGGACCTCGTGCGCGGGAAGACGGTGGGCGAGGCGCTCGCCACGCTCCACTACTCGCGCAAGATGGTCGCCCGGGACCTGGAGAAGCTGCTCCGCTCGGCGGTCGCCAACGCGCAGCAGAAGGACGCCAAGCTGGACGTGGACCGTCTGGTGGTGGCGAAGGCGACGGTGGACGACGGGCCGCCGCAGAAGCGGGCCCGGGCCCGCTCGATGGGGCGCATCTACCGGATCCTCAAGCGGTCCTCGCACGTGTCGATCGCATTGGACGTCACGCCCGTGAAGGCGGCGCCGCGGGCCGCCGCGGCCCGGAGGTAATCGTGGGACAGAAGGTCCATCCGTACGGCTTCCGCATCGGCTTCAACAAGACCTGGCGCTCGCGCTGGTACGCCTCGAAGAAGTACGCGGAGCTCCTCCACGAGGACCTGGCGCTGCGCGCGGAGCTCAAGCGGCGCCTCGGCCACGCGGGGGTCTCGGCGATCGAGATCGAGCGTGCGGCGAACAAGCTCAAGGTCAACATCCTCACCTCGCGTCCCGGCATCATCATCGGCCGCAAGGGGAGCGAGGTGGACCGTCTCAAGGACGACATCCGCAAGCGCACCCAGCGCGACGTCTTCATCAACATCCTCGAGATCGACAAGCCGGAGATCGACGCGCAGCTCGTCTCGGAGGCGATCGCGATGCAGCTCGAGAAGCGGGTCGCCTTCCGCCGGGCGATGCGCAAGGCGATCGAATCCGCGCTCCGCTTCGGGGCGAAGGGGATCAAGGTCCAGGTGGGCGGGCGCCTCGCCGGCGCCGAGATCGCCCGCACCGAGCGCTACCTCGAGGGACGCCTCCCGCTGCACACGCTCCGCGCCGAGGTGGACTACGGCCTCGCGGAGGCGAGGACGACGTACGGCGTGATCGGCGTGAGGGTGTGGATCAACCGGGGCGAGTCGCGCGAGATCCGCCTCGCGGACGACGCGCGCCGCTAGCGCGGGCGAAAGGAAGACGACGCCATGTTGATGCCCGGCAAGGTGAAGTTCAGGAAGCAGCAGCGCGGCCGGCGCTCGGGGAAGGCGTACCGGGGCGGCACGGTCGCCTTCGGCGACTTTGGCCTCAAGACCGTCGAGGACGGCTGGATCACCGCCCGCCAGATCGAGGCCTCGCGCGTCGCGATCACCCGCTTCATCAAGCGCGGCGGGAAGATCTGGGTGCGGCTGTTCCCCGACAAGCCGATCACCAAGAAGCCGGCCGAGACCCGCATGGGGAAGGGAAAGGGCGCGCCCGAGGCGTGGGTCGCGGTGGTGAAGCCGGGGAAGGTGCTGTTCGAGATGGAAGGCGTGGACGAGAAGACCGCGCGCGAGGCGATGCGCCTCGCGGCCCACAAGCTCCCCGTGAAGACGAAGTTCGTCGCGCGTCAGGCGCAGTAGGCGGAACGATGTCGCAGCGCAAGAAGACCCTGAACAAGTACCGGGAGATGGAGCCGGCGGCCCTCGACACCGAGGAGGCCGAGCTCCGGACCGCGATCTGGAAGATGAAGCTCCAGAAGGGGACGGGGCAGATCGCGGACCCCCTCAAGCTCGCGGTAACCAAGCGGGACCTCGCGCGGCTGCTGACCGTGCGCGGCGAGCGCTCGTAGAGAGGAACGGAGAGCCATGGCGGAAGCGATCGTGAGGAGACGGGCGTCGAAGGTCGGCGTCGTCGTGTCGGACAAGGCCGACAAGACCATCGTCGTGCGCGTGGACCGCATCGTGCGGCACAAGCTCTACAAGCGCTACGTGCGGCGCGCGGCGACGTTCATGGCGCACGACGAGGCGAACTCCGCGCACGTGGGCGACACGGTGGAGATCGTGGAGTCGCGTCCGCTGTCCGCGAGGAAGCGGTGGCGCATCCGCCGGATCGTGAAGCGCGGCCAGGGCGCGACCGACACGGCGGACGCGGTCGAGTAGGGCGAGGGAGCGGACCATGATCCAGATGCGGACGATCCTGGAGGTGGCGGACAACTCCGGGGCCAAGAAGATCTCCTGCATTCAGCTCCGCGGGGGCTCCCAGGGGCAGTACGCGGAGCTGGGGGACGTCATCACGGCCAACGTCAAGGAGGCCGCGCCGGACGGCAACGTGAAGAAGGGACAGGTCGTGAAGGCCGTCATCGTCCGGCAGGTCAACGCCTACCGGCGGAAGGACGGCTCCTACATCCGCTTCGACCAGAACGCGGCGGTCATCATCAACGACGCGAAGGAGCCGGTCGGCACGCGCGTCTTCGGCCCGGTGGCGCGCGAGCTCCGGGACAAGAAGTTCATGAAGATCGTCTCCCTGGCGCCGGAGGTTCTCTGACATGGGTGGGGCGAGGATCCGGAAGAACGACACGGTCGTGGTGATCTCCGGCAAGGACCGCGGAAAGCGCGGCCGCGTGATCGAGGTGCTGCCGAAGGCGTCCAAGGTCCGCGTCGAGGGGGTCAACAAGATCAAGCGCCACACGAAGCCGAACCCGCAGCGCAACGTCAAGGGGGGGATCGTGGAGCGCGAGCATCCGATCCACGTGTCGAACGTGGCGATGATCGATCCGAAGTCCGAGAAGCCCACGCGCCTGCGCGTGAAGGTGCTCAAGGACGGGACGAAGGTCCGGATCGCCGTGCGCAGCGGCCTGCAGCTCGACAAGTAGGCGGCGGGACGGAGGAGAGGGAGCGATGCCCAGGCTGAACGAGACGTACAGGAGCGAGGTGGTGCCGGCGCTGATCAAGCAGTTCGGCTACTCCTCGACGATGGCCGTGCCGCGCGTGACGAAGGTCGTCGTCAACATGGGGGTCGGCGACGCGATCGCCGACGGCAAGGTCATGGACGGCGCGGTGGACGAGCTCGCGGGGATCACCGGGCAGAAGCCGGCGATCACGCGGGCGCGGAAGTCGATCGCCAACTTCAAGCTGCGCCAGGGGATGGCGATCGGCTGCTGCGTGACGCTGCGGGGGAAGCGGATGTACGAGTTCCTCGAGCGTCTCACGAACATCGCGCTCCCGCGCGTGCGCGACTTCCGCGGGACCAGCCCGCGCGGGTTCGACGGGCGGGGCAACTACACGCTCGGGGTCCGCGACCAGCTGATCTTCCCCGAGGTCAACTACGCGAAGGTGCAGAAGGTCAAGGGCATGAACGTGTGCATCGTCACGACGGCGAGGACCGACGAGGAGGCGCGGGCGCTCCTCTCCGGGCTCGGCATGCCGTTCCGCAAGAACTAGAGACGGAGGAATCGAACGTGGCCACGTCGGCATGGGTCGCCAAGACGAGACGCAAGCCCAAGTTCGCGGTCCGCGCGTGCAGCCGCTGCAAGCGCTGCGGGCGCTCGCGGGGGTACCTGCGCAAGTTCCAGCTCTGCCGGATCTGCTTCAGGAACCTCGCCCTCGAGGGGGCGCTTCCGGGCGTCACCAAGGCGAGCTGGTAGGAGGCGGGAGATGAGCATGACCGATCCGATCGCCGACCTCCTGACGCGTATCCGGAACGCTCAGGTCGCGCGGCACAAGTCCGTGGACGTGCCCGCCTCGAAGATCAAGGTCGCCATCGTGACGATCCTGAAAGAAGAGGGGTTCGTGGACAACTTCAAGCTGGTCGAGGACGCCGTCCAGGGGGCGATCCGGATCCAGCTCAAGTACGGGACCGCGGGGGAGCGGGCGATCCAGGGGCTCGAGCGCGTCAGCCGCCCCGGGCGCCGGGTCTACTGCGGGAAGGACGAGATCCCCAAGGTCCTGGACGGCCTGGGGCTGACGATTCTGTCCACGCCCCGGGGCGTGATGACGGGTCAGTCGTGCCGGCGGCTCGGGGTCGGCGGCGAGATCCTCTGCAACGTCTGGTAGCGGAGGGAGGGAGCAACGTCATGTCGCGAATCGGTCGTCTTCCGATCCCCGTCGTCTCCGGCGTGAAGGTCGCCGTGGACGGGAGCAAGGTCACCGTCCAGGGGCCGAAGGGGACGCTCGCACAGGAGCTGCCGGGCGGCATCTCGGCGGAGGTCGCGGACGGCGCGATCGTCGTGCGCCGCCGTGACGATTCCAAGCCCCAGCGCGCGCTCCACGGGCTCTCGCGGGCGCTCCTGAACAACGCCGTGAACGGCGTGACGAAGGGGTTCAGCCGCGACCTCGAGATCCAGGGGGTCGGCTACCGCGCGCAGCTCTCCGGGAAGAGCGTCAGCTTCGCGCTCGGCTACACGCACCCGATCGAGTTCGCGATCCCGGAGGGGATTCAGATCAGCGTGGACAAGCAGACGAAGCTGACGGTCAGCGGGATCGACCGGCAGAAGGTCGGGCAGGTCGCCGCGAAGATCCGCGCCCTGCGCCCGCCCGACGTCTACAAGGGGAAGGGCGTGCGGTACGTGAACGAGGTCGTGCGCAAGAAGGCCGGCAAGACCGGCGCGAAGTAGGCCGGGAGGACGCCATGCAGAAGACGATCGACCGGGACGCGATCCGCCGACGGATCCGTCACCGCATCCGGAAGAAGGTCACGGGGACCGCGGAGCGACCGCGGCTCGCGGTCTTCCGGAGCGACAAGCACATCTACGCCCAGGCGATCGACGACGCCGCGGGGCGCACCGTCGCCTTCGCGTCCACGCGCGATCCGGGGCTGCTCGAGGGATCGACGCGCGGAGGGAACGTGGGCGCCGCCAAGGCGGTGGGCGGGGCGATCGCCGCGCGTCTTCGCGAGCGCGGGATCGAGACGGTCGTGTTCGACCGCGGCGGCTACCTCTACCACGGCCGGATCAAGGCCCTCGCGGACGCGGCCCGCGAGGGTGGCCTGAAATTCTGAACACGGGAGAGAGCATGGCGCATCACGATCGATCGGTGGGCGAGCTGAAGGACCGGGTGGTCCACATCAACCGCGTGACGAAGGTCGTCAAGGGCGGGAAGAACTTCTCCTTCTCCGCCCTCGTCGTCGTGGGGGACGGCAACGGCTGGGTCGGCTTCGCCTCGGGGAAGGCGCGCGAGGTCCCGACGGCGATCGCCAAGGGGGTCGAGCGCGCGAAGCGGAACCTCGTCCACATCCCCTTGAAGGGGGCGACGATCCCGCACCCGGTGCTCGGACGCTTCGGCGCGGGGCAGGTGCTCCTGAAGCCCGCCTCCCCGGGAACGGGCGTCATCGCCGGAGGGGCGGTCCGCGCGGTGCTCGAGTCGGCGGGGATCCAGGACATCCTGACGAAATCGATCGGGAGCGCGAATCCGCAGAACGTCCTGCGGGCGACCATCGCGGGGCTGCGGACGCTCCGGAGCGCCGAGCAGGTCGCGCGCCGGCGCGGCAAGGAGATCCACGACCTCGGCGTGGAGGGGGCGTCGTGAGCGCGGCGAAGGCGGCCAAGTCCGCGAAGACGAAGAAGACCATCCGGATCCGCCAGATCCGGAGCGGCATCGGCTTCGACGAGACGCAGAAGGCGACGCTGCGGGCCCTCGGGCTCGAGCGGATCGGGCGGGTGCGCGAGTACCCGGACAACCCGGCGGTGCGGGGGATGGCCGCCAAGATCCCCCACCTCGTCGTCATCGAGTCCGAGTAGAGGGGGAAGGGACACCGTCATGAAGCAGAACGTGCTCAAGCCCGCCACCGGCGCGCGGAGGAACCGGAAGCGCGTCGGCCGCGGCCCGGGCTCGGGATCGGGGAAGACGTCGGGGCGGGGAGAGAAGGGACAGAAGTCCCGAAGCGGCTACTCCGCCAAGCGCGGCTTCGAGGGCGGCCAGATGCCGCTGCACCGCCGCGTCCCCAAGCGCGGCTTCACCAACATCTTCCGCGTCGCGTACCGCACGGTGAACGTCGACCGTCTCAACGGGCTTCCCTCGGGCTCCGAGGTGACGCCCGATACCCTCCGGGCCGCGGGGCTGCTCGCGAAGGGGAAGGGCCCGGTCAAGATCCTCGGAAACGGCGAGCTCAAGGTCGCGCTGTCGGTGCGGGCGCACAAGTTCACCGGCTCCGCCGCGAGGAAGATCGAAGCGGCCGGAGGCAAGGCCGAGGTGATCGCCGGATGATCCAGAGCTTCAAGAACATCTGGAGCATCCCCGAGCTCCGCCGGCGCGTGCTCTACACGCTCGGCCTCCTGGCGGTCTACCGGATCGGCGGGCACATCCCGACGCCGGGGATCGACAACGCGGCGCTCCTGCGCCTCTTCGAGTCGCAGGCGGGCTCGATCCTCGGGTACGTCGACCTGTTCGCGGGGGGGAACTTCAAGCGCTTCACGATCTTCGCGCTCGGGATCATGCCGTACATCACGGCGTCGATCATCCTGCAGCTTCTGACCGTGATCTGGCCCTACCTCGAGAAGCTGAGCAAGGAAGGGGAGGCCGGCCGCCGCAAGATCACGCAGTGGACCCGCTACGGGACGGTCATCCTGTCGTTCATCCAGTCCCTGGGGGTCGCCTGGTGGCTGGAATCCGCGAGCGCGTCGGCGGGGGTGGGGCAGATCGTCCGGAACCCCGGGATCGGGTTCCAGCTCCTCACCGTGCTCACGCTGACGACCGGGACCGCGTTCATCATGTGGCTCGGCGAGCAGATCTCCGAGCGCGGGATCGGGAACGGCATCTCGCTGATCATCTACGCCGGGATCGTGGTCGGCTTCCCCAACGCCGTCGTCAAGACGATCCAGGACTGGCAGACCGGCGCCCTGAGCCCGATCGTCATCGTGCTCCTCGTCGTCATGATGCTGCTGGTCGTCGCGGCGATCGTCTACGTCGAGCGTGCCCAGAGGAAGATCCCGATCCAGTACGCGCGCCGGGTCGTCGGGCGCCGCGTCTACGGCGGCGCCTCGACCTACCTGCCGCTCCGCGTGAACACGGCGGGAGTCATCCCGGTGATCTTCGCGTCGTCGATGCTCGCGATCCCCCAGACCGTCGGGACGATCGCCTGGTTCAAGGACGTCGGCTGGGTGCAGGACATCCTCCACCAGCTGTCCTACTCGGCGCCGCTGTACAACCTGATGTACATCGCGCTGATCGTCTTCTTCTCGTTCTTCTACGTGTCGATCATCTTCAACCCGATGGACCAGGCCGACAACATGAAGAAGTACGGCGGCTTCATCCCCGGGATCCGTCCCGGGAAGAAGACCGCCGAGTACATCGACGGGATCCTGACGCGGCTGACGTTCGGCGGGGCGGTCTACCTCGCGGCGATCTCGGTCCTTCCGGTGCTGCTGATCAGCGGCCTCCAGGTCCAGCAGCTCCCGTGGATCGGGTCCACGCTCGACGCGATCCTGCCGAAGTTCCTGACCGAGGGGCTCAACGTCAAGTTCTTCTTCGGGGGCACGTCGCTCCTGATCGTCGTCGGCGTCGCCATGGACACGGTGCAGCAGATCGAGTCGCAGCTGATCATGCGGCACTACGAGGGCTTCATGAAGGGCACGCGGGTCCGCGGGCGTCGCGGCTGAGGCGATGGGACGTGAGGGCGGGCTCTGCTACACTGCGCGGTTCGCGACGATGAGGGTGGTCTTGATGGGCCCGCCCGGTGTCGGGAAGGGGACGCAGGCCGCCCGCCTGAAAACCCTCCTGGGAGTCCCCCACGTCTCGACCGGGGACATCCTGAGGGCCTCGATGCAGGAGAGGTCGGCTCTGGGGAACGAGGTGCGGGGGTTCGTCGAGAGCGGCCGGCTGGTGCCGGACGCGCTCATGGGCGAGCTGATCGGCGAGAGGCTCCAGCGGGAGGACGCCGCCCCCGGGTTCATCCTGGACGGTTTTCCGCGGACTCTCGAGCAGGTGGCCACGTTGGAGCGGGTGACGGGACGTCTCGGGCGCCCGCTGGACAAGGTGCTGATGCTGGTGGCTCCGGAATCCGAGATCGTGCGGCGGCTGTCGGGACGGAGGACGTGCCCGTCCTGCGGGTCGGTCTACCACCTGGACAGCAAGCCCCCGAAGGCGGCGGGGATCTGCGACGCCTGCGGCGCCACGCTCGTGCAGCGGCCGGACGACACCGAGGCGGTGATCCGGGAGAGGCTTCGGATCTACGAGGAGCAGACCGTGCCCGTCGCGAACGCGTACCGGGAGCGCGGGATCCTCGCCGTGGTCGACGGCACGGGGGACCTCGACGCGGTCGCGGAGCGCCTGACGGCCGGGCTCGGACCGGTGCGGGAGCGCTCGTGACGCGAACCACGCTGAAATCCGCGGCGGAGATCGCCCTGATGGACGAGGCGAACCGGATCATCCGGCGGATCCTCGTCGATCTCCGCTCGTACATCCGGCCCGGAGTGTCCACGATGGACGTGGACCGGTTCGCCGAGCAGCGGATCCGCGACGCCGGCGGGGTGCCCGCGTTCCTCGGCTACCCGCATCCCGGAGGGGGCCGGAGCTTCCCCGGGACCGTGTGCGCCTCGATCAACGACGAGGTGGTGCACGGAATCCCGAGCGGCCGCGCGATCCTCCGCGAGGGGGACATCCTGTCGGTGGACGTGGGGATCAACTACAAGGGGTACTACGGCGACGCGGCGGAGACGTATCCGGTCGGCCGCATCGGCGCGGAGGCGCAGAAGCTCCTCGACGTGACCCGCGAGGCGCTCATGCGCGCGGTCGCCCAGGCGCGCCCCAACCGCCGGATCTCCGACATCGGCCACGCGGTGCAGTCGCACGTCGAAGCGCACGGCTTCTCCGTGGTCCGCGAGTTCGTGGGGCACGGGATCGGCTCGCGTCTCCACGAGGAGCCGCAGATCCCGAACTTCGGCCGGCCGGGGGAAGGCGCGCGCCTGGCGGCGGGGATGGTGCTCGCGATCGAGCCGATGGTGAACGCGGGGGGGCCCGAGGTCGTCCTGTCCGCGGACGACGGGTGGACCGCGCGGACGCGGGACGGGAGCCTCTCGGCCCATTTCGAGCTGTCCGTCGCCGTGACCGAGGCGGGCCCCAAGGTTCTCGGGGACCCGGTGCCCGTGGCCGCGTAGGCCCGGCGGAAACGAAGGAGACGATGTCGAAGGAAGAAGCGATCCAGGTCGAGGCCACGGTCGTCGAGCCGCTGCCGAACGCGATGTTCCGCGTCGAGCTCGAGAACAAGCATCGGGTGCTCGCCCACATCTCGGGGAAGATGCGCAAGCACTTCATCCGCATCCTCCCCGGGGATCGCGTGCTGGTGGAGCTGTCCCCCTACGACCTGACGCGGGGGCGCATCGTCTACCGCTACAAGTAGGACGGATCCAGGAGAGCGTGACGCCATGAAAGTGCGGACTTCGGTCAAGAAGATTTGCGACAAGTGCAAGATCGTGCGGCGCAAGCGTGTGGTGCGGGTGGTCTGCGACAACCCGAAACACAAGCAGCGCCAGGGTTGAGGAGGAAGGCGTGGCACGTATCGCGGGCGTGGACCTGCCGCCGAGCAAGCGGGTCGAGATCGGCCTGACGTACATCTACGGCATCGGCCGGGCCCGGGCCCTGGCGATCGTCGGGAAGGCGAACGTCAAGCCGAGCGTGAAGGTCAAGGACCTGAGCGAGGACGAGGTCCTGCGCATCACGCGCGTCATCAACCAGGAAGGACGGGTCGAGGGGGACCTGCGCAAGAGCGTGGGCCTCGACATCAAGCGGCTGATCGAGATCGGCTCGTACCGGGGGATGCGCCACCGCCGCAACCTCCCGTGCCGCGGGCAACGCACGCACACCAACGCCCGCACGCGCCGGGGACCGCGCCGCGCGATCGCCGGCAAGAAGAAGACGACCGGGAAGAAGGGATAGCGCATGGCGAAGGCAGCGAAGGCGCCCGGGAAGAAGGGCGGCAAGAAGGACAAGAAGAACGTCCCGCACGGCGTCGCGAACATCCACGCGTCGTTCAACAACACGATCGTGACGATCACCGACCCGAAGGGGAACGTGCTGTCCTGGTCGTCCGCAGGCGTCCAGGGGTTCAAGGGATCGCGCAAGGG
>Ga0075428_100006343_pt1 | contig 13157 bp, 9 predicted proteins | sample RhiMetdeltSRZDD2_FD_75291 | JGI IMG/M metagenome (GOLD analysis project Ga0075428, IMG submission 75291) | Populus rhizosphere microbial communities from Tennessee, USA - Rhizosphere MetaG P. deltoides SRZDD2 | ecosystem: Host-associated > Plants > Roots > Rhizosphere > Soil | place: USA...
GGCTTCATCGGCGCGGCCGGCATCGCGCGGCTGGCGCATCACCAGCCGCAGCGGTCGGCGGGCTGATCGGCGGCACACACGGCGCCCGCGTAAGCCGCGCTGAAATTATTGCGGGAGCCGTTTTCGATTGCCGCGATCAACTTTTCATAATCCGGGATGTGGTACGGGGAAAGCGCCAGCGCCTCGCCGCTGTGGAACTGCACCACGGACATGTGGAGGTCGCCTGAATAGATGCCGTTATAGTAGTACTCGGTCACGTGCCGTTGGACGCGCGCAAAGTCGCTCCACGGCCGCTCATGGAGCTGGCCGTTTTCAAACCAGCGAATCCCTCGTTTGGAAAGGGCGACCCACTGGAGCAACATGCACGAGTGCCTGTACGTTTCCGCGCCCAGAGCCAGCGCAATGCCCCCGACGAGCCAGGCGACCCACAGTCCGACGCCCAGCATATTTCGCAGCGGCGGTGCAACGCCGATGACGACGGCAGCGACCAGCGCGATCGCTACGAAAACGTACAGAGGGACCTTGAGGGGCCACTTCGTGTGGAACACGACTTCGTCCGGCGCGGGCGCAAAACTTTGCTTCGACGCTTGCTGACCCACGGCAAGTAGCTCCAGTGTTCCTGCGGCCCTACGCAGCAACTATACGGCGCAAGCGATTCAGGGCCCGCAAAACGTCATGCGGCGTCACCTTCGGCATATCTGGCACAACTGAATGCCGTCATTTTGCCGCAGCCCACTTGCAAAACTCGCTCGCCCCATTCAAGACTCTTCCCTCCCGAGCGAACATGCCACTGGTTTCCCCGCAAGCGAGGTCGATGTGATGGCACGAACGCTTTCCGTGTCCCTGTGGCTAGCTGCCGTGCTGGCACTTGCCGGCTGCAACAAGCCGACGGTGCCGGTGCCTCCTGCCATTCCGTCGGGAATCGGCGCTCTGGAGCCGGCAACCCCGGAGGGAAATTTGTCGCTAGCGCCAGGGCCGGTCGCGCCCGCGCCGGTCGCTCCGCCTCCGGCTGGTGGCTCAATGCCGGCGCCGCTGACCAGCATTTCGCCGCCGATGGACCTGCTTAAGGAAATTGACGCCTCGCGCGATGCCCGCAGCGGAACATGGACCACGCGCGACGGCGCACTGATTTCGCCGGCGACGCCGGCTGCTGCGCTGCAAATCCTCTATCAACCCCCGCCCGCCTACCGCTGGACCGTCGTCGCCCAGCGCCTCAGCGGCAGCGAATCGCTCAACCTGGGTTTCGTCATTGAACAGCGCCCCGCCATGTGCGCCCTGGAAGGATGGGGCCAGAAGCTGAGCGGCCTGAGCCTGCTCGACGGACAGACCGGAGACAACAACGCAACCACGGTCCGACAGCCGGTTCTTGTCGAGGGTCGGCCGAATACGATCGTGCTGACCGTCCGCCCCAGCCGCGTGGTGTGCGAAGTCAATGGCCGCACGATCATCGATTGGACCGGCAGCCCGCAACAGCTTTCGCTCGACCGCCGCTACTGGGACAAAGTCGGCGGCGGGCAACTATTTCTCGGCTCGTGGGGCTCCAGTTACGCGATCAGCAAGTGCCAGGTCGAAGTGCTGCCGCTATCGGAAGCGCTGGCCTCGAGGAATCCGTCCGCGGCGAGCGCCCCAGCCACTAGCGCTTCCCCCACCAATGCCGCCAGAAACTGGCCCGTGCCCTCTGGCTGGGAGAAATTGGAAGACGCCGCCAACGGATTTCGCGTCGCATTTCCCGTCAAGCCGTTCAATCAGCCACAGTCGGCGGGGGTGCAATACCTGGCCGAGCACGACAACATGGCCTTTTCCGCCCAGATGGTCCCCGCCGAATCCCGCGGCGCTCGCGAGGACGTCGTGCTATCCCGCCTCTGCCAGCAAACGTTCAATACTGGTGAGCATCGCTTGCTTACCGTCGGCACTCCCACGCACGATGGCAAGAAGTGGGCGCTATTGGCCGTGGCCCGCGACGACGAAGGGCAGATTTACACCATCCGCATGTACCTCAAGTCGGGGCGGCTGTTTACCGCCTTTGTGCTGACGGACGCCGGCGACGAACGCCAGCCGATCGTGCGGCAGTTCCTGGATGCATTCCAAGTTACGCAGTAGTAGGCTAGTTCGAGTCGATAACCTGCATCCTGTTTTCATCGGGCTCGCATGTACGAGTGGCTCGCCAGCGAAATTGCAGAGGTCAAGGAGCCGAAGTTCCACGTCGTGGACGGTCCGGCGGACAAGCGGCTTCGAAAAGCAGTCCAGACGACCAGGTTGGCCGCGCCAAAATCGTACAAGCAATTCGTGCTCGAGCTGGGCAACTGCAAGCTGTATCGCAAGGAAGGCGATATCGACGGATACCACATCGAAGTGCTGGCTTCGATGCGCGACAGCGAGTCGCCCGGCGGAGAGCAGTGGAGCTGGATTGGCTCGGGCTATTTCAAAACCGAGCTGCTGCGCGGGGAAAAGGAATCCCCGGTGTTTGAATACTTTTCCGGCCCGCAGGGCGGCTATTTTGTCGAAGCGGCCAAGGGATTTGACGCGTGGATCCGGACTCGCTGCGCCCGCGCCAAAAAGAAGTATCTCAAGCGCCGCTGGAAGCAGATTCTGGCCGGGCCGGAGCCGTTCACGGACAAAGAGCGGCGGATCGTCGAGGCCCGAAAGAAATTCAAGTGGCGTCTCGTGGGCATTGCCAAGAATGGCGATCTGCGATTCGAGGTTCGCAACGGATCGGACACGGTCATACCGTATTACTCGCTCTGCATCAGCACTCGCGAAGGGCCGTTCGGCGGCGTGTGCTTGAACGTGATCGACGTTTTGCCGGGCAAGACCGCGATCATCGAGACGGATTGCTACAAAACGCTCGTGGATCCCAAGGACGTCGTCCCCTCCGACTACCCGCCGATCGGCCCGGAGGACCGCGACCGGTTCTGGGAGATCAGCAAGGATGCGCCGCCTCCCAGACGACGCCGATTGAAGAAGAAGTAAACGCTACTCGTGCCGCAGCGCCTCGATCGGGTCCATCTTCGCAGCACGGATCGCCGGGTAGATGCCGAACACCACGCCCACCAGCACCGAGATGCCGAAGGCCAACGGCAGGGAGCCCAACACGATCTGCGGCTGGAGTCGCTGCACAACGTCGGGCAGGTCGGCCATGAGATTGGGGGCGTACATGTTGGCCGCGTTGCGAATGCCGATGATCACCGCGGGGCAGAGAAGTCCCGCGAGGATCCCTGTGATGCCGCCCACCACCGACAGCGAAACGGTCTCCACCAGGAACTGAAGCACGATGTGCCGCTGCGTAGCGCCCAGGGCGCGGCGAATACCGATCTCGCGCGTCCGCTCGGTGACGGTGGCCAGCATGATGTTCATGATGCCGATGCCGCCGACCAGGAGGGAGATGGCGGCAATCAGGCCCATGAAGAGCATGAACATGAGGCGCGTGACGCGGGCCTGCTCGAGCAGCTCGTAAGGGACGACCAGGGCGAGGTCTTGCCGCTTGGGAGCCAGCGTCTCGTGCTCGGCGGACTCCCCCGGAGTTGTCTTGCCATTCTCTTTGCCGGCCGACTCGATTGCGATGGCCTTGGGATCGTCGGGAATGTGGAGCGTCCTGCGAACCAGTGCGGCAGTCGCCGGCACCAGGTCCACCGATTCGACGCGAATCGTGATCTGGTCCAGCTCGACGATGTCGGAGCTCATCTGGCTTCCGCGGCGGGTGACGACGAAGTCGCCGATCTGCTGGCGGAGCGTGCTGATGGGAATGTAGAGGTCGCGGGAAAAATCCTGGGCGGCGAGCGACCCGCCGATCGCCGCGGTGGGATTGCGGTACTTAAGGATGCCGACGACCTGGTAGTAGTCCCTGCTTTCCGATAGATAAACGCGGCGGCCGAGCGGATCCTGATAGGGGAAAAGCAGCTCGGCCAGGCGCGAGGCGATCACGCAGAAATTCTTACGGCCGTCATTGTCCGCCTCGGTAAGCAGCCGCCCGCGGTCGAGCTCCAGACGCGTCACTTCGAAGTACTCGGGCGTGCATCCGACCAGGCGGCCATACTCCTCCCGCCCATCGAAGCTAAATGTGCGGCTGACCTCGCGAATTGGCAGCGCACTCTTCATCGTGGGGATGTTCTCGCCGAGCGTGTCGTAATCAAACCGCTTCAGTCCGTAAGGAACCGGCCCGCTGTACCCGGACGTCGCTTCGGCTGGCGGCTTGATGCTGCGGACAATGATGTTCTCAGCCCCCAGCCCTTCGATCTGCCTCTGGGCCTCGAGGCTGATTCCTTCGCCAATGGCCAGAAGCCAAATGACGCTGGCCACGCCGATGAAAATGCCCAGCACCGTCAGCAGCGAGCGCATCGGGTGCAGCAGCAGGCTTTTCAGACCGAGCTGGAAGGTGCGGATGAAGAACACGGGCAGTCAGAGGTCAGAGGTCAGAGGTCAGGAGGCAGGGGTCAGGGGGGAGGAGTCAGGAGTGAGATCAGCAACGGTTGCCTGGACGGGGCGCTCGGCCAGGCGAGCGCGGGCATCCACGCGGCGGGTGTTGGGCGTATCGGACTGGAGCAGGCCGTCGCGAAGACGCACGATCCGCTTGGCATGCGCCGACACGTCGTCTTCGTGCGTCACCATGATGATCGTCCGCCCCTCGTCGGTCAGCTTTTGAAACAGGGCCAGGATCTCCTCCGCCGTGGCCGAATCCAGGTTGCCAGTCGCCTCGTCCGCCAGGATGAAGTACGGGTCGTTGACCAGGCTACGGGCGATCGCCACACGCTGCTGCTGGCCGCCAGAGAGCTGCGCCGGGCGATGCCCCAGACGATCCCCCAGTCCCACGAGGTCGGCCAGCTCGTGGCAGTGCCGCCGAGTGGCCGCGTTGACGCGCCCCTGGTAGTACAGCGGGACTTCGATGTTCTCGACGACCGTAAGTTGCTGGATCAGGTTGTACGACTGAAAGACAAAGCCGATGCGCGACGCCCGCACGTGCGACAACTGATCGTCCGACATGCGGGCCACGTCCTCGTCGCCGAGGAAGTACTTGCCTGACGTGGGCTTATCCAGACAGCCGAGCAGGTTGAGCAGCGTGCTCTTCCCAGAACCCGAAGGTCCCATGATCGCCACGTAATCTCCCTGCGGGATCTCGAAGCTGACGCCGCGCAGGGCGTGGACGGTCTCTCCCTTGAGGACGTAGTCCTTGGTGATGTTTTCCAGGCGGATCGCCACGCTCATGGACCGCCTCCGGGCACGCCGCCGCCGCCACCCCCCGGAGCGCCGCCCGGAGGACCGCCGCCAAAGCCGCCTCCGCCCTTGGATTTGAACTCCTCCATCCGTTTGCGAAATTCGGTGGCGATTGTGGTCAGCTCGGTCTTGTCCAAAAATCCATCGCTGTTTTTGTCCCCGCCTGAGTAGCTGGTTCGGAGAAACTCCGGCATCGCATCGATTTCCGCCGTCGAAAGTTTCTCGTCCTTGTCGCCGTCATACTGATCCAAGTTCATCTGGACCATCTGGGCCGGAGTCAGATTGGCAAATCCCTTGCCGCCGCGGCCCCCCCCCTTCCCTTTTCCTTTGCCGCCGCCAGCCCCACCTGGAGCGCCAGGTCCAGTTCCTTCGCCCGGTGCGCCGCCAGCCCCCTGGTTCAAGCTAGCCGGATTCACGGCGGGTCCACCAGGACCGCCCTTTCCCTTGGCCAGTTGAACGTCCCCTTTGACGATCGCCGGCTCTTCGATGTCCGGCAAATTCAGCAGCGATGTGCCCCGCGGGTTCATGACAAAACTCTCACCCAGCTCAAGTCCCTTCTCGATGACGGCAGTCTTGTCGTTGGTCGAACCGACGGTCACCTCGCGCGTCTCGTAGCCCTCCCCCTTGGTCACGACGACGAAAAACTTGCCGCGGTATTCGGCCAGCGCCTGCACCGGGACTTGCAGCGCTTCCTGCCGCCGCTCGATGTGAATCCGCACCTCGGCATTCATGCCGCTGCGCAGCGACGGCGGAGGCTCCTTGATCTTGATGAGGGTCGCGTACTTCTTCACATTGCCGCTCGACCAGCCGCCGGGCTCGGCATACTGATTGACCTTCATGACCTCGCCACGGATCAGCTCATCCTTGAGGGCATCGACGCGAATCGTCACCGGCTGGCCAGGACGAACGAGCGTGACGCGGGCCTCGTTCACAAGCGCTTTGATCTGCATGTCGCTGGAGCTGGGGAGGCGGATGATCGGCTGCTGCTCGCGAAGGGTCGCGCCGGCCTCGACGACGAATTCGGCCTGCGCGCCGCTGCGGCCGCGGTCGAACTTGTTGGCGTAGACCACCTGGCCATCGACGGGGGCCTTGATCGTGCATTTGGCGAGCTGGTCCTCAACTTCCTTGAGCTTCCCCTCTTCGATGGCGTGGCTGCTCTCTTCGGCCTTCACCTTCGCTTCCGCGGTGGCGATGTCACTGTCGAACTGCTTGAGCATCTTCTCCTTGGTGTACTTGTTGAGCACCTCCAGCTTGCCGTTGGCGTTGTCGAGCTCGTTTTGCGCCTTCTGGACTGCGAACTGGGCACCGTCCAATTGCAGCGGCGTGACCAGCCCCTTGGCCGCCAGGCGCTGCGACGATTCATACGACAACTGCGCCGTGCGCAGATTCTGCTCAGAGACGAAGACCTCGTTCTTGATCAGTCGCTCCTCATTGCGGAACGTCCCCTCGAGGTATTCCTTGCGCGCAATCTTGGCCGCCTCCAGGGTGTTCTGCGCCTGCACGACAAGGGCCTTGCTGGTGTTGACCACAATCGTCTGCTGCTTGAGTTCCTGTTCCAGCGCGCTGGAATCAAGCCGCACCAGCACGTCCCCCTTCTTGGCCAGGGTCCCTTCGGGAACGACCTCGAGAATGGAAATGCCGCCGCCGGTTCCCCCCGCCCCGCGCGATTTCACTTCGCAGCGGAGTTCGATGGCGTTGGCGGCCTCCACTTCTCCCTGCTCGAGGACAACAAAGTCGTAGGGACCTTTGCTGACCGTATTGAGAATGGGGCCTGCCGCGGCGTCCGCCTTTTCCCGAAAGAAGACCCACCACACCGCACCGCCAATGCCGGCAGCCACGATAAGGAAAACGATCACCAGCAGCGTGGCATTGCCACGCCGGTGAGCATTGCCGGCAACTCGCGAGGAAGTACGACGGTTCATGACGGACTCCTTGAGGCGGGAAAGGATGAGTCCCAGGGGAGAGCAGTTCAGGTTACGTAAGGCGGGCCGCTGGCGGATCACTCGAACCGAAAAGAACCCCCAAAACTGATCCAATGAGGCCCATGCATTGTAGCTAACAGGCGGCCATGCTGTCACCCGGAAATGGGGCATGGCCAGACCAGCGCGCAGCACAGACTCTTACCTCTAACCCCGCTCCAGCGGCCAAGTTTCGCCGCCGGCCAAACTCGCCAATCCGGGTCTTTTGTCGCCTGGGAGTGCTTCCGCGTTCAGCAAAAATCCTGCGGTGCATGCTTTCTGACTCACTGCGGCGTTTCAAGCAGCGGCGCCGCTGGGCTGGCGGCGTTTTCCGAATCGGGACTGGCTGCGGGGCTGGCTTGGACCGGGTCAGGTTTAGCGACAGTCTGAGGCTCGGGAGGGCCAACTAGCGGCGGGCGATATTTGGTCGCTTCCAGGCCGCGGGCCGGCTTCAGGCCGCCATACGACTGGATCGTTGGCAAAGCATCTGCCTCGGAGCCGCTGGCAGTTGCTTCGCTGGTAAAGGCAAACGGCCGAGCGCCCGGCAAGGCCCCTTGAGGCAGCGGTGCCGGCGGCGGCGGCGGTAGCTCTTCGCGCGGCGGGTTGTTTGGCAGCACAAAGTTGTTGTCCTGTCGGAGCCAGGGATCAATTTCGCCGTAGGCGGCATTGATCACGCCGGGATCAATCCACAGGCCTTCGGAGTCGATTTGCAGCGTGCCCATGGCGAAGTCGAGGCTGCGGCGGTCGGCTTCAAAGTTCGCCCAGATGCCCATGAAGGCGTTTTGCGCGTCCAGCAGGTCGGACAAGGCGGAAACGGCGTCTCGGGCGGCTGTGGCCCCGGTGGCCTGTCCCGACAATTCGCTTTCGATGCGAATGTCTTCATTGCGGTCGATTTGCCGCGCCGCTTCCAGCACGGCCAGCCGCTGGAGTTCAAAGAAGAGCTGGTTGTACAACATGACGCGCACGCGGATGCGAAGCTGCTGGGCGATCTGATCCTCAAACTGGTAGTAATTCCGCCGCGCCTGCTGATACTCGAGCAAAGCCTGGCGGTATGTATTGCGTTCCGCGAGCCTCGTGATTGGCGCGTCAAACTGGATGCCGGCCCGCAGTGTGCCGGTGCGCTGTCCGGTGTTGAACGGCGCGATGTCCTGCGCCCTGCGGACGTCGGTGACGTCGCCCGAAAAGACAATGTCCAGGGTGCTTTGAAGCTGGTCGGCATTGAACTGGATCAGACGCCACGAATCGACCAGATTAGCCCTGGCGTTCATCCAGTCCAGTCGGTAGCGGCGAGCGATCTCGAGGGCCTCATCGGCGCGAATATCGACCGGCGCCAGCTCGATGCTTTCCGTCCTGGCGCGTGCTTGCAGCAACTGCAAAGCCAGAATGTCGGCGGGGAGTACGACCAGAATGTCGGCAGGCTGCGCCACTCCGGCTTCGCCGACCCGTTTCTTGGGATAGAGGATGCCGTCGTACAACTCGTCAAACAGCTTTTCCGGCGTATAGGTCATCCCCTCCGTGATCACCTTGTCAATCCGGGCGTCGCGGTCGGCGAGACTGGTCTGGTAGCTCTCGGTAGCGGCGGTGTTCAGCTCGCCGAGCTGCTTGCGCAGCTCCTCGAGCAGCACCTCCAGCCGCTCGCTGTGGAAAATCTCGGAGTTGATGTAAGGCACCGGGAGCAGCGGGCAGGCTTCCTCCCGCGACTTGTCCAGGCCAGCTCGCAGACGAACGAGATATTCCTTCCGGCGAGGAATGGACTGCGCCAGCTTTTCCAGGTCGCGCGCCGTGCGGGGAAGATGTTCGTCTAAGAGCCGCTGGCGCACCGCGCGGATGGGTTCCAGCTTCTCTTTCAGCTCGCGCAGATCCTGCTCGAGCTCCGGATACCACTCGATGACGCGGACGTTCCGCGTACGCATCGGATCCGCTTCGTCCCGCACCGTTCTCACGATTATGTGTTCCGCAATCCGCAGCCGCACCGCGCCGAACTCGGCCACAACCCGTTCCAGTTCGATCTGGAGTTCGATGGTCTCCCGGTCAATCAGTTGGAACTGGTCGAGGAACGAATCCCGGACGTTCACGCACAGTTGCGGCGGAAGTCCCAGAGTGATTTTGAAGTTGTCCAGGGTGCCTTCGAAACCGTTGCGCGCTTGCAGGAGCGATGTTTCGGAGGCGAACAGCGCCTGGCGGGCCTGCGCGACCTGCAAGTCCTGCCGCAGAATGTTGGCGACCAACTGCGGCTCACCGGAGCGCGTCCGAAGCTCCCCAAGCGTTTCCTCAAGGCGATAGAGATTGGTCCGCAGACGATCGACATTGTCTTCCTGGTTGCGAATCTCCTGCATCGTTTGCAAGAGGCCCAGATAGCCGCCAACTTGGGCAGCGCCCGCTCCGCCGCCGAAACCACCGCCGCCTGTTCCACCAGTGCCGACGCGACCAAATCCGCCGCCGCCCACGCCGGTAAATCCTTCCAACCCCGCCCCACCAAAGAAGCCGCCTCGGCGCTGAGGTCCACCTCCCGCAGCGCGCCCCGTCATAATCTCTACGTAGAAACCCTGGCGATACTGTTCCATTGCGCGGACGTTTGCTAGCAGCGTTCGCTCCGCCACCGTCAATCGCTCCATCACGCGGTCGCGGCCAGCGTTCCTGAGCAGTGGTTGAATGAGCGTCCAATCGAACAGCGTCGTGGTGACCCGGCTGTCCGCCCCCGCCGAGTTGAAGCTCCAGATGATCGAGTTTGCCAGACCGGCCACGAACGTGCCGCCGGCGGTAAATGACTTTCGCACCGTCACGTCCAGCGGAGTCAGCGAATACTGCGTCAGCGTGTTGCCGGCGCTAGTTCCAAGCGGCGAGTTGGTCGAGAAATTGAAGGCATTAGCCGAGAAGAATTGCGCGTCAAAGCGGAACCGCTCGAAGCTCACGTCGAGTGCCGACAGGTATAACTCTTCGAGGTTCTGCTGATACGTGCGAGAGTGCAGCAGAGCCAGCCGGACCGCGTCGTCGCTGTCCATCACCAACACACCACGGTCGTCCAACAGGAGATAGTCCATCCACATCGGGTTGTCGATCGTGGGATCCTGCCCATTGTCCCCCCAGAACGGATACCCGCGCTTACCATCCACGCATTGCATCAGCTCATTGGAATACGGATCATCCTGCGGCATCGGCGGACAGTCCGGGCTGTACTGGTAGTACATGCGCGACCGCGGATCGACGGCAATCGAAAAATCCTCCATCTCCCAGTGCGGATGGTTTCCCTTCTCGCGAACGAGCGCATAGGCCTCGGCGTCCGCCTGACGCCGATACCAGGCGCGGTTGCACCCGGCGGCAGACAGCAGGACCACAGTCAGGACGATCCATGTCCCCACTCGACAGCCAGCGGTAGTCCATCCCCGATTCATGAGCGGCCTCCTTCGGCACTGGCTACGTCGCTTTCGTCTGCTGCCGCGTCCGGTTCAAACGGTTTCAGGGCGGCGCTCCGCTCGGCGGCATCGACGAGCCGGTCGAAGAGCCGCGCGGCGGCCTCTTGCTCCTCGGGCGACACCATGGCGTCCAGGCGGTGAGCCACGTTTTCCAGGCCGGTCTTGATTCGGCTCAGCAGGTCCTCACCTTCCTGAAGCAAGTGCCACACTTGTCGCCGGCGGTCCATCGTCGAGCGTTTCATGTCGATCAGTCCCCGCTTGCGCAGCCGTTCCACCAGGCTGCTGGTCTGCGCCGGTGAGATCCCGGCTGCTTGCGCTAGTTCCCCCTGCACCCATCCTCCGTGCGCCGATTTTTGACGGCAGAGCCACAGCACGAAGAATTCCGTTTCCGCCAGTTCGAAACGCGCAAGGCGATCGGCCAGCCAGCGCCGCAGCCCGCGCCCGGCAGCGCTTGCGGTTTGGATCAGGTGCAAAAGTCGTTCGGCGTCGGCCCGGCGCGCAATTTGTGCGCGGGGCGGCGCCGATGAATGAGCGGCCTTCATGCCACACGTATTCCGTAGTCAGAATTGCCCGTCAGCGCGGCAGCACGTGGAGAAACCACGCTCTGCATCCCGGATAGAGGCCCACCCTTCCAGAGCGCCGACGGTTCGATACAGAAGCTTTCGGGAATAAACCGTTCGGACTTGAACGATTGTAGGGAGGCTGCGGCGCGTTTGCCGCCGCGGCGGAAAGGTCAGTGGTGACAGCACTTGCGACCGACCGTGAATCCCAGGCGCAGCTTGACGTCCCAGACTGCCCAAATTATCATCGTTTCATGGAATTTCCGCGGCTGCTCCCTGCGCCGCAATTGTGACACTCCACACTCCGCACGGCAGTTGTCGCCATGGGCGATCTCGCACTGATCTTTCAGATTGTTGGCGGCCTGCTGGCGATCTTCTTCATTTTCATCACGGTGATGAACACCAAGACCTGGCAGTGGCTGCACGTCACTGCGCTGTTCCTGGTGTTTGCCGCAACGTGCGCTTTTGCGCCCTATGCCGCGATGGCGCTAAAAACCCGCTTTGCGTGGGTCAAAGCGCACGATCAATTGGTCAAGAAAGTCAGCGAACAAGAACAGACCTATCGCGATCTGGTTTACGGCAATCCTGCCGCGCCCGATGGCGGCCGCGAATCGCTGATAAACGTCAGAAACGAGCTGTCGCGTTTCATCCTGGATCGCGGGCGCGTGGTGCGTCAGAGCCGACCGACGTTGAATGCCGACGGCACGGTGACGCTGCAAGTCGCGGCGACTGCCGCGGCCGCGCCGGCTGGAGGCGCTCCGCCTGCTGGTGGCGCTCCACCCGCTGGAGGCGCTCCGCCAGCCGGTGGCGCTCCACCTACCGGTGGCGCTCCGCCTGCTGGTGGCGCTGCGGCGCCTGCCGCTGCGGCCGCCAAAGGGGGCTTCAAGGCGCAGGAAGTAGTCTTCGCGTTTGTCGAGGGTCCCGCGGATGCGACGAACACTATGCTGGTGCCGGTCTATTACCTGGGTCAATTCGAAGTGACGGCAGCTGCTGACGATTCCATCACGCTCAAACGCACCGTTCCTCCCAGTCCGGTCGTACAGCAGGAAGTGCAGTCCAGCTGGACCGTGTGCGAGAAGATTCCTCCGGACATGCACGAAGTCTTCGATTTTGCGGTGGAAAAGCGGGCCGAAGAGCTGGCGAAGCTCTTCCCTCCTGCCAATGCCGGCGTGACCCCGGAAGCCTACAACAAGATGTTGGCGGATTATCTGCGCGACGGGCAGCCGGCGGAAGACACCGATCCGCCGGAAAACGTGTGGATTATGGTGAAGTTCGAGCAGGACTACGAAGTGGTGGTGGACGCGGCGACGCTCGTTCCGACGATCAGTGCGGACGTTTACGACTCGGTCGGTCAGACGATGATCGCGCGATTGCAGCGCGGCGAGCCGGTAAAGTTCAAGAAGGGGGACACGGGGCTGTTCGACAAGCAGACCGCCGACGCTCTGATTGCCAACAAGACCGCCACGCTGGCCGAGGGTCAAGCGCGGATCTTCCGCCGCAGGCTCAACGACTACGAAAACGCCTTTGCCAACATCAACCGGCGAATCGGCGAGCTGCGCGCGGAAATCGCCCGGGCCGACCAGCACCTGGCCGACCTGAATGTGGCCATCGAAAAGGCGAACGAGCAGATCAAGACCCTGGAAGGGAAAAAGACGATGCTGGGAGAGGACCTGGTCAAAGTCCAGCACGAACGGGACGAGATCGGCAAGTACCGCGACAAGTTGAATAACCAGGTCACGGAAGTTCGCGCCGAGTTGAGCCGGCTGTACGGCTCCAACGTCCAGATGCACAAGGACCTCAAGGCGGCCAGCGACCGCCTCATCGAGGAAATTGACCGCCGCACGCGCGAGGCGACTGCCGCCTCGACTCCTTGATTTTCTCCGGCTGGGGGCAAACTCTCTTGAATTCTGCGGCTGGCTCGCAGGCAATTTCCCTCCCCAGGTTTGGCCCCGTGGCCTAGAATGACTGGCGGCGACGTGCGTTGTCGCCAAAGCGGCCGATTCGTCAAAACGGACGTT
>Ga0075428_100006351_pt1 | contig 13151 bp, 6 predicted proteins | sample RhiMetdeltSRZDD2_FD_75291 | JGI IMG/M metagenome (GOLD analysis project Ga0075428, IMG submission 75291) | Populus rhizosphere microbial communities from Tennessee, USA - Rhizosphere MetaG P. deltoides SRZDD2 | ecosystem: Host-associated > Plants > Roots > Rhizosphere > Soil | place: USA...
TGCCAGCAGTCCTTTAATGCCCGACGTGTCCTTGTGCAGCAATCTTCCGTGCAGCTGAACGGCGAGCTGACCAGGGTCCTCCGCAATGACGTCGCCCGACAACTGCAGCGCTTTCTGCACCAGACGCAGCTCAGCGTCATCGGGCAACGTGTCGTAGTCGGCGACAAGCGACCCAAGGCCAAGTGCGGCAACCTTTGCCTGCAGCCAGTTGAAATCGAGCAGCATCGTGCGCAACTGGTTGGGGTCGGCTTCTAATAAGTGATAGGCAACCCAACGCCACGCGTACTTGTCCGGCAGCCGACGAAGGTCGCCCCACGCCGTAATCAGCCTCGCATGCACGTCGGCGGGCTTCGCCAGCCTGGCAGCGAGCACCAGACGAATGACATCGTGCAGCCGAACTTCTCCAGTGTGGCGATCCCACTGCACGATTGCGAGGTTGTCGAGGGGGCGCAGGACCTCTTCTCCCACATCGTCCGGATCGATCTTCCAAAGCGTCGCCAAAGTGCTGACTGGTACAGCGGTGTCCTCTGGAAAGATCGCGATCTCGGCTGCCTTCTGTGCCACTCCTACATGCGATTCCTCCGCGAACTCCAAACCTGCCCCCACTGATGACGCCACCGCAGCGTTCCGCGCCTTCGAATTTCGACGATCGAGAACGAGTGCCCCCCGCCGGCGAAAGTGTTCTGTCAACCATTCGGCACATTCGACGAGATCACCACGGCCGCGCTTCATCTCCTCGATCAGCCGCGCATTGGCGAGTTCGAGGAGAAGCGGCCATCGACCAAGTTGATCCGCGAGGCGCTCAACAACCGCAGGAACTGACCCTGAAACCGCTGATCCGCGGGTCAGAAGGGCGCCTGCTTGCTCCGAGGTCATCTCATCGACCGACAGCTCGGGCCACGCCACCTCGCCGGCTTGCTCGACGAGATTTCGAGCACGAGTGCACACGAGCAGTCGCGCGCCATCAAGCCGCGCGAAGTCGACGATGTCGTCGCCGCGCCATGCGTCGTCGATGACGACGAGATAATCGCGACCGCCAAGAGCCTTGGCGAGGGCCTGGCGGAGCGCGTCCGTCCCTATAACAATCGGCTGCTCGCCCGTGGCCGATGTGTAGAGATCTGCCAGTGCCCTCGCGACGTCCGGCTTCGTGCCCAGCGACGCCCACAGGATTCCATTGGGAAAGGCGTTGATGACCTCTGGACGATGACAGGCGTCGAGCGCGAGGCTGGTCTTGCCGAATCCCGGCGGGCCGTGGAGGATCGTGTTCGCGCTGGGACCACCTGAACCTGTCAGAGAGTCGATGAGGGCCTTGGTCAAGTCGGGACGGCCGACGAACTTGGGAGGTGGCCGGGGAACATTGTACGGTCTCCCACTGACCCCAGTCCGCATGATCGCCGCCAGCACCTCCGTCGCCAGGTCGTCGGGCTTGCGGAAGAAAGCCGCCATCTTCTCGGTACCGAGTTCCTGGCGCAGACGCTTGATCCTCTGCCCCTGGTCGCCAGCCCCGCTGAGTTCATCCTTGAATTTATCGGGCCAGCCCGCCTTGACATCTGAGTGCGTAAAGAACAGCAGCTTGCGCAACGGCAGGGTTTCGGCGTGCCGATATTCGAGCTCGGTAATAGATTTGCCGTCCGCGTTGCCGTGCACGTTCGGAGGGACGTACCCGTAGCGCCACGCAAAGAGGCCAACATAGATATCCGACTGCGCAACATCGCGTAGACAGAGCTCCAACGGCCGCTCATCGGCGGCGGTGTAACCCTCCATTCGCGCCACAGCCAAACCGGCTTTTTCGAGCGCACTGAATACTGCGCCCCGATACTCCTTCAGATCCTCGAACGTCGACGAGAGATAGATCCGTAGTTGTTTCATCCCAACGTACACACGTTACGCGGAACTGCTTCCGGGTCAGCAGTGGTCAGATTGCAAATGGCGTCTGGGCGAGAAAGGTCGCCGACGGACCGAGCGTGAACAGATTCGGGACCTGCGTCCGCGGCATCCGCGCCTTGATGGCGGCGTGGAGTTGCGCGTAGTTGCCCTTGAACTTGCCGTGATCCCACACCTGCAGCAGCTGCTCCGTGAAGGCGCCGTTGTGGTCGCCATCCATCGACGTCTGATTGTCCTGACAGCCTGAAATCAGAATCACCGACGATTTGCAATCGTTGGCAATCGACGTCAACCGCGGGCTGACGACGATGCGTGCAAGCGCACTGTCGGGGTCGGGGACGTCCGCCTTGCCGGAAGCCGCGGCGACATCGCGTTGCAGTTTGTCGTAGAAGTCCTTGTGCTCGCGATAGGTGCGCATCGCCACCGCTGGCGGCATCATCTTCGATCGGCCACCGGGCGTGCCGCCTTCCGGCAACCGTGCACGTGTGACCGTTCCGCTGTGACAACTGTCCGAGAAAACCAGGATGCGCACGCCTTCTGCAAACCGGCTCAATTCGAGAAACACTTCATCGTCGATCAGTTCGCCGTCGTAGAAACACCACGTCTCGTCGAGTTTGTCCTTCTCTTCACCGGTCACATCCGGAATCTGCCCGCCATGTCCTGAATAGGTGAGGAAAAGAAAATCCCCTGCGCGCATCGACTTCGATGCGGCGCGGAGGGCACCGAGGATCTTGGCACGGGTAGCCGTCTTGGTCAGGAACATGGTCGACTTGATGCCGGCCGCGGCAGCGATCGCGGCCATATCTTTCGCATCGAACTCACAGGCGACGAGATCGCCGCTCCAGCCTTCGTAATGGCGCGGATCTACCGCATTCAACCCAATGTGAATCGATCTGGCCTGCGCTTTCGCGGTTTCTGTGGACTTCTTCGCCATGCGGACTCCTTCGTCGTGCGCTGTTGTGACGCTATCGTCGTGCCTTCCGGCGCTGCCGCCGCGCTGTGCTGGTCGGCGCCGTTTTGCGTGTGACCCTTTTATGCTTCACAGGTGTGCGCGAAGCCGCTGATTCCGCTGATCGCGGGCGATCCGCCGCCGTCGCCGGGGACTGGTCGGCTGGTGCCGGCCGTCCCGCGAGAATACCGAGCGAGTCGAGCAGACGCGTCGCCGCAAGAGCGTCCTCGGCGCTCGCCAGTCGTTGAAACCGTGACAGGACGAACGTGGCGTTGTCGAGGACGGATCCCCACATCCACGGCGAGGCGACACGCTCGTGATGCTTTCGGAACTCGGCGAGAAGGTTGTCAACTTCCTTCGTCAAGGTGCCTGCCGCAATCGCGACATACATGTCGAGCTCGGTATGACCGATAACCGACCAGAAATCGGGTGGCACCGAGCTGAGCGACTTGCGGATGATCTCGATCGTTTCCTCGTCCATCGCGTCGGACCGTCTGGCCCCGTCAGCCAGCGCCAGCTGCGCCGCAATCCGGTTCATCGCCGGATAGAACAGCGGCCGCGGCGGGCCACCCGGCGTCGAGGCGCTTTTTCTCGCGAGCTCTTCAGCGGCCGCGTAGTGCTTCCACATCTCTTCGATCGCTTGTTGCTCTTTGTCACGGTGTCCGGCAGCTGCTTCGAGCAGGGCCAGACGCTTGTACGCGGATCCGTAGATGCTCTCACGCTCGAGCGTCGGCGCGATCGCCAGCAGCGTGTCGAGCAGCCGTATCGCATCTTCGATCTCAGTGCGCGCTGCGTCGAGTGCCGATCCTTTCCGCTTGTCGTCACGTGAGACGCGGTTCCACGCGGCCCGAACCTTCGCATTCGCGAGCTGCTCGACCGCGGCGAGCGACGCGGTGCCGTCCTCTGCGATCCGCGCGCGTTCGTACCAGTCGACTGCCTCTTCGAACCGTCCCAGCTTCGCCCACGCGTTGCCGAACGCCTGCGCGACGTCGCCTCGGTTCGCATATCGTTCGAATGCAGTCCCCAGGTACGTCACACGCTCTGCCTGACGTTCTTTTTTTCGGCCCTGGAACTCTGTCTCGACCGCAATCGTGTCGAGCGCCACGATGAGCGTCGACGGCGACGCTATGCTCGCGAACTCATCTCGAACAGCGCGCGGCCGTTGCGCGTCGGCGCCACGTTCGTTGAACTGCCAATCGGGATCGCCGTAGCACTGGTACGCCGCCCAGGTGTTGCCGCCGCATTCGTACGCCTTTGCACGTGCGCACGCAACGGCGTCGATGAACCGGTCGCCCGCGCGCAGCCGTTCGTAGAAGGCGCTGGCAAATGTGCTCGCTGCCTCATCGTCCACAGCCCAGCCAGCGGCGATCACGCAGCGTACGCCGCCTTTGATCAACGCCTGCGCGACACCGGCGGCAAACCGCGCGCGGTCGTAATTGGTCGGCGAGAGCAGATCGCCTGGCCGAGACGAAGCGAGATGGCAGCAGTTGACGAAGACCAGTTGCGGAATCACGCGCAGTCCGGTGATTTCGCGCGATCCGAGGAACGAATCGCCCGAGAGCACGACGCCGCGGGGGTTGATCCCGGAACGGACCGGCACCGGTGGTTCGCCGTGCGCCGCGATATGAATGATCCGCCACGGCTGGCGCATGACGGCGTTGGTCACCTCGATCGCATCGGGCTTGTCGCTGGCTACTGCGTCATCGCTGATGACGGTCACAACGCGCAGTGCTTCGACATCCCCGTCGTCCTGCCGTCGAGTCAGGCACGCCGCGACCTCGGTCGCTTCACGGCGGGCACCCACAAGCGGCGGATACTTCGATCGATCGCACGCGGGATCGCCGATGACGAGGATGCTGTCGTCGGTGGTGGCATCGTTGACGGCAAATGATGGCGAGGCCGTGCGCAGCTTACGCAGCAGCTTGGTACGAATCGACCAGGGCCGCTTGTCGCCGCCGTTCGATGCGGGCGGCGCCAGTACTTCCCACGGAATCCCTGACGTTCCATCATCGACCTCGAGCACTGTCTCGACGCTGCTGCCCATGAACGGCTCGAGATCGACTGGCACGAGGAGATTGAACAATGTTCGACCGATCTGAGCGTCGCCGTTGGCTGCGTTGGACGCGGTCACAACCAGATTGCGGATCAACGGGACCTGCACCGGCTGCGGCCGCACATCGCTGCGCGCCCGCTTGGTATCGACCGTGTAGACAATCTCTTCGTTGTCGGCATCGCTGCCGCCAATGAGCGCGCTGATGAAGTCGTAGGAAGTGCCGCGGTAACCCGGGTCGGTTGTTCGCCGCAGCGCGCCGATCCCCGGTTCGATCGCCGGCGCAATCGCATACCGGGACACGGCCGACACCGCGAGCGCCTGGAGCGCGTTCCAAGCCTCCGCGGCGCGATCCAAATAGAGTTCGACCAGCTGGAGCTGCTCGACGCGTGGCCATGGCGGCTGCGCGCCGGCGTCGTCGGCCAGCTGCTCGTTCGCTTCGCGAACTCCCTGTGCGATCAGTTGTGCCGCCTGTCCTGCGGTGATGCCACTGCCGCCGCTGCCGAGCAGCGTCGCCGCGAGTGAGAACGACGACGGAATTGGCGTGCGTTCGGTCAGCCGCTGTGCGAATCCGATCACCGCCTGCCGCACGGTGCTCGCGAGATCAGCGCCGCGCAGTTCTCCTTCGGCACCGAGACCAGCGACGATCACGGCCTCGGGTCTTGGCACCTGCCAGGGATTGTCACGGTTCGTGGTCACGTTGACGAAGATCTGTGACGCGCCCACCGCCTGCGGGTAATAGCCGCGCCGCAGCGACGCACTCATCGCGCCGCCAATCGCCGCGTCCATGACCGCTTCAGCGCCGGTCAGCCGCGACGATCGGTAATGACCGATCAGCAGCGGATCAGCGATGTACGTGAGGTCCGCATTGACGACGCTGATTCGAAGCGCCGCGGCCGGCGGCGGCGTCACCACCGCTGCTGCCCCCGTAGCAGCGAGGACCTCTGTCTGGCGCTGGGGGGGTGCTGCCGCGACCGCCACTCGTGACGGACGCGTCCGCACGATCGCCGGCGCAGCCGCGCCACGCAGCGCGCTCGAAGAGACTGATGTCAACCGCTTCGTCGCGCCGGTCGTCAGCAAGTCCCGGTACGCTTCGAATGCCTCTCTGCGGCGCGGCAACGATCCGTGATCGGCGTCCAGCGTCCACGTTGCAACACCCGGCAGACGCGCGCTCTCGAGCAGCACACGCCCATCGCCGCCATTCGCCGCGTTCAGGTACACGACACCGGCGTCGGTCAATTCGTATCCCGCTGGCGTCAATGGCGCCTGCCCGACGACGAGCAGCAGCTTGTGGGCGAAGGCTGAAAGGTCCTTCTCCTGCTGCCGCCGCAGCGCGAGCCACAACGCTTTAGCCTCATTCAGAATCGCCTGTACTGGTGTTCCCCAGTTGAGCTGCTCGATCTGAAGCGGCAGACGATGCCAGATGCACTGCGCGCGCAGCGCCTGGAGATCCGCGTCGGCGAGTTTGCGCCATTGCTGTTCGTCGCCGAGTTCGTCGAGCACGTTCGCCTGCAGCTGCATCAGGCCGGGAAAGGCCGCGATGAGCTGCCGCGTGGCATCGCCGCGAAAGGGCGCCCCGACGGTCGTCAGCAGGTTCCCGAACGTGTCATCACCCGAAAGCACTTGCATCGGCGCCCACGAGCCGTTGTTCGGCGTTCCCAGCAGCAGCACTCGGGCGCCGTCGACGCTGATCATCGCGTCCCACGTGTCGCGCGCGACAATCTGCATGGTCCGCACGACGAGGCCGCCCATGGAATGAGCGATGATGCGGACCGGTTGCTTCGACTTCTTTCGCTGCGCCATCGCCTCGGCCACTTCGCCAGCGAGACGTTTGGCCTCAGCAGTGATCGGCCGGCGCCAATCGAAGGCGAACGGCTTCACGTCGTGATCGCTCCCGAAGAATGCCGCGAGGTCGTCGTAGTAGAGACCGATTGGTCCATCCGGCGTTACCGCCGTGCTCTTCGGGTCGTACGCGAGCCGTGAAAATCCGTTGACCAGCCGCCACGTCAGCCACACCCGCTCCTGACTGACGGCGAGGTTGCTGCCGAGAATGCCAGGCAACAGAAACAACGCTGGCAATTCGGACGCATTTGCCGTCGAACGGGGCGCGATCGCCGCTCGGACGCCGGCCGCCGATTCGCCGCTCCACGACAAGGGACCGATGACGCGAAAGCCGTCAGGGGACTCTTTCATCAAGGCGTCGACGATCGCCGAGGCGGTTTGCCCGTTGCTGAAGTAGGTAAAGTGCGAAACCTTGCCCCCTTGATCGAGCACGAACGTCGACTGCGAGTCTCGTGGTGTGCCGCCGTACATGGATCGCGTCTGGACGACGAGATCGTTGTCAGTCCAGAAGAACGCATCCGACAGGAGCGTCTTCACCCACGCGACGACTGAATCGCCCTGGATGTCGCCGGCGACGACACGCAGGTCGCCGCGGATCGACACACCGTCGGCATGAAGCCACTGCACGAGGGGTGAGTCGGGAATCTGCGCCGCGAGGCCGGGCAGCGCATCCGGATCCGCACGCCGGCGCGCGACCTCGCCGAGAAACTCGACCAGCTGCGGCGCGATGGGAATTTGCGCGAGCTCGAGCGCCCATTTCAACACAGACACATACGCGTCGAGCCGTTTGGAGGCGAGCAGTGTGCCGCGTGCTGGACAGGCCACGCGAACCATCCGATCCACCTGGATCTTCTTGCGCGCCACGATCGTGGCGAGCTGCCGCAACTGCTTCGCACTTGCGGGATCCGCCTTGAAAAAATTGCCGAGCGGTGCGTCTGGCTTATCGCAGGCGCGGGCGAGCACTTCCGCCACGAGCCCGCCGCGCGAGTGTGTGAGCAGATGCAAGCGCGCCCCATCGGGAGCCGCTTCGGCGAGGGTTATCGCATTCTCGACAGGAGTCTGCCCGAGCGTCGGGTGATCGAGCGCGTAGACGCGCCCGCCGTACACCTTGAACAGCTGCTGCACCAACTCGGGATGCTCGGCCCAGAGTTTTCCGAACGTTCCGGCCGTCTGACTGAACGTGCCATGGATCAGGACGAGCGACCCGTCTGTGCTGCTTGCGATCCGCGACTGCGTCTTCCCCTTCAGCGAGTCGAGACGACGTGCGTCGAGCGCGTACACGCCGGCGTCCACCTGACCGTCGAACGCCTGAACAACCTTTGAGGCGACGAACTCCGCAGCCTTGTCCTCGGCGAATCCGGTGAGCACCTCGATGCCACGAACGAACACATCGCCGAGAAATCCGCGCGTCGCGCCGCGGGTGGGTGCCGCTTCTTCCAGCTGCCACTGCAGTCGCGTCGGCACTGCGACCTCGCCGGCGACTATCGTCGCGCTGCCGCGCTGACCGCGCGGGTCCCGCTGCGACGCGAACAGATCGCGCGCGGTTTCGGGATGGAGCCAGAGTTCGGGACCGCCTGCGACATGGAGTACGACGACGTCTTCGCCGGGCACCGCCGTCGTCCGCACTTCGCCTTCACCCGCCGTGCGCTGCGCGGTCACGGTGACGGAATCCTTGACGCGCCCGATTCCCGACGGTGCGACGCCGCCGGCGCCTCGCGTCGCGCCGGTGCTGCGGACACCGGGAACGACGAATGTGATCGGAGCGACCATTGCAGTCCTTACGAGGTGCGTGAGTTGATGGAGTCGAAGGACTTTAGCTACTTCACAGTGCCCGCGCAATGAGATTCGCAGACATTTGTCGAGACCGATTTGTTCTCACGCTCTGAGAGCCAGCGTGAGAGCGCGTCGCTCAGCTCTGTTGACCCGCGTGCGGATGGCCGCCTTCCGGTGCCGTCGTGGTCTCGACCATCGTGCCGGTGCCCGGAGCGGCGCCGGCCGATTCGGCAGCCGGTGCGCCTGCCGCTCCGGCCATTCCGCCGGTCTCGGCGGCACTCGCGCCAATGAACGGCGGCGGACCCGCGGTCGACGAAAGGGCCGCGACGCTCGGTGCCGGACCGGCATTGATGGCGCCCAGTGCGGCCGCCGCCTCAAGGACTTCCGGCGGCGCGACAATCGGCGAGGCGGCCGGCGACTCGCCTGTTCCCCTGGTGCCACCGGTGGCGTGTGCCCCGCTGCCCGGCGCGTCGGGGCGGCTCTCCGAGATGACGATCTTGATCTCCATGGCGTCTCCTCAGGACAGAATGGCGAATCGGCCTTCGAAGGTGATGTTGACGTTGGTGAGGTTGGTGACCGTGATCCAATACGTGACCGCCGTGGCACTCGCGCGCTCGACGCCGACGGTCCACTGCAGCTCGGGCGCGCCCGATCGCGGCGTGACCGGCATCATGTACCAGACCACGTGCAGGGCGGGATTCCAGTTGAACGTGAACCACCGCTGGGTTTGATTCGGGGTGAGGTTTCCGGTGAATTGCAGACCGGTCGTCATGGGTTGGCGTCTCCCTTCTTCGGCAGGAGCCCGGCCGAATCACGATAGGCTATGGCTTTTGCCGGCGAAGCCGGCCCGTTAGGAGTGTGTTCCGATTCCTGGGACACGCTAGTACCGGCTGAGAATGCAGTACCGTCCCTCGAACGACACGGCGACATTCGTGAGGTTCTGGACGGTGATCCAATAGGTGACGAACTCGGGCGATGCGCGCTCCACGGCAACGTTCCAGGTGATCTCCGGGGCGCCCGACCTGATCGTGGTCGGCATCACGGTCCAGATCATGTGCCAGGTGGCTGGCCAGTTGAACGTGAACCAGCGCTTCGTCTCGTTCGGATTGAGGGTCCCGTTCCACTGGACTCCACAAATGGGCGTGACCATCCAGCCATCGACCGGGATCTCCCAGACGCCGCGATTCCGCGTGCCGACGCGGAGCACGCGTGCGTGCGGGTGAAACACGAGATCGCCGTTGATTGCGTTGGGCAGCGAGGCCGAGAAATCCGCCCAGCTCGCGCCGGCGTTGAAGCTCTGGTAGACGCCGAGATCGAGCGCGACCCAGACGCGGTTGCCGTTCCCGGCATCGACCTCGATCCCGTTGGCCGGAAGATTCGGCAGGCCCGCGGAGCAGTCGGTCCAGGTCGTGCCGCCGTTGTCCGATCGGAAGACGCGGCCGCCGGGCGGACGCGTCGAGTAGGTCGCCCAGATCCGATTCGCATTCCCCGCGTCCACCAGCAGGTCGCTGACGAACGCGCCCGCCCGCGGCGTGGCGAGGGCCGCCGGCGCCGTCCACGCGGCGCCGTTCCAGGTTGTCCGCAGGATGCGCCCGTCGGTCGTGCCGACATACACCGTCGTCGGATTGGGGATGTACATGGCACTGGCGCGGGCGCCGGCCGGAAGGGCGACGCGCGTCCAGCTGGTCATGTTGTTCCGCGAGACGTAGAGGGCATCGCCGCCGAGGGCGACTGTGTCCCCGCCGTTGGCGCTCGCCTCGAGCGGCGGGTAGAACAGGCTGCCTTCCCCGGCGGGAATCGCCGGCGGAAGGAACGTCCACGATCCGAAATCTCCGCCGGTGACGGAGCGGTCCGGGCTCATGTTGAAGTAGGTGTGGAAGACGGTCGTGGGCGTGGTGCGGTTGACGGCGCAATCGCCGCCATCGCCGTCCGCTACGTGCGTCCAGGCGGGATCGCCCGTCCAGCGCTCGGTCCCGTTGTCCTGCGTGCCGCCGATGATCCAGCGCGAGAGGCCGAAGTTCTGCGCGAGGTACTCGAATTCGGAAATCACCAGGCCGTTGTTGCAGTGCGCCCACGTGATGCCGCGATCCGGACTGCGGAACAAGCCGCCGTCACAGCCGACGTAGATCGTGTTCGCATTCCCCGGCTCGAAGGCGATGGTGTGCTGGTCCGGATGAATCGACTGACCGGTGGCGCCCTTGTTGCTCAAATTGCGCCAGGTCCACATGCCGCCCGCCAGGTCGCCGCGATAGCTTTCGATCCCGCCGGTGTACACCTGGTCGTCGCGATCAGGCGCGGCCGCGCAATACCAGTCGTACCAGGCCTGCGACGTCGTCGCGCCGGGGGGCAGCGGCTGTGCCGCCCACGCGCCGGCGGCGCGCCGATAAAAGAAAACCGTGGCGCCGCGGGCGCCCCACACGTAGCCGACCTGCGCGTTCGACCGGGCAATGGAGACGGCCACGCGATCGAACCCGGTCGGTCCACCCGGAAGCGCGACCGCCGTCCAAGTCGTCCCGCCGTCGATGGATCGGAACACGCCGTCCGAGCTGCCCGCGAGGATTTCCGCGGTCGGCCCGCCGGCGGCGGCCATGGAGATCGACCAGGTCAGCGAATTTCGACGCCGGGTCCAGTTCACACCGCCGTCGGTGGAAACGTAGAGCCCGCCTGTCGTGGCGGCAAGCAGATGATTGCCGTTGGCGGGATCGACGACGATCTCGTAGAAGCCCTGCCCGACGAACGGCGCCGTGCAGAGCACCGTCCAGGTCGTGCCGCCGTCGAGCGAGCGGAGGATGCCTGCGCCAAACGTCCAGTAGAAGTTGCCTTCGCCCGTGCCGCAGTAGACCGTCCGGGGCGTCCGGGGATTGAAGGCGAGCGCGCCGACGGTGAGCGTGGCGGCGAAGTCGGTGCGGGGCGCCCAGCTGCCGCGATCGAAGCTCTCCCAGACGCCGCCGCCGGCGGCGCCGCAGAGCACGTGCGCGGGATTCGATGGATCGACCGCAATCGCGCCGACGCGGCCCGAGACGTTCACGCGGCTCGAGCCGTAGGTCTGGCCGTTCGGGATGGTGAACGGGCCGAGCGAGCGCCACTGGGGACCGGTCGCGGTGGGCGGGCCGGTCGGTGGACCCGTCTCGCCGAAGGCGCGTGCGCTCGACTGATCGCCCTGCCCGCGCATCTGGGCCGCGGCCATGTATTCCGCGGCAATGTCGGGCGCCGACGCCGACTTCACATCCGATCCGACATCCGAGGGCGCGGCATCCGATGCGGCCGTGTCGGACGGCGCGGCTTCATGGGTCGGCGCACGGCGCCGTTTCCTGCCGGTGTCGGCAGTGGCGCCCCCGCTCTCGTACTCCGCTTCGTGCGGCAAGGCGGTGACGGCGGACCGCTCGGTCGCGAACTGGTCGCGAATCTCGTCCGGGATCGCGATCTTCACGGTGGCCTGCGCGGCCTCGCGGAAACCCCGGGATTCGAGCAGGGCCAGCGCCCGCTGTAACGCTTTTCCGCCGGCGGGTTTTCGGGGGCGCTCGGCGCGTTCCGCCGTCGCCGGCACGGCGGCGGCCGTGAGAGGTGGATTCCCTTGATTCTCGGAGATCGGATCGTCGAAAGGACCTTCCATCATGCCTCCTGTTGCTTCGGTCGTTCACATGACCGTCCCGGGGGCAGTTGGCTCGAGACACACGAAAAGCCGCGTCGCGGCGGTGGCTGTCGGTGTTGCTGATTTCTGGCGCTTAGGGCGACTCGGGCTTCGAATCGTCGGCCGGGGGAATCGCGTCCTCCGGCTCGGCGTCCGCCGGACGAGGAGGCGCTGGACCGCGCTGCTGCTGGAACTGCTTCAGCCGCTCGTGGGCATGATCGGGACCCTCGTCCTCCTGCTGCTTCTTGATCTCGTCGTCATGGGGTCCGCGCATAGGATCTCGACTCCGACCGCTGAAAGCGCGAGAAAAATCTCAATTTGATACGTGCCGTCCGGCTCCAGCCGGACTCCACGTCGGAGAAATCCGGTGAAGCCGGATCCCATGTACCACCCTTGTCCAGCGGCCCTGAAGGGCTGCGCTACGTCCAGACCGGATGGCTCGCCGGATTCCCGCTGGATTGTGTGTCAACGACCCACCAAAAGCAAGGTCGAGCGCGGTAGCGAACCGGAGCAGCCGATTCTCCGCTAGAAGGTCGGCGAGGGCGTCACGCTCGCGGCGTTCCAGCCCGCCGAGCAAATGCTAAATGGTCAAGGTGCGCCTTCACAAATCCAAATCCGTTTCCTCAGCATCGCCGCTTTTTCGCTATTTTTGCCGGCAATTAATGTCGAGAGGCGTCCTCAGAACAGTCGATGTCGATAATCTGGGGCGAAAACCCACCGAGTAGCGACAGCCGCGTGTAGGAACCGATCTGCCGGCCGACCAACGAGCCGCCGTTCATCTCGTTCAACACCGGCGATCGCGAGGCACAGTGTCGGGTTGACGTTCTGACCGGTAGAGTCCGAAAGGCATCATCCCAATCGGCTGATTGGGCACTCTTCCCCTGCAGACCGCTTTTTTTCCGCACGAGCCTCTGCTCGTTCCGAGTGACGATTCTCGGAATGCCAGTACCGCAGCGAAGAAATCGTGGCGGGTGCCCGTGGCGATAGTCAAAAGCCGAGGAAGCCGTCGGTCTCTTATTGAA
>Ga0075428_100006352_pt1 | contig 13151 bp, 11 predicted proteins | sample RhiMetdeltSRZDD2_FD_75291 | JGI IMG/M metagenome (GOLD analysis project Ga0075428, IMG submission 75291) | Populus rhizosphere microbial communities from Tennessee, USA - Rhizosphere MetaG P. deltoides SRZDD2 | ecosystem: Host-associated > Plants > Roots > Rhizosphere > Soil | place: USA...
AGCCCCGCGGAATGGCGATGGTCACGTTGGCCCAGATGCCGAAGCGCTTTGTCCGGCCCCAGGCCGGATCGGAGTAGACGAAGGTCATCAGCATCCCGACGAGATAGATGAGGAAGCACTCGTGCGCGGCGAGCGGCGCCGTCAACCGCTCCGCGAGCCCGGTACGGGGATAGATCACCACCAGCCAGGTGGGCCCGAGGGCCATGAGGTACAGGACGGCCGCCAGCCTCCGGGAGGCGGCGAGCGAGATGATCCCGGCCGGCAGCGGACGCTGCGGTTTGTTGCGACGGTCGATTTCCAGGTCGTGGATCTGGTTGAGGACGTTGCTCGCCGCGTTCAGCAGCCCGGCGCACAGAGAGCCGAGGGCTATCGTGGCGGCGACGGCCAGCGTGAAGCGGTGCTGTGGATCCGGGTTGTGCGCCGAGCCGAATGCGGTCAGGGCTCCGGAGACGACGCCCAGGGTCGGCGGCAGCAGCGTGAACGGGCGGGTGAAGGCGAAATAGAGCCGCGCCCGCTCCGCGAAGCCCTGGATCGGCTTCACGCCTCCCCCACCAGCGCCAGGAGGATGCCCGCCAGCGCGCCGATCAGCGTGTTCGAGAAGTTGACCGCCTCGTTGTCCATGAGCCCCTTCTGCTCCAGCGTGGCGCCGAGAACCGAATCGGCGCTCGAGCCGACGAACGCGGCCAGGAGCACGGCCGGGATCGCCCTGGGGCCGACGAGGCCGAGTGCGGCCGCGAGGCCACCCACGACCAGGGCCGCGGCGGCTCCGGTGAGCGTCCCGATCCAGGTCACCGCACCGTCGGTTCCGACCGGCACCGGGCGCAGCGTCGTGATCAGGACCGGACGTCCGCCGTAGGCCTGGCCAATCTCGCTGCTCACTGTGTCGAACGCCGCCGTGGCATAGGCGCAGATGAACGCCAGGAGGAAGGGGCCGGGATCCGCAGCCGTCGCGCACAGCAGGGCGAGGTACACCCCGACGCCGCAGTTGGCGAGGGCGTGCCGTGCGGAGCGCGCGCCTTTCTTCTCCTGCGCCACCCCCAGCCGCTCCTTGCGCCGCCGGCCGAGGCGCGTGGTCGCCGACCCCAGTACGAAGAAGGCGATCAAGATGAGATAAGCGCGCCAGCCGCCGAGCACCCAGGTGAGGACGCCGACCAGAAGTCCTGCGATCATCCCCGAGCGGTCGACGGCCCCCGCGTTTCGGAACAGCACCGCCAGCACGACGTTCACCACGATCGCCGGCAGCAGGACGTCCCGGAGCGCCGGCGCGGCGTCCGCCAGCAGCACGGCGTCGCCGACGATGAGGCCGCACAGGAACAGGGCCGCCAGGAGCGGGACGGTCAGGTTGTCGTTCAGCCGCCAGGGGAGCGATTCGATGCCGGCGGCGAACAGGGCGGTCGGGATCGCCAGGCAGGCCGCCTCTCCGGACGGCCGGCCCATGTAGATCAGGATGCCCCACGCCGCGAGCGCCGCGGCGGCCGCGAACGCCAGCGAGCCGACGATCGTCTTGCGCGGGTTCCACGGGATCGGCCTGCCGCCGATCCACTGACCGGCGGCGGCGGCGGCCGGATCGCCCGCCGCCATGATGACCCACCCGGCGGCCGCCACCTCGGGGCGCCAACCGAAGAGGAGGACCAGCAGCAGGACCGCGACCGGGTAGAGGAGGATCCCCGAGTCCAGGGGCTTGCCGCGCTCGCCCTGTCGAAACAGGACCCCTCCGCCGATGCGGGGCAGGACGAGATGGTTGAACAGGAGGGCGCCGACGGCGATCAGGGCCGCCTCCGCCACGCTGAGGTACTTGAGCGTCAGCGCCAGACACCCCGCGCCCGCATGGACCAGCCGCCTCGCCGCCTCCCCATGACGAGCCATCCCCGCCCTCAGGCCCCGTCCCGCCGCGCGGTCGCAAGGGAGGCGAGGTAGTCCCGCAGGGCCTCCTCCCAGGGGCGCATCGTCACGCTCGTCAGGCGCTCGTAGAGCGTGGTGTCGAGGGCCGCAAAGGCGGGACGCTCCGCGACGCCGGGCGCCGGCGTGGTCCGCGTCGCCTCCAAGGGAACGCGCCCCCGGAGGCCGATCGCCTGCAGCACGGCCTCGGCCAGGGCGTGGCGCGAGCAGGCTCCCCGGTTGGTGACGTGGACGATGCCTCGGTAGGTCGTGTGCAGGAGCCGGAGGATGCCCTCCGAGAGGTCCTCCACCCAGGTCGGCGAGCCGACCTGGTCCGTCACGACGCGCAGCGGCTCGCCCGCCACCGCCCGGCTCCGGATCCTGTCGACGAACGTCCTGCCGCCAGCGCCGTACAACCACGCGGTGCGCACGATCACGTGGTCCGCCGTCGCCGCCGCGACGCGCCGCTCCCCTTCCAGCTTGGAGCGGCCGTACTCGGCGATCGGATTCGGGGCGTCGCTTTCGACGTAGGGCGTCCGGGACGTTCCATCGAAGACGAAATCCGTGCTCACCTGGATGATCCGGCAGCCGGCAGCCGCCGCGGCGCGCGCCACGTTGGCCGCTCCCTCGGCGTTCACCTCCATGGCGCGGTCCGGGTCGCGCGTGCATCCGTCCACGTCCGTCCAGGCTGCGCAGTTGATCACGACCGTCGGTCGCAGCCGCTCCACCTCCGTCTCGAGGCGGAACGGGTCGGTGACGTCGATCTCCGACCGGGTCGCGGCGATGGTCCCCGGGAAGGCGCGCTCCAGGCGGAGCGTGAGGGCGCGCCCGAGGAGCCCCCCGGCACCGATCACCATCGGCCGATCCGGCTCCGTCCGGCTCACGGATACCCTCCGCCACTCGACCTCTGGTGCAGGTCGACCACGTTCCCGACCCCCTTGAGGTTCACCAGGAAGCGGAACTCGCGCAGGTCGGAGCCGGAGAAGTTGCGGTTCAGATACTCGAACTGGAAGCCGCAGCACTGAGTGTTGTAGCCGGCCCGGTAGCGCTGGTCGCGCAGCCGCGGCTCGCCGGGGAGCAGGTCACCGGTCTCCAGGTTGGCCTGCAAGCCGAGCAGGAGGCGGCGGGAGAAGAGGCTGGTCTCCCCTTGCAGCACCACCTGGCTGCGATCGAGAGGTGCCGTGAACGCCAGCCCCCTGTCGAACAGCTCCTTCCCTTCCAGGTCGCGCATGAGGGTCCACGAGAGGTCGAGGAACCCCAGCCGGGGGCTCCTGAGGTTGGCGGAGAGGCTCGCCTCCCGGATCTCCTTGAACAGGATGTCGAAGGAGGTCCGCACGTCGAGGCTCGTGTAGATCGACGGGTTGATGCGCAGCGTGCCGCGGATGGGCGATACCGGCCGGCTCTCCTGGAGCACGCCCGAGACGCTCAAAGGTCCGAGGAAGGAATAGTCCTGACTGAGCTCCAGGGTCGCGATCTCGACCGTGCTCAGGGGCTTCGGCTTCTCCTTCGCCTCCTCTTCACCCTCGGCTTCCATGGCGCCGGCCAGGGCCTTGTCCTGCCGTTCCCGCTGCAGCGCCCGGGCCAGCATGTCGCCCGTCCCGCCGCCGGCCGTGGCGGTCGGGAACGCCGACATTGCCAGCTCTTCCGTCCCGCCGGCAGGCCGCTTGGCGAACAGCCTCGTGACGATGCCGTAGGTCAGCCGGTTGGTGTTGCCGGCGAGGATGTCCACCTCGTCGAAGGGGATGATCTGCGGCGTGTCCTCGACCGCCGACAGGTAGGTGTAGCGCAGCGTCGGCTCGATGCTGTTCTTGTACTGCTTCGAGAACGTGGACTCGGGGCGATCGAAGATGCGGCTCAGCTTCGGTCCGATCATCGTCAGCCCGGCCTGGTAGATCTGCCGTTGCAGGCCGTCGTCGACGATCAGCGTCCGCTCCTGGTCGAGCACCCCGTTGTTCTCGCCGAAGTCGAAGGGAGGCCCGACGGCGCCGTCGCAGCCGATGTCGTCTTCGGGTCCGAAGGTGCCGAGCAGGCCGGTGACCGGGTCCGGCCTGTCCGTCTCACGATCGATGATCCCGTTCCCCTCTCCGAAGTCGCCGGTCCCCGGCTGGTTGTCGCACCCCAGATCGATCCTCTGCGACTTGGTGTAGTACGTGCCACGCAGCCCCGTGTTCGCATCGATGTCGAGCCAGGGGACGGGCGACACCTGCGACGAGATCACCGGATAGGCGTCCAGGCGCTGGTAGGTCGTCCCGGGCTCCCCCTTGTCGAAGTTGTCGAAGGAGCCTTCGAGATTGAGGAACAGGGGCGCGGCCCCCAGCTTCTGGCGGCGGCTCCTGAACTCGACCTCGGGGAGGATCCAGCGGACAATGGTCCCGTCCAGGACGGCGAGAGTCGGCGCCCCGTAGGCGGCCGGCGGGATCGCCTCCTGGACCAGCTGTTCGCGGCGCTCGGACCACATGTTGAGCGAGTAGAATCCCCAGTTCCGGGTCAGATAGAGCTTGCTGATCGCCTGCGGGTTGCTGGACAGGCGGATGTCGCGCTCGAAGTCGAGATAGTAGTCGAAGTCGCTCACGAAGTTGGCGATCGCCACGAGGCGCCATTCCGTCGACAGCTCCTGCTGGTGCGAAGCGTCGATGACCCAGCGGTCGACCGGCACGCCGGGCTTGTTCTCCTCCTTGGCCACCTGGTCCCGGATGTAGTAGCCGGTGAAGCGCCCCCGGCCGGTCTCGGTCGGCACGTAGCGATACTCCAGCCCCGACCCGTAGCCTGCCTCGCTCATGTAGTCGAAGTAGAACGTGGCGTCCATGCTGCGGTGCATGGCCCAGTACCAGGCCTCGCTGATGATCGTGCCGCTGCGCTGCGAGAAGCCGAACTCCGGGAAGAGCAGGCCGGAGGCCCGATCGGTCTTGATCGGCCAGACGAGGTAGGGCGTGTAGAAGATGGTGGCCCGGCCCACCTTGAACTCCAGGTCGTGCAGGTAGGCGTAGTCGTCCAGCCGCAGCAGCCCCTTCCCGAGCTTGAAGCTCCAGTAGGGTGTCGGCTGCGTGCAGGAGGTGAAGGTGGCGTCGTGGAGCACCAGCTCGCGCGGCGAGACCTGCTCCACTCTGGCGGCCTCGAAAAGGATCGATGGCTCGGCGTACCCGCGGGCGTTGATGAAGGCGCCCGTCTGGGACTCGAGGTTGTAGTCCAGGCTCTCGGCGGTGATGCGGGACTTCGCCTGGTCGAGAACGACGTTCCCTTCGGCGTGGGCCTGATGCGTCGAGGGCCGATAGCGCACGAGGTCCGCCTGCAGGCGCAGATCCCCGCAGCGGATGTCGACGTAGTCCTTGAGGATCAGCTCGTCCTTGTCGAGGACCGACCCGGGACCGGTGGAGATCTCGAGCGTACAGCCGCCCGGACCGGTCCCCACCATGTGGCGCTTCCCGTCCGATTCGCCCGTCTCCGAAGGCGGAGCCGTCACCTCTCCGGAAACCGGCTCGGCGGCGCCTGCGGACAGAGCGACAGCGCTGCACAGCAGGATCAGGAACGAGGCGGCCGGCCGGCGTGCCGCCGTACGGGTGGCGCGGCGCATCAGAAGATGGCCACTCCCGCGTATCCCACCACGGCGTCGAAGTCGCCGGTGCGCTCCCCCGAGTTCCCGTAGGCCACGAGCCGCGCCGAGACGGCCCCGAGGCGCCGGGAGGCCTCCAGCCCGGCCACGGCCGGCGCCACGCCGCACATGCTGATCCCCTCCTGCCGCACGACGCGGTGGAGCCCTTCCGGATCGATCGCCAGGAGGCGATCGATCGCGCGCCGATCCAGGCTCTCGGCGAGAGAGGCGGGGATGTAGTGCGACATGTCGCTGCTCAGGACGAGCAGGACCTCGTCCGCGGCGGCCTCGATCGCCTCCGCGACCGCCCGCCCCAGCTCGAGCAGCTGAGGCAGCCGGTGCGTGCCGACGCAAATCGGGACGAATCGGAACTCCCCCCGGAGGCGCTGCAGGAACGGCACCTGGACCTCGAGCGAATGCTCGCGGCGGTGCGCGGCGGCGTCCGCGCGGGCCGCCGGGCAGCGCGTCAGGATGGCCGAGGCGAGCCCGGAGTCGATGGGCACGTCCCCCATCGGCAGGCTCCAGGATCCCTCCGTCATGAGTGCGATCGCTTCCCCCTCCCCGGTGTGGTTCGGCCCCAGGATCACGAACCGGGACGGCAGGCGGGCCGACAGATAGGTCTCGGCGGCAATGTGGCCCGAATAGATGTAGCCGGCGTGGGGCACGAGGAGGGCCCGGGCGCGCGGCTCCGAAGGCGGCCGCCGCATGGCGGTCAGGAGGTCGATGTCGTGACGGAGCTCATCCGGGTCGGCAGGGTAGAAGGTGCCAGCCACGGCGGGCCTGCGCGTCATCACCCTCATCGCCGCCCTCGCCTTGCAAAATCGACCGGTGATGCTACCAGACGGTCGAGGCAAAGTAAAGAAAAGCCGGCACTTGCGTTGTTTCGGACGGCGACGACGTGCTACAATCCCGACCTTCAATCTGGCACACCATGGGCCACGCATGACGGCAAGCCCGAAGCGCGCGACCGTCCCTCGCAACAGCGATGGCAGGCCGACAGCCGGCAGGCTGCGCCTCGCCCTGGCGCAGGTGGCGCCGGTGCTGGGGGATGTCGCCTCCAACGTCGACCTCCACGTCCGGGTCGCGCGCCGGGCTGCCCGGGCTGGCGCCCGCCTGGTCGTCTTCCCTGAGCTCAGCCTGACCGGGTACCGGCTCCAGGACCTCGTTCCCGAGGTGGCGATGCGGATCTCCCCCGACGGAGCGCTACGCCCCCTGTTCGCGCTCAGCCGCCGGATCTCGATGGTGTTCGGGCTGGTGGAGGAGTCCGAAGGGCACCTGTACTACAACAGCGCCCTGTACCTGGAGGGAGGCAGGGTCCGGCACGTGCACCGCAAGGTCTATCTGCCGACCTACGGGATGTTCGAGGAGGGGCGGTACTTCGCGGCGGGCGATCGTCTCGCCGCCTTCAGGACCTCTCTCGGCCGCATGGGGATGCTGGTGTGCGAGGATCTCTGGCACCCCACCAGCGCCCTGATCCTGGCGCAGGACGGCGCCGACTATCTCCTCGTCCCGTCCAACGGACCGACCCATACGGTGGCGGGAGGGGGCGGCCCGCAGAACCAGGAGACCTGGCGCGACCTCGTCAAGGTGACGGCCCAGATGCAGACGACCTTCGTTGTGCTCGTGAACCGCGTCGGCGTCGAGGACGGGATCCACTTCGGCGGCTCGTCGTGCGTCGTCAATCCGCTCGGCGAGACCGTGGCGCAGGCCAGGCCGCTCGACGAGGATCTGGTGATCTGCGACCTGGGTCGGGCCGCGCTGCGGCGGGCGCGCACCTTCTATCCTTTGCTGCGCGACGAGCGCCTGTCGATCCTGTCGCGCGAGATGCAGCGCCTCCTCGCGGAGCCGGCCGCCTCGCGCGGTCCCGGAGGATCGTGAAGACCTTCCTCGCCTATCGCTGCCACGACCTGGGCCGGATGGAGTTCTACTCCCGGTTCACGCCCCTCGGGCTGGGCTGCATCGGGGCGCTCCTCAGGCGCGCCGGACACGACGCCACCGTCGTGAACCTGAGCGAGTTCTCCTGGCCGCGCGTGCAGCGTTTCCTCGCTTCCGAGCGGCCGGACATCCTGGGGCTGTCGGTGTTCACCTTCAACAGGCACGAGGCGATGCGCGTGGCGGCCCTGGCGCGCGCCGCTCATCCTCGCTGCCTCGTCGTCGCCGGCGGGCCGCATGCCACCCACCTGTCGCATCACCTCCTGGAACACTATCCGGCGGTCGACCTGGTCGTCCGGGGAGAGGGGGAGGAGACGATGCTGGAGATCGTGCGCGCCATGGAGGAAGGACTCCTGAGGCGGCCCGATCTGGGCGAAGCAAAGGCGACGGCGGCCGATCTCTCGGGGACGGTGGGCGGCGGGCCCTTCGCCCTGCGCGGGGTCACCGTCCGCGACGGCAAGGGATGCCTCGACACGCCGGACCGCCCCGTGATCGCGGACCTCGACCTGCTGCCCCATCCGGCCGCCGACCCGCGCACCATCGGGGTCGATCCGCAGTCGCAGTTCGAGTTCATCATCACCTCCCGCGGCTGCCCCGCCGCCTGCACCTTCTGCTCCTCGCCCGAGTTCTGGGGGCGCGGCCTGCGGTTCCGATCGGCGCAGAACATGCTCGACGAGGTACACATGATGCGCCGGGAGCACGGCGTCGTCTACGTCTCGGTGCGCGATGACACCTTCACGGTCTCCAAGAAGCGCGTCATCGACTTCTGCCGCGGGCTCATCGACTCCGGCCTCGACCTCCTGTGGGACTGCCAGTCGCGGGTCAACATCGTGGACGAGGAGCGGCTGGCCTGGATGCGCCGGGCCGGGTGCACGCACATCCAGTACGGAGTCGAATCCGGCTCGCCGCGGATGCTGCGGCGGCTCAACAAGGGGATCACGCTGGAGGAGATCCGCTCCGCGGCCGCCGCGACCCGCAAGGTCGGGCTCGGCCTGTCGATATACCTAATCACCGGCATCGACTCGGAGACCGACGAGGACCTCGCCTCCACGCTGCGCCTCGTCGAGGAGATCCGGCCGCACGACGGCCTGGTGTCCCCGCTGACCGTCTATCCGGGCACCGGGCTGTACGAGGACGCCAAGCGCCGCTTCGGGATCGGCGACAGGTTCTGGGTCGACAGCCGGGAGGAAGCGTATTACGTGCGCCGCGACCCATGGACGCGCAGGAGCCTGAAGACGCTCGCGGCGGCGCTGCGCCGGACGGGACGGGCGGCCGCCTACGGGCCGGAGGACTTCGCCCGCCAGAGGCAGATCGTCGGCGACTGCTACGCCCTGCGCCTGTCGATCGGCGAGCACCACGAGCGCCGCGGCCGGATGAGCCAGGCGCGCGAGGAGTACGAGGCGATCCTGCGCGACAACCCGGGCAGCCTCTGGGCCCGCATGCGCCTGGGCCACCTGGCATCGCGGCGGCGCCGGCACGCCGAGGCGGCGGACCACTACCGCGCCGCGGCCCGGATCGTCCCGGCCTTCCGTCTCGCCCACAGCCTGTGGCGCGACGCGCGCCGGCGATCGGAAGCCCAGGTCACGCCATCGCTTCGAGAATCCGGATCCGCGCCTCGATCGGCGGGTGCGTACTGAACAGGGCCGTCGAATCCATCCCAAACGACTTGATCGGGTTGACGATGTAGAGGTGCTGCGTGGCGCGGTTGGCGGCTCCCAGCGGCGCCGGGTCGACGCCGATGCGGCGCAGGGCGGATGCGAGCGCCAGAGGGTTGCGCGTCATCTCGACGGCCGAGGCGTCCGCCAGGAGCTCCCGCCGCCGCGAGACGGCCATCTGGATCAGCTTCGAGGCGATGGGGGCGAGGAGCGACAGCACGACCGCCAGCAGGATCAGAAGGCCCCCGCCCCGGCCGCGGCGGGAGGTGGCGATGCGGCCGGAGCGCAGGTTGGCATCGCACAATAGGGCGACCGTCCCGATCAGGATGCCGACCAGCATGGCGAAGCGGACGTCGAGGTTGCGGATGTGGCTCATCTCGTGCGCCAGAACCCCCTGCAGCTCGTCGCGGCCCAGCTTCTTGAGAAGCCCCCTGGTGACCGCAATCGAGGCGCGATCCGGCGACCGCCCCGTCGCGAAGGCGTTCGGGGCGTCCGATTCGATGACGTAGAGACGGGGCTTGGGCAGCCCCGAGGCGAGGCACAGCTCCTCGACCAGATTGTGCAGCTGCGGCTCCGTGGCGGGCGTGGCCTCGCGCGCCCCGCTCGCCGCGAGAAGCATGCGATCCCCGCCGATGTAGGCGCCGGCGCCGCTCACGAGGCCGAGGGCCACGCAGAGGAGCATCCCCGCCCGCGCCGAGCCGTAGGCCCCCCCGAGGGTGAAGCCGAGGCCTCCGAGAATCAGGACGAGCGCCGCCAGGAGGAGCCACGAGCGCCGGCGGTTCCCGGCCTGCTCGGAGTAGAAGTCGCGCCGTCCTCCCAAAGCGCTCCGCGGCGGGCCGGGCTGCGGCCGGAGGCTCGCTTTGCAGAGGGCGCAGTCGGCGGCTGGCGCGGGGTTGAGGAAGCCGCACTTCGGACAGGGGGCCTTGGCCATGCTTCGATCAGCGCAGGTCGACCTTGACCGGCTCCTGCTCCGAGGCGGTGACCTCGAAGAAGGGTTCCTCCTTGAAGGCGAACATCGAGGCGAGGACGTTCGTCGGGACCACCTGGAGCTTCGTGTTGTAGCGCATCACCATGTCGTTGTAGAACTGCCGCGCGAATGCGATGCGGTTCTCGGTGGAGGTCAGCTCCTCCTGCAGGCGGCCTACGTTCTCGTTGGCCTTGAGCTGCGGATACGACTCGACGACGGCGAACAGCGATCGCAGGGCCCCCGTCAGCGCCCCCTCCGCGGCCGCCGTGCCGGCAACGCCCTGGGCTGAGACCGCCTGGTTGCGCGCCCGGATGACCTTCTCGAGCGTCTCCTGCTCGTAGCCCATCGCGTCCTTCACGATCTCGACCAGGTTCGGGATCAGGTCGTGCCTCCGCTTCAGCTGAACGCCGATCTGCTGCCAGGCGTTCTTGACCTGGTTGCGCAGCGAGATCAGCCCGTTGTAGGCGGTGACGACCAGCACGGCGGCGGCGACGAGGAGGAGCAGCAGGATGGCGGCAGACATGGCGACCTCCTTGGGCGCGCGGCCGGCACCGGAGGATTTCCTGGGGTCGCCGGGGCGCGAGCGCGGCGGGATGATACCGCACCCACCGCGTCAGCGTTCCCGAGCGTCGCGATCCGCCTCGACCCGGTTCGACAGGCGGCCGATCCTCTCGATCACCACCTCCACGCGATCGCCTGGGGCGAGCGGCCCGACGCCCTCCGGAGTGCCGGTCGCGATGAGGTCTCCGGGCTCCAGGGTCATCACCTGCGAGATGTAGGACACCAGCCGCGCCGGCGGGAAGAGCATGTCGCGGACCGCACCCGACTGGCGCAGTTGGCCGTTGACGAAGGTCCGCACCACGAGATCGGCCGGATCGAGACCGGTGACGATGCAGGGGCCCACGGGACAGAAGGTGTCGAAGCCCTTGGCGCGGGTGAACTGCACGTCGCGTTTCTGGAGATCGCGCGCCGTGACGTCGTTGACGCACGTGTAGCCGAGGATGTGCGCCCCGGCCTCCGATTCCGGAACGTCCCGAGCGGCGCGGCCGATGACGATCCCCAGCTCCCCTTCGAAGTCGACCCGGGCGCTGGCCGCGGGCAGGTGGATGACGCCTTCGTGCGGCAGGAGTGCCGAGACCGGCTTGAGGAACAGGAGCGGCTCCCTGGGCGCCTCGTGGCCGAGCTCTTCCGCGTGGGCCCGGTAGTTGCGTCCCACGCCGACGATCTTCGAGGGCAGGCAGGGCGCCAGCCAGGTGAGGTCGTCGAGCGGGCGATCGGGACCGAGGGGGCGGAGTCCCGCGATCGGATCGCCGAGAGCCTCCTGATATCTGTCCTCCCCGACGAGAAGCGCGTGGAAGGCGCGGCCGCCCAGGGCCAGGCGGGCGATCCGTCGGGGGCTATCGGTGGCGCGGGGCAACGAAGGGTGGCGGCGCCTACTTGGCGCGCTCGAGGTACTTCCCCTCGGCGGTGTCGATGCGCACCGTCTCGCCGATCTCGATGAACTGCGGCACCGTCACCTGGAGGCCCGTCTCGAGAGTCGCCGGCTTGCCGCTGTTCGAGGCCGTCGCTCCCCTCATCCCCGGCGGCGTCTCCACGACCTTGAGGTCCACCGTGATCGGCAACTCGACGCCGACCGGCCGGTGCTCGTAGAAGTCGACCATCACCTTCGTGTTCGGGGTGAGGTAATAGACGGCCGTGCCGAGGTCGTCCTTCTGGATGGCGACCTGCTCGTAGGTTTCCGTGTTCATGAAGTGGAACTCGTCCGCGGCGGCGTAGAGGAACTCCATCTCGTGCTCTTCGAGATCGGCCTTCTCGACCCGGTCCTCGGACCGGAACCGGTGTTCGAAGCTGTTGCCGCTCTTGAGATTGCGGAGCTTGGCCTGCACCATCCCGCGCCAGTTCCCGGGCGTCAGATGGTGCACGCTCAGGACGCGGCAGAGGTTCCCCTCGTGGAGAATCGCCATGCCACTCCGCAGCTGCGTCGCCTGAATCATGTGCGCACGGGCCTCCTCGAACCACCTGTCGGATGAGCTTGGGATTATAGCGTCCGGATCGGGCGTCTCGCAAGGAGTTGAGCCCGCGTCCACGGCGATCGCTTGCGTTGACGAGACGATGGGCCTAGGCTTCCGCCATGACGCGTCACGATGGAGCGCAGGAAGCCAGCGACATCCCCGACGAGCTGCGGATTGACGCCGCCTCGACTGAAGCGCTGCTCGTCGACTTCCTGCGCCGCGAGCTGCGCCGCGCCGGGTACTCGAAGGCGCTCGTCGGCCTGTCCGGCGGCGTCGATTCGGCCACCAGCGCCGCCCTCGCCTGCCGGGCCCTCGGGCCGCGCAACGTGCTGTGCGCCCTCCTCCCCTTCCGCACCAGCAGCCCCGACGCCCTGACCGACGCGCGGCGGCTGACCCGGCTGTTCGGGACGCGGTCCGAGCGCATCGACATCACGCCGATGGTCGACGCCTACTTCCGGAAGACCCGGGCCGCCTCGAGACTGCGGCGCGGCAACAAGATGAGCCGCGAGCGGATGTCGGTGCTTTACGACCTGTCGGTCCGCGACCACAGGCTCGTCATCGGCACGAGCAACAAGACCGAGCTGTTGCTCGGCTACGGCACCCTGTTCGGCGACCTGGCCTCGGCCCTCAATCCCTTGGGCGACCTCTACAAGACGCAGGTGCGGCAGCTGGCGCTGCACCTCGGCGTGCCCGCGGCGATCGTCTGGAAGACGGCGACCGCCGATCTCTGGGCCGGCCAGTCGGACGAGCGCGAGATCGGCTACGCCTATCCTGACATCGATCGCCTGCTCGTCCGCCTGGTCGAGCTCCGGGAGAGCCCGGACGAGGCCGTGGCAGCGGGATTCTCCAGGCGGATGGTGGAGTCGATCCGTCGCCGCATCGTCGGCTCGCAGTTCAAGCGCCGCCCGCCGGTGATCGCGCGGCTGACCTCCCGGGCGGTCAACATCGACTTCCGCTACCCGCGGGACTGGGGTTCCTGAGCCGGCCGTGGGGACGCGCCGCCGCGGCCGTCCGGCCGCAGAAGAGGTCACGGCGGGGCCGCACCCTGGGACCCTGTACGTGGTGGGCACGCCGATCGGCAACCTGGAGGATCTGTCGCCGCGCGCCGCGGCGACGCT
>Ga0075428_100006354_pt1 | contig 13151 bp, 7 predicted proteins | sample RhiMetdeltSRZDD2_FD_75291 | JGI IMG/M metagenome (GOLD analysis project Ga0075428, IMG submission 75291) | Populus rhizosphere microbial communities from Tennessee, USA - Rhizosphere MetaG P. deltoides SRZDD2 | ecosystem: Host-associated > Plants > Roots > Rhizosphere > Soil | place: USA...
CTCCCCGCCCTGGGTGAGTTCCCTATTCCAGGTATTGGCTATGCTTTCCGGCTTGAGTTACTACGCAGGGTTTTCTACGCCGCGCTGGCTCAGACAGAATTGGCAATTTCGAGAGCTCTATCAGATTCTGCAAAGTACATCAAAGCAACGGGAGCGTCACCGCTTAACTGTCTTTGAGGAACTGGCATCCTCTGCGTTGCGTACTGTAGGTGGGTCAACTGCCATCATTGCCAGCTGGAATACAACAGAAAAACGTTTGATCATCGAGATTCCAGGTACTTTGCCCTGGCATGCTGAGACTTTGCAAACAGACACTGGGGCGATTGGACGGGCCTGGCATGAGAAAAAGACACGCCTGGCGCGTGTACCACTGGACACGGAGCCAGACACAAATCGCTGGGCCAGCCAACTCAGAATACGGACATTATTAATTGTTCCCATCGTTGGTTCGCTTCAACCCTGGGGACTGTTAATCATCGCACTGCGACATGAGCCGCTATTCGAGCAGGACGACCTCGATATGTTAACCCTGCTCGCCAAAGACACTGCCACCTCACTCGATAAATTTGCTTTGCTCCACGAACTACAGATCACGAATCAATCGCTTGAGCAACGCGTCAGGGAACGCACCTCTGAACTGGAGGATGAGATCGCCGAGCGGAAACAGGCCGAGGAACAAATTCAGTATCAAGCCAATCTCCTGCAAAATGTTTCGGATGGCGTCATCGCCACCGACCCGGAGTTTAACATCACCCACTGGAACCACGCAGCCGAAAGCCTCTATGGCTGGCGGGCGGAGGAGGTGATCGGCAAGCAAAGCCGTGATATTTTGCGTACCGAGTATCTTGAAGAGCCAGAGGGGCCAACCCGCGAGCGCCTGCTGCGCAAAGGGGTATGGAAAGGCGAGGTGATTCACAAACATCGCGATGGAACCAGGATCAATGTCCTGACCTCCGTGTCAATACTCAAAGGTGAGACTGGAAAGGCAATCGGTGTTGTGGCTGTGAACCGTGATATTACAGCACGCAAGCGGGCTGAGGAACAAAGTCATTTTCAGGCGAACCTGGTTGCAAACGTTTCAGATGCGATCATTGCGGTTGATATGCAGCTTAATGTCCAGAGTTGGAATCCTGCGGCCGAAGCCATGTATGGCTGGAAGGCCGAGGAAGTCATCGGGAAACCATCCAGGGAGGTCCTCGAGACTGACTTTCTGGAAACTACGCGTGAATCCGTAACGAAGCAAGTCATGGAAAGAGGAAATTGGTTAGGTGAGGTATTCCAGCAATGCCGTGACGGAACGAGAATTCCAGTCTTATCTTCGCTGTCACTTTATAAAGATTCAGAAGGGAAGCCAGCCGGGGTGATAGCGGTGAACCGCGATATCACGGAACGCAAGCAGGCGGAGGAACAGTTCCATTTGGCGGTTGAATCGGCGCCCAATGCAATCATCTTAGTGGATAAGGAGGGTAGAATCAAGCTGGTCAATTCTCAGGCAGAGAGATTTTTTGGCTATGATCGCATGGAGTTGATGGGTCTGAATGTTGACCGCCTGCTGCCAGAAAGGTTTCGAACAAATCACACAGGTTACCGGACAGGCTTTATGAATGACCCTCAGGTTCGCTCCATGGGTATGGGGCGTGATCTTCGGGCACTCCGTAAGGATGACAGCGAATTCCCGGTAGAAATTGGCTTGACGCCCATCGAACGCCGAGAGGGATTGCTGATCATGGCCACCATTGTGGACATTACGAAACGCAAACAGGCCGAGGACCGACTCCGCCAGCAAAATCAGAGACTCAAAGCCCTGCGTGAAATCGACACGGCCATCCTATCCTCTGATTCAGTGGAAAACATTGTCAATGCGGCCTTGAGCCATATCCGTGAGTTGATTGACTGTCAGCGAGCCTCTCTCACGTTAATTGACTCGTCAGCCAACGAAGCATTAACGTTTGGCGTGAACACGACCAACGAAACATTAATCCCCAAAGGGACACGCATCCCACTCTCATTGTTTCAGAATATGCTCCAGAGCCTCTCGCAGAATCAACCTGTGCTCATCAATGACTTGAACACTTTGGCAGACCCACCACCCCTAATTCAAAACGGCATCCAGGAAGGGTTACGTTCCGTGTGCATCTTGCCGCTGTTTTCCCAGAGCAACTTGATCGGTGCGTTCAGCCTGTCTTCTGAAATCCCGGGCTTTTTCGATGAGGACAAAATTAATCTGGGCCACGAAGTGGCCAACCAGGTGGCGATCGCGATCACGCAAAATAACCTACTTAGCGCCTTGCGAGAATTCAACGCGGAACTGGAACAACGCGTAGCAGAGCGTACGGCAGAATTATCCGAAGCCAACACCCTGCTCCAAGCTATGTTGGATAATATCCCTGACCAAATCTATTTTAAGGATCTTCAGAGTCGTTTTATCAGAAACAGCCGGTCGCAGGCTAAGTTGATGGGGGTGAACGATCCCTCTGAAGTCATCGGCAAATCGGATTTCGACTTTTTCCCACATGCCCAACGTTCCTTCGAAGAGGAGCGGGGCCTGATGGGAGCTGGTCAGCCACTGATCGATTTGGAGGAATATGTTGTTTGGCCCGATGGGCGGCCGATGTGGGTGTCCACAACGAAAGTTCCTCTGCGCGATGGGGAAGGTCGAATCATTGGAATCATGGGGATCTCTCGCAATATCACCGAACGTAAGCGGTTCGAAGAGAACATCCAAAAATTGAATGAAGAACTGAAGCAGCACGCCGCACAACTGCAAGAGTCAGAGGAGAAATTCTCAAAGGCGTTTCTCGCCAGCCCGGTGGCTATGTCTATTGCCCGGGCTGCGGATGACCACTACATTGACGTGAATGATGCCATGGCAAGAATGACAGGGTATGACCGGGACGAAATGCTGGGCCACAGCTCCGTTGAACTGGGACTGGTGGACGCCGACGCCCGCTCCAGGATTTTGCAGTTCGGTCAGGAGCATGGCTTTGTGCGGGATGTTGAAATCCAGGTACATACCCGGTCGAATCAAATCTTGGACGTATTGGTGTCGCTTGAACAAATCGTATTGAACGGGCAGGTGTGTATGTTGACGATTCAGTATGACATTACAGAACGCAAGCGCGCAGAGGCCGAAGTACAGCAACTCAATCGGGAATTGGAGAACAGCCGAAAAGATATCCAGGGAATTCTGGATAGCATGTCAACCTTGAATGCAAAAGTCGCTCTGGATGGCACGTTGTTGTTCGTCAACAAGATCGCGACGCAAGCTACCGGCCTTTCTGCGGACGAATTGATGAATACCAACTTTTTGGAAGGCCGATGGTGGGCATTTGATTCAAATGTTCAGAAACGGGTGAAGGAGGCATTCGCGAAAGCATGTTCAGGGACGGTGATCAACTACGATGAAAAGATTTTTGTGTTCGGGCGGGTGTTGACGATCAGTTTTAGCCTTACCCCGATGTTGGGAAGTAATGGCACCGTGGAATATATTCTGGCGGAAGGTCGGGATATCTCAAAATTGAAGGATACCGAGGAATCTCTGCAGATCAGGAGTTCGCAACTCGAAGCCGCCAATAAAGAACTTGAGAGTTTTTCCTATTCGGTCTCGCATGACCTGCGTGCGCCGCTGCGTGCCATTAATGGGTTTAGCCAGGCACTCTCCGGCAAATTCAAGGATTTGCTCGGAGAGCAGGGCCAACATTACTTGAATAGAATTCAATACAATACCAGCCACATGGGGCAATTGATCGATGACCTGCTGTCGCTGTCGCGTATCTCCCGCCGTGAGATGCAACAGGATGTCGTGCATCTGACAGACCTGGCGCGCGAGATCGACAAGGAACTACGCGCGCAGGAGCCTGAACGACAGGTCAGGTTCGAAGTGGAGGAGCAGCTGGAAGCCAAGGGGGATGCGGGCCTGCTCCGCATCGTATTGCAGAATTTGCTTACGAACGCCTGGAAGTTTACCTCCACGCGTCCCGAGGCACACCTCCGCCTGGGAAGCCACGCCGGAGCCTTCTTTGTGCAGGATAACGGGGTTGGGTTTGATATGGCATTTGTGAATAAACTCTTTGGCGCTTTTCAACGGCTGCATTCGACCGCAGAATTTCCAGGCACCGGGATTGGACTGGCAACTGTTCAACGCATTATTCATCGTCATGGAGGGAAGATTTGGGCTGAGGCGGAGCTGGATAAGGGCGCGACTTTCTATTTCACACTTGGAGAAAAACATGAACGCTAAAAAAATTCTGCTCGTGGAAGACAGCCCGGATGATCAGGAGTTAATTCGCATGGCAATCGCAGACGAACATATTACCAACGAGATTATTTCATTAAATGACGGAGCACAAGCTCTGGATTATCTGTTTGGCACAGGTTCGTATGCCGGGCGCGATATCTCGGATACGCCGCTGGTCATCCTGCTGGATATCAAACTGCCCAAGGTAAATGGCTTGGAGGTATTACAACAACTACGCGCTGACCCGCGGACGTCGCTGATTCCGGTAGTGATTCTTACCTCCTCCAACGAAGAGCAGGATGTTCTGACCAGCTACAAAAACCACGTCAATAGTTACGTGCGTAAACCCGTGGATTTCGAGCAATTCACCAAAGCTGTGAAGCAGCTTCAACTCTATTGGGTGATCTTGAACGAACCCCCGCCTGACAGGTAACCTGACATGAATGGTACGCTTCATATCTTAATGGCCGAAGATTCGCCTGATGATGCCCAACTGATTCTTCTGCAACTGGAGCAGGAGGGCTGGGAAGTGGAATATCGCCGGGTCGATACAGAGGCCGCTTTCATCGCGTCGCTCGATCCTTCCCCCGACCTGATCCTATCTGATTTCGCCATGCCAAAGTTCAGCGGGTTACAGGCGTTGCGCATTGTCAAAGAACGCGGGTTGAATATTCCGTTCATCCTGATCTCCGGCACGATTGGGGAGGAGATTGCTGTAGAGGCCATGAAGCTGGGTGCAGATGATTACCTCATGAAGGACCGGCTCGGTCGGCTCGGTTCTGCCATTCAAAGCATCCAGAATAAAAAACAGCTCGGCGAGGAAAAAATCCGTGCCGATATCGCACTGCGTAACAGCGAAGCGCGTTTTCGCAGCCTCATCGAAAACAGTTCGGATGAGGTTTCGATCGTCTCTGCAGATGGCTCACTGTTGTACGAGAGCCCATCTTCCAACCCTACACTCGGTTATGAGTCGGAAGAATTTCTCAACAAAAGTCTGTTTGAATTGATTCATCCAGATGACCTGGAGCGTGTGCAACATCAGTTTGCGCAACTGTTGCAAGATCCAAATCAACACCCTCGCGACCGATTCCGCCTTTTGCATCGTGACGGAACGTGGCGCTGGGTGGAGGCAGTAGGCACAAACCTGCTTAGCGAACCGGCTGTCCAAGGGATCGTTGTTAACTATCATGATGTCACGGAGCGCGTGCAAGTGGAGGCCCGGTTGCAAGCCAGTGAGTCCCGTTACCGACTGGCTACTCGCGCAACCAACGATGTGATCTGGGAATGGAATCCACAAACCAACCAGTTAACCTGGGCTGAAAATGCGCAGTTTGTGTTTGGATACCTGCCCGAGGACATTGGTCCTGACGCGGCCTGGTGGGATGATCACATCCATCCCGAGGATCGCCAACGCGTCATCTCAAGACTGGATGCGTTCGTAAATGGTGGTGAACTCGTCTGGCTGGATGAATATCGCTTTCTGATGAAGAACGGTTCATATGCGACCATAAGTGATCACGCTTACATCGATCGAGACTTGAATGGCCAGGCAACGCGCCTGATTGGCGCCATGTCTGATATCACCAACCGCAAGCAGGCAGAGGAAAGAATCAAGCACCAGATTCAGCAATTAAGCGCGCTGCGTGCTATCGATATAGCCATCAGCAGTACCTTTGATATGAAAACCAGTCTGACCGTTCTTCTGGATAAAGTCACATCGCAGCTGGGGGCCAGCGCGGCATGCATCCTGCTCTTTAATCGGCCCACCCATATGCTCGAATATATCGCCGGAAATGGATTTACCTCGCCTCTGATTCAGCAGACGCGCTTGAGAGTTGGCGATGGACTTGCCGGGCGCGCTGCGCTCGAACGACACGCGCTTCATATTCCCGATTTGGCCCAGGCCGACGATCCATCCTTGCGCACCCGTCTCCCGGTGGGAGAACCTTTTAAAGCTTACTATGCCACGCCGTTGATTGCAAAAGGCGATCTAAAGGGAGTGCTGGAAATCTTTCACCACACCGATCTCTATCTCGATGCGGAGTGGCTTGAATTTCTGGATGCGCTGACCGGGCAGGCCGCCATCGCGATCGATAATGCGCAGCTATTTGAAAACCTTCAACGCGCCAAGACAGAGCTGGAACACCGCGTGGCCGAGCGTACTGCAGAGCTACACCGAATGAACATCGAACTGGAAAGCGCCAACCGCGCCAAGGACGAATTTCTGGCAAACATGAGCCATGAATTGCGTACACCCCTCAACAGCATTATCGGTTTGTCAGAATCACTTTTGGAACAAAGAATCGATCCGCTGAGTGCACAACAACAACGGTCCATGCAGGTGATTGCCTCCAGTGGTCATCACCTGCTGGACTTGATCACAGACATTCTGGATCTCTCCAAAATCGAAGTTGGAAAATTCGAGTATCGCCCTCAACTTGTGCTGGTGGATGACTTGTGCCGTTCTAGCCTGGCATTTATCAATAGCCAGGCCATTAAGAAATCCATTGAGGTGAGTTATGAGAATGACACCTCCATTGTCAGCCTCTCGGCCGACCCGCGACGCTTAAAGCAAATCCTGATCAATCTGCTCTCTAACGCAGTCAAATTTACCCATGAAAAAGGAAAAGTCACACTGAAAGTGAACACAAACCCCGAACAGGACCGGATCGAATTTTCGGTTATCGATACGGGCATTGGCATTGCTCAGGAGGATATTGGCCGGCTCTTTCAACCTTTCGTACAATTAGACAGCACCCTCAACCGGCAATTTGATGGCACCGGCCTCGGCCTTACGCTGGTTCAAAAGCTGGCCGACCTGCACGGCGGCAGTGTGGAAGTGGAGAGCGAGCCTGGAAGAGGGAGCCGCTTTACGATCTTCCTACCGTTGGGACTGGAATCTACACAGCAGGGCCCGGGCGATAAGCCGAAAGGCAAAAATCAACGCGCTGAGCCCCGAGAAAATGACGTTGCCACTGTACGAGAATCAGCTGCGCTGGCCAGAATCCTCATTGCGGAAGACAATGCAGCGAACATCCTCACGATTGGTGATTATCTGGTAAGCCACGGGTACGAAATTATCGTTGCCCATGATGGTGCAGAAGCGCTCGAGAAGGCAGAGTCCCTCAAGCCAGATATGATCTTGATGGATATTCAAATGCCGACGATGAATGGATTGGAGGCCATGACTCATCTACGGGCGAATCCCCGCTTCAGTACTACGCCGATCATTGCTTTGACTGCCCTGGCCATGCCCGGCGATAGGGAGCGCTGTCTTCAGGCCGGTGCCAGCGAATACATGAGCAAGCCGGTGAGCCTAAAGTTATTATTGAAAACCATCGAAACATTACTTGGCAAAAATTATCGCTAAACAACCATAGTTGGGGAACCATTGGGATAAGTGATTCGTCCACTTTTCAGGATGAAGCCTCAAACACGGTTCTGTATCACAGCAGCTGTAATTGTGGTGGTGCTTGGCGTAGCGCTTTTCGTTTTTTCTGCGCAGTTATCGGAACCCCTAACCATCTTTTCCGCCACGATCAATCGTGATTGTGCTCCGTGGGATGGCGCGGCATTCACGGTATCCATTCCCTATGATACGGTTTCAGTAATTATGATTTCGATCTGGCGTTCGCCTGATTTCAAAATCCCAAGGACGTTTTCGCTTCCCAATGAAGCAAGCCAAGTTGGGTCAGCCTATCGCGTATCGCAGCTCGACCCGCTGATTCCGTTGAAGGGTGAAGTCTCGTTCCAACGCGTCGGGGAGACAGGGCCCATCGAAGGCCGATTCCGCCTCACGTCGGAAAGAGGCGAGACATTTGCGGGGAAATTCATCGCTGAGTGGGGCGAGCGAATGGCGCTATGCGGATGAAAAATCGATTGCCGCAGAAGTTTTGATTCCCCAGAAACACGCCGTTCGGTCATGGAGCCGGACGGCGTTCCTGATATTGTATATTGAAGGTTTCATGCAGAACTGGGAGAGTTTTAATATCCCTGCCAGCCTCAATGGGCTTCGCGCGCAATGTTTGAAGCATCTTTCTACGGTCCGATTTAGCCAGTTCCAGCGCTTGTTCCGCATCACGCAGAATCGCATCGATCGAGTGATATTCCTCCCCGCATAAAACGACACCCACATTCGCCCGCACCTGCAATTCGCTTTCCGATTTAGCCAGATATTTTCTGATCTTGTTCTGTACCCGGGAGGCAATCAGAATTGGCTTTTCATGGTTGTCAACATCTTCAACCAGGATCAGGAAGACGCCTCCAGTGAACCTTGCGATGGTATCTGTTGGCCGCAACATGGTCTTGAGCAACCCAGCTGAATCTTGAAGTACCCGCTTGTTATATTCCTTTCCAAACAGGTAATCGATTTTGTTTGATTGTCCCAAATCCAGCTGCAGTACGGCAAATTTATTGTGATGAAGTTGTTTCGCCCGTTCCAACGCATATTCCAGGCGTGTCAAAAAGAAGGCGCGGTTATAAACGCCGGTAAGCACATCCCAGGGCAGGCTGTCCATGCTCTTTTCTGTGGGGCAAATTTTCAGGATCAGATTACTCATCTGTTCGATATTTACAGGCTTTAGTAGAACGAGTTCCGGCTGTATGGGGAGCGTAGCGATCAAGGGCGCATGGGCTGTTATCACCACCACCGGGATGTCTTTGAGGCGCGGATCGGCCTCCATCATCACCAGGATTTCGCTCCCAGAAACACCAGGCAAATTTAGATCCAAAAGAACGATATCTGGAGTACTTTGGGCAAGGTATTCTGCCGCAACTTTGCCATGCAGTGCAATTTCCGTCCGGTAACCTGCCAGATCCAGGACGTGGCGGAACAACGCAACGATATCGCGGTCATCTTCGACAATCAGTGCGAATGGTTTATTCACTCAAACTCCTCATTTACTCCTATTTCGTGAAGAGCCGCACCCTGAACAGCTCTCGCAGAAAAGTGTGAACAGGCAAAGCTTGCATTTCTGTAAGTACAACAACATGACGCCCTTATGGGTAGACAGTTACAACCTGGTAGTCGTAACCAGGTTACAAACCTACATTTCCGGGTCGTAGATTGCGTCACCTGGTCGCAAAACGATGCAAATGCGTACTATTTGCCGAGCCAAGATTGGAGCGCTGGCTTCGGCTGGCGTGGAAACATGCACATGAAATTCACACATTTCTTTCACGCTTTCTTAAAGACCTCTCAGTATGATAAATCTTATTCATATTTATCCAGGAGCCTTTTATGGACAACGATGACAACCCAGTAGGGCAGATCCTCAACCGCAGAGATGCGCTCAAAGTATTAGGCATAGGAAGCGCGGCTTTTCTGGCTTCGTGCGCAGCACCCAACGCGACAAGTACCTTATCCCCAACAGCAATCCCAACTGTGGGCGTAGGATCGACACAGGTGGCACCAACAGCTGGAACGGCTCTGGACTGCGTTGTCCGCCCGGAATTGACAATCGGACCCTATTTCGTGGATGGCCAGCTCAATCGTTCCGATATTCGTTCCGATCCATCCGACAATTCCATAGTCGAGGGTCTTCCGCTCATACTCAATATCAATGTCGCCAGTGTTGGTAATAATAGCTGTGCTCCCATCGAAGGCGCACAGGTGGATATCTGGCATTGTGATGCGCAGGGCCACTATTCCGGCGTATCCGATCCGGGCTCCGATACTTCAGGGCAGCAATTTCTGCGCGGGTATCAGCTCACGGATGCCAATGGTGCTGTTCAATTCCAGACGATTTATCCTGGCTGGTATTCCGGCAGAGCGGTACACATCCACTTTACCATTCGCACGAAGGGCGCAAATGCCGAGGATTATCAATTTACTTCACAATTTTTCTTTGATGATACACTTTCAGACCAGGTCCACGCCTTAGAACCCTATGCCAGCAAAGGTCAGCGTGATACTCGAAATACAACAGACAATATTTTCATGGGTGGCGGCGACCAGTTATTGCTCAATTTGCAGGGTGATACTACAAATGGTTTTACTAGCGGAATGAACATCGGTCTCGATTTGGCAGATCTCGAGGTCGGAGCATCGGACTCAGACGGCGGACGTGGTGGTGGACCGCCTCCTTAAATCAAAGAAGTTGCCTTGAGCAGGCTTCTCGTATGCTTGAAAGCTTCTCACCGATATCCCGCTCGAGGCTTTCTGTGCCTGATTCATGGCTGGCATCAAGACAGAGGCATCTCTATGGACAGCGATGATAATCTGACAGGTCAAATCCTCAGCCGAAGAGACGCTCTCAAATTACTGGGAGTTGGGAGTGCGACCCTTTTCACTTGGAGTGCAGTGCCTGGGTTGAGGCATCTGTCGAGCGCATCTTCCATCATCGCTCAGGCGCCACTATCTTGTGTGGTTCGCCCTGAGCTGGTCATTGGACCTTATTTCGTCGATGATCAACTTAATCGTTCGGATATTCGCTTCGAGCCTGCCGATGGCTCTGTAACGCGGGGAGCACCACTCACTCTGGTAATTGGGGTCTTTGATGTTTCCAGCCGTGGTTGCGACCCGCTCGAAGGCGCGCAGATAGACATCTGGCACTGCGATGTACAGGGCGTATATTCTGGGATTCAGGATTGGCCTTTCGACACGACCGGCTTGATTTTTCTGCGTGGATATCAACTCACGGATGCAGCGGGCCGAGTGCAATTCAAAACCATTTACCCGGGTTGGTATTCCGGCCGGACAGTACACATCCATTTCATGATTCGCACGACTGACGTGAATGGCCGGCGTTCTGAGTTTGTGTCGCAGCTCTTCTTCAATGATGCACTCACTGATCGAGTCCATACACAGAAGCCGTACAAGCGAAAAGGTCCACGAAACACCCGCAACGCAGACGACAAGATTTATTCGAATGGGGGTAGCCAACTATTACTTAGCGTTACTGGGAATAGCACACGTGGCTACCTCGCGAGGATCAATATTGGGCTTGACCTCACTGAGACATAAGTTGGAAGATCAATTTTCATGGGCACCTGCAAGGCTTTCCTTCAGGTAAAATCCCAAATATGACCAACGTAGGCTATAGGCGACTAATTCCTGCTGACGTGGAACCAGCTGCACAGGTTATGGCCCAGGCATTTGTAGATGATCCACTCATCTCGTTCATGCTGCCCATCAACGCGACTCGCGTACAGACTCTGCGCAAGTTTTTCCGTGTGTATGGAGAAATCAACATCAAAAACGGTCGCGGCTATGGGGTCGGTGAACCATTGCAAGGCGTCGCAGTTTGGAAATTGCCAAACCAGGAAAATTTATCGATAAGCATTAAGTCCCTGGGCAAATTCTTTCCATTGCTCCTGACCATGTATTCAATCGGATATGTTCGAGCAAGGTCGATCTTGAGCCAGATTGAGATCCTTCATACCAAATACGCGGCCGAGCCCCATTTTTATTTGGATAATCTAGCCGTGCTTCCCGCCGCACGCGGCCGGGGCCTTTCTTCAAAATTGATTCGCCCCATTCTTGAAATGGCTGATTCTCAAAAAGTCATCACGTATACCGACACCGTCACGCTGTCGAACGTATCGCTCTACGAGCATTTTGGCTTTCAATGTGTGGAAGCAAGTCCTGTGCAGGGAACTGGCATTACTGTCTATGCCTTAAGAAGATCCATTCAAGTAATATGAATTAGTGTCCACCAGGCGCAGGTGCTTGCATCGACCCGCGTCCGCCCCACTTGCCGGGCCAACCTGGCAGGAAGGCCCCTATGATCAACGCGCCGATGGCAGCAAAGAACGTCAGGTTATAGGCATTCTCAAAACCTTGGATACTCGAATCACAGGCCAGCTTGAGAGTGGATAAGATTTTGGCTTTTGCTGCGCCAGCCTGGGCTGCAGGCAAGGATGCGAGTGTAGAGTCCAGTCCGGGAGGCAGGTTCTCCTCCGCTCTTACACCTGGAGTTCCGCAAACGCCGAAATGTTCCGAAGAGGAAGTCTGCGTATTCTGCATTTGGTCTTGCTGTGCCCGAATCTCCGTAGGGACAGCTGAGGCGAAGATGGTTGCCAGAGCAGCCACAGAGACGGCCTGCACGACAAACCGTGTGCTGTTCAGAAGCGATGAGCCACGCGGCAGATTGTTGAGCGGAACGCTGCTCAAAGCTGCCACAAAGGAGGTTTGAAGTGTAAGGCCGACGGCGAGTCCGCGCAGCATCAGAAGGAAAAAGATGTAAGAAATGGGCGTATCTGCTTCGATTTTGGAAAGTTGCCAGGTATTGATGCACAACAGGAAAAACCCAACAATCAGGTTCATGCGCGGACCGATCTTGTCGTAGATACGCCCTGCCAACGGTGTGGCAATTCCAGATGTGATAGCAACTCCAAGAAGAATAAAACCAGTCTGCAAAGCGGTATAGCCGCGATACGCTTGCAAATAGACGGGCATAAGGAATTCTGCGCCAAACAATGCTACGGTAGCGACATAACCAACCAGAGTAGCATTGAGAAAAACCCCATTGCCAAACAGACGGAGGTTGAGCATCGGCTCCTTGGCAACAAATAGCTCGATGAGTGCAAAAGCAATCAAGGCAACAATGCCAATACCAAAGTACATCAAGGTGCTGGGACCCGACCAGCCATTGGATTCAGCAATACTGGCCGCATACAACACGGAACCAAAACCAATTACCGCTGTAATCAACCCCAGCGGATCAAAGCTGGGTTTGCGTTCCACTTGATAATCCAGTAGAAAACGGGAGCCAAGCCAGACGCCGATAATGCCAATGGGAATGTTGATAAAGAAAATAACTCGCCAGACGTTTTGATCCACCAGCCACCCGCCCAGAATCGGTCCAAGCGCCGGAGCAAATACCAGCACGATACCAAAATAGCCCAGCGCCGTTCCCTGCTCTTTGGGTGGAAAGGCACGATACAGTTGCGCAGGTCCCAGAGGTTGAGCAAT
>Ga0075428_100006355_pt1 | contig 13150 bp, 12 predicted proteins | sample RhiMetdeltSRZDD2_FD_75291 | JGI IMG/M metagenome (GOLD analysis project Ga0075428, IMG submission 75291) | Populus rhizosphere microbial communities from Tennessee, USA - Rhizosphere MetaG P. deltoides SRZDD2 | ecosystem: Host-associated > Plants > Roots > Rhizosphere > Soil | place: USA...
GCTTCAATTTCGGCCACCTCTGGTTCCTCTATTACCTGCTGATCTTCTACGCCCTGACGCTCGCGATTCGTTGGCTCGTCCTCGCCGTCGATCCGCGCGACGCGCTCGCAGCCGGCAGCGACCGCGTCGTCGCGTTCTTGCTGCGCGGCATCTGGGGTCCCGCGCTGATCGCGCTGCCGATCGCCGCGTATTTGTATCGACTCGACAGCTGGACCGAGTGGCTCGGTCTGCCGGCGCCGTTCCTCGTCACGCCGGATATGAAGGCGCTGATCGGCTACGGCATTGCGTTCGGTCTCGGCTGGCTCCTCAATCGTCAAGTTCAAGCGCTGCTCGACCTGCAGAAGATCTGGTACGTCTACTTCGCGATCGCCGTGGCCCTGACGATCTTCTGCCTCGCGACGATCGGCACGGCACCGCGCTGGGCTGGCGGCGCGCTCGCGGGGACGGACCGCCTGCTGTACACCGCGGCCTACGTAGTGGGAATGTGGTGCTGGGTGTTCGCGTTCGTCGGCGCGGCCGTGCGCTTCCTGTCGACACCGCATCCCATCACGCGCTATCTCGCCGATGCGTCGTACTGGATCTACCTGATGCATTTGTCGACGCTAATCTTCTTCATCACGCTGCTCAGGCCTTATGACTGGCACTGGGCCATCAAGCTCGTGATCTACGTCGGCGGCTCGATGGCGATTCTGCTGCTGACTTATCACTGGTTCGTGCGCTTCACCTGGATCGGCGCGATGCTGAACGGCCGCCGCCATCCACGGGCCGCGAAGGCGCCGCCGGCGGCCCCCGCGACGCAGAGCGCGTGAGAGCAAACTCCGCTAGAACCCCACGTTGCCGCCCCAATCGACCTGCGTAGTCGGGCCGAGGTCGACAGGCACTAAAGCTCCGAGACGATTGTTGCCGTAGAAATTGCCGTCGGCAGTGAACTGAATGCCGACCGTAGCGCGCGCGCCGGACCCTGCCGGCACCACCACGTTTGCCTCGAGAATGTTGGCGCCGTTCTTCACCTGGATGACCGGCCGGGCATTCCCGTCGATCTTGATGGTGTTGTCCTTGATGACGTTCTCGCGGCCGTTCACGATCACGACCGTTCCCGAGCTCGGACCAAATGTATTGCGCTCGATCACGCTCTCCTCGCCGTCGACGGTGAGGCCTACGTCGCTTTGCGAATCGATGACGTTGTCGACAAAGCGCGTGCGATCGCTGATCGGACCGCAGCCGAACGGACAGTAGACGAAGTTGCGCTCGATAACCGAGCCGGGCTGCGTGCAGCAGAAGCCAAAGAAGAACTCGGAGTCGCGCACGACGACCGGACCGGTACCTGTGCCGCCGCCGAGTACAGAGGCTTGCTCATTGCTCGCCACGCTCATGTTCTCGATGAGCCCACCGCCCTGCATGTTTAGAGCGTAGCCCTGATCGTCGGTACTAGTGAGGGTGCCGTTGCGCATCGTGAAATTGTGGCCTAACGCCGCGATGGCGATATTCTCCATGCTCGTCTCGATCCGGTAGCCGCGAAAGTCGAGCGTCACGTTATCCGCGGTGACCTGCAGGACACCGTCGCGCGAGCCCGCGTCGTCCAAGATCCAGTTGCGATCGAGCCGGTAGTAACCTGGCTCGGCGATCACGATTGGCTTCGTTCCAGCAAGGCTCAACACCCGCGCCGCCTCGGGCGGCTCTTTCTTGGCCGCGGCCGCCGGAACCTTGGACTGCGGCTGTTGCGCTTGCATTGGCAACGTCACGGCGATGCTCAGCGCCATCGCGCAAGCACAGAAAAGACCGACCGTCTTCATGGTGTACTCCTTGGTGTATTCCCCTTTTTCGCCGCAGCCCCTTGCTACGCCGTGGTCGGCAAGATGCAGGAACCGTGCCCTCCGGACTGTCCTGCGATACCAAGGCCGTCGGGGATCAGCGGTAGAATCCACCGGCGTCGTCCCGGCAAGGGCTATCTCCAATGACCCGCCTCTGGTTGTTGTCGCTCGGACTACTCGGCATCACCGCACCTGCAAGCGCGCAGACCGACGCACCTGTCTTCCCCGGCGCCGAGTGGCAACACGTCGGCGCGAAGGATGCCGGGATGAGTGAGGCGCGGCTCGACGCGTTGCGCGCGTGGCTCAAGACGGAGCGAACGACTGGCCTCGTTGTCGTCGAGAACGGCCGCGTCGTGTTCGAGTACGGCGACGTAGCGCGGCCGAGCAAGGTCGCGTCGGTGCGCAAGAGCGTGCTCGCGATGCTCTACGGCGGCTACGTCGAGAGCGGGCAGATCGATCTCGACGCAACGTTGAAGCAGATCGGGCTCGCGGATTCCACGCCGTTCACCGCGCAAGAGGAAAGTGCGACGTTGCGCCACTTGCTGATGGCGCGCTCCGGCGTGTATCTGCCGGCCGGCAACGCGGAGCTTGAGCAAGTGATGCCAGCTCGTGACGCGCACTCGCCCGGAACGTACTTTCAATATCAGAACTGGGACTTCAACGCGGCCGGCGCCGCGTTCGAGAAATTGACGGGCCGGGACATCTACGATGCGCACGCTGGATCGACGAGATCACGACGCTCGTGACACCGCAAGCCGAGATCAAACCTGTCGTCTCGGGTCCCACGTTCGCTAACCGCTGGGGCTACGGCATGCTCTGGTGGGTCTGGGATGCGCCGAATGTGCGCGGCACGGCGACGGGGCCCTATCAGGGCGCGTACTCGGCGATGGGCGCCTACGGCCAGTACATCACGGTGCTGCCGTTCCTGGACCTCGTCGTCGCGCATCAGGTTGCGTTCGACGATGAGGCGGAGCGCCGCGGCCAGCCGGTTACGAGAGTCGTTCAGCCCTGGGAGTACGACGCGATTCTCTCGATGATCATTGCCGCAGTCACGACTGACGGCGAAGCTCAAGAACGCTGAATTGACCTCGTCCGCCGCGTTCGCTACGTTTTTCCGGTTCCGACACTCACTTTTCCTCATAAAAGGGGGATTCAAAATGAAAGGTATCCAAGTATTCGGCGGACTCGCGGTTCTAGCGCTCGGCGTGGGCGTCGCGCTCGCGCAAGCGCCGGCCTCGAACATGAGCTTCTTCGTCACGAGCGCGAATCCGGGCAAGGGCGGCAATCTCGGCGGCTTGGCGGGCGCGGACGCGCACTGCCAATCGCTGGCGCAGGCCGTCGGCGCGGGCGGCAAGACGTGGCATGCGTATCTGTCGACGAGCACCGTCGACGCCAAGAGCCGCATCGGCAACGGGCCCTGGTACAACGTCAAGGGTCAGCTAATCGCGCAGAACGTCGCGGATCTGCACAGCGCGAACAACAAGATCAGCGGCGAGACGGCGCTCACCGAGAAGGGCACGTCGCCTGTGTATCTGACGAAGAACGCGGCTGGCGAGGTGCAACGTCCGCCCGAGGGTCAGCAGCTGGCGCACGACATCCTCACGGGCACGAAAGAGGATGGGACGAAGGACGCGGCAACCTGCAACAACTGGACCGACGGCGCCGATGCGACCGCGATGTTCGGGCACGCGGACCGCTTGGGCCGTAACCCCGGCGTGAACTCGTGGAACGCGATCCACGCGTCGCAGGGCTGCTCGATGGAGAAGCTGCAGCCGACGGGCAGCACGGGCTTGTTCTACTGCTTCGCGACGAACTGATTCGCAAGCTCTAGGCCTTCAAACGCGCCGAGCGCCTCGCGTGCTCGGCGCGTTTTTTTTTCGCGGCACTGGCCATGCCGAACAAGCTCCGTTCCAAGTTTCGCAAGCGGAACACGATCGCATCGTCGGCCCCGGGGAAGAGGGTTTGGGCTCCGGCCTCGACGAGATCGAGGACGCGTGGCTCGAGAAAGATCGCGGCCTCCACTGATCGATTCTCGGCACGCTACTTGCACCTCTCTCCGCCGAGGTGAGCGATGACCGACAAACCGCGCGTCGTCAAGGAAATGCCGAGCGTCGAGCTCGACCACGCCGAGTTCGAGCGGCGGTTGCGCGCGCGCTTTCAAGATCCGTGTTTCGAAACCGTCGAACCTGAGCTGCGCGCCGTCATCGACGCCGCCTGGCGCAGCTACAGCGCGAACCACAAGTCGCCGCGGACACGGAAGGCGGGGCCGGAATTCGCGGACCCCGATTACGACTTGTCGATCGATTGGCTTGCTGCGCGCGACGCGATTCGCGCCGCCGAGACGCAACACCGCGACAAGGCGTTGCCGGCGAAGATTCTCGTCATCAACGGCTCCGCACGCACGAATCAGTCTTGCCCCGGCGAGACGTCGAAGAGTTACCGGCTCGCGAAGCTTGCGCAAACCGCGATCGAGGGCAGCGGCACCGAGGTCGATTTCCTCGACATGTCGGTGCTCGTATCCGAGTACGGCCGCGTCATTCATCCGTGCAAATCATGCGTGTCGACGGCGCAACCGCTCTGTCACTGGCCATGCTCGTGCTATCCGAACCATGGCCTCGGCCAAACGCAGGACTGGATGAACGAGCTCTATCCGCGCTGGGTCGCGGCGCACGGCGTGATGATCGTCACGCCCGTGAACTGGTATCACACCCCGTCGGTCCTGAAGCTCATGATCGATCGCTTGGTCTGCGCCGACGGTGGCAACCCCGACCCCACGCGCACGCACGGCAAGAACGCCGCCGAAGCGAAAGCGATCGAGCTCGAAGGCTGGGATTACCCGAAGCACTTGGCGGGCCGCGCGTTCGCGGTCGTCGTGCACGGCGATGTCGAAGGCGCGGCGGAAGTTCGCTACGCGCTCTGCGATTGGCTCGAGTGGATGGGGCTCATCAGCGCGGGACCCGCCGGTGAGATCGATCGCTTCATCGGTTACTACGAGCCGTACGCCACGAGCCACGACGCGCTTGACCGCGACACAGCCGTGCAACTCGAGGCGCGTAACGCGGCGCTGGCGCTCGTCGAGCGCGTGAAGCAAATCCGCAGTGGCCGTTACGAACGGTCCGACAACGCACTCGAGCCGCCGCGCAAGAAGTAGCTCTTGTCCGCCGTATACTACGGCGACCGCGGACCAGTCCGTCGGCGCCTGAGGTGCGATGCAATCGTTTCGCGCGAAGCTCGAACCGGTTCCACACGGCGGCCACTACGTCGCCGTGCCGGCAGGAGTTGCCGAGGCGGCCGGGCTTCGACACGCGGCGCGCGTACGCGGCACCGTGAACGGCGCGCCGTATCGCAGCTCACTGATGATGTACAGCGGCGTATTTCATCTCGGCGTGCACAGAGCGACGCTAGCCGCCGCCGGCGCCAAGCCTCCCGCGCGTGTGACCGTCACGATCGAGCTCGACGACGAGCCGCTGCCGACGGACACGGTGCCGGAAGACGCCTCGCGAAAATTCTCGTTTCTCTGCGAAGCCGATGAGGGACACGTTGAAACATCGTTTCCTTTCTACGCTAGCGCTCGCTGCATTGATCGCCGCTCTCGCGGCGTGCTCGAGTCAGTCGATGGGAAACTCAGCGCTCAATGAAGCGCAGCACGCGAGCGCTCTTTCAGAACGACCGGCCGGCTAGTGCGACGATGCGCGCTCGGCGCCAAGCCCGGTGTTCGCGCGCACGCTGAGCTCCGTGAACTTGTGCTCGGCTTGCGGCTCACGCGTCAGCAACGTGCCGAGCACCGCGCCCAGGAATCCCAGCGGGATGCTGACGATGCCGGGGTTCTCGAGCGGGAAGATCGCGTCGGCTCGCAAGATGCTCGGGCTCATCGCGATCAGCACCAGCGACGACACGAGGCCCGTAGCCAAGCCGCACACCGCGCCGGCCGTGTTGAAGCGGCGCCAGAACAGCGACAGCACGATGACGGGCAGGTTAGCCGACGCAGCCACCGCGAACGCGAGCGCCACGAGGAACGCGACGTTCGCCGCCGGCCCCAGCACGATCGCGATCAAGATCGAAATGCCGCCGACGAAGAACGCCGTGATCCGCGCGACTCGCACCTCTTCACCTTCGCGGCGCTCACGGCCGCCGTGCAGCACGTTCGTCCAGAAGTCGTGCGCGAACGACGTCGACGCCGAGATCGTGAGGCCGGCGACAACCGCGAGAATCGTCGCGAATGCGATCGCCGAGATGAACGCGAAGAACACATCGCCGGCGAGCGCTTGCGCGAGCAGCGGCGCGCTCATGTTGTTGCCGCCGTTCGCGGCGATGAAGTCGCGGCCCACGATCGTCGCGGCGCCGAAGCCCAAGAACGTGGTGAGGATGTAGAAACTGCCGATGATGAACATCGCCCAGACCACACTCTTGCGCGCCGTCTGCGCGTCGGGGACGGTATAGAAGCGCACGAGGATGTGCGGCAGCCCGGCCGTGCCGAAAATCAGCGCCATGCCGAGCGAGACCAGATCGAGCGCGCCGTACGGCGGCGCGTAGCGCAACCCCGGCGTCATGAAGTCTTGGGTGACGGCGTTGCCCTGCGCGTTCGTGTAGGTGACTTGGCCGATCGCGTCGAAGAACGCCCCGAAGCTGAAGCCGAAGTGGGCGAGCACGAGGATGCTCAGCAAGATCGTGCCGCCCATCAACAGCACGGCCTTGACGATCTGCACCCACGTAGTAGCGAGCATGCCGCCGAACACGACGTAGACGATCATCAGCACGCCGATGCCGACGACCGCGGTCTGATACGTGATGCCCGTCCCTTTCAGCAGCAGCGACACGAGCGCGCCCGCGCCCACCATCTGCGCGATCATGTAGAACGTGCTCACCGTCAGCGTCGACAGCGCGCCCATGGCGCGCACGGGCCGCGGGCTCAAGCGGTACGCGAGCACGTCGGCCATCGTGTACTTGCCGGCGTTGCGCAGCGGCTCGGCGACGATCAAGAGCACCGTGAGATAGGCGACGAGCCAGCCGACGGAATACATGAAGCCGTCGTAGCCCTGGAACGCGATGATGCCCGCGATGCCGAGGAACGACGCCGCGCTCATGTAATCGCCGGCCACGGCGATGCCGTTCTGCCAGGCCGTCAGCGATCGGCCCGCCGCGAAGAATGCGCTCGCGCCGCTGGTCTTGCGCGCCGCCCACCACGTGATCCACAACGTCACCGCGATGAAGCCGAGGAACATCGCGAGCGCGTGCGACATCAGCGTGTGCCCTTGTCGATCACGTCGCGGGCCATTCGGTCGAAGCGCGCGGCGGCGCGAACGTAAGCCCACGCGATGAGCCACGCCATCAAGAACTGCGACAACGCGAAGAGATACGCGACGTTGACCACGCCGAAGACTTTCTTCGCCATCAGCGCCGGCGCGTAGCCCACGAGCAGCGGCAGCGAGAAGTAGTAAACAATGAAGAAGATCGTGGCCGGAACGACGAACTTGGCCTTCGCCTTCAGCAGCGCTTTGAACTCCGCGGTCGCCGCGAGCCGCTGCCAATCGACGACGTCGCGATCCTCATCGGCGGTTAGCTCGTGCGACGGCTTGGCTGCGGACCGCCCCAGCGGCGCGACGTCGGTGGCGGAGCCACTCAGGGGTGTGGGATCGGCGTCGGCGGCGCGGTGCTCAGTGGTCATCGGCAGTGGTTAGCGGGTTCGTCGGCCGATGTGTCGCGCGGTGAGCACGCTGCGCAGGTTATCTCGAACCGCTAGGGGCATCAAACGTCGGTCGGGCCGAGCCGGCCGGCCCGGAAGCTCGTTCGCGGCGAGGCCCCACGCCCCTCGTCGCGAAATCTGTGATCCCGACACTGCCGGGGCGCAACCGTGCTGATCATGATTCAAGACCAAATTCGCGCCGGAAAGCCCCAAAACCACGCATGAGCTCGACCGCCTACTCAGAGCAGAGTCACGAATGGTGCCTCAGCGTCGAGGACGACTCCTGGTGGTTTCAGCATCGCAATCGCGTTCTCATCGACTTGCTGCGCCGTTACGCGCCGTCGCAACCGCTATATGACGTCGGCGGCGGTAACGGCGTCGTCGCGGCCGCGCTGTGCAGCGCCGGGATCCGCGCGCTCGTGGTCGAGCCGGGAGCAGCCGGCGTCGGCAACGCGCGGCGCCGCGGGCTAGAGGCGATACAGGCCACGCTCGCCGACTGCGGCGCCGCACGCGGGAGCATCGGCTCGATCGGCGTGTTCGATGTCGTCGAGCACATTGAGGACGACGCCGCATTCCTGACGCACCTGCACGAAATGCTCGCGCCGGGCGGACGGCTCTACTTGACGGTGCCGGCGTATCAGACACTCTGGTCGGCCGAGGACGTGCACGCCCAGCACTATCGACGCTACACCGCGTCCGGACTACGTGCTGCGTTGCAGCAGGCCGGATTCAGCGTGGAACATGCGTCGTACCTGTTCAGCTTCCTCCCCCTGCCCGTGCTCCTGTTCCGGACGATTCCCTACCGTCTCGGACAGGTGCGCACCCGCAACGCGGAAGCGTTCAAGAGCGATCACGGCAGCGCCGGACTCATGAGTCGCATGCTTGACGGACTATTGGCGCTCGAGCGCTCGGCGATCCGCGCGCTGGGCGGCCTGCCCTTCGGCGGCAGCGTGATCGCAGTGGCGCGAAAGTCAGCCGGCGATCAGGGCGCTTCGCCGAGCGCCTCGTAGCGAACCAGCGCGAACCGCGTCGTCTCCGATTCGCGCATTCGCCGCGCGACGGCGCCGTGCAGCGATTCGTCCCAGCTCGTCCATAGGTCGACGAACTCGTTCGCTTTGTCGCGATCGGCGGCCGCTTGCAGCTCGAGCACGGCCGCGAGCAGCGTCGAGACCGCCTCGTCGTAACGCTCGTAGTGAATGCGCAAGCGCCCACCTTCGGCCGTCAGCAAACCGCGGTCGAGAAACCAATTCCACTGAATCAGCTGCATCGTCTGATACGGCTGATCGCGTCGCGGGCGGTTCTTCTGCAGCACGCGGCGGATTCCGTCGGCGTAGATCCCGTGCAGCCGCGCGTCGTCGAAGGCCCCACGGTCGTGGAGCTGCCGCGCAGCGAACAGGGAGACGAGGTCGGCCTTCATCTCTTCGAGCAAATCGGCCGAGTCTTGCAGCGCGACGCCGAGCTCGCGCCCGTCGCGCGCGCGGTTCACACCGAGATAGTGCCCGACCTCGTGCCACAGCGTCCGGTAGAGGCCGCCTTCGGGCGTGAGATCGCCGCGGTGCTCGTCGACGGTGGCCGCGTCGAACGCACGCTCGCTGCCGGCGAAGAGCTGCGGGTGCGTGAGGATATTCCCTCGAATCAAGATCGTTCGGCCGAACTGCTGCGCGAGGTGACTCTCGTTCGGCAGGATCGACGCCGTGTTGGTGCCGCGCGCCTGGCCGAAGTCGGCCATCACGTTGTAGACGCCAACCGGGATATCGCTGCTGACTCGCCTATCCGATTCGTACGGCAACGCGTCCTCGATCGCCTGGATATCGCCGATCGACGCGGCGAGCTCTGCGCTGCGCGCCGCATCACGCTGCAGCAAGCTCAGGCTGAAAAACGTCTTCACCCCATAGAGGGCGTCGTCGTAGGTCTCGTAGCTCCCGATCTGCGCGTTCAAGTTGCCGCTGTAGCGGCCCGTGACCCACGCGGCGTCGCCACCGTCGTAGTCATCCGCGAGCAAGTCACGGCTACGCAACCGCAAGTAGCGCGCGAACGCGGGGTCGCTCTCGTCGAGCAACGCGGCGGCCGCGTTGAGACGCTCGTACACGAACAAGATGTCGTCGACATACGCCACGGAGTACGGCACGGCCATGTAGCCGACCGCGGCCGTGAGCCGCGCACGCAGCCCAGGATGCAAGAGCTCGAGTCCCGGATGCGCGTCGAGCGTGGCGACGGCCTGACGGACGTTCTCCGGCGTCGCGGCCTGCGCGATCGAGCGCGCGCTCAAGAGCTCGGCGCGCGTCTCAGGATGAGCCGCGAAGTGCGCGTCGAGTGCCGCACGCGTTGCGCCGCGCGGATAGACGTTGCGCGCCGGTGTCTGCGGATCGACGCCGAGGAACGGAACGCGATCGTTGTCGAGCGTTGTCGCGATCGGCCCGTTCATCACGCGGAACAACGCCGCGTGACCCGCAAGGTCGGGATGCCGCGCGAGCACGTCGCGCGCCGCGAGCGCCTGAGGGTGGAGCTGGCGAAGGTAGACGTCGTGCAAGCGCTCACCGGCCGCGAGCAACTCGGCGGCCGCCGCGCGCTCCGCGGCGCTCAGCGCTCCGGGCACGAGCGGCAAGTACACCTGGAGCGTCTTGTCCGCGATCGCTTTGACTTGCGCGTCGCTCCAAGCGCCCGCGAGGAGCGTTTCATCGGTGCGTTCGTCCGCCATGGCGCCGATGCTGCCCACGATGAAAGCAAACGACAAGACGATGCCGAAGTTCTTGCTCATAGGCCTCCGCGGCCTAGGCCGCCGCCAGCTCCTTAGTATGCCCCGACTTGTCAGACGACGATCTGCATCTTGAGCCGCTTCGAATCGCGCGGCGCGTTCGGCGGGAGTGAGAGCGCTCGGCCGTGTTCGATGCGCGCTGCCGCGAGCGCGACCACGGCTGCGTCCACGAGGTCGTCGCGCGCTACGCCGCCGCCGCGTAGGAGCGCGTGCGCGCGCGGATCGAGAAACTCCTTGTCGAGCCCGTACGCTTCGCCGGCGCGCTCGAGCACGCGGATGCGCTCGACGCGGCCTGAGCGCGTCTTCTTCTTGAAGCGCATCGGCCGCCCGTCGTTCAACACCGTGAAGGCGAGCTCGGGGTGACTCTCGTGCACACGCCGCTGCAGTGCCGGCGTCATCAGCGCGTCGATCTCCTTGAGCTTCGGAGTCAAGTGAAAGCACTGCCGCGACAAGCCGATCTCGCTGCCGCGGCGGTTGGTTGCCAGCGCGGCGCCGTAGTCGTCGGCGTGCGCGAGCGCGGCGCGCGTCGGCGCCGAGAACACACTGCTGCGGCGAGGACCGAGCCTCTGCCGCGCGAGACGCTCGCAGACCCGCCCGCCGCGCTCCGCAACATCGAGGAAACCGATCGGCATGTCGACGGCGACGACGGCGGGAGCGTCGGAATCCGTCAGCGCCTCGGCGAAGCTCGGGTAGAAACGCGCCGCGGGCGGAGCCACCTGCTCGAGGTCGAGCCGAACGCCGACCCAACCGCGCTTGCAGCCATCGAGCCCGAGGACGCAGCGGAGTGGCGCAATCATCGCCGGTCCCGCTTGCGTGAGGCGCTACTCGAGCGCTTGGCCGCTCAGATCCGGCAAGGTGAACACGAGCACCGCGGCCATTAGAAAGAACGCCGAGGTGATGCCGAGCGCGAGCCCGATGCCGATGCCGGGCATTGTCGCGACGGCGCCGATCGTGAACGGCGCGATCGCGCCGGCCATGCGCCCGGCGTTGTAGCTCGTGCCCTGGCCCGTCGCGCGCACGGCGGTGGGAAACATCTCCGCGACGAGGCTGCCGAACATGCTGAAGTAGCCATGACCGAAGTAGCCGAGCAGCGGGCTCAACACGAGCAACACCATCGGGTTGCGCGCCATCTGGCCGTAGATCGGCACGATCGCGGCCGCGCACAGCATGAACAACACGAACGTGCGCCGCCGGCCGAGCCGATCCGCGATGAAGCCGAACGTCAGGTAACCGAAGTACGCGCCGACTTGCATCAGCACGATCCATTGCAGCGAGCCGACGACACCCATGCCGGCGCCGCCTTGCTCGATGGGGCGCGAGAGGAACGGCGGCAGCCAGAAGAACAAGCCCCAGTAAGCGAACTGCACGGCGCCGCCGAGCGCGATGATGCGCAGCGTTCGGCCGATCAGCTTGCGGCCAAAGATCACCGCGAACGGATTCGGCGCTGCGTCGCGCTGCGGCGCGGCGCGCGCCGTCCACTTCGGCGACTCCGGAATGTTGCGCCGTATCCAGAGCACGAACACCGCCGGGATGACGCCCGCGGCGAATAGCCAACGCCAACCTTCGTTGCCGAGACTAGGATTGCTCAAGAGCCAGGCGGCCAGCACGGCGGCGGCGATGTAACCGATCGCCCAACCCGACTGCATGATGCTGATGGCTTTGTTGCGCAGGTGCGCCGGCCAGGTCTCGCCGACGAGCACCGCGCCCGACGCCCACTCTCCTCCCATGCCGATGCCGAGAACGGCGCGCCAGAACAAGAGTTGCAACACGCTCTGCGACGTCGACGCGCCGAGCGACGCCAGAGAAAAGATTACGATCGTGCCCATCAGCGCGCGCGTGCGGCCGAACCGGTCCGCGACGTAACCGAAGATGAGCCCGCCGACGCCCGACATCACGAGCGTCGCGGTGCCGAGGAAGCCGGCCGTCGCGTCGTCGAACTGAAAGTACGCGCGCAGCTGGCCGACGGCCATCGCGTACAACATGAAGTCCATCGCATCGAGCATCCAGCCGACTTTCGCGGCCGCGAGCACGCGCCACTGGTCGGTCGTGACAGTGCGGTACCACGGCGCCCCGGACGCGGCGGCAGCGCTGGTTTTGGTGGTAGCGGCTTGATTCATGGGGCACACCTTAATTGAGTGCGCGCGGCAAGACGAGCGAGACCCACGGGACGTACGTCACGATGATGAGGGCCGCGAACAGGACGACGAGCCACGGCAGCGCCGCATGGATAACTTTCGTCAGCGGGAGCTGCGAGACTCCCGACGTCACGAAGAGGTTCAGGCCGACCGGCGGAGTGATCATGCCGATCTCCATATTCAGCGTCATGATGATGCCGAGATGGATCGGATCGATGCCGAGCGCCGTGGCGATCGGGAACATGATCGGCGCGAAGATCAGCACGACCGACGTCGCTTCCATGAACATGCCGGCGAGGAGCAACAACAAGTTCAGCATTATCAAGAACGCCCACGGTGGAAGGCCCAAGTCCGTGACCCACTGCGACAGCGATTGCGGCACTTGCTCGGTGGTCAGCACAAACGCGAACAGATACGCGTTGCCGATGATGAACATCAACATCGTCGTGGTTCTTGCCGCGTCGGCGACAACCTTCGGCACTTCACGCAACTTCACGTCGCCGTAAACGAAGACCACAATCACGAACGCGTAGACCGCGGAGACCGCGGCCGCCTCCGTGGGCGTGAAGACGCCGCTATAGATGCCGCCAAGAATGATGACGATCAGCAACAGACCCCAGATCGCGTCGCGGCCGGTCTTCAGCACCGTGCGCAAGTCGGCGCGCGGCTGACCCGGCAGATCGAGCCGGCGCGCGAGAAGCGCGACGGCGATCATCAGCATCGCGGTCAGCATGAGGCCCGGCACGACGCCCGCGATGAAGAGATC
>Ga0075428_100006356_pt1 | contig 13149 bp, 10 predicted proteins | sample RhiMetdeltSRZDD2_FD_75291 | JGI IMG/M metagenome (GOLD analysis project Ga0075428, IMG submission 75291) | Populus rhizosphere microbial communities from Tennessee, USA - Rhizosphere MetaG P. deltoides SRZDD2 | ecosystem: Host-associated > Plants > Roots > Rhizosphere > Soil | place: USA...
CGAGGCCCGGCATCTCGGCTCCGAGTCGGCGGCGCGGCTCGCCGCCCAGTGCGACGCGCCCGAGGCTGCGTAGCGACGGCATCACCTCGCGACCGCGACCGCCGCTCTCCGCGAGACACCGGGCCTCACGTCGGCGCTCTATCGTCGGGAGCATCATCCACTGCTCCCGACACGCTCTACGCGCAATGGCGGGGCCCACCCGTCCTCGCGCGTGCGCTGGATGTTGAGTTCCGGTGCCGCCGCCGCGAGCCCCGGCATCTCGGCTCCGAGTCGGTCCAGCAGCAGCCGCGCGTCAGCGCGTGCTCGGCACCCGTAGATACGTCAGCAGGAGCAGCACACCGGACGCCCCGTCATAGATTCCCATCGGCACGAAGCCGTCGCCCTGGGTGAAGAAGAACAGCGCGAAGCTCAGTCTGATGCCGATGCCGAGCCAGTTCGGCCAGCGGTGCACCTGCGGCTCCCAGTACCCCGGCATGTAGAGCAGGTTGATCGCGAGCAGCTGCGCGCCCCAGTGGCGCGGCCACGTGTCGGGCGACGGTTGCGGTTGTCCCAGGAAGCTCGCGAACATGTCGGGAAACAGCAGGATGAAGAAGCCCACCGCGATGTTCAGCAGGATGCTGGTCAGGAGCACCAGCCGGTACAGCGTGACCGCCTTGCTCGCGTCGACAGGGGCCATCGTTTGTGTGGTCATGCGTGTGTGCATCCAAAGGGATGGTGTCTCGCCAACAAATTGACGGCAGCAACTGACCTGAACGTAGCGCCGTGCCGGGGAGGTGGCTGTGAATCTAACATCGAAAACAGCGTGAGAGAACGCCGGAGTCGACGCGTCACCTCGCATCGCCGGTGGGACAACCAATCCGACGACGCGAACGTCAAATTACGCCAGAGCGTGCGCAGTCTTCCCGTGTCCAAAACGCCAGCAGACAGCGTTGGAGAAGTGGGCTCCGCCTCGCTAAGCTGGTGCACGGAATCACGGTCTGGCGGCCGATTCGTGTGAACCAACCGGAGAGCGTTACGTAGTACTGGGCAACTTCCCCGTCGCTGCCACGTCTCGTTCGACTCGGATATGACGTATCACGTTCGAAAAGCGGCCCTGATCGCGCTCTCCGTCTGCGCGCTCACCGTGCAGCCCACGAGCGTGGCGACCGCGGCCGATCAGCCGTCAGCCCCGGCCGCGGCAAGGTCGCGCAGGTCTGCAGACGATCGCGACCGGATCAGAATTTTCGTCGCGCCCTACAAGACAGCAGATGGCTCTGCCACCGTCGTGCTCGTCGTCGATGCCGACGCTGCGGTGCTCGGTCTCGGCAAATCAACCGGGCGATACTCGGGTCGGCTCGAGGTGTCCTGGACGGCGACCGATGCGCGCGGACGTTCGCGCTCGGGCGACGCGTTCAACGGCGCCGTGACCCTCGATCCCGACGCCGGAACCGTCGCCCGGCGTTACGGTGTGCGCGTGCTGTCGGAGCTCGATCTTCCCGCGGGACAGTACCAGTTCCGCGTCAGCGTGCGCGGTCCGGCGCGCAGCGGCAACGCCCTGACCAGTCTCGAGGTGCCTGATTTCGAGGCGCCGTTGACGATGGGCGGCGTCGCGTTGTCGACGGCCTCGGAAAAGGCGCCCACAGTGTCGTCGGGGGCGCGTCGACGCGTCACGCTGCCCCACGTGCCGACGCCGCGCCGGGAGTTCGAGGCGGGCGAAACGTTGACCGTCTTCACGGAGGTCTACGAGAGCCGGCTTCGGCTCGAGCGATCACCGTCGCGAGGCACGTCGGCCGATCCTGGCGACGCCGGCGATCACACCACCAACGTCAGCGTGGAGCTGCGGGCCGACGATGGCAGCATCCTGCAGACCGTGGCGGCGCTGCGATCGAGCGATCGGCAGCGCGCCGGCACGCACACGTTCGTCGCTCGTCTGCCGCTGGCAGACGTGCCCTCCGGACGTTACGTGATCCGCGTGAAGGCAAGAGCCAACATCGGCGAGCCCGACACAGCCGCTCGGGAGATCGCCATTCGCGTCAGGCCGCGTGGTTCGCTTGGCAGAGTGCGGCCCCACCACGCCAGAGCAAGCGGCTACGCCTGAACCCGCCTTCGCCGCTATCGCCGCTTCGGCGTGGCAAGCCTCGCGTTTGACTTGCGCCGCGCCTAGGAAATATTGTCGTCTGCCCGCAACGATCAATTCCGAGGTTGCCCTGTGGCAGCCGCCGACGAGGGACGCATGGTCCAGGTCTCCATGAAGGTCAATGGCAAGGTGAGGAAGGCGCAGGTCGAGCCTCGCCTGCTGCTCGTGCACTTCCTGCGCGAGCATCTGCTGCTGACGGGCGCACACGTCGGCTGCGATACGAGTCAGTGCGGCGCCTGCACCATCGTGCTCGATGGCCGCACCGTGAAGTCGTGCACGGTCTTCGCCGTGCAGGCGAGCGGCTCTGAGATCACGACCATCGAAGGCGTCGCCAAGGACGGCCAGCTCCACCCGGTGCAGGAAGGCTTCTGGGAAGAGCACGGCCTGCAGTGCGGCTACTGCACGCCGGGCATGATCATGTCCGCCGTCGCCCTGCTCACCGACAACCCGAAGCCGACCGAGCAGCAGATTCGCGAGGGCATCGCCGGAAACATCTGCCGCTGCACCGGCTACCAGCACATCGTCAACGCCATCCAGTACGCCGCGAACAAGAGGTGAGCATGGCCACGGTTCCAGTTCTGCCGAAGCTCGTGGGCGAGCGCGTCAAGCGCCGCGAGGATCCGCGGCTGATTCAGGGCCGCGGCACCTACGTGGACGACGTCAAGATCGCCGGCCTGCAGCATCTCGCCTTCAAGCGCAGCGACGTCGCGCACGCGCGGATCCGCGCCATCGACACCAGCGCCGCCGAGGCGATGGAGGGCGTGGAGGCGGTGTTCACCGGCGCGCAGATGACGGAGATGCTGCCCAAGGGCACGGCCTTCCCGTCGCCGTCGAATCGCGCCATCGCCGTGGATACGGTTCGGTACGTCGGCGAGCCGCTGGCCGTCGTCGTGGCGAGCGATCGCTACGTCGCCCGCGACGCAGCCGACGCGATCGTCGTCGATTACGACGTGCTGCCTGCCGTCGTCGACCCCGAGCGCGCGATGGAGGATGGCGTGCCGCAACTGCACGCGGAGTTTCCGAACAACCTCGCGGTGAAGCTGATGCCGAGCGGCACTGGCGCGCCGCCTGGAGGCACGCCCGACGACACGGCGATTGACAAGGCGTTTGCGGCGGCCGAAGTCGTGGTGAAGCAGCGGATGGTGAACCATCGTCTGGTGCCGAACGCGATCGAGCCACGCGGTGTCGTGGCGCACTTCGAGCCCGGCAAAGGGTCGATGACGATCTGGTCCTCGACGCAGAATCCTCACACGCTGAGGATGACGATCTCGGCGCTGACCGGGCTGGGACAAGATCAGGTGCGGGCGATTGCGCCGGAGGTCGGCGGCGGCTTCGGCGCCAAGATCAACATCTACCCCGAGGAATGCGTTGCCGCTGCGGTCTCGAAGCGTCTCGGGATGCCGGTGAAGTGGATCGAGGACCGTTCCGAGGCATTCGTTGCCACGACGCACGGCCGCGGCATCATCGGATATCTCGAGATGGCCGCCCGCCGCGACGGCAAGGTGCTCGGGGTCAGGCTGCGGCTGGTTGCCGACATCGGCGCCTACAACATGCTGGGCACGTCGGTCATTCCGACGCTCACCATGTTGATGGCCAACGCCACCTACGACTTCCCGGCGATTCGAACGACGCTCACCGAGGTGTTCACGAACAAGACGCCGACCGACGCCTATCGCGGCGCCGGACGCCCGGAGGCCACCTACTTCATCGAGCGCGGCATGGACATGCTCGCGCGCGAGCTGAAGATGGATCCTGCGGAGGTGCGGCGGAAGAACCTCATCCCGAAGGACAAGTTCCCGTTCCACACGCAGATGGGCGCGGTGTACGACTCGGGCGACTACGAGAAGGCGCTCGACGCGGCGCTGGCGTTCGCGAATTGGAAGGGCCTTCAGGCGGAAAGAGACAAAGCCAAAGCCGAGGGCCGGCTGGTCGGGCTCGGGCTGGCGATGTACGTCGAAGTGTGCGGCGTCGGCCCCTCGTGGCTGATGCCGGGCACGGGCGGGTGGGAGCACTCCCAGGTGACCGTCGAGCGGGACGGCCGGATTAGCGCCACGACCGGGGTGTCGCCCCAGGGGCAGGGCAACGAAACCACCTTCGGGCAGATGCTGGCGGATCAGTTCGGCGTGCCCATCGAGCACATCACGATCCTGCACGGCGACACCGGCATCGTGAAGCAGGGCATCGGGACCTTCGGCAGCCGCTCTCAGGCAGTCGGCGGCACCGCGCTGCACATGGCGGGCACCAAGGCCAAGGCGAAGATGGCCAGGTTTGCTGCGGCGCTGCTCGAGGCGCACGAGGACGACCTCGTGTTCGAGAACGGCCGGATTTCGGTGAAGGGCGCGCCCGCCAGGGGGAAGTCGTTTGCCGAAGTGGCGTGGTTCGCGTACATACCGACGCCGCTGCCCCAGGGCCTGGAGCCGGGCCTCAGCGAGTCAGCGTTCTTCGAGCCGACCAACAACACCTATCCGTTCGGCTGCGTCATCTGCATGCTCGAGATCGATCGCGAGACCGGCGAGCCGAAGCTGCTCAAGGTGGCGGCGGTCGACGACGCGGGGAACCTGATCAACCCAATGATCGTCGAAGGCCAGATTCACGGCGGCCTGGCTCAGGGCATCGGTCAGGCGATGATCGAGGAGGCCGTGTACGGGGAAGATGGTCAGCTGCTCACCGGATCGCTGATGGACTACGCGCTGCCACGCGCAACGGACTTTCCGCGGTTCGAGCTCGAATCAACCGTAACCCCGACCCCGGTGAATCCGCTCGGCGCCAAAGGGGTAGGCGAAGCAGGCACGATGGGATCCACACCGGCCGTCGTAGCGGCAGCGGTCGACGCGTTGAGCGAGTTCGGCGTGGCGCACATCGACATGATGCTGCGCCCAGAGAAGCTGTGGCGCATCATTCACGGCCCTCGACAGGGCTCGGGCCAGGGAGGTCAGGCGTGATTCCCGCGGCATTCGACTACGAACGGGCCACCTCGGTCGACGATGCGCTGGCCAAGCTGAAAGCGGCGGGTGGCGGCGCCAAGCTGCTAGCCGGCGGGCACAGCCTCATCCCCTTGATGAAGCTTCGGCTGAGCGAGCCGGGCGTGCTGATCGACATCGGGCGGATCCCCGGCCTGTCCGGGATCCGTGAGCAGGGGGGGCGGATCGAGATCGGCGCTGCCACCGTGCACCACGACCTGGCGTCTTCGCCGCTGCTGCGGCAGAAGTGCCCCGGCCTGGCGGACGCCGCTTCGGAGATCGGCGATCCGCAGGTGCGTAATCGCGGGACGATCGGCGGAAGCCTGGCGCACGCGGATCCGTCCGCCGACTACCCGGCCGTGGTGCTCGCGCTCGACGCCGACATCCACGTGAAGGGCGCCTCCGGATCGCGCGTCGTCAAGGCCAGCGGGTTTTTCAAGGACCTCTTCACCGTGGACCTGGGCGCCGACGAGATCATCGTCGGCGTGCAGTTCAGCCCGATGCCCGCATCCGCGTATGCCAAGCTCCATCAGCGGGCGTCGCACTACGCGATCGTGGGCGTGGCGGCGGCGCTCGAGGTGAAGGGCGGCGTCATCCAGTTGGCGCGAGTCGGCCTGACAGGCGCCGGGCCGAGCGCCGTGCGTCTTGGCGCCGTGGAGAAGGCGCTCGCCGGCAAGCCCGCCTCGGCCGACACGATTGCGGCCGCGTCCAGGACGGCCGGAAGCGAGCTCACGTCGATCAACGCGGATCTGCACGCCAGCGAGGAGTACCGCCGCGCGATGATCCCGGTATTCACGCGCCGCGCGCTGGTAGGTGCACTCGCCCGCGCGTAGACCGACCCCAATCCCCTGGTACCCTGCACGGCACGCGCGACGTTCGCCGCGCGCTCGGACGCACTGCCCCTTGGCTGGAGCGTGGTGATAGGCTTTCCCCACGATTCAGACGGCGCCGGCGTCGCGGCGCCGCCCGGGAGGCACGTATGTTCGTCAGGTGGTTCGCGCCGGCGCTGGTGTTCACACTCGCCGCAGCCTATCCGTCTGCGCAAGACGCTGCAGAGCGCATCGATACCGAGGTGAACGCGAAAATCCGCATGGAAGGGATCAACCGCTCCCAGATCATGCGGACGATGCATTACCTCACCGATGTGTACGGGCCACGCCTGACCGGCTCTCCGAACCACGAGAATGCCGCCAAGTGGGCGATCGAGCGCATGACCGAATGGGGACTCGTGAACGGACGCCTCGAGCCGTTCGAGTTCAAGACGGCGACGGTGACGCCCGCGGGAGGCTGGCTGAACGAGCGGGCATCAGGCCACATCGTGTCGCCGGTGAAGGACAACCTGGTGTTCGAGGTGCTCGCCTGGACGCCGTCCACGCCGGGCACCGTGACCGGACCGGTCGTGCCGCTCATCACGCCACAGGGCCCCGAGGCGCCGGCCGGTCGTGGCGCGGCGGCGCAGCGTCTTGGTCCGACCGAGGCGGAGTTGAAGGCGTATCTCGCCGAACTGGCACCGAGAATCAAAGGGGCGATGGTCTTCGTCGGTGCGCACACGGCAGTGCCGTTCCAGGAGGCCCCGCCGGCGAAGCGTCAGACCGACGAGCAGGCGCGTGCGCGATACGGCGGCACACCGGCCGTTGCCGGACGGGAGGGCGGCCCGGGCGGACCAGGTCCCGCGCGGGGCGGTGGACCGCCACCGGCGACGCAGCCAGCGGGCGCTGGTGGTCCTGGGGCGCCGGCTGCGGGTCCCGCTCGCCTGACCGCCGCCCAGGTGGCGGACATCGTCAACCAGTTTCTGGTGGCCAGCGGCGCCGCGGTCCGGGTGAACGATGCGGCGCGGGAACACGGTCAGATCCGCGCGTTCAGCTTCACTGGTTACGACTCATCGAAGACAGTGCCCACCGTCGTCCTCCGCAACGAGGACTACGGACGCATCACACGTCTCGTCAGCGACGGCAGTCCGGTCACGCTCGAGTTCACGATCGTGAACCGCGACTATCCGGCCGGGAAGACGTCCTACAACGCGATCGCGGAGATTCGCGGGTCCGACAAGGCTGATGAGGTCGTGATGCTCGGGGGGCACCTCGATTCGTGGCACTCGGCCACCGGCGCCACCGACAATGCCATCGGTTGCGCGGTGATGATGGAAGCTGCGCGAATCCTGACCGCAATCGGCGTGAAGCCGAGACGGACCATTCGCGTGGCGTTTTGGGGCGGGGAGGAGCAGGGTCTGCTCGGGTCGAAGGCCTACGTCGAACGGCATTTCGGCACGGCGGAGAACCCGAAGCCGGAGTTCGCCAGGTTCGGCGGTTATCTGAACGTGGACTCGGGCACCGGCCGCATCCGCGGCGGAACGGTGTTCGGGCCGCCTGCGGCCGCGGCCATCCTCGCGCAGTACTTCAAGCCGTTCGAGGATCTCGGAGTGATGGGCGCGGCGGCGACCAACAGCCGGGTGGCCAGGGGCACCGACAGCACGTCGTTCAACGCGGCGGGCCTGCCGGGAATAGGGCTCGGGCAGGACGGCATCGAATACAACAGCCACACGTGGCACACCAACCTCGATACGCTCGAGCGCATCGTCGAAACCGATGTGAAGAGGAGCGCCGTCGCGATTGCGTCGGCCGTGTATCACCTGGCGATGCGCGACGATCTGCTGCCGCGCTTCGCCGGCGGCGCGATGCCGCCGGTTCCGGGTGCGGGAAGAGGAGCGGGCGCTGGGCAGTGACCACGTTGAAGGATCTCGTCGGATCGTACGAACGCGATCGGCCTCTGGCCGAAGCGTCGACGATCCCTTCAGGCTGGTACACCGACTCGCGCATCTTCGAGCTCGAGCGGCAGACGGTCTTCGCCCGCTCGTGGCACTTCGCCTGCCGCACTGATCAGGTGGCGGCGCCTGGCCAGTTCGTGTCGCTGGAGCTGGCCGGCGAGCCGCTGGTCGTCGTCCGCGGTCAGGACGCCGTCATCCGAGGCTTCTTCAACGTCTGCAGGCATCACGCGGCTGCGGTCGTAACCGCCGAAGAGGGCTCAGCGTCCAGTCTGCGCTGCCCGTATCACGGGTGGACGTACGGGCTCGACGGCGCGTTGAAAGGCACGCCCGATTTCAGCGAGGTCTGCAACTTCGAACGTTCGTCGAGTGGCCTCGTCCCGGTGGCGACCTCGATTCGCGAGCCATGGGTGTTCGTGCGCCTGGAGCGCACCGGTGCGTCGCTGGACCAGTACTTCTCTCCCGATCTCATCGCGCGGCTGCAGGGCCTCAATCTGGATCGTCTGACATGGACGGAACGCCGCCGGTACAGCCTCGCCTGCAACTGGAAGGTGTTCGTCGACAACTATCTCGACGGCGGATACCACGTGCCGCATCTTCACAAGGGACTCGACAGCGTCCTCGACTACAGCCAGTACACGATCGAGAACGGCGACCGGTTCTGCCTGCAGTCGAGCCCGCTCGTCAGCGTCGGGGCCGAGCCGCACGTCGGGGCGGTCAGGAGCGGTGGGCGCGCCTCGTACATCTGGCTTCATCCCAACTTCATGGTCAACGTGTACGGCGACGCGATGGACACCAATCTCGTGATCCCGCGCGGAATCGACCGCACGGACGTGGTCTTCGACTTCTACTTCGCCGAGGTGACGGCTGACGCCCGCCAGCGTCGGCTGTCGAGCGTTGCTGTCAGCGAGCAGATCCAGGAGGAAGACGTGGCGATCTGCGAGTCGGTGCAGCGCGGTCTCGGATCACGTGCGTACTCCACGGGACGCTTGTCGGTACGCCGTGAAGCCGGCGTGCACCTCTTTCACCAGCTCCTTCACGACGATCTCCTTTCGGGGTTGAGCGACCAGGACTGATCGGTCCTTCGATTCAAAGCCCCACGACGGTCCGGCTAAAGCCGGATGCCACGTTGCGCCGATACCTCTAAGGACGCGCAGGGCCGGAACCTCACGAGCATCGATGTGAGCGCGTCGATTTCTGCAACGCGTAGTCGCGCTGCGCGAAACCGTGCACCCGCGTCCTTCGCAGCGCCGAGCTTCAGCTCGGCGAGAAGTAGAGGCTCCACATGTCGAACCGTCTGAGACCTGGTGTCCTCAGGATCGCCAGCCTCGCTCTCCTGGTCGTACTGACGTCGACGGCGGCTCGAGCGGACGACACCGCAACGCGTCAGCGGATCGACTTCGCGAAGGTCGTCAAGAACGCGATCGGTGACGGCGCTCTCTCGCGCCAGACGCAAACCACCCCTGCACCCCGGCAGGCGAAGAGCAGCCAGAAGTGGAAGTGGATCCTGATCGGCGCTGGCGGCGCTGCGGGCGCAGCGCTGCTCGCGGTCGCCGCCGGCGGCGGAACGCCGTCGACTCCGATGGAACCGGCGGGGACGATCACCCTGGGTGCGCCGAGCATCGGGGGTCCGCAGTGACGGCCTCCTCGTTGGTCAGGGCATGCACGGCTGGCGTCATCGCCTGCGCCTTGGGTGCGCCGGTGGCAGGCGGTCAGCTGATCACCCGCGTCACCGGCCCGGTTATCGGCTACGTCTGGGACGCCCGGCAGCACCAGCTGCGGCCGCTGCAGGGGGTGCTCGGGAGCGCAACGATCGGAGATCCAGTCGACCTCGGCATCGAAATCAACGATGCGCTCGAGCTCGGTCCGTCGCGCCTGCTTCTCACGAGCAGCGGGCCGGCGCCGCTGCTCGCTGTCGATCTATCCACGAATCCTCCTTCGGTCGAACAGGTCGTGGGCGCGTCTTCAGCTCCCGCGCTTGCCGCGTCGAGCCCGAGTGGCTCGGCGGCGGCGTTGTACGACCAGCCGGCGAACACCATCGCCATCGTGACCGGGCTGCCCGACGCGCCGCGAGTTGCCCATCGCGTCGACGTCCTGCAGGTGAACGCGCCGGTCACGACCATGGCCGTCAGCGACGACGGTGGAACGCTCGTGTATGCCGTGTCGGGCGGCCAGCTGACGTCGCTCTTCAGTTGGAGCGCCGCGTCAGGACTGCGGGCGGTCGTCGACACCAGCGCCGTGAGCGCCATTGCCCTCGCGGGCAAGGCCCTCGTCGTCGCCAATCCTCGCGACAACGAGGTGTTTCTCGTGCCCGATCTCGCCGGCTCACCACGGCAGCGAATGCTGGCCGGACCCGGACAGGGGATCTCGAGGCCGGTCGGCCTTGCGGCCAGCGGTGCGCGCATTCACGTGGCCAACGGCGGCTCGAGCAACGTCACGACCTTCGAGCTCACGGGACGCCAGGTGAGCACCCGTCGTTGCAACTGCCAGGTCTCGGGTTTGAGTCGGGTTGGCGAGTCGCTCTACCGGTTGACCGACAGGCTCGATCGCACCGTCTTCCTGTTCGATGCGCGATTGGCTGAGAGCCGGATCCTGTTCGTTCCTCCCGTCGGGTAACGGCAGTGAAGCGCCGCCTCGAACCGCCAAGAGTTCTGGGGTCGTTGCTTCATTCGTTACGACCTGGACCTTCGGCGATGTCTAGACCGTGGAGTACGTGATGGCAGCACCACAGCAGCACCTTCGAACGAGCGTCCGGTCCCTCATTTCTGTGCTGGTCCTCGGACTCGTGGGCCTCCAGGCGCGGACGGTCGCGGCCCAGGAGCGGTGGGTGCAGCGAGGTCCCGAAGGTGGCGAGATACGCGCGCTGGCCGTCGATCCGCAGACATCGACGACCGTGTACGCCGGCACCAGTGGCGGCGGGGTGTTTCGCAGCCTGGATGGCGGATCGAGCTGGTTACCGACGAACGGTGGGCTGTCGGATGCGACCGTACCAGCCCTGGCGATCGATCCGCAGACCACGTCCACCGTGTATGCCGGCACAGCGCAGAGCGGGGTGTTTCGCAGCATCGACGGCGGCGCGACCTGGGCTCGGACAGGTCTCTCGTCGGCGTCGGTAGCGTCGCTCGCCATCAATCCGCAGACGACCTCGTCGCTGTATGCGGGCACGACGAGCGGCGGCGTGTTCCACAGCCTGGACGGAGGTGTCAGCTGGTCGGCTGTCAACACCGGGCTGACCAATCTGTATGTCACCGCCCTCGCGATCGACCCGCAAACGCCATCGACCATGTATGCCGGCACGAACGGCCAGGGTGTGTTTCGCAGCGTCGACAGCGGCGCGAACTGGACGCCCGTCGTCACCGGCCTGACGAGCCTGGGCGTCTTGTCGCTCGTCATCGATCCTCTGACGCCGTCCACGCTCTTCGCCGCGACGTCGGTTGGGGGCGTGTTTCACACGGCCGATTCCGGCGCGAGCTGGACCGAAGCCAACGCCGGGCTTCCGCTGCCGCTCTCCACACGAGCGCTCAGCGTTGACCCGCAAACGCCGTCCACGATTTACGTCACGGACACGGCGGGCCGCGGCGTCTTCCGCAGCACCGATGGGGGCACGAGCTGGGGAGCCGTGAGCTCGGGGCTGCCGACGGTGGAAGTCCTGACCCTGGCCGTCAATCCTCAGTCACCCGGCACGCTGTACGCCGGCACGTACCGGAATGGCGTGTATCGCAGCGCCGATTCCGGCTCGTCGTGGGGCTCCGCCAACGGCGGCCTCGCGAGTCACATCGTCGACGCGCTGGCGATCGATCCCGCCGCGCCCAACACAATCTACGCCGCAACGTTCTTTGGGGTGTTTCGCAGCGTGGATGCCGGCGTGAGCTGGTCGGGCTCATTGAGCTCGTGGTCTGCGGCGGCGCTGGCGATCGATCCGCAGACTCCATCGACTCTTTACGCGGGCACGTTCGGAGGGGCCTATCGCAGCGTCGATGCCGGCGCGAACTGGACGGCCATGGACATCGGCGGCGTCATCAGTCCCATCGTCTGGCGCCTGGTCATCGATCCACACACGCCGTCCACCATGTACGCTGGCACGTCCCTTGGCGTGCATCGAAGCCTCGACTCGGGCGCCACCTGGACGGTGGTGAGCACCGGCCTTACGTCGCTGGACGTGCGGTCGCTGGCCATCGATCCACAGAATTCAGGCGTCCTCTACGCCGGCACGACGAATGGCCTGTTCCGCAGTGCGAACCAGGGCGCCAGCTGGCAGCCGGCGAGCGCCGGTCTCACGAATTCCTTCGTTCGGTTCCTGGCCATCGATCCGCAGTCGCCGACCACGCTCTTCGCTGCGACCTCGAGCGGCGTGTTCCGCAGCGTCGACGCCGGCGGTAGCTGGGCGCCGGCGAACGATGGCCTCGGACAAACGAGCCTCGACGTCAGGGCGCTCGCCATCGATCCCGCGACGCCGGCGATCGTGTATGCCGCTGTCCTGCACAACGGCGTGTTCCGGAGCGCCAACGGCGGCGCGAGCTGGTCGGCCTTCAACACGAACCTGACCGAGTTTGGCCGCGACGTGCTGGCGCTCGCGATCGATCCGGTGACGCCATCGCTCGTGTACGCCGGCACGTCGGGCAGTTCGGCGCTGCGCTGGACCCAGACGCCGACGGTGAGCGCCATCCAGCCCGGCGTCGGCCCGCGCGGCGCCGCCAGCAACGTGGCGCTGACCGGCACCAACTTCGTGAGCGGCGCCACGACGTTCGTCCCGATGGCCGGGATCACCGTCAGCAGCGTGCAGGTCGTGAGCCCGACACTCCTGACTGCGACGTTCACGATCGACGCCGGCGCCTCCGTTGGCGCGCGGAACGTGAGCGTGACCACGCCCCACGCGTCCGGCAACAGCGTGACCTTCACGGTGGTCGATCCGTTCCCGGATCTTCTGCTGAGCAGCTCGCAGAACGGCTTTGCCGAAGGTTTCACCGAGAACTACAGCCTGACGGTGAGCAACGTCGGCACGGCGGCCACCACGTCTCCGGTGACGGTCACGGATACGCTCCCGCAGGGCCTGTCGTTCGTCTCCTCCTCCGGCGCCGGTTGGGCGTGCTCGGCGGCCAGCCAGATCGTCACGTGTGTGCAATCGGCGCCGCTCGGAGCGAACGAGTCGAGCACGGTCACGCTCACGGTCTCGGTCGGCAGCGCGCCGGCGGGGGCAGTGGATCATCAGGTGTCGGTGGACACGGTGGGAGACCTCAACGCCGGCAACAACGCCGTCTCGCGGCAGCTGACCGTGTCGCCAACGCCGACAGCGCGGCTCGACATTGCCCCGT
>Ga0075428_100006362_pt1 | contig 13140 bp, 11 predicted proteins | sample RhiMetdeltSRZDD2_FD_75291 | JGI IMG/M metagenome (GOLD analysis project Ga0075428, IMG submission 75291) | Populus rhizosphere microbial communities from Tennessee, USA - Rhizosphere MetaG P. deltoides SRZDD2 | ecosystem: Host-associated > Plants > Roots > Rhizosphere > Soil | place: USA...
GGGCTGCGATCTCGATACGGCCCGCCGTCGTCGGTGGGCTCGCCCCCGAGGAACCAACGATCCCACATGCCGATGTTCGAGTCGAAATGCTGGCTGTACCAGTCGGTGACCGGCGATAACGCGACCGCGGCGGCGAAGCGCTGATCGATGGTCGGCAGCCAGCAGGACATGAACCCGCCGTAGCTACCGCCGGTGACACCGATGCGGGCCGCATCGACGATGCCGCGATCCACCAATGCGTCAATCCCAGCGAGCACGTCGCGCGCGTCGGCGCCGCCCATGTCGCCGACCACCATCTCGGCGAACGCGCGACCGCGGCCGGATGAGCCTCGCGGATTCGGTTGCAGCACCGCGTAGCCGCGCGCCATCAGCGGGTGGACATAGTGCCGCGGCCAGCGGTTCGTGGACGCCGACACCGGGCCGCCGTGCACCACGACAACCAGGGCGTGCGGACCCGGGCCGTCGGGCACGGTCAGCAGCCCCTCGATCTGCAGCCCGTCCGGCGCCGTCCAGGTGATTGGTTCGAGACGACCCAACGAGCCCGCCAAGTACCGCGTCCCGTCGTGATCGAGCGTGTAGAGGGTTTCGGCCTTGCCCCCGCGCACGATCGTGAGCTGTGGGGGATGCTCGTGGCTGTCGAGGACCAGCGCAAATGCGTCGTGGTCGACCGGGCGGGCCTGCGGCAGCCACAACCCGCACCCCTGCGAGGTCGACCACTGTTCGTGAAACGACCCGGCAGGGTCGATCCGCGCCACAACGGTGTCCATCCCCCGAAGCCCCGCCACGAGGAGGCTGTCGTCCTGGCACCACGCGACGTCGGTCACGTCAACCGCCTCGGTGTCAACCGGCGTAGTCGAGCCGTCGGCCGTGTCAACCAGCAGCAGCCGCCCGGCCAGGATGATGCGGTCGCTGCACAGCGCCTCGATGACGGCGACGCGGGCGCCGTCGGGGCTGGCGACGGGAACCCCGAGCTGCACGTCGCTGGTGACAAGTTCACGCTGCGCGCCGCTCCCGGCGTCGATGAGCCGCAACGTCGCGTCGTACCAGGCGTCCTCGCCCGGTGCGTCGGAGGCGACCGCGGCGATCGAATCTTCGCCGGCCCACGTCGCCTCCCAGACGTTGGTTCGGTCGCCGATCCGGCGGGCCTGCCGCGTGCGCAGCTCAAGGACCCACAACTGCCGCCACTTGTTCTCCTCGACCCCTTCGACCAGCGGCATCCACGAGGGCAGGTCCTCGACGGTCTTCGTGGCACCCGAGCCTGAGGCGCCAGCCTGGTCGGCTCCGACGCCCGCCGCGACGAACAGCAGCCGCTGGCCCGACGGCGACCAGGCCAGCGATTCGATCGTCCCTTCGACCTCCAGCAGCGCGACCGCTTCGCCGAACCAACCCGACTCGAGCAGGTACGCCTGGAACCGACCCTGCTGCTGGCGATCGGACAGGAATGCGATCCGCGACCCGTCCGGGGACCAGCGAGCAAGCCGGTCCTCGTTGGGCCCCGCGGTCAGCTGCTGCGGCCCACCGCCGGCGGTCTCCGCGAGGAACACCCGCCCCGATGGTGCGTCTTCAAGCGCTTCCAGCCGGGTCCCCGTGAAGGCGATCCAAGCGCCGTCCGGCGACACGTCCACATCGGCGATGGCCGTCACCGAGCCGAAACCTGGCTCGAGCGCCTTGCGGAAGTGCTCCTCAATTTCGCGGTAAAGCGGCGTCTGCCGCAGATCTCGCCCCATATGCCGAGGATACGGCCACAGGCAGCTACAGCCTCGTTCCCACAGTGCTTTGATCCACGTCGCTGGGCACGCCTTCGCCACGCGACGTTGTCCAGCCGCAGCACATCCCGGTTTCCGGCACCGCAGCCATCACCTCGACGCCAGAACTCCCACCTGATCCGGCGCGCTGGTCTCAGCAAACCCGCCTACACCGGCCGCAGCCCCGAGCACCTCCAGATCAACCATCCAGCGAAGTTCTATTTCCGACACGACCAGGCGTGTCGATGAGGGCACCGATCTGAGACGTAGACATCAACATCGTGGCATTCGCGTAAATCGAGGATCGGGCGACCGTCGGCGGACCCGCATATGAGACCTCGTGGTCGCCGTCGGCCAGTGGGACTGGACGGTCGTGCTGCTCTCACCTTCCGTCTTCAAGTTCGCTTAGCCCGCAAGGATCCCGGCCGCGACTACGGTGGCCGGGATGTGCGGCCCTCAGCCCGCAAACAGCCGCTTGAGACGGGCGATCAGGCCGGTGCCCGTGTCGCGCCCGCGGCTGGGCGGCCGGCCCGACGCCTGGTCCAGGAGCGCCTGGTAGTCCGGTTTGCCGTTGCCCAGCCGCGGCAGGGCATCCACGCTCAGCAGCCGGACGGCGGTCGCCGGCAGCCGGACCGCCGCGCCCACGACCCGCCTAGCCGGCTCCACGGACGCAGCGCCCTGCACCGCGACGACAAGGAACTCGCCGCCGCCCACGCACACCGCCTCAATCCCTTTCTCCGCAAGCGCGCTTTCGACGCGCCGCAGATCGATCCGCAGCCCCAACAGCTTCACGAGGCGGCCGCGCCGCCCCACAATCTCATACAGACCGGAGTCGGTCCTGCGGCCGATATCGCCCGTACGCAGCTCGTCAACGTCGCGGCCGCAGGCCAGGTCGCCCGGACCCTCGGCGTAGCCGAGCATGACGTTGGGGCCGGTATAGACAAGCTCGCCCGTGTCGTCATCGGGCCAGTCCGGGTCGGGCTCGAGCCGCAAAGCCCCACCGGGGATGGGAATGCCGATGGCACCAGGGTGGTCGGCGGCCAGGTCCGGCGGCAGGTACGCCATCCGCGCCGTGGCCTCGGTTTGGCCGTACATCACAAAAAATTGCCACCCCGCAGCAGAACCCGCCTGTGCCCAACGCTTGACGCGGTCGGGCGCGAGCGGGTCACCGGCCTGGGTGATGTAGAGCAGGCTGCGCGGGGCGACATTCGCGAAACCGATCCGGTCGAGTTGCTCGAAGGTGTGTGGTACCCCCGCAAAACTCGTTATCTGGTACCGCCTGGCCAGCTCCCACAACCCGGGATCGGTCACGGTGCGTTGTGTCACCAGGACGCTGGCTCCGCGCAAAAGATGGCTGTGCAGGACGGAAAGCCCGTAACAGTGGTGCAGTGGCAGCGTCGTGACGGCCCGATCGGTCTCGTTGATCGACAGGTAGGCCACTATGGCCGCGGCATTGGCGTGCACGTTTTCATACGACAGCCGGACCAGTTTCGCCCCGCCGGTCGAGCCGGTCGAGCCGGACGTGGCGAGGAGGAGCGCTAGGTCGGGGTAAAGATCGTGTGCCGGATCGTCGTACCGCTCCTTGATCACATCGCGGTCGGGCCGGGTCACGGTGTCGGGGTCAAAGCGCTCGATGAGCGCCTCGATCTCGGCCTCCTGCCGCGCGTCGGCCAGGATCACCGCGTGGCCCGCGGCCAGGGCGGCCAGGTAGCCGACCACCGAGGCGACCGTGTTGGACATGGCCACCAGCGTCAGGCGACGCGTGAATCCCAGGCGCCGCGCCATTTTTGCGACCTGGTGGACCAATTCGGCATAGGTGAGCCTCTCCCCGTCGGCCACAATCGCTGTGTTGGCACCGAAACCGGACAGCCCGCCGACGATCGACACGACGTTGTCCGGCCGCACCAGGGCGGGCCTCACACAGTCCCACGCGGAGAGCACAACCGGAAAGCATAGCGTCATCGCCGGGCCGTGGCGCCGGGCCAGACGGCGATCGCCGAGGACCTCGCCACAGGCAAAACGCCTGAACCTCAGCAAGATCGAAAGTGATGCCTTCCCGGCGTGGGCGGCAATTGAGAGCGAACTATGCATCGCGGCGGCCAGCCATGCGCGAAACAACCGCAACGGCTGCAGGCGTCTTGGCGTCTGCAGCCACTTATGGTGTAGCAAATCTACATTGGACCCGAAATACTAATTATGCCAGATAACGTGGTCTGAAATGATGTCCGAAATATCCGACCAAGCGTCGAATACGTCAAGAAGATCGAATCGTGAGATCTTTCGTTGAATCCTTGACTTGGAGCGAGGGGTGTCGCCCAATTGGCCGATTAGACAGTACAGCCGGTGGAGAGGTGAGTCAGGCATTAATGCATCGCGCAGTGCCTTGATGTCCAGCGAGATCGCCAGCTCGTAGCAGAGGTCATATACGGGAGCTAAAAGCGACGGTTTCCAATTTTCTATGCCGTGCGACAGGTTTTGCAGCGCAGCGGGAGGAACCTCAACAGCACCGGCGAAACCCTATGCGCCATGGCCGATCCCGACCTCGCGCTGTCCCGGCACGAGGAGGCGCTGGAGCTGGCCGCCCAGATCGACGACACGGTCGAGCTGGCGCGGGCCCGCGAGGGCATCGCCAACGCCCGCGCGGCCCGGGCGTCCGGCTGACCGTGTTCCGTTACTTCTGCGGGACTTTCCGAAGGTGCCAGAGCATAAGAGTGGCGGAGGGGCGGCACTTGGCGTCCCAGTTCTTCCCGTGGTTCTTGCCGCACTTCGAGTCCGGCCGGTGTACGTCGTTCCACCACTCGTTGGTCTTGTCCTCGATGAACTTGTCGAACCCGGCCTTCTCGTACTGGCGAAATCCCGAGACCGAACCCTTCTTCTCCTCGAAGTCGTCACCGGGGTCGATCCGCCACTGGTCGGCCCAGTAGACCTCCTTTCCGCCGGACTGGTTGTCCACGAAGAGCGTGACGCTGTGATGGCCGTCCATAATGGACATCGCGAAGATGTGCCACCCGAGATCGTTGCCCACCATGTCCATGACCTTGTCCCACGGGCTGCTTTCGAGGGTCTTCGGCTCCGTGTTGCCGTTGGTGGTCTTGCCTTTGGCGTCCTTGAACCTGGTCGGGACGCCCGCGCTGGCAACGCCCTCGGCGGCCATGGCCTTGCCGGTGTGCACAATCGTGTGCGTCGACGACTTCTTCCTGAGCTGCCTGAACCGCTGCTCGATCTTCTTTATCACTTTGGGGCTCGTGAACAGCTGCGGCGCCAGGGCATGAATGATCGCTATGCAGTTCTTGCGTACCTCGTCCGGCAGGTCAGCCGGGCGCGGCAGCGGGTCGTCCTTGCCGGGCAGGATCGCGTTGTAGTGGAAGCGGATGTACGCGTCCCGCACCACATCCTCCGAGAACACCTCGGCCTTCGTCTCCTCCGACTTGCGCGGCGTCTTGCGTTTCTCTGGAAACTTGTCAAGGAGAAAGCGCGCCGCAGCGACGTCCAGGCGCTTGCCGATGCGTGTTTCCTGCAAGGCGAAGATGCCCGGAACCCCGGCCTCGTCACGGGTGAATTTCTTCGCGTCGGGGTTCGCGTGGATCAAGCCGATCAGATCGTTCAGCTCGTCGGTGGTGAACCGGCCTGTAAGCTGCACGATCCGGTTAATGTCTTCGAGCAGCCCGACTTTCGGCGACAGGATGTCGTCGATCTGCGACTTCCACGGCGCGATGTCGGGCTTGGCCTGCCGCTGAACCAGCGGGGTACCCGGCCGCGTCTGCTGCGCGACGTGGGTCAGCTCGTGGGCGAGCAGCCGCCGACCCGAGGCGGTCTCGGGGCGAAACTCACCCGGCGCGAACGCGATATCGCGGCCGACGGTGAAAGCGCGGGCGTTCAACGCGGTCGTCGCCGCGGTGGTGGCGGGCTCGCCGTCGCCGCGGTGCACCCGCACGCCGCCCAGGTCGAAGCCGAGGCGTGGCTCCATGACGCCGCGGATGCCATGGTCGAGTGCCTCGCCTCCTCCAGGCAGCAGGCCGGCCGGTTTGCACGCGGCGCCGTCGGCATGGATCTTCACGTTTCTGAAGTCGAATCCGGGTGCGGCCCGATCCATGTGCTCCGCGACGGCGTCGGCCTCGCGTTCGTGCTTGTCCGACCCGGTCCATCGGGTATCGGCCGCATCGGCCGGGCGGTGCTTCGGTTCCAGGATGGGCACAGAGTCAGAGTAGGGCTCGGCCGGGCTTTCTTTCCTGGCCGGGCCCATTTTCGGTACCTGTTCGGTGTGTCGGATCAGCGACCGTGCTTGTGGCCACCGTGTGGGAAGTGTGGCGGGCCGGGCGTGAAGTCACCCGAGCAACGCGACCCCAAAGGGCGGGTGACCACGACGATCCGCGACGCGGTCGGCTGGCGCAAGGCGTCCGGATCTATCTGGCCGATTCGGGGGATCTTCAGGGCAGATGGTGCACGCCCGCTGTCACCGGCAGGGCAGGTCGAAGGTTGCGGTGGGGCGCAGAGTCTGCGGGTCGAAACCGACCTGCCAGAAACGCCCATCGCCGGCGTCGACCGTGAACTCGTGCGAGCCGGTGAACGGGACACTTATCACCGCGGCGTCGGAGTCTGCCGGGCGAACGCAGCCCACATCGGTGGATTCTCGGCTGAGCAGCCCGTGACGGGAACGGACACGCAGGACCGCGGTTTCGGCGGCGAAAAAATCGCCGGGGTAGAAGACGACTATCTCGTACTGGTTGTCCGATGAGATCGCCATCACGCGCGGCCCTTGCCCGGGTCCAGGGTGGCGACTTCGTGCGCCACGCCGGCGAACGTCCCGAAAAAGGCGACGGCAAGCAGGGCCAGCACCCGTATGAAACCGTGGCCCGCACCACCGCTTGGCTGCGCAGGCCCAACCAACCCGCGAACACCAGCATCATCACGCTGCCGGCCAGCACTGCCAGCGGACGCCAGTTATGGGTGGAGGTCATCAGGTGGACATAGCGCCACGGGTTCCACCACGCCACGGCCACTGCCGCCTGCACAGCGATCGCTGCACCCGCAATACCCGCCGCGACAACCCGACGCCGCCGCGACAGCATGCGGTCATCCGATTGTGGCGCACGCCCTGCCGGGCCTGTCCACTCGATCCGGTCGGCATCGGCCACGCCGACACCACCGAGCCACGTGCGCCATCGGATCAGTATGACCGAGCCGGCGTCAGCCGTGAACTCCGGCCTTGATCGGGTTGCTTTGTAGGCTGTACCCGCCCAAACAGAGAAGGATCCGTAGGGCCGCAGCGGAGCCGGGATCGAGTCGTGCGGAGACAGTCGTCGTTCGCAAGCTTTGTGAGTGGCTGCCTTCCTATCTCGGCGAGACCGAGTGCAAGGAATGACTGGGGCTCAATCCGGTGGTGATTTCGGCGCAGGCGGCGGCCCGATCCTGGCGGATGGGGTACCAGAAAATGGTTTTAAGGATTTTTGGCAGCGAGTGGCCGATGCCACCGGCCGAGGTCTGGACGGATCTGTTGACCGAACGCGCCGCCGACGGCGAGGGCCTGAGCGTCAGGTTCACCTATGAGGCGATACAGGATTCGATCCGGCGATCGGCGGCAGAACAGGATGGGTTGCTCGTGCCGGGATTGAGCCGCTGTACCTGTCCTCGGCCGACCGGCTCATGCAGGTTCGCGCCTACGCAACCCGAACCTGTAGGCGGCAAGTCCAAAGAGGACAGTTCCGAGGCTGAACCACGGCAGCCAGAGCCAGGCGAACCACGGCGCGAGGCGTTCGAACTGCGTGCGGCTCTCCGCAGGCGCCCGGCCGAGGGTGGCAAGACCGACAGCCAGCTCGATGACAATGTCGAGCACCCGAAGCAGCAGCAAAGCGAAGCCGAACCACAGCAAGAGCCGCACGACCCGCCGCACCGCGTCGCGCTTGGCACCGCGGGCCGCCGCGAGCGCCGTGCCCGCGCCGGCCACGCAGAACAGCGCGATACCCCAGTTGAGTAACTGGAACGCGGCGGAGCGGCCGGTAGCCAGTTGCACCGACACCGCTGCCGCGAGTCCGGCGCGGCCGCCGGAGCCCCAGTACAGATGGGGTGATGCGAACACGAGCGCCCACCCGGCGGCGGCGTACGCCAGCCAAGCAGCCGAACTCGTGCCGGTACGTGTCTTCATCCGGCCCCGCGCCCGTCGGACTGGATCGGTCACGATGACAGTCTGTCAGAAGCCGCCGCCGGTCAAGGACCCCCACTGGCGGCACGCCCGGTCAGTCGTCTGCCCAGCCGGTCACGTCGAGTAGCACCCGCTCGGCGGGCATTTGCGGACTGTCCCCGCCCTGATCCGGGCAGGGGCCCCGTCGGTGCTGGTTCTGACCGCCCGGCGGCCACGTGTGCGCAACGGTTACGCGGAGGCGGCACAAACGCCGTGCCGGCCGCCGGCGTCTATCTCCTCGTGGTGGCCGAAGCCGCTGCCATCATCGCCAACCGCCCTCGGCGCCGCGCCGTATCCGCAGAGCCCGGCGCCGATCACGTTACGGCGCAGGGCGCCTCTTGCGTAGGCCAAGACCGACCAGCAACAGGCCGACAACGGCGGTGATCGGCCCGATGACCGCCCAGAGCTTCACTCCGTTCATCCCACCCGTCCCGCCCAACAGGTCCAGGCCTTGCAGCGTCCAGATCACGCCGGAAAGCACCAACAGAACACCCAGAACCAGCCATACCCAGCGCATGAAAGTTTCTCCTGTCTTGCAGTGGATTGCCATGACCATCTTTTCATGGATGCACACTGATGGCTACGTCACCGGCCCGGCTACTTCACGAGCCAGCCGGGGATGACCTTCCAGCTGATCCAGGAACGAGAGCGCCGCCGGATGACCAGCCTGCTCGGCACGCCACTCCAACCGGCGGCCGAGGTTCTCGGGCCACAGGTCGTGTTTGGACCCGGCCTGCGGCCTTACCTGCTTAGCAGCGGCTCTGCAGGGTAAAGCGTGGCCATGACGAACGTGACCAAGCGAATCAAGGAGTTCCTGGGCAGCCCCGCAGGCCAACGCCTGATCGAACAGGCGAGACAAGAGCTGACCAAGCCGCACAACCGCGAGCGGCTCAGGGCGCTGGCGCAAAGGTTGACCAAGCGCCGCTGACTTTTCATTCACGGGTTCCACCCGCCAGAAGACCTCAACCCACTCCCGCCCGGCTATAACTGCGCCACCTACTGGGGTTCAGCGATCAACGACTATCGCAACGGTCAATGGCTTGCAAATCCCAACGGAACCTACCTGACCGTCGGGTTCTACAGCCACGACACCAATTGCAACATCATGCTGAAACGACCCGAAACTGACAGTTACATCCATGCCGATCGGAACACGTCCATCCGGGAGCTGGGCAGGCGCACGCATGCTCAATGAGCCGCCTACGGCTGTTGCCTGTCCCCAGGCTGCTGGGCGAGTAGGAAATCGGCGGCGTGTTCAACGGCGACCGGGAGAACCTGTATGACCGCTGGACGGCTGGTCAACACCACCGGCAACCCGACCGCCTCATCGTCAATAACTTTCGAGTCATAGAATAGTGAGCAATGTAGATTGATTGATTCAGGGATGGGGAGATCGGCATGAGAAAGACTTTGCTCACTGTCACGGCGATCGTTCTGGCAGCCTTCGGGATTTGGGCGCCGGCAACGCCGGCGCTCCCGGCGGCACCCCCAACGTCGGTACCCCCGGCGTCGCCGGAGGCGGCTCAAAGCTCCGACCGGGTGGTCTCCGGCCGCCCCGAGTTCCTGCACGCCAGCACCGCGGACAGTTTTGACCGCGGCGCGGTCGTCGCCTTTGGACAGTTCCACTACGTGTCCTACCAGCGAACCCACGCGGGCATCCCGGTGGTCGGCGGCGACTTCGTGATGGTGGTCAACAGCTTCGGTCAGGTCGTGGCCCACTCGGTGGCGCAGCAACGGGCGATCGGCTCGTTACCCACCAAGCCGACGCTGAGCACCGAGCAGGCCGAGAAGATCGCCGCGAGCAAGCTGACCACCCTGGAGAAGGTCGAGGGGACCACGCTCGTGGTGTACGCGCTGGGCAGCGAGCCGGCGCGGCTGGCGTGGGAGTCCATCGTGGCCGGCACCGGCAGCGACGGCCGCAGCCGGCTAAGCGTCTACCTCGACGCCCACAGCGGTGCCGTGATCGCCACCCGCGAGCACGTCATGCGGGGCAGCGGAACCGCCGGCTGGAACGGTCCCAATCCGGTATCGTTGCGCACCACGCAGTCCGGTGCCACCTTCCTGCTGTCAGACCCGAGCACGGCCAACATGCCCTGCCAGGACTCGGCGAACAAAACCACCTTCAGCGGCCCGGACGACCTGTGGGGCAACGGCAACGCCACCGTCCGGGAGACCGGGTGCGTGGACGCGCTCTACGGCGCCGAGCGGGAGCGGGACATGCTGTCGCAGTGGTTGGGGCGCAACGGGATGAACGGCAGCGGCGGCGCCTGGCCGATCCGCGTGGGTCTCAACGACCTCAACGCGTTCTACGACGGCACCCAGGTCCAGATTGGACATAACACCGTGGGCCAGTGGATCGGCGCGATTGACATCATCGCCCACGAGATGGGGCATGGTATCGACGACACCACCCCCGGGGGGATCTCGAACAATGGCACGCAGGAGTTCATCGCCGACGTGTTCGGCGCCGCCACCGAGTGGTACATCAACGAGCCGGCACCCTTCGACGTGCCCGACTTCCTCGTGGGCGAGCAGGTGAACCTGGTGGGAAGCGGCCCGATCCGTAACATGTACAACCCCTCGGCGCTGGGCGACCCGAACTGCTACTCCTCGTCAATCCCCAACACCGAGGTACATGCCGCGGCGGGCCCCGGCAACCACTGGTTCTACCTGCTGGCCATGGGATCGGACCCGAGCAACGGCCAGCCGCCCAGCCCCACCTGCAACGGCATCCCGGTCACCGGGGCGGTCGGTGTGCGCAACGCCCTGCGGATCCTCTACGGCGCGATGCTGATGAAAAACTCCGGGAGCTCCTACCTGCGGTACCGGACGTGGACCTTGCAGTCGGCGAGGGACCTCGATGGCACCTGCGCCTTGTTCAACACCGTCAAGGCGGCGTGGAACGCGGTGAGTGTCCCGACGCAGTCCGACGAACCAACCTGTGACTGGACCGAGGTCCCGGGGGGCGGGGCCACCCTGAGCGCTCCCGCCGGCGCCAGCGACACTACCAACGGGCAGCAGCTGTTCGTCCGCGGCACCAACGACCGGATCTACCTCAACCGCAACAGCACCGGCTGGGCCGAGGTCCCGGGCAACGGCACCACCCAGGACGCCCCAGCCGCCGCCCCCTACGGCGGGTTCGGCCGGGTCTGCCTCCTGGTCCGCGGCGGATCCGCCATACACGTCAACCAGTTCAACGGCACCAGCTGGACCGGCTGGAGCCAGGTCCCCGGCGGTGGCGCCACACTGAGCGCCCCGACCGCCACCCAGCTGGCCGGCTACCTATACACCTTCGTGCGCGGCACCAACGACCGGATCTACCTCAACCGGTACAACGGAATCAGCTGGACGGGCTGGAGCGAGGTACCCGGCAACGGGATCACGCAGGACGCCCCCGCGGCCGCTTCCTTCGGCGGCAACCTCTACCTGTTCGTCCGCGGCGGATCCGCCATCTTCGTCAACCGGTTCAACGGCACCAGCTGGACCGGCTGGAGCCAGGTCCCTGGCGGCGGCGCAACGCCAAGCGCACCGGCGGCCGCCACCATCTCGGGCAGTGTCAACGTTCTCGTCCGAGGGACCGACGATCACGTACACCTCAACCGGTTCAACGGGTCGAGCTGGAGCGGCTGGGGCTACATCGCGGGCAACACCACCACCGCGCCGGGCGCCACCGGGCTCAACAACCGGCTGACCGGCCTCATCCGCGGCCTCGACAACCGGATCCTCTTCAACAACCTCACATCCTAGCCAGATCGCAGATGGCCGCCCGGGAGGGTCAGGCTGGCCGACAGCGACGAGCGGGAGGCCCCACGCCGTATGGCGCCAGGCATGAACGAGATGCACCCTGAGCCGGCGCGCCCGTTCTCGAGGCGACATGATCGTCATTTGGCGCTCGGGCGCGGTGTTGCCTACGGGCGGTGTCACTGCGATCTCGTACCCGCTGGGCGCTTGCCCCGGTTTTCCAGAACCGCGATCACGAAATGACTCCTGATCGCGGGCCGGGTCGGTTCGTGCCAGGGCGAGAACTCGTTTGCCGAGCCCGCCGGGTTTGCTCAGCGTTGTCGCAACGGTTACTGGGAGCGGATCTGGCCGATGCCGCCCAGGAAACCACTGCCCGCCGGATTGTCGGCGAAGTCCGTCGGGTCCTGCGGGTCGGCTCGCCACAGCGGCACATGGACGACGCCGGGTGCCAGAAGGTCGGTGCCGGCGAAGAATCGGAGGGTCTCCGCGCGGCTGCGTGGGCGGATCGGGGTGGTGGTCTGCTGCCGGTAGATGTCGCGGGCGCGGGTCACCTGTTCGGAGCTGAAGGTCAGTCCGTCGGTCGTGGTGTGCGAAATGACCACATAGCTACCCGGCGCCAGAGCGTCAACCAACGTGGACACCACGCGGTAGGCCGTATCGTTGTCGGGGACGAAATGCAGCAGCGCGACCATCAGCAGGGCGATCGGCTGGTTGAAGTCGAGCAGCTGGCGCACCTGGACGTGGCCGAGGATCTTCTCCGGTGCGCATACGTCGCCACGGATCGCGGTCACCAGCGGGTTGCCTGTCAACAGTTCCAGGCTTTCGGCGACCGCCACCGGATCGATGTCCACGTACACCACCCGGCTGTCCGGCGCCGTCTGCTGGGCGATTTCGTGCACATTGCCGACTGTCGGCATACCAGAACCGACATCCAGGAACTGGCGCATCCCAGCCTCGACCAGGAACCGCACCGCCCGGCCCAGGAACGCCCGGTTCGTGCGCACAGCCACGGCAGCCAACGGATACTGGGCGATGAGTTGTTTGGCCGCCTCCCGGTCGGCAGGAAAGTTGTGTACTCCACCGAGGAAGTAGTCATACATCCGAGCCGCAGTCGCGGCTTTGCGGGTCCTATCCTGCCTATCAGCCACCGGCACTACTCACCTTTCGCCTCATCACAACCCGAATCGACCCCGTGATGTGCGCGCCCGACGCGCAGTCAACGACCGATAGCGCATTATTGCTCAACCATCCAAAAGAGGCGACCTGACGCGTGGGCAAGGGCGCCTTGCCCGCCCGCACAGGCAACACAGTTGCGCGTGGCTGTCGGCCGCTCAAGCTCACTGACGCGAAGGATGACCTAGTACGGCAGTCTGAGTTCGTTATACATCAGTAGCTGTCGATTGCGAGATGTCGTCTGTAGTGGGCGGCTCGGGCTGTTGCCTGGTGGCGTTGTCGCCACCGGGACCAGTCTTCTAA